>FWPU01009607.1_pt1 | contig 15108 bp, 16 predicted proteins | sample 2228361 | NCBI WGS metagenome assembly FWPU01 (sample SAMEA103939777, study PRJEB20133) | metagenome
GACAAAACTACAGCCTAAACACAATTTTAAAAAGAAGATAATTGGTCTCGATAAATTTTTCATAATATATTTATATTATTCATTATTCGGCCACTCTTTCTATTTCTTCAACGGTAGTAATTCCCTTTAAAACTTTAATTAAACCATCCTGGTACATCAAAACCATTCCTTTTTTAATTGCTAACTCCCTCATATCAACAATGGAGGGAGATGTTAAGATAAATCTTTCCATTTCGTCATCGACCAAGAATGTTTCATAAATACCGATTCTGCCACGATAACCAGTAAAGTTACACTCTTGACATCCTTTGATCTGAGGGATTTTCAGTCCCGGCTCTAAAGAGGGTAATCCAATTTTTTTCTTAGTTTCAGTTGAAATTTTTTCCAAACCTTCTTTTATTTTTTTTAATTCAATCGGCGAAGCCGGGACAAAATTAACACATTTCTTACAAACCTTTCTTGGCAATCTCTGGGCAACAACCATATTAATAGCTGGAGCAATAGAAACCGGTTTTACTCCTAAATCGACAAGTCTTGCTACTGCTCCAGCAGCGTCATTGGTATGCAAAGTAGAAAAAACCAAATGTCCGGTTAAGGCAGCTTGCAAAGCAATTTCCGCTGTTTCTTTGTCTCTGATTTCTCCGACCAAAATGACATCAGGGTCTTGTCTCATAATTGACCTCAGACCATTGGCAAAAGTATAGCCTCTTGAAGGGTCAACTTGGGTTTGAGAAAGTCCTTCTAAATGATATTCAACTGGGTCTTCAATGGTAATAATTTTAATTTCTGGTTTATTGATTTTTTTTAAGATGGCATAAAGAGTGGTTGTTTTTCCTGAACCAGTGGGGCCGGTAACAATGATCATCCCATTCGGCCTTTTAATTTCTCGGTTAAATATCTCTTTTAAATCTTCTCTTAAACCCAGATCTTCTATTTCAATTAATCTTTTTGGATTCAATAATCTGAGGACAACTGCTTCTCCATATTCGGCCGGTAAGGTTGAGACCCGGATTTCGATTGTTAATTCTCCCATTAAAACAGTAAATCGGCCGTCTTGTGGTCGATTAGTGATATTTAGTTTTAGCCCAGAAAGAAGCTTTATTCGCGAAAGAAGATTATTGTAGATTTTTAATTCGAAAACTAAAACATCATGCAAAATCCCGTCAAGCCTTACTCTCAATTTCGAACGTTCTTCTTCGGGTTCAATATGAATATCAGAAACATTTAAATTTATTGCTCCGCCTAAAATGATTCCTAAAAGTTCGGTCAAATTTTTATTCAAAAACTGCTCAATTTTTTTCTTATATTCAGGAATATTTTTAATCTCCTTTTGAATTTCAGTTGATTTAACCGAAGAGATTTCCACTTCGCCGGTGATTTTTGTTTTAGATATTTCCATAGGTTCGAAAATTTTTTAAAATAAATAGAGGTTCTTTTCCTAATTTAACCTATTTTTTAAAAATGGTCAAACATTTTACCACCTCTCCTCGTCAAACAAAAAAATTGGCAGAGATTTTAGCTAAAAAAATTTTAAAAACTCCCCAGAAAAAGAGAGCTTTTGTGTTGAGACTAGAAGGAGATTTGGGAGGAGGAAAAACAACCTTTCTTCAGGGTTTGGCAAGGGGATTAGGTATATATGAAAAAGTTTTAAGCCCTACTTTTGTTATTATTAGGAAGTTTCAATTACCAAAACCAAAACTTAAAACAAGGCCTAAATCTCAGATGTCAGAGTTTCGATATTTTTATCACATCGATTGCTACCGAGTAAAAAAACAAAAAGAAGTTTTAGATTTAGGTTTTAAAGAAATAATTTCTAATCCTGAGAATATTGTCGCCATTGAATGGGCAGAAAGAGTTCGAAAACTCCTCCCTAAAAAAGCCACCAAAATTAAATTCAAATTCATTAATAAACACACCAGAAAACTGACAATTCAGGGTGATTGTTTTAATTTGCCAGAAAACGTTTTAGGGTTATAAAACAATAAAATCGTTTTTTTGTCGGCATTTTATGGGAAATAAAAGGTTTATAATTATTGATAGCAATTCTATTATTCACCGGGCCTTTTATGCCCTACCTTCTTTAACTACTAAAAAAGGAGAGTTGGTTAATGCCGTTTACGGTTTTTTGTTAGTTTTTTTCAAAGCCTTAAAAGAATTAGAGCCTGATTATGTAGCCGCTACTTTTGATTTTCCTGCCCCCACTTTCCGGGCAAAAATTTTTAAAGAATACAAAGCTAAAAGACCGCCCACTCCAAAAGAATTATATCAACAAATTCCCAAAATTAAAGAGGTTTTAGAGGTTTTTTCCGTCCCAATTTTTGAAAAAGATGGTTTTGAAGCTGATGATCTTATTGGAACCATTGCTCGTTTGACCACAAAAAAAAAGAATTTCCCAAAAATTGAAATCATTATTTTAAGTGGCGATTTGGATACCCTTCAGTTGGTTGACAAAAACACCAAAGTTTATATTTTTAAAAAGGGCGTTAAAGAAGCTGTTTTATACGATAAGGCAAAAGTGATAAAAAAATATAAGGGTTTAACCCCAGAACAACTGCCAGATTTTAAGGCCTTAAAGGGAGACCCATCAGATAATATACCAGGAGTATTGGGGATTGGAGAAAAAACAGCGCTTGAATTAATTAACAAATTCGGAAGTTTAGAGGGCCTTTATCAAGAATTAGAGAAAAAAAGCAAAAAAGCCAAAGAGATTAAAGAAAAAACAAAAGAAATTTTGCTTCAACAAAAAGAGCAGGCCTTTTTCTCAAAAAAACTTTCTCAAATTAGAGAAGATGTGCCAATAGATTTTAATTTAGAAAAATGTTGCTGGACGCCAATCTCTTTTTGTCCGGAAAAAAAAGAAAAAATAATTCAGTTTTTCAAAAATTTTGAGTTTTACAGTTTAATTTCCCGTTTGTCAGGAGAAGAAAAAAGAGATAGGGGAAATCTAAGATTGTTGTAAGACGAAAAATTTGAAAAAAATTTCTTAAAAAGGTAAAATAAATTTAATGCCAAAGAGAATTTTATTGGCTGAAGACGAAGAAGCTGTCATCTATCTCCTTCAAAGAAAATTAGCCCAAGAGGGTTACCTTGTTTTAGTTGCCAGAAACGGAGAAGAAGGACTGAAGTTAATAAGAGAAGCAAAACCTGACCTTATTTTATTGGATATTTTGCTTCCCAAAAAGGACGGATTTGAAGTAATGGAAGAGATGGCAAAAGAAGAAGAATTAAGGAAGATACCGGTAATTGTTTTTTCTAATTCAGGAGAAAAAGAAGAGTTAGAGAAGGCTAAAAAGTTGGGGGCAAAAGATTGGGTGATAAAAATCGAATTTGATCCTCAAGAACTAATTAATAAAGTAGTAAAACAAATTGGTAAATAATTTTATGAAAAAAATACTTATAATTGAAGATGATAAGTTCCTGAGAAAATTGATGGGCCAGAAGCTAATTAACGAGGGTTATAATGTTTTAGAGGCATCTGACGGAGAAGAGGGACTAACAAAAGCTAAAAATGACAAACCCGATTTGGTGTTGCTCGACCTTGTTTTACCTGGAATTAATGGTTTTGAGGTGTTGTCTCGAATGAAAAAAGAGCCGGCTTTAAGTCAAGTTCCGGTAATCATTCTCTCAAACTTAGGCCAAAAAGAAGAGATGGGGAAAGGATTGAAGTTGGGGGCGGTTGATTATTTAATAAAGGCTCATTTCACTCCAGGAGAAATTATAGAAAAAATTAAGGCTTTCTTGAATAATTAAATTATGCCCGAACTACCAGAGGTTGAGACAACGATTTTAGATTTAAGAAAAAGAATTCTTGGAAGGGTCTTTGTTGGTGTTTGGACAGATTTTAAAAAGATAATAAAAAAACCAGACTTTGAAGAATTTAAGAAGGAAATCAAAAATAAAAAAATTGAAAAAGTTTGGCGGAGAGGGAAAAATATTCTCTTTGATTTGTCTGGGGATCAAGTCTTGCTAATTCATCAAAAATTGACTGGTCATCTTCTTCTTGGTAAGTGGAAAAAAATAAATGACTCTTGGCAACCATTAGTTAAAGGCCCCCTATCAGAGGACCCAATGAACAGGTTTTTACATCTCATTCTCTTTTTAGATAATGGAGAACAGCTTGCCCTTTCTGATTTGAGAAAACTTGCCAAGGTTGAACTCTTAGACAAAGAAAAACTAAAAAAAGAGCTTAGCTCTTTAGGCCCAGAGCCTTTGGAAAAAGATTTTACTTTTGAAAAATTTAAAGAAAATTTGCGCCAAAAGGGGAAAATTAAGCAAGTTTTAATAAACCAAAAAGTGTTTGCCGGAATTGGAAATATCTATTCTGACGAAATTTTATGGCAAGCAAAAGTTCATCCCCTTAAAAATGTTTTAGGGTTGACAGAAGGTGAATTAAAAAAGATTTATCAGGCGATTAGAGAAATTTTGTCAAAAGCAATTAAGTTGGGCGGGGAGAGCATTTCCGATTTTCGGAGAATTAACGGGGAAAGGGGATGTTTTGACAAAGAAAGAAAAGTCTATCGGCGCCATGGAGAAAAATGTAGCCGTTGTGGGACAATTATTAGGAGAATAAAAATTGGTGGTAGATCGGCCCATTTCTGTCCCAAATGCCAAAAATTATGATCATCTTTCTTTACGGTCAAGATACTTATCGGTCAAGACAAAAATTAAATGAAATAATTGAGTATTACCAAAAAATCCACAAAAGCGGATTGAATTTGAAATACTTTGATGGAGAAAAATTAAATTTTGAAAATTTGCGGGATGAGATTTTACAAACTTCAATATTCAGCGGAAAAAAATTAATAATTCTGAGTAATATTTTTTCAAACTCCGAATTTAAGGAAAAATTTTTAAAAAATTCTCAAAAATTTATCAATTCTAAGAATGTTATTTTATTTTATGAGACAGACGAAATTTCTAAAGATGATAGCTTCTTTAAATTATTAAAAAAATCTGGTAAATCTCAAGAATTTAAGGTTTTGGAGGGGCAAAAACTAAAAGACTGGGTAAAAAAAGAAATTGAAAATTATAAAGCAAAAGCTGACCCATCGGTCATAGATAAGTTAATAAATTTTGTTGGTAACGATTCTTGGCAGATATCTAATGAAATAAAAAAATTAGTCAGCTACCGAAAAGATAAAAATATTCAGATAAAAGATATTGAACTTTTGGTCAGGCCGAAAATTGAGACTGATATTTTTGAAACTATTGATGCTATTGCTGTTGGCAAAAGAAGAAAGGCTCTGGAATTATTAAAAGAGCATCTGGAAAGGGGCGATAGCCCCCTCTACCTTCTTTCAATGATAAATTATCAATTTAGAAATCTTTTGATTATTAAAGACCTAATTGAAAAAAATCAGCCCTATTATTCTATTTTTAAAAAAACCCAACTCAATCCTTTTGTTTTTAAAAAAAGTTATCAGCAAACCAATAAATTCACTCTTTTAGAATTAAAAAAAATCTACCAGAAAATTTTTCAAGCAGACCTTAATATCAAGACCGGAAAAATCAATCCTGAGATAGTGTTGGATTTATTGATTGCCGAAATCTAGATTATCCAAGATTCTAAATTTTCAAATTACTTAATTGAAAATTGAGAAATTGAGGTTTGGCTGAAAATTAAAAATTCGTAAATTGAAAATTACTTTATTATTTTGGCAATCCGAGATTTCTTCCTGGCAGCGGCATTCTTTTTTATTACTCCCACCTTGGCCGCTTTATCTAAATTTTTGTAAACCTGGGGCAAAAGTTTTTTTGCGTCCTCGATTTTTTTTGTCGAAACTAGTCTTCTCACCTCTTTGATGAGTTTTTTTATTTTCTCTTTATAAAACAAATTCCTCTTTTTTCTTCTTAAACTTTGCCTCAAGGCTTTTTTTGCTGATTTCGTTATAGGCATATTCGTTTGGTTTCAATATATCAGACTTGAAACTTTTTGGCAATGATGGTTTATTTTAGTATGACGGAATATCAAAAAGGTCCAAAAATAGAACAGCCGGAAATTCAGGAGTTAAAATAACGGATTGAAAAATTAGAGACCCAAATAGAAAAAGAAAAGACGCCGGAAGAAAAAGAAAAATACTAAAAAGCGAGATTAAAAGTTGTCTTCGGGAATTACAACAAACGCCAAGCTTTGCTCCGCCGTCAAGCGTTTATGATGAAGCCGACGAAATTTCTAAATTTGAGCCTAGTCAGCAGGTCGGCGCTCTTGTCTCTTCGGTTTTTCAAAAAGGATTACCCCAGGCTATTTCAGTTGCCCAAGCCCTTAACAACCCGGCTATTTTAGATGAATTTTACGATACCATTAAATTAACAACAAGAACAACCAAGGGAATAATAAAAGGTATAATGATGGCTTTCGGAAAAGAATAAAAAGACCTAATTTCGTTTGATTTTTTTAATCAAATCTCTAATTTTGGCTGCCCGTTCAAAATCTAAACTTTTGGCAGCTGTTTTCATTTCTTTTTCTAAAAGCTTTGCATCTTTAACCATCCAGAACTCGGCTTCAATTTCTTTTTCTTTTTTCAAAAAAGGCCAATCTCTGATTGGTTTGATTATTGGTTTTGGGACAACATTATATTTTTTATTATATTCTATTTGAATCTTTCTTCTTCTTTTAACTTCTTTAATAGCAGCTACCATTGATTTGGTGATTTTATCGGCATACAAAATAACGTGGCCTTCAGGATGTCTGGAGGCTCGACCCATAGTTTGGATTAAAGTAGTTTCTGATCTTAAAAATCCTTCTTTGTCAGCATCTAAAATAGCCACCAAGGCGACTTCGGGCAAATCTAGTCCCTCTCGCAATAAATTAATTCCAACTAAAACATCATATTTTCCCTCCCTCAAACTTCTTAAAATTTGAGGCCTTTCTAAGGTTTTTACCTCGGTATGAAACCATTGAGTCTTGATTCCTTCCTCGGTTAAATAATCAGACAGAGCTTCAGCTAACCTTTTGGTTAAAGTCAGAACCAATATCCGTTGATGTTTTTTAATCCTTTTTTTAATTTCCTCAATCAAATCCTTTACTTGATTTTTAGTTGATCTAACCTCAATTGAGGGTTCTAACAATCCGGTTGGCCGAATTAATTGTTCAACAATGTATTTTCTTCCCGTTTTTTTTCTCTCTTCTTCGGCCGGAGTGGCTGAAACATAAACTACTTGGAGAACTTTTTCTTCAAATTCTTGGTAAGTTAAAGGTCGATTATCAATTGCTGAAGGAAGCCGAAAACCATATTCAATTAAGGTTTCTTTTCTGGTTCTATCTTGGTTTGCCATGGCCTGAAGCTGGGGTAAGGTTATATGGGATTCATCAATGAAAACCAAGAAATTCCTGGGATAGTAATCGATTAAAGTATAAGGAGCTTCGCCTGGTTTTCTAAATTCAAAATGTCTTGAATAATTTTCAATTCCATGACAATAACCTGTTTCTTCAATCATTTCCAAGTCATAATTTGTTCTTTGTTCTAATCTCTCTGCTTCCAAAAATTTCTTTTTCTTTTTTAACTCTTTTAATCTTTCTTGCAATTCAAGTCTTATATTTTCAATGGCAATTTTCAGTTTTTCTTGAGGAGTTACCCAAAAATGGGCTGGATAAATTTTAAACTCCTTAATTGGCAAAAAACCCTTTGTGACAAATTGGAGCGATCGCTCCAATTTGTCATTCAATAGAATTTTATTGATTTCGTTTCCTAAAAACCCAATTCTTAAAACCTCTTTAGCAGTGACTAAAAAAATATCAATATAGTCCCCCCTTGCCCTAAAAGTTGAAGGCTGAAAATCGTAATCATTTCTCTGATAGCCGAGAGAAACTAAATGGGAAATTAGTTCTTTTCTTCCTATTTTTTTCCCTTTTTTAATTTCCAAGGAAACTTTTTTATAATCCTCAGGCGAGCCAATATTATAAATACAGGAAATCGAAGCAACAATGATAATATCTTTTCTGGTTAACAAATCCTGAACCGCTCTGTGTCTCAATCTATCAATTTCTTCATTAATTTTAGCATCCTTTTCAATATAAATATCTTTCTGAGGAATATAGGCCTCGGGCTGATAATAGTCATAATAGCTAACGAAAAAATGGACCCCATTTTCCGGAAAAAAGTCTTTGAATTCCTGAAAAAGCTGAGCTGCCAGAACTTTATTTGGCGATATAACCAGAACTGGCTTTTGAACTTTCTCAATTACAGATGCCATTGTGTAAGTTTTTCCGCTTCCTGTGACTCCCAATAAAACTTGGTGCCTAATCCCCGCCTTTAAATTTTTTACTAATTTTTCAATCGCCTGAGGTTGGTCACCAGTTGGTTTAAATGGAGATTTAAGTTTAAACATGATAGAATAGAAAATATGAAAACGTTTATTAAAAAGTTTACCCCCTTTTTTCTATTGGATTGGTATCATTTTATTTTAGCTTTTTTGGGGGCGTTTTTCTATCATTTCCCTTCAAAAAAAATAAAAGTTATCGGAGTTACCGGAACTAATGGGAAAACAACAACAACAGAAATGATTGCCAAGATTTTCGAAGAAGCAGGGTACAGGGTTGCTTTGATGAACTCAATTAGATTTAAAATTGGAGAAAAAGAGTGGTTAAACGCCTTAAGAATGACTATGCCCGGTCGTTTTAAGATTCAAAGGTTTTTAAGACAGGCAGTAGTTTCAAGATGTCAATACGCAGTTTTAGAAGTAACATCAGAAGGAATAAAGCAGCATCGTCACAGATTTATTGATTTTGAAATAGCTGTTTTTACTAATTTGGCCCCAGAACATATCGAAGCTCATGGCGGTTTTGAGAAATATAGAGCAGCCAAAGGAAAACTTTTCCAGGCTTGCAAAAATATTCATATTATTAACCGGGATGACCCCAATGCCAGTTATTTCTTACAATTTCCCGCGCTAAAAAAAATTCTTTATAGTAAAAAAGACAAAAATTCATTGCTACATAGTATTAGACTTTTAGGTGAATTTAATATCTATAATGCTTTGGCAGCAATTAAGGTTGGGTTAACTCAAGGAGTTGATTTGGCAACTTGCCAAAAAGCAATAGAAAAAATTGGAGGAATTCCAGGGAGAATGGAAGAGGTAATTTCAAAACCATTTAAGGTTTTCGTTGATTATGCTTTTACCCCTAATGCTTTAGAAAAGGTTTATCAAACCTTAACTCAAAATTTCAACCCTTCAGCTGCTCAAAAACTTATTTGTCTTTTTGGCGCTTGCGGTGGAGGTCGGGATAAATGGAAAAGGCCGATTTTAGGAGAGATTGCTGATAAATACTGCCAGAAAATCATTCTTACTAATGAAGATCCTTATGACGAGGATCCAATGGAAATCATAAAACAGATTGAAAAAGGAATTAAAAATAAGGAATTAGGCAGGGATTATTGGAAAATTTTAGATAGAAGAGCGGCAATTAAAAAATCTTTAGAACTAGCAAGCCAAGGAGATGTTGTTGTTATTACCGGCAAAGGTTGTGAGCCCTCAATAGTGATTAAAGGTGAAAAAATTCCCTGGGATGATAGGAAAGTTGTGAGAGAGGAGTTCAATAGGCTTTATCGTTCTATATAGACCGATTTTAAAGCTTTATGATATATGAAATTTTAGAACACAGGGCAGATTTAAAAATTAGGGTTTTTGGGAAAACAAAAAAAGAGCTTTTTAAAAATGCGATGGTCGCAATGTTTGAGGTTGCCGAATATGAACCCGAAAAAAAAGATACAGCATACGAAACACGACAAGAAATTAAAATAGAATCATTTGATTTATCCTCTTTACTGGTTGATTTTTTAAGCGAAGTTTTATATTTTTGCGAAACAAAAAAAGAGGTTTATCATGATATTGAATTTAAAAAATTTACCGAAAAGAAACTGGAAGCAATTTTGATAGGCAAAAAATTAAAGCAAATGAGAGTTCATATTAAAGCAGTTACTTATCACGATTTGATTTTAGAACAAAAAAAAGATGGTGCCTGGATGGCAGAAGTTTTATTTGATATTTAAAATAAAAATTCTTGAATTAAGAAAAATTTTCTATTAAATTAATTAAGTATGGTTTCTAAAAAAGATTTCAGAAAAATAAATGACTGGTTATGGGAAATTCCTAAATCCTTTAGAGATGATATGAGGGTTCCGGCCCGAATTTATATTTCAGAAAAGATGTTGGAAGAAGTTTTTAGAGACAAGTCAATTTTTCAATTGATAAATGGCTGCACTTTACCAGGAATAGTTAAGTGCGGAATTGCTATGCCTGATTGCCATGAAGGGTACAGTGTGCCTATTGGTTTTGTGGGTGCTATCAGGACTTCCGATGGAATTATCTCGCCCGGAGCTTGTGGCTTTGACATAAATTGTGGCATGAAATTATTAAAATCAGAGTATTCTGAAAAAGAAATAAGGCCCTATTTAGACAAATTAGCAACTGAAATCCAAAGAGAAGTACCTTCGGGTTTAGGTAGGGGAAGGCAAATAAAATTATCAGTTGAACAAATTGATAAAATTTTAGAAGGGGGAGCGAAAAAAATAGTTGAACAGGATTATGGAGAAAAAGAGGATATTGAAAATTGTGAAGCAAATGGAGAATTGGAATGGGCTGATGCGGGAGCAGTTTCTGAAAGGGCTAAAAATCGCGGCCGGGATCAGGTTGGGACTCTTGGATCAGGAAATCATTTCTTAGAGATTCAAAAGGTGGACAAAATTTTTGATGAAAAAGTTGCTGAGGTTTTTGGTCTTTTTAAAGATCAAATTATAATAATGATCCATTCCGGTAGTCGCGGACTTGGTCATCAGGTTTGCACTGATTATCTGAGAGAGTTTATCCCCTTAATGTTAAATAAATACAAAATCAAAGTTCCTGATCGAGAATTTGCCTGCGTTCCTTTTTCTTCATCAGAAGGACAGAGGTATTTTGCCGCTATGGCTTCAGCTGCCAATTATGCCTGGGCCAATCGACAGATGATTGCCCATTATGTCAGAAAGGCCTGGAAATCTGTTTTGGGAGAAAAGAGCGGGAAATTAATTGCCTTGTATGATGTGGCTCATAATATCATCAAAAAAGAAAAATATATTATAGAAGAAAAAGAAAAAGAGGTGGCGGTTCATAGAAAGGGAGCTACGAGAGCTTTTCCTCCTGGAGACCCAGAAGTTCCTGAAAGATATAGGGAAGTTGGTCAACCAGTTTTAATCCCAGGATCTATGGGAACCGCTTCTTATGTTTTGGTTGGCACAAAAGAAGGAGAGGAAGCATTTTATTCCACCTGTCATGGTTCAGGACGTACGATGTCAAGACGAGCAGCAATAAGATCAGTTTTTGGTCGAGAAGTTGTAAAAAATTTGGAAAAAAAAGGAGTTATTGTAAAATGTTGGTCTTTGAAAGGGGTTGCTGAAGAAGCGCCGACAGCTTATAAAAATATTGATGAGGTTGTTGAGGTGGTCCACAATGCTGGTTTATCTAAAAAAGTGGCAAAATTGGTGCCTTTGGCAGTAATCAAAGGAGAATAATAAAAATGTAGATTGTAAATTGTAAAATGCAAAATGAAAACTTAAAACTTAAAATTTTTAAAAATGAAAATTTTTTATGGTTTGGAAAAAGTTGCCAAAATCGATTCGGAAATATATTCGCAAGGAAAAAGCTCGAATTCGACGCCAGATTTTTGATATTAAAGAGCAAGAAAAACAAATTCGACAGCTTTACGAAAAATTTTCAAAACAAAAAAAAGACCAGCCCATATAACGTTATATATACTGGAAGAGAAATATGTTAATAAAAGAAATTTACAATTTAGCAATAAAAATGGGGATTGAAACTGATTTTCGGGGAAGAGAGGCTATTGAAAAACTCTTGGCGAGGAAAAAAGAGAAATTTAAGAAGTTATCAGAGAAAGAGAAAGAAGAATTCGACAAAGAGGCTCTAGAAAACCCCTATTTGGATTCGAGAATACTACATATTGCTAATGACAGAGAAATAAAAAAAATTTTGGTCGGAATTGACATTGAGCCGGCTGAGATTTTGTTGGCAAAAGAAATTGGCGAAATCGATTTGATTATATCCCATCATCCTATTGGTAAAGGTTTGGCTAATTTACATGAAGTAATGGAATTGCAGTGTGATGTTTTAAATCAATACGGCGTGCCAATAAATATCGCCGAGAGCTTAATGAAAGAAAGAATTGATGAAGTGGCCAGAGGAATTAACGCTAAGAATCACCAGAGAACAGTAGATACCGCCAAGCTTTTAGGATTTAATTTAATTTGTCTTCATACGGTCTGCGATAATTTAGCCGCTTACTTTTTAAGGGAAAAAATTGAAAAAGAAAATCATTTACTCAGATTGGAGGATTTATTGAATCTTTTAAAAGAAATTCCTGAATATAAAGAGGCAATAGCAATTGGGGTTGGTCCTAAAATTTTTGTTGGGGATCTTGAAAGAAGATGCGGAAAGGTTGCTTTAACCGAAATTACCGGGGGCACCGAAGGCTCGCCAAAACTCTATGAAAAAATGGCTATTGCCGGAATTGGTACAGTGGTTGGGATGCACCAGTCAGAGGAACATCGAAAAGAAGCCGAGGCCGCCAACATTAATGTGGTCATTGCCGGACATATGTCTTCTGATTCTTTGGGTGTGAATTTATTTTTAGACGAGTTAGAAAAAAGGGGGGTTGAGATAGTTCCTTGTTCAGGACTAATTAGAGTTTCACGTGCTTAAATTTCTATTTCTATTTTATTTATGAAAATTTCTAAAGAAATCCTCGTCCGTTATGGGGAAATTTTTTTGAAGTCTAATTTTGTTTTTAAAGAATTTGAAAGAAAATTAATAGAAAATATTACCAGCACTCTTAAAAGAGCAAAGATTGATTTTAAAATTAAAAAAGAAAGAGGGAGAATTTTTATTTTGACCGAAGAAAAGAAAAAGACTCTTGAAGAGTTGAAAAAAGTTTTTGGTATAGTTTCTTTTTCTCCGGTTTATCATTTAAAAACCGTTAAATTGAATGAGATTAAAAAATTTTGTCAAGAAAAATTTAAAAACTTTATTAAAAAAAGAGAAACATTTGCTATAAGAGCAAAAAGAATTGGTAGGCATTTTTTTTCCAGCCAGGATTTAGAAAGAGAAATCGGAAAGGTTATTGAAGGAAGGGTCAATTTAAAAAATCCCCAAAAAGAGATTTTTGTTGAAGTCAGAGAAAAGGATAGTTATATTTTTACTAAAATTTTTTCGGGACCTGGAGGGTTGCCAATCTCAACTGCCGGAAAAGTAATTTCTTTTTTATCTGGTGGTATTGATTCGGCTGTCTCTTCTTATTTATTAATGAAGCGAGGATGTAAAGTGGTCTTTTTACATTTTCATAGCTTTCCCTTAGTTTCCCGAAAGAGTATTGAGAAATGTCAGGAAATTATCAGAAAATTAAACGATTATCAATTTAAAAGTAAATTTATTTTAATTCCTTTTCAAAAAATCCAAACTCATTTAAGAGTTGATTCGCCGGCAAAATACCTGGTTATTCTTTACCGTCGTTCAATGGCTCGACTGGGAGAAAAAATCGCCAAAATTGAAAAAGCTCAGGCTATTGCCACTGGCGAATCATTGGCTCAGGTTTCTTCCCAGACCCTTTTCAATTTGGCGACAATTGAAGAGGTAGTAAAAATTCCTATTTTCCGTCCCTTAATTAGTTTGGACAAGCAGGAGATAATAAATTTGGCTAAAAAAATCGGAACTTATGAAATTTCCATTTTACCTCAGGAAGACTGCTGTCAACTTTTTGTCCCCAAACATCCAACCACCAAGGCAAAATTGGAGATCATAAAATCAATTGAAAATAAAATAAAAATAAAAAGACTGGAAAATTCAATTTTAAAAAAAAGAGAAGAAATTTTTATTTAATAGATTGGCCAGAAAGCCAGTTTTTTTGATAGAATAAAATTAGAAATATATGCGAACTGGACTTGCTACAATACCATTAGATTATGGAAGGTGTCCGAGTTGGCTTTTTGAAAGAATGAAAAGATTAGGCAGGGCCATTACTGTTGCTATTTCTGAAGAGTACGGACCTGAAGAATTTTTGAAGAGATTAAGTGATCCTGTTTGGTTTCAGTCTTTTGGAGCAGTTTTAGCCTTTGATTGGAATTCATCAGGCTTGACTACTGTTTTAATGGGAGCACTAAAAGAGGCGCTAAGGGGTATTGAAAATAAATTAGGAATTTTTGTCTGCGGAGGAAAAAGAGTTTCCCGAAGAACCCCAGAGGAGATTCAAAGATGGGGAGAGATTTTGGAATTATCAGAAGAAAAAATTAATAAATTGATTTATGCCTCGAAGCTAGTCGCAAAGGTAGATTCGGCATTAATTCAAGATGGATTTTTTTTATACCATCACAATCTGGTTTTTTCAAAAAATGGTCAGTGGTCTGTAGTCCAGCAAGGTATGTCACCGAAAATTCAAAAAGCTAGAAGGTATCACTGGTTGTCCTCGAAAGTGTCTAATTTTGTGGAAGAGCCTCACAGCGGAATTACTTCCGATGTTAGATTAAAACCCTTAAATTTGGTGGCTAAAGAAAGTAAAAGAAATAAGGAAATTTCAACAGAATTAGCGAGAGAAGAACCAAAAACATTTTTAAAAGATATTAAATTGATTTCTGAAAAACAAAGCTCTTTAATTAAACAAAGAAGGTTTCCAGGATTTATCGAGATGGAATTGAGCGATGTTGAATTTTGCTGGCACCCTGTGGCTAATGAAAAATTTGATTTGAAGAGATTAAAAAAGACAATTGAAAAAGTCCATTTTTTAAAGCCAGAAAATTTTGAGAATTTATTGATGATAGAGGGAGTTGGGCCAAAAACAATCAGGGCCTTGTCGCTTGTTGCAGAAATAATTTATGGGGCCAAACCCTCCTATGAAGATCCAGCCAGATATTCCTTCGCTCATGGAGGCAAAGATGGCACCCCGAGAATGGTGGAACCTTCTATTTTAGATACAACTATCCAAGTTTTAGAAAGAGGAATCAAAAAAAGTAAAATTTCAAACCGGGAAAAAATTGAAGCTCAAAGGAGGCTAATCAAAGCTTATGAGTAAAATTTCTCAAAAAAGAAGAAAATTTATTATAAAATTAAAACAAAAAAGAAAGAAGAAAA
>FWPU01009611.1_pt1 | contig 15101 bp, 12 predicted proteins | sample 2228361 | NCBI WGS metagenome assembly FWPU01 (sample SAMEA103939777, study PRJEB20133) | metagenome
CTTTTCTGACGACTTATCGACCAGATTGTGATCGTAGGATTTGAGTTTAATTCTGATTTTCTGATTCATAATCTAAACGTCTTTTAGATTTATTTGGCGGCAACTGCCCCTTTTACTTCTTCAATAACCTTATCGGCCAGGTTTTTCGGTACGGGCGCATAATGCGAGAAGGTAAGTGTGGCTGAGGCCCTTCCCGAGGTAATGGTGCGCAGGTCGGTAACATACCCGAAAAGCTCTTTCAGCGGCACATCGGCCTTAATAACCTGGGCACCTCCACGGGTGTCCATGCCTTTCAGCAGGCCGCGCCGGCGGTTCAGGTCACCGGTAACTGCCCCGGTAAACTCATCAGGGGTAAGCACTTCAACGCTCATAATGGGCTCCAGCAACTGCGGATTGCATTTGGCTGCAGCTTCCTTAAAGCCTATGCGGGCAGCCAGCTCAAACGACAGCGAGTCGGAGTCTACATCATGGTAGGAACCATGGAACAGGCGCACCTTCATGCCATCAACCGGGTAGCCGGCCAAGGGACCGTTGGCCATGGCCTGTGCAAAACCTTTTTCCACTGCCGGTATGAATTCCTTCGGAATAACACCGCCTACAATGTCGTTTACAAACAGCAGGCCTTCTTTGCCGTCATCGCGCGGACCGATTTCAAATACAATATCGGCAAACTTACCGCGGCCACCGGTTTGTTTCTTATACACCTCTTTGTGCTCAACGGTGGTGGTAAGCGCTTCTTTATAGGCCACCTGGGGGGCTCCCTGGTTTACCTCTACTTTAAATTCCCTGCGCAGCCGGTCGATAATAATTTCCAGGTGCAGTTCGCCCATACCCCGCAGAATGGTTTGGCCGGTTTCCTGGTCGGTGTGTACGCGCAGGGTGGGGTCTTCTTCTACCAGCTTTGCAATGGCCATGCCCAGCCTGTCCACATCGGCCTGTTTTTTGGGTTCGATGGCATATCCAATTACGGGTTCGGGGAATACCATGGATTCCAGCACCACCTTGCGTTTTTCGTCACACAGGGTATCGCCCGTTTTAATATCCTTAAAGCCCACCACAGCGCCAATATCACCGGCCATGAGGCGTTCAATCTGGTTTTGTTTGTTGGCGTGCATCTGGAAAACACGCGAAATGCGTTCTTTCTGGCCCGAGCGGGTATTATAGATGTAAGAGCCCGATTCCAGCACTCCCGAATAGGCCCGGATGTAGCAGAGGCGTCCAACGAACGGATCGGTGGCTATTTTAAATGCCAGGGCTACAAAAGGTTCTTTGTCCGAAGGGCGCACCACCACTTCCTGATTGGTATCCGGGTCTGTTCCTATTATGTTGTCTTTGTCCAGTGGCGAAGGCAGCAACTCCATTACATAATCCAGCATGGTTTGCACGCCTTTGTTTTTGAACGAAGCACCGCAGAGCATGGGCACGATTTTCATTTCAATGGTAGCCTGCCTAAGGGCTTTTAAAATTTCCTGCTCGGTTATGGATTCAGGGTTTTCGAAATATTTTTCGATAAGGGTTTCATCTACTTCGGCAACAGCCTCGAGCAGTTTTTCGCGGTACTCCCTGGCATCATCTTTCAGTTCATCGGGTATGGGCACTACTTCAAAGGTCATACCCTTGTCGTGTTCATTCCATATTATGCCACGGTTATTTACCAGGTCAACCACTCCGCGGAAGTTATCTTCAACACCTATGGGTAGCTGAAGGGGCACGGCTTTGGAGCCCAGTTTTTCTTTAACCTGTTTGCAAACGTTCAGGAAGTCGGCCCCTGCGCGGTCCATTTTATTAACAAATCCAATGCGGGGAACTTTGTAGTTATCGGCCAGACGCCAGTTGGTTTCCGATTGGGGCTCAACACCATCTACTGCGCTGAACAAAAATACCAGTCCATCGAGCACCCGGAGTGATCGGTTTACCTCCACGGTAAAATCAACGTGTCCGGGCGTATCAATAATATTGACATGGTACTGGTTACCTTTATAGTTCCAGAACACAGTGGTGGCAGCCGAGGTAATGGTAATACCGCGCTCCTGCTCCTGCTCCATCCAGTCCATGGTTGCCGTTCCTTCGTGAACTTCTCCGATTTTGTAGTTCACACCGGCATAGTACAGGATGCGCTCGGTGGTAGTTGTTTTGCCTGCGTCAATATGCGCTGCAATTCCAATGTTCCGCGTAAAACGTAAGTCACGTGCCATGTGCTAAAATCAAAAAATTTAGAAACGGAAATGAGAAAAAGCTTTGTTGGCTTCGGCCATGCGGTGGGTATCGTCTTTTTTCTTGATGGCCGCACCTTCGCCTTTGGAGGCTGCCAGTATTTCGGCTGCCAGTTTATCCATCATCGTTTTTTCGTTTCGCTGACGGGCATAGTCAATGAGCCATTTGATGCTGAGGTTAATGCGTCTTTCCGGACGGATTTCAACGGGAACCTGGAATGTTGCTCCGCCCACCCGACGGCTTTTTACTTCCACCGAAGGCATTACATTATTCATGGCGCGTTTCCACACTTCCAGTCCGTTCTCTCCGGCCTTTTCTTCCACAATGGAGATGGCATCATAAAATATCTTAAAGGCAAGGTTCTTTTTGCCCCGCTCCATGAGGTAGTTTACAAACTTGGTTACCAGCGGATCCTGAAATTTGGGATCGGCCGGCAGGTATCTTTTTCTGGGTTTGGATTTTCTCATAGATAATTATTTTTTGGCAGCTGCTGCACCTGCTTTTGGTTTCTTGGCTCCGTACTTGGAGCGTCCCTGTAAACGGCCGTTCACGCCGGCGGTATCGAGGGCACCACGGATGATATGGTAACGAACACCGGGGAGGTCTTTTACCCGGCCTCCGCGGATAAGCACGATGGAGTGTTCCTGCAGGTTATGCCCTTCGCCGGGTATATAGGCGTTTACCTCTTTCTGGTTGGTAAGGCGAACACGGGCCACTTTACGCATGGCCGAGTTGGGCTTTTTAGGTGTAGTAGTGTACACGCGGGTACACACTCCCCTGCGCTGCGGGCAGGAATCCAGCGAAGGCGACTTGGATTTGGTTGTGAGCTTTTTTCTGCCCTTCCGTACAAGTTGTTGAATGGTTGGCATGAACTACAGTTTTAGTACCCCTTTAATTTTTGGGACTGCAAAGGTATTATAAAGAAAGAAGGATACAAAAACCCGGTGTAAAGTTTTTGTATCCTTCATGAGGTGAAAAAAGCCTGTTTTTCGCAGATTTTCAGGCCTCTCCTACGGCACCCCCGAAATTCATGGGGAATCCGGGTGTTTCCTGGGTTTGGTTAATGGGCCCGAAGGTGCGCTCATATTTCTCAATATTATCTTCCAGGGCGGCCAGCAGCCTTCTGGCGTGCTCCGGGGTAATGATGATACGGGCCTTTACCCTGGCCTTGGGTACGCCGGGCATAAGCCGGATAAAATCAATAACAAACTCGCTGTTCGAATGGGCAATCATAGCCAGGTTGGCATATATCCCTTCGGCTACGTCCTCGGTCAGCTCGATGTTTATCTGGTTCTGAACCGGCTTTTCCTTGCCTTTACTTTCTGCCATGGGTTATTGCTGAAGTTCTTTTTCTTTTCCCTTTTTCTTATCGGCAGGTGCCGTTCCTTTCAGCATGGCTTCGTATTCATCTTCGTGAACAACGATTAGCTTTTCGAACCTGCGCTGACCGGTACCGCCCGGGATAAGGTGGCCAACAATTACGTTTTCTTTCATCCCCAGCAGGTAGTCGGCCTTGCCTCTGATGGCCGCTTCGCTCAGCACCTTAGTGGTTTCCTGGAAGGAAGCTGCCGACAGCCAGCTCTCGGTTTTGAGCGAGGCCTGGGTAATACCCTGCAGGGTGGGTTTAGAAACCGCGGCCAGCGCATCGCGTACTTCAACCAGCTTGAGGTCTTTTCTGCGCAGGGCCGAATTCTCATCGCGCAGTTCGCGGGCGGTGATGATCTGACCCGGCTTAAAGCGTTCAGAGTCTCCGGCATCTACCACAACCTTTTTGTCGAGTATCTTATCGTTCTCTTCGCGGAAAACGAACTTGTCAACAAATTCACCGGGCAGGAAGCTGGTATCGCCCGGGTCGATTATTTCAACCTTTTGCATCATCTGGCTTACGATAGCCTCAATATGCTTGTCGTTTATCTTCACACCTTGCAGCCTGTACACTTCCTGTATTTCGTTTACCAGGTATTCCTGTACGGCCGTTGGGCCTTTGATTGCCAGTATGTCGGATGGTGAGATGTCTCCGTCTGAAAGCGGCTGGCCGGCTTTTACAAAGTCATTATCCTGTACCAGGATGTGCTTGGAAAGCGGAACCAGGTAACGTTTCTGCACCCCGTCGCGCGATTCGATAAAGATTTCGCGGTTTCCGCGCTTAATGCCGCCATAGGTTACCACTCCGTCTATTTCGCTCACCACAGCGGGGTTCGAGGGATTACGGGCTTCGAACAATTCGGTTACGCGGGGCAAACCACCGGTAATGTCGCGCGATTTTCCGATGGCACGGGGTATTTTGGCCAGCACCTGGCCGGCTTTTATCTTCTCGCCGGGCTCAACCACCAGGTGTGCGCCTACCGGTATGTTGTAGGCTTTGGTTTCGGACTTTCCTTTCACCACCACGGCCGGGTTTTTGGTTTTGTCGCGGGTTTCGATGATTACCTTTTCGCGGTGGCCGGTTTGTTCGTCCGATTCTTCCTTGTAGGTTACGCCTTCAATAATGGCTTCGTAGTCAATTTCACCGTCAAATTCCGAGAGGATTACAGCATTGTAGGGATCCCAGAAACAAAGTTCTTCTCCCTTTTCAACGGTTTGACCTTCTTTTACGCGCAGGAATGAGCCGTAGGGAACGTGGTTGGAGATGAGCACACGCTTGCGCTCCTTATCCATGATTCGGATTTCGCCTGTGCGTGCCATCACCACCCGAACAGGATTTCCTTCGCGATCGGTGGTATCGATGTACCGTATGCCTTCAAACTCAATTACACCCGGAAATTTTGCTTTAATGTTGGCATCGACGGCAATATTCGATGCTGTACCCCCTACGTGGAAGGTGCGCAAAGTAAGCTGAGTGCCAGGCTCGCCAATAGACTGTGCGGCTATTACCCCAACTGCTTCGCCCACTTCTACCATTTTACCGGTCGCCAGGTTGCGGCCATAGCACTTGGCACAGCCGCCCATGCGCGATTCGCAGGTAAGCAGCGAACGTATTTCTACCTCTTCTATGCTCGTAGCTTCAATTTTACGGGCAATTTCATCGGTAATTTCGGTGTTAGCCGGACAGATGAGTTCTTCGGTTAACGGATCATAGATGTCGTGCACCGTTACCCGGCCCAGTATGCGCTCCGAAAGGGGTTCAACAATATCTTCGTTGTCTTTCAGGGCGGTTACTTTCAGACCACGCAGGGTGCCGCAGTCCTCTTCGGTAATGACCAGATCGTGCGCCACATCCACAAGTCTGCGGGTAAGGTAACCGGCATCGGCAGTTTTGAGTGCCGTATCTGCCAGCCCTTTACGGGCTCCGTGAGTAGAAATGAAGTACTCCAGCACATCCAATCCTTCTTTAAAGTTAGAGAGGATGGGGTTTTCAATGATGGAGCCAACCGAACCGGCCAGGTTTTTCTGCGGTTTGGCCATAAGGCCGCGCATACCGCCCAGCTGGCGAACCTGTTCGCGCGAGCCGCGGGCGCCGGAGTGCATCATCATGAAGATGGGGTTAAAGCCCTGGTTGTCGTCTTCCAACTGGCGCATGAGGTAGTTGGTAAGCAGGGTGTTGGTGCGCGTCCAGATGTCGATTACCTGGTTGTACCGTTCGTTGTCGGTAATGAGACCCATCATGTAGTTATTCCACACCGCTTCCACCTCTTTCTGGGCATCAGCTACCAGTTTTTCTTTTTCTTCCGGCACGCGCACATCGTCCAAGCCCATTGACAGGCCTCCTTTGTAGGCCATCCGGAAGCCCAACTCTTTGATGTCGTCCAGGAATTTGGCTGTTTTCGACATACCCGCCAACCGGTACACATCGGCAATGATGGACTGGAGCTTTTTCTTTGTAAGCAGTTCATCAACAAAACCCACTTCTTCCGGAACGTACTGGTTAAACAGCACGCGGCCGGCAACCGTATCGATAATTTTGGTTTCGAGCTGGTTGGTATCTTTGTTACGTATGCGGGTGCGCACTTTAATGTGGGCGTGCTTGCTGATTTTTCCTTCGTTAAAGGCGATGATTACCTCTTCGGCCGAGTAAAAGATTTTTCCTTCGCCCGGCACAGGGTGTTCGGGTGTACTTTTACGTCCTTTGGTAAGGTAATACAGGCCAAGCACCATATCCTGCGAGGGCACCGCAATGGGGGCACCATTGGCAGGGTTTAGGATATTGTGCGATGACAACATGAGGATAGAGGCCTCCAGTATGGCCTCATGGCTTAGCGGTACGTGCACAGCCATCTGGTCGCCATCGAAGTCGGCATTGAACGCCGTACATACCAGCGGGTGCAGCTGTATGGCTTTGCCTTCAATAAGTTTAGGCTGGAATGCCTGAATACCCAGACGGTGCAGCGTGGGGGCGCGGTTCAGCAGTACCGGGTGGCCTTTGAGAACGTTTTCCAGAATATCCCACACAACAGGGTCTTTGCGATCAACGATTTTCTTGGCCGACTTAACTGTTTTAACGATGCCCCTTTCTATGAGTTTGCGAATGATAAACGGCTTGAAGAGCTCGGCAGCCATGTCTTTGGGAAGGCCGCACTCGTGGAGTTTTAGCTCCGGCCCCACCACAATTACCGAACGGCCGGAGTAGTCGACACGCTTACCCAGCAAATTCTGGCGGAAACGGCCCTGCTTACCTTTAAGCATATCGCTGAGCGACTTAAGGGCACGGTTGCCCTCGGCACGTACGGCATTTACTTTTCGCGAGTTATCGAACAGCGAATCAACGGCTTCCTGGAGCATGCGTTTTTCGTTGCGCAGAATTACTTCGGGAGCTTTGATGTCGATAAGGCGCTTGAGGCGGTTGTTGCGGATGATTACCCTGCGGTACAGGTCATTCAGGTCTGAGGTGGCAAATCGGCCTCCATCCAGCGGAACGAGGGGGCGAAGCTCGGGCGGAATAACGGGTACCATTTTTATGATCATCCATTCGGGCCGGTTTTCCACGCGGGTATTGGCTTCGCGGAAAGCCTCTACTACCTTAAGGCGCTTCAGGGCTTCGGCTTTGCGTTGTTGCGAGGTATCGGTTGCGGCCTGATGGCGCAGTTCATACGAAAGCGCATCCAGGTCCAGACGGGCCAGAAGCATTTCAAGGGCCTCGGCTCCCATTTTGGCTATAAACTTCTTCGGGTCGCTGTCGTCCAGCAGCTGGTTTTCGCGCGGCAGCTTATCCACAATGTCCAGGTATTCCTCTTCGGTAAGGAAGTCCATCTTGCTGATGCCGTCTTCTTCCTTGATACCCGGCTGGATAACCACATAGCGTTCGTAATAAATAATCTGATCGAGCTTTTTGGTTGGCAGCCCGAGCAGGTAACCAATTTTGTTGGGCAGCGAGCGGAAGTACCAGATGTGTGCCACAGGTACTACCAGTTCTATGTGCCCCATGCGTTCGCGCCTAACCTTTTTCTCGGTTACTTCCACTCCACAGCGATCGCAAATAATGCCCTTGTAGCGAATGCGCTTGTACTTTCCGCAATGGCACTCCCAGTCTTTTACGGGTCCGAAAATGCGTTCGCAGAATAATCCCCCCATTTCCGGCTTATAAGTCCGGTAGTTAATGGTTTCGGGTTGGGTTATTTCACCATGTGAGCTCTCCAGAATAGACTCGGGAGAAGCCAGGCTGATGGTGATTTTCGAGAAATCGCTGCTTATTTTTTTATTTTTCCGGAACGACATGCGTATGTTGTTTGATATGTCTGAATCTTGTTTTCCTTTTTTACTTACTCCATGGTGATTTCGAGCGCCAGGCCGCGGAGTTCGTGCACCAATACGTTGAACGACTCCGGAATGTTGGGCTTGCGCATGATTTCACCCTTAACAATGGCTTCGTAGGCTTTGGCACGGCCTATCACATCATCGGATTTTACCGTGAGGATTTCCTGCAGGATGTGGGCAGCACCAAAGGCTTCGAGCGCCCACACTTCCATTTCGCCAAAGCGCTGACCACCAAACTGGGCTTTTCCGCCCAGCGGTTGCTGGGTAATAAGCGAGTAGGGGCCAATGGATCGGGCGTGCATTTTGTCATCTACGAGGTGGCCCAGCTTGAGCATATAGGCCACGCCTACCGTTACGGGTTGCTCGAAACGTTCACCGGTAAGGCCGTCGTACAGGTAGGTACGGCCGGATTCCGGAAGGCCTGCTTCGCGCAGTTCTTTTTGTACTTCCTCGAGTGTGGCCCCATCGAAAATGGGGGTGGCGTATTTGCGGCCCAGTTTATAACCGGCCCATCCCAGGGCAGCTTCGTAAAGCTGGCCGAGGTTCATACGCGAGGGCACACCCAGCGGGTTAAGGCAAATATCAACCGGGGTACCATCTTCCAGGAAGGGCATGTCTTCTTCGCGTACAATTTTGGCTACCACGCCTTTGTTGCCATGCCGCCCTGCCATCTTATCGCCCACCTTTAGCTTGCGCTTTTTGGCAATGTATACTTTGGCAAGCTGAACAATACCAGTAGGCAGTTCATCGCCTACTTCCAGGGTAAACCTTTCGCGCTTGAACTCGCCCGAACAGGTGTTGCGTTTTATGAGGTAGTTTTTTACCAGCTGGGCCACCAGTTCGTTGGTGTGGTCATCGGTAGTCCAGTTATCGAGCGATACGTCTGCAATCAGGTTTACTTCTTCAGGAACCGCGTAGTTGCTTTCATCGCGGTATATATTTTTCTCAGGGAACAGGTTGTTTTCTATAACCTTGGCCGAAAACTTAACGCCTTTAGCAATGAGTTCATCGCCAAACTTGTGGTACACACCGTTGCTGGTTTTACCCGCCAACAGAGGTGGCGCAATTTCACCCGGAGGATGGCTGCTTGAAGGGAGTCCAGTCGACTGTTCACTCCGATCAGGTCGAGGTAGTAAGTTTTTTTATGGCCTCGGCCCTGAGCTCGGAGAGCTGTTTGCTGTATCGCGCCTTGAGGACTTCGAGTTCTTTTTTCGACCGGTTGCGTATGTCTTTATCGCGCTTGGGGCGGGAGAACAGCTTGGTATCTACCACCACACCGCGCAGCGAGGGGGGCGCTTTTAGCGAGGCGTCTTTGACATCACCGGCTTTATCACCAAATATAGCGCGCAGCAGTTTTTCTTCTGGTGTAGGGTCGCTTTCGCCTTTCGGGGTGATTTTTCCGATAAGAATATCGCCCTCTTTTACCTCTGCCCCAACGCGGATTATACCATTTTCATCAAGGTGTTTTACAGCTTCTTCGCTTACGTTGGGAATTTCTGAGGTAAGTTCTTCTTCTCCGCGTTTGGTGTCGCGCACTTCCAGTTCAAATTCTTCGATGTGGATGGATGTATAGATGTCATCGCGCACCACGCGTTCGGAGATAACAATGGCATCTTCGAAGTTGTAACCCTGCCAGGGCATGTAGGCCACCAGCAGGTTACGTCCCAGGGCCAGTTCACCCTTGCTGGTAGCGTACCCTTCAACCAGCGGCTGCCCCTTTTTTACGCGCTGGCCTTTGCGCACTATGGGCATGTGGTTGATGCAGGTATCCTGGTTGGTTCTGCGGAATTTAATAAGGTTATAGGTTTTAACTTCGGTATCGAAGTTTACCAGGCGTTGTTCATCGGTAAGGTCGTATCGGATTACAATTTTCCGTGCATCCACATATTCCACAGTGCCATCGCCTTCGGCAGTAATGAGTGCACGCGAATCGATGGCCACGCGTTCTTCGAGGCCGGTGCCCACAATGGGAGCTTCGGGCCGCATGAGGGGTACTGCCTGGCGCTGCATGTTCGATCCCATTAGTGCACGGTTGGCATCGTCATGCTCCAGGAAGGGAATAAGTGATGCAGCAATGGAAACAATCTGGTTCGGGGCCACATCCATGTAGTGCACGTCTTTGGGATCGACCATGGGGAAGTCGCCCTCAAAGCGCACTTTTACCTTTTCTTCGGCCAGCTCGCCATTTGGTTTTATTAAGGTGTTGGCCCGGGCAATATTATGGGTATCTTCTTCTTCGGCTGTAAGGTATACCAGTTCTTTCGATTTTACTTTACCGTTTTCCACCTTTCGGTAGGGTGTTTCGATAAAGCCCATTTTGTTTATTTTGGCATGCACGCACAGCGATGAGATAAGGCCTATGTTGGGGCCTTCGGGGGTTTCGATGGTGCAGAGCCTTCCGTAATGGGTGTAGTGCACATCGCGTACTTCGAAGCCGGCTCGTTCGCGGGAGAGCCCGCCGGGACCCAGCGCTGACATACGGCGTTTATGGGTTATTTCGGCCAGCGGGTTGGTTTGGTCCATGAACTGGCTGAGCTGGTTGGTACCAAAGAAGGAGTTGATAACCGAAGAAAGTGTTCGGGCATTGATGAGGTCAACCGGCTTAAAGTCTTCGTTATCGCGCACGTTCATTCGTTCCTTGATGGTGCGTGCCATTCGGGCGAGGCCCACGCCAAACTGGGCGTATAGCTGTTCGCCAACGGTGCGCACCCGGCGGTTGCTCAGGTGGTCGATGTCGTCAACCACGGCTTTGGAGTTCACCAGTCCGATGAGGTATTTTACAATAAGAATAATATCGTCTTTGGTAAGCACGCGCTGGTCATAACTCAAATCCAGGCCCAGCTTTTTATTTATTCTGTACCGTCCCACTTCGCCCAGATCGTAGCGTTTTTCGCTGAAGAACAGGCTGTTGATGATGTCGCGGGCGGTTTGTTCATCGGGGGCTTCTGTATTTCGCAGCTGCCGGTAGATTTGTTCTACGGCTTCTTTTTCGGAGTTGGAGTTATCTTTGGCAAGGGTGTTAAAGATGATGGTATAGTCTGCCACGTTCACATCATCGCGGTGCAGGATGATGGATTTTACGCCCGATTCCAGTATGGTATCGATATCTTCTTCGGACAATATGTGGTCGCGTTCCAGCAATACTTCGTTGCGATCAATTGATACCACTTCACCGGTATCTTCATCAACGAAGTCTTCCGTCCAGGTGCGCAGCACACGGGCGGCAAGTTTGCGGCCTACGGCTTTTTTCAGGGAATTTTTGGTGGCTTCTATTTCTTCCGAAAGGCCAAACAGATCCAGGATGTCTTTATCTGTACCGTATCCAATGGCGCGGAGCAGGGTAGTTACCGGGAATTTCTTTTTCCGGTCGATGTACGCATACATTACTGCGTTCACATCGGTGGCAAATTCTATCCACGAACCCTTGAAGGGGATGATTCTTGCGGAGTACAGCTTGGTACCGTTGGTGTGTTTGCTCATAGCAAAGAACACACCGGGTGAGCGGTGCAGCTGGGACACGATAACGCGTTCGGCTCCGTTAATTACAAACGAGCCTTTATCGGTCATGTATGGAATATTCCCTAAGAACACTTCCTGTTCTATGGTCTGGAAGTCTTCGTTATCTTCATCGTTGCAGGTAAGGCGCAACTTTGCTTTAAGGGGCACGGAATAGGTTAAGCCCCGGTCAATGCACTCATCGACACTGTATTTGGGAGGATCGATGGTGTAGTCAACGAATTCGAGTACAAAGTTTTCGCGGGAGTCGGTAATGGGGAAGTTTTCCGCAAAAACCTTGTATAGTCCCTCGTTTTGACGCTTTTCTGCGGGCGTGTCGATTTGCAGGAAGTCGCGGAACGACTGCAACTGCACATCCAGAAAATCGGGATAATCGATAACGCGCTGGGATTTGGAAAAGTCGATTCTGCCGGTGTTGGTGATCTTTGCCAAGGCGATAGAGGTTATTTAAGTACCAGAAATATTAATGAACTGCAAATGCTGCAAACGGCAATAGACCTTGCCCCGGCCCTGGTACGGAGCGCGGAGCGAGGTCTGTGCCGTTGGTTGGGACAACCGGTTGCCCAAGGTTGCCGGTAGGTTTACTTCAGTTCTACTTCGGCACCGGCTTCCACAAGTTGTTTCCTGAGGTTTTCGGCTTCGTCTTTGGGTAAACCTTCTTTGATGGTTTTCGGAGCGCCATCTACCACATCTTTGGCCTCTTTCAGGCCCAGGCCGGTAAGTTCTTTTACCAGCTTAACAATTTGCAGCTTGTTGGCGCCGGGTGATTTAAGCACCACATCAAAGTTGGTTTTCTCTGCAGCCGGAGCGGCAGCGCCACCGCCTGCAGCCGGGCCGGCTACTGCAACGGCAGCAGCAGCGGGCTCAATGCCGTAGGTTTCTTTGAGGTAAGCGGCCAGCTCGTTTACTTCTTTAACAGTGAGCTCAACAAGTTGATCTCCTAATGATTTGATGTCAGCCATGGGAAATTAAAATTTAAGGATTTTACAATCGGTTTAGTTTTTTCGTTCTTCGAGTGCCTTAACCAGGCCGGCAATCTGGTGCTTGCCGCTAAGCAAGGCGGAGAGCACGTTTTTGGCCGGTGATTGCAGCAGCGAAACGATTTCGCCAATGAGCTCGTTTTTGCTTTTCAGCTCTGCGAGCGCATTAAGCTGGTCATCTCCGATAAAAAATTCGGAGTCTATCGAGGCAGCTTTCAGTACAGGTTTGCCTTCGAGCTTCTGGCGGAATTCTTTAATCACGCGGGCAGGGGCATTTCCTGCTTCTTTTGAGAAAATAATTCCGGAGAAGCCATGCAGCACATTAAACAGCGGGCTGTAGTCCACATCTTTGCGGCGTTCAAGGGCTTTGCGGATAAGGGTGTTTTTATACACGCCATATTCTATGCCAGCCTTGAAGCACAGCCTGCGAAATCCATTTACCTGCTCAACGGTTAAACCGCCGGCATCGGTAATGTAGAAGTGCTGGTTTTCGGCAAATTTTTTTTCCAGCTCCCCGATAATCTGTGCCTTTTCTTCTCTGGTCATGTTCGGATTTTTTAAATACCCGTTATTGAGTTGGTGTCAATCCGAATACCCGGGCTCATCGTGGTAGAGATACTGATACTTTTAAAGTATGTACCCTTAGCCGATGCGGGCTTCAGTTTGGCGATGGTCTGAATCATTTCCATAGCATTTTCCCTGATTTTTTCAGGGGGGAAGGAAGCTTTCCCGATGCTGGTATGGATGATTCCGGCCTTATCTATTTTGAAGTCGATTTTACCGGCTTTTACTTCTTTTACGGCTTTACCGACTTCGAGCGTAACAGTTCCTGACTTGGGGTTGGGCATCAGGCCGCGCGGACCCAGTATTTTGCCCAGCTTACCTACTTTGGCCATTACGGTAGGTGTACAGATAATGACGTCCACATCCGTCCACCCTTGTTCAATTTTCTGAATGTACTCATCCAGGCCAACGTAATCGGCTCCGGCATCCTGGGCTTCTTTTTCTTTATCGGGTGTACACAGCACCAGTACGCGAACGGTTTTTCCCACGCCATGCGGCAGGGTAACTACGCCGCGCACCATTTGGTCTGATTTTTTCGGGTCAACGCCCAGGCGCACGTCCAGGTCGACCGAAGCATCAAATTTGGTGTAGGTAATATCTTTCAGCATGCTGGCAGCCTCATCCAGCGAGTACGGCCGGGTAAGGTCGTACTTGCTCATTACTGCCTTTCTGTTTTTGGTTACTCTGCGTGCCATAGTTTAAGTTAATTCGTTAAAATCCGGCTTCCGGTTTACTGTTGCCAGGGCGGTGTTCCGGTTACGGTTACCCCCATGCTGCGGGCCGTGCCGGCAATCATTTTCATGGCCGACTCGATGGTAAAGGCATTGAGGTCGGGCATTTTGATTTCGGCAATTTTACGCACCTGGTCCCAGGTTATAGAGCCTATTTTGTTTCGGTTAGGCTCGGCCGATCCTTTCTGTTTTTTGAGTGTTTCCAGAATAAGGTTAGCCGCCGGAGGGGTTTTAATAACAAAGTCAAACGACTTGTCATTATATATAGTAATGAGTACAGGCAGCAACTGGCCGGGTTTATCCTGGGTGCGGGCGTTAAACTGCTTGCAAAAGTCCATAATATTGAGCCCCTTGCTGCCCAGTGCCGGTCCGATAGGAGGAGCGGGGTTGGCTGCGCCCCCTTTTACCTGTAATTTCAAATAGCCTACTACTTCTTTCGCCATAGTTTTAATCGAGTTTTTCTACCTGCATATAGCTAAGTTCCAGCGGTGTGTTGCGGCCGAAAATCTTAACCATTACGTTTAGTTTCTTTTTATCTTCAAAAATTTCCTCTACCGTTCCGGTAAATCCACTGAAAGGCCCGTCCATTACCTTTACGGTTTCACCTTTAATGAAGGGGCGTTCCAGTTTTTCATCCAGTGTGTCAATCTCGTCCACCTTACCCAGAATGCGGTTAACTTCCGAGGGTCGCAACGGCACGGGTTCTTTGGAGGAACCGGAGCTGCCACCCAAAAAACCCAGTACTCCAGGGATTTTATTCACCGCATCGAAGGCCCTGGAGTGCGAGAGGTCGGCAGAGATGAGCACATATCCCGGAAAGAAGTTACGTTCGCGAAGCTTCTTTTTTCCGCCGCGCATTTCGTACACCTTTTCCGAGGGTATTAAAACCTGGGGTATGAAATCGCGCAGTTTTTCGCGCTCAATTTCATTATCCAGGTAGGTTTTTATCTTTTTTTCCTGGCCGCTAATTACCCGCAGTACATACCATTTGAGCTCTCCCATGGTGCCGCATTTAAAATTCACGGTAAAACCACTCCAGGCCTTTATTAAACACCCAGTCCATAGCGCCTATAATGAGTGCAAAAATGGTTGAAGCCACAAGCACCAGAATGGCACTGCCCTGCAGTTCCTTGTAACTTGTCCAGGAAACCTTATGTCGGATTTCCTCCCACGATTCAGCAATATATTTTTTCAGGCGCTCCATGGGTTTAGATTTTGCGTATTCAGGCGGCTTTTCTGTCTTTGGGTTAGAACAGCGGGCTTTTTCGGTTCTGCCCGGCCCTGAGGCAAAGTGTACGGCTTTGCTCCTTAGCTGGCACGGGTGGAGAGACTCGAACTCCCAGCCTGCGGTTTTGGAGACCGCTGCTCTGCCAATTGAGCTACACCCGTATGTTAACTGGTTTCA
>FWPU01009612.1_pt1 | contig 15101 bp, 8 predicted proteins | sample 2228361 | NCBI WGS metagenome assembly FWPU01 (sample SAMEA103939777, study PRJEB20133) | metagenome
TACAAGACGCTGCCCCCCGCTCTCCCCTGGCAGGGGAGAGCGGGGCCGGGGGTGAGAGAGGTCCAATGAACATGGGACGCGGATGAACGCGGAGCGACGCGGATAGCCCGGCCGGCGATAAATCGGCCGGGCTACCAGGCGACGCCCCGTCCCACAGGGAGGCTTCGCACTGAACGGGGCTAGATGGGGGCCGGCGCCGGCCGGCCAGATCGGCCATGCAGTACAAGTGGCGACAGACAATTGACAATCTCCCCACATGCCGTATAATCAAAGCTGCGGGCCGTTATTCACACCACCCCCGCTACGACCATGACACCAGAACACTCTCCTTCCAGGATCGGGCCGTATCGCCTGATCGAGAAGCTGGGCCAGGGCGCGATGGCTCAGGTCTACCGGGCGTCGGACCCTGCCGGCCGGGAAGTGGCCCTCAAGGTACTGTACCCCCATCTGATCGGAGACGAAGGCTTTGTCGGCCGCTTTCGTCGCGAGGCGGAGGCCGCAGCGCAGCTCGACCACCCCCGCATCGTGCGCGTGCTCGATCACGGCAGCGAGAGTGACCTCCACTACCTGGCGATGGAACTGGTGGCGGGGCCGTCGCTGAGGGCGTGGCTGGCCGGGCGTTCCCGGCCGCTGGCGGTCGAGGAAGCCGTTTCGTTGGTCGGCAACCTGGCCGATGCCGTGGCCTACGCGCACAGCCGGGGCGTGGTGCACCGCGACCTCAAGCCGGGCAACGTGCTGCTGCGCGGCGGCCAACCTGATGACCCCGTGCTGACCGATTTCGGGATCGCGCGCATGGTAGATGCCACGGTCGCCACCGCATCGGGCGTCACCCTCGGCACGCCGGTCTACATGGCGCCGGAACAGGGGCAGGGCCAGCCCGGCGACGCGCGCAGCGACGTCTACGCGCTGGGCGTGATCCTCTACGAACTGCTCACCGGCGCGCCGCCCTTCGAGGCCGACTCGCCCTACGCGCTGATCCTACGCCACATCCACACCCCGCCGCCCCCACCGCGCACCCTGCGCCCTGACCTGCCCCCTGCGCTCGAGGCGGTCATCCTGCGCAGCCTGGAGAAGGACCCGGCCAGCCGCTACCCCGACGCCGCGTCATTCGCTGCGGCCTTGCGCGCGAGTCTGAGCCAACCTGCGGCCAGGCGGTCTCGCGGTGTCATCGTTGCCCTGGCGACAGGTCTCCTCATCCTCCTGACGCTGCTGGCGCTGGCTTCCTGGCGCCTGGGCTGGCTTCCGGGCGTACCCGGGCCGGGCGACCGGGCAGTCGCCGCCAGAGCCACGCCGACCGTGCTGACCCTCCAGGGCGGCCCGGCGGTCGCCGACACCTGGATTGACCCCGACGTGCCCGACCGGCCGGCCTTCGACGACGGCAAAGTGCATCTCCAGGGCCCCTCGACGCCCGACCGGGTGCTCGTCCGCCCGGCGCTGCCCGCCTGGCCGGCCGACGCCGAGCTGCTGAACGCCACCCTGAGCCTCTACACCGTCCCCTGGAAACCCGCCGACAATCGCTTCGCCACCGTCGCCGTCCACCGCGTCCTGCGCGATTGGGACGTGACCACGGCCACCTACGAGGCGCCCTGGCGCATGGCCGGCATGGAACCGGACGTGGACTTCCAGAGCGCCCCCTTCATCACGGTCACGCTGACGACCTTGCTGACCCAGGAGGGCTGGCTGGAGCTGGACATCACCCCCGCCGTGCGCGAGTGGCTGGCCGGCGCGCCGAACTACGGCCTGGCGCTGCGCATGACGGACGACAGCTTCGGCATGGCCCATCTGTGGGTCTACACGTCGGAATACGAGGACCCCAACCTCTGGCCCAAGCTGAAGCTGGTGTATCGGGATGGACGTCCCTGATGCCCCTCACCTGATTGATTCCCTCGGCCAGCCGATCCCCCTGGCGCGGCCGACCACCCTGCTCGGCCGCGGGCCGGAATGCCATGTGGTGATCGCCGACCGCCGCGCGTCGCGGCGTCACGCGGAGATCACCCTGGCGGCGGACGCGACGAACGCGCCGCCGGCCGGCGAAGCCGGCTCACCCCATCTGTTGCGCGACCTGGACAGCACCAACGGCACCTGGCTCAACGGCCGGCGGCTGACCGGGCCCGAGCGCCTGCGCGACGGCGACGTGATCGAGATCGGCGGCGCGCGCTTCACCTTCTGCGATCCCGACGCGACCCTGGAGACCACCCATTTCCCTAAGTTGGTGGTGGAGGAGGCGACCGGCGAGGTATGGGTAAACCGCTGCCCGGTGCAGCTTTCGGGCAAGCAGCGGGCGCTCTTCCTGCTGCTGTGGCGGCGCCGCGGGCACACCTGCACCAAAGACGAGATCGCGGCCGCGGTCTGGCCGGAGTGTCAGGGGGAGATCTACGACTACCAGATCGAAAGCCTGGTGAAGCGCCTGCGCGCCAAGCTGGAGCGGCAGCCCGCCGCTCCAGCCTTGATCGTGAATGTGCCGGGGTTGGGCTATCGGCTGGCGGTGTGACGCAGTGACGTGCCCCCGCGGTCACGAGGGCACGTCGGGCGCTCAACGCTTCAGCACCAGCGGCAGGTAGAGCGACTTCGCCTGCCCGCCCTCGATCACCGCCGCCTGCACGGCCCCCAGCAGCGAGTCCCCGCGATACGCCACATCGGTCGTGCGCCAGTCTGAGAAGCTGAAGCGCACGGCGGTCCGGCCCGCGCCGAGGACTTTGAAGCGCAACCGGGCCACCAGGAACTGGCCGCTGGGGGCCGGGTTGCCCGCGCTGGTGGCGATGTAGTCGGCCAGGCCCCAGGCAGGATCTACGCGGTTAAGCAGCGCAATGCCCAGGGCGGTGCCGGGCTGCACGCCCGTCGCCGGCGCGCCGGCCGCGTCCACCGCCTGGAGCAGCGCCGGGTCATAGTCCAGGTACAGCTCCACCGCATCCACCGGCTGAGCGCCTGCTTCGGCCAGCACGTCGAGCGCCACCACCTGGCCGACCGCCGCCTGGGCAGACGCAGGCTGGATGCGCAGCCCGACCGGGCCTGCGGCCCGCGGCTCCAGGTCCAGGAACAGGGTCTGCTCCTCGTCGGCCCTGGCTGCCGCAGCCATCGTGGCGACGCCGACCAGGATATCCCCCCGGCGGCCCAGGTTGGCCTGCAGCAGCGCCAGGTCGGCCGCGTTGACTGCGTCATCCTCGTTCAGGTCGGCGCGCGGGTCGAAGCCGGGCTGGCCCTGGCTCTTGCCGAACGCGGCCGCCAGCAGCGACGCGTCGCGGCCGTTCACGCGGTTGTCGCCGAACACATCCCCTTCCAATAGCGCCTCCATGTTCGCCGTGTTGGCGCCGGGAGCCAGCGTCGTTGGCAGCAGGTTACGCAGGGTATGGAGCCCCTTGAGCCGCACCCGATAGTCGCCGGTCGCGGCCACGCCAGGGGCCGCGAACGCGCCGCTCTGATCGCTGGTGAGGCCGAAGGCGTAGGCCGGGCCGCGCTCGCCGGGCTGGCCCAGGGTGAGGAGCAGCGGCACGCTCCAGGCCGGGTTGGGCGCCGCCGGCCGACCCTGCATCGTCGCCTGGCCGGTCAGCCGCGCGCCGAGCAGTGCGGTCACCAGCCCGCCGCGCAGACCGGCCAGCGCCGATTGGCCGTTCAGCAACAGGTCGCTGCGCCGTGGGGCGGTCAGGCTGAAGCTGAGCCGGGTCGTCAGCGTGGGGCTGATGACCTGGAAGCGGGCTATTGCCAGCGTGAAGCGGCCGGCCTGGGCCGCGCCCTGCGCGACGTAGCCGATGCGGCCGGTCGCGTTGTCCACCCCGTTGATCAGCACGTTCGCCAGCGCCGCGCCGGGCGTGATCTGGGCGGCGGGGTTGCCGTTCTGGTCCACCACGCGCAGGATGGTTGGATCGAAGTCCAGGAACGCCTGACCACGGTTCACGCCCGACGCGCCTGCGTCGGCGGCGATTTCGACCGTGAAGATTTCGCCTCCGCGCACGACGCTGAAGCCAGGCTCCAGGCGCAGGATCGCCTCTGCACGCCGCGGGGCCAGCACGAGCGCGTAATCGGCCAGGGTCAAGATCTCGCCGCCGTTGTAGCCGGTCGCCCGGTTCGCTTCCAGCGCGGCCGCGAAGTTCAGCCCGACGAAGTCGGCGATCTCACCGAGGGTGCGGGCATAGCCCTGCGGCCCCCAGCCCCCGGCCGTGCGCATGATCCCGTAGATGTCGTGCGAGACGGTGGCCGCGTCGTTGTGGAGGGCGTCGGGCGGCTCCGGCGGATGGCCGTGCCAGCCGGCCGGCGCGACGCGGCCCGGCCAGCCGAACTCAGCCGCGTCGCGGAACGGATCGCTGAACGCGATCTGGTCCTCGGTGCAGGCTGCGCCCGCCACCGCGACGTAGTGGCCGCCCAGCCGCTTCCAGCCGCCGGGCTGCAGCTCCCAGAAGCCCAGCAGCAACAGCGCCTGCTCGTGCTGCTTCACCGCGTCGCGCACCCAGTCGAACGAAGGCGAGCGTCGGACGGTGACATCGTAGGCGTCGGCCAGGCCCTTCGCGGCCAGATAGGCGTTCAGGCCGGCCGCCAGGTCCTCCAGGTCGGCGCCGGGGTGATCGCCGTTGACGTCCATCCTGGCCGCCAGGTCAGCGACCAGCGGGACGACGTTCTGGGCGTCGTGGTCGTCCCAGGGGCCGTAGCTCTCGACCAGGGGGTAGCTGTCGGAGACCGCCGGCGGCGGGGTCGTCCCCGCCTCGGCCGCGGCGTCGCGCCACCAGAGCAGGTCGGCCAGGGCGACCGGGCCGTCGTGCGTCCACGCGGTGCGGGAGACGATGGTCGTCTGCCAGTCGGCCTGGCGCATGTCGAAGTCCGGCAGGCCGGCGGGCGCGTAGTCGGGCAGGCCGGCCGGCAGGCCGCACGCGCCGAGCGGCGAGCCGGGATCGGCCGCCGCGCTGACGCAGAGCGCCACGTCGTCCACCTCGGCCCAGGTCTGGCCGGCCTGGCCGTCGTTGCGCACCGCGAAGAGGATGCCGACCGTCTGGCCGGCGTACCCGGTCAGGTCGGCCTCGACCGTCTGCCAGTCGCTCTGGCCGCCGTGTCGCCGGAGCGCGTGCACCGGCTGGTCGTCTGCGCCGGTGATCGCGGCGAGGAACCAGTCGCGCTCGCTGTCCGCATCGCGCGAGCCGGTGCGGTAGCGGAAGGTCAGCCGCGCGGTGCTGGCGCTGGGCGGCAGGGTGACGGTCTGCCGCGCCCAGGAGAGGCCGGCCACGTCGGCGCCGCCGGCCGGGGCCAGGACGAGCACGTGGGTCGGCGTCGGCGTCTCGCTGTAGGCGATGACCGGCGCCGGCGCGCCGCCGTGCGCCCAGGCGCCCCAGCCGGCCTGCTCGAAGCTGCCGTCGGTCAGCCACTGGACGCAGAGGTTGGGCGGCGGCGCGGCCGCGGTGATCGTCAGCGAGATGCTGGCGGACGCGGTCAGGCCGCCGCTGTCGGTGACGCTGGCGGTGATCGTGTGCACGCCGACCGAGAGGCTGCGCGTGCTGATCTCGCCGCCAGCGCCCAGGGCGCCGTCGCGGTTCGAGCGCCACTGCACCTGCTCGAGGATGTTCGCATCTTCGCGGTCGGCGGCCCGGGCCAGGAAGAAGACCAACTGGCCGGCCTGGAAGCTGGCGCCCTCCTCGGGCCGGGCGATCTGCACGGCCGGCGGGGCGTTGGGCGCGCTGAAGTCCCCATCGGAGGCGTCGCCGCTGGTGCGCACCCCGTCGTGGGCCAGCACGCGCAGCCACAGGTGGTTGCCGCCCGGCAGCCGGGCCGGGTCGAGGGTGTAGGTCGTCTCGGTGAGGCCGCGCGTCACAGGCAGCCAGGTCTGGCCGCTGTCGCGGCTGATCTGGAGCGCGTAGGTGAGTGGGTCGCCGTCGGCGTCCTGCGCCTGCCAGCGGGCCTGGAACGGCGCGGTGATGTTCTCGCCGCCATTGGGCGCCAGCAGCGTCACGGTCGGCGCGTTGGCGCTGATCTGGCGCGTTGCCAGCACGGTCGCGCCGTGCTTGAGGACGATGCGTCGCGCGCCGGGCTGCGGCGGCAGGACTTCCTTGAAGAACTCGCCGGACACGTTTTCGCCGTCGGCCCAACGCATGGTGGGCGTGAAGTGGCGGGTGAAGAGGACGGTGGCCGACGCGTTTTGCAGCTCCAGACTGTATGGGCCGACGCCGACCTGATCGAACGGGCCGCCGGGCCAGCGATACAGGTCGGCGCGGCGGATTTCACCGGTGTCGGCGGCGGGATCAACGCGGCCGGCGACCAGCAGGCCGGGCTGGCGCGCCGCTGCGCCTTGCGCTGCCGCCCCCCTATTGGAGTCAAGCAGGAACTGATAGATTGCGTTGTAGGTGTGGATGCTGGGCCAACGGCTCAGGCCGCACCTATGCGCATAGCTCATGAGGTCGCCCGTTATACTGGGGTTGTAGACTTGCAGCGTCTCGGCGTTGAAGCCGTAGTCCTCGATCTTATAGGGAATGCTGTCATCCACGCCTGCGGGGTCATCGCAGCCGGCCGCGTGCCCCATGTCCATGTTGTGCCCTAGCTCGTGAGCCAGGGTCTCCAGCGTCCACTCGCCAAACACGACATCGTTGCCGCAGCCGTAGAACCAATTGCAGCCTTCGGAGATCCCGTTGAGGGCGTGCCAGCCCTCGTGATCAGGCACGATCAGCGCCCAGTAGTATCCGCATTCGGCTGCGCCCTCGCAATCATCGTGAAGATCGTTCAGTTCATCCAGCGCGTCGTTCCACCCGTCCTCGCTGCTCATGCCGAAGTTATCAAGGAACATCGCGCTGCCGTGATTGCCCTCTTTTTCCAGCCACGTCGTGACGGGCAGTGAGCCGCGCAGATAGGTCAACGCGGTGGCGCGGCCGGCGGCGCTGGCGTAGGTATAGCCGCCCGAGGCGTTGCGATACGCGCCATTGACGAACGCCACCGCATATTGGAAGCTCCGCTCAAAGGTGAAGGGGCCGACGTACAGCGTGTTGTTGGTGTAGTCGGTTTCCACGACGTTGCGATTCGTGTTGATCTCGGCCGCGAACCTCAGCGTGTCGTGCGCCTCGGTCTGCGGCAGGCCGAAGATGAAGCCTTGAGCGCCGTCCCCGCGATCGTAGGTCGCGCCCACGCTGCGCGTCGTCTTGCCGGACGGATCGGCCAGCGGGGTTAGAGTCAGGATCAACTGGCTGCAATTGTCGCCGGTGCAGCGATAGACGCGCAACACGCAGTCCACATTCTGCACGGTCCCGGTGCTGTTGACCGGATAGACGCGAATCCAGGTCTTGCGATACTCCAGCAAACGCACGCTGTTGCTGGGGTAGTCCTGGATGGACTGCGTGATCTCGATGCCGTCAATCGTCAGGTCGGCGCCGATCCTCAGGATGTCGGTGTAGCTCTGCGGGCTGAGCATCTCGTCGGCCATGACCTCGACGGTCAGGTTTTTCTCGCCCAGGCTGAGGTTTCCGGCCGCGTTGAGCGTCACCGCTTTGGTCTGCCCGCTGCCCGCCGCGCCGTTCAAGGTGCAGACGACCCAGTTGTTGGTCGCGTGGTGCGTGCAGTCGCTCCCCAGGTCGCTGAAGGTGAGGCCGGTCACCGACTTGAAGGTCAGTTTGAAGTTGTGCAGTGCGTAGGCGCTGTTCTGCCGCACCGTGGCGCTCCAGCGGACGGAGCCGCCGGCCGCGATCGTGTTCGGCGAGACGGCGTGTTCGACGCTGACCGACGGCGCAGACCGCGCCTGATTCACCGTGACCGCGTGCGTTGCGGCGGTGTCGGCGACGCCCGCGGCCTTGACCGTCCAATTGGCGTTGAGGACGGTGTTTGCAGCCACCGCGGCGTCAATCGTCACATCCACGTAGAACGCGGCCCAGGCGTTGGCCGTCAGATCGGGATGCGACCAGGTCACGGTGTGCGTGGCGCTGTCGTAGGTCCCGCCCGGCGGGTTGACCGGTATCGGGCTCTTCATCTTGGGATCCAGCCTGACCTTGACGACGACATTGTGCGCGCGTCCCGGGCCCAGGTTGCTGACGACGGCCTTGAGCGAGGCCTTCTGCCCGGCCACCACCGGCGAGGTCAGGGTGAAAGGGTCAATCTCGAGGCTCGGCGCCGCGACCGGGTCAATCCTGGTGCTGCTGATGCTGGCCACGCCATCGGCGCGCACGCTGGCGACGTTGCGCAACGTCTCGCCGGGCGGCACATCGGCGTTGACCCGCACGCGCACCTGGTAGGTCTGGCTGGCGCCGGGCGCCAGCGAAGCGATGACCGGCCAGTTCAGGTCAGTGGGCGGGGAGCCGACCGGCGTGGCCGGCGGGTTGGAGGCCACATAGGCGCTGCGCGCGCTGGGCAAGTTGTCGCTCACGCGCACGTTGTGGGCCGCGCCCGCGCCGTTGTTGGCGACGCGGATCGCATACTCGGCGATCTCGCCCGCCACGAGGTTCGTCGTCACCAGCCGCTTGTCAATGCTCAGGCCGGGCGCGGGCGTGTAGGTGACCGTCGGCGTGCGGGTCGAGGTCGCGGTCGGCGTCCGCGTGCCGGTCGGCGTGCGGGTAGGCGTCGGTGTCCGCGTCGAGGTTGGTGTTTGGGTGGGGGTGGGCGTGGGCGGCTGGAGCTGGATCGTCAGGTGGTAGGCGCCCGGGGCGCCCGGGCCCGCGCGCGGAAAGACGCGCACCCGGTAGTCGCCGGCCGTGGAGAGCGCCCGATAGCTGATGTGCTCGTCGGCCAGGCCGCCTTGCGCCGAGGTGACGACCACCGGCCCGTTGGGCGCAGAGAGCGACAGGTCGAACTCCCCGGCCAGTTGGCTCAGCCGGATGTCGAGGTAGTACCAGGCCGGCACGGAGAACTTAAACCAGTCTTCGTCGGCGGCCGGGCAGATGGCCGCATCGAAGCCGGGCAGGCCTAGGGAGACGGGCAGCAGCGCGGCGGCGGCGTCGAAGCTGTTGCCGGCCTCATCGGCGCAGGCGGGGCTCGGAGGGGGCGCCGGCCGGGCTGAGATGGTGGTGGTCTGCACCGCATCCGCGCTGCACAGGCCGGCGCTGCCGATCAGCGGCCGGCACTTCCAAAAGACGGCCGCGCGGTCGGTGAACGTGGAGAACGGCGGCACATCGGCCGGGGTGCGCACGGCCACCTGGGCCGAAAAGCGCTCGCTGTTCGCCAGGGTGGGAATGTTCCAGGTCACGGTGCCGTCTTCGCGGTAGACGCCGCCGTTCGTGGCCTCCAGGAACGTGGTGCCCGGCGGGATGTAGTTCACCAGCGTCATGCCCGATTGGGCCTGGCCGCTCAGGTTGCGCACGCCGATGGTGTAGACGATAGGGCTGCCGGCCGACACCGGGTCGGCGAGGTCGTTGACCTCGATGCGCACCGGCTGCGCGGTGGCGGTGGCTGTGGGGGTGGCCTCAGGCGCCAGGGCCGGCTCCGACGTCTCCTGCGCCACGACCGCCTCGACGAGAAGAACTGCAAACAACAGGATGCTCGCAAGCAATGCGAACAAAGGCCATCGGCGTCTCATGGTTTACCTCCTGGATTGCTGACCTGAAAATGGGCCATGTACCGCGAGATTCATCTCGCCCCGCCCCGGCCCGCCGCGCGGGCGGCACGCCGCCGGGCGTTTGAACGCCCGGCTCAGCAGGTGCAAGTCGGTCGAGACCGACTGCCCTGGGAATGGGCCATGTACCGCGGGATTCATCCCGCCCCGGCCCGCCGCGCGGGCGGCATGAATGCCGCGGTACATTTCCATCCACCTCGCTTTCGACATGCAGCCGGACCGACGAGCCGGCCGGCAGGACCATCACACACCGACTGGCGGTTACCGGCGCGGCCTCCCGACGTGCGTTGGGGACAGGCAAGGCCCTGATGACCAGGCAGTGCCGGCCCTCGTTGACCGGTGCCCAGAAATCGGCCACCTCCTCGCCTGCCTCGACCCGATCCACTGCCAAAACGTCACTGACTGCTGTCGGCGCATGGGTTGCCTCAGCCGGCCGATCCGCCTGCACCCGCAACTCCAGCACGGCCGCCGCCTCCGCCCGGTAGCGCACCTCGATCCCCTGGCCGACCGGCAGCCCCACGTCCGGTGGCGGCGAGATGAAGCTGATCGGTTCGGCCGGCTCACCGCCCCTGCCCCAGCCCGGCACAGCCAGCGACCCGAGCCAGACCGCAGCAGCCATCGCTATGACCGCTAGGCAACGTCTCATCGGCCCATGTCTCCTGTTCGTATCATAGCGCGCCAAAGCGGCCGGCACCCACGCGCGTGCCAGCCAAATGCTGGCAACTTACCAGCGGTCTGCTGCCGGTTTACTGGCGATGCGCTGACGAGGAGATTCGGAGAAAGCAGGTGAGATGATCACGTGAGCATGTGCCCGATTGCCGGAGAGACCTGGTTGCGGATATAATAGTTGCATGATCACGGATCTTTCCCTTCAGCCCACCCTGCTGACGGCCAAATTTCATCGGCCCGCGGCCCCGCGACGCGCCGTGCCGCGGCCGGCGCTGACGGTGCGGCTGAACGACGGCCTGGCCGCCGGCCGGCCGCTGACGCTGATCGCTGCGCCCGCGGGCTACGGCAAGACCCCGCTGGCCGCGGCCTGGGCCGGCCAGCTCGACCGGCCGGTCGCCTGGCTGGCCCTGGACGAGGCCGACGACGACCCGCTGCGCTTCTTCGCCTACTTCGTGGCCGCCTTGCAGCAAGTGGCTCCAGCCGTCGGTGCGGCGTTGACTCCCGCGCTGCGGGCCGGCCAGTTGCCGTCGCCGGACGTGCTGGTCACGACGCTGCTGAACGACCTGGCCGCGGCAGCGCCGATGGTGTGCGTGCTGGACGACTTCCACGTCCTCCAGGACCGGGCGATCATGGGCGTGCTGGGCGACCTGCTGGCGCATCCGTCGGCCGGGCTGCACCTGGTGCTGGTGACGCGCGAGGACCCGCCGCTGCCCCTGGCTCGCCTCCGCGCCCGCGACCAGCTCACCGAGGTGCGCGCGGCCGACCTGCGCTTCGACGAGGCCGAGATCGCGGCCCTGTTGCGCGATGGCATGGGGCTGCCGCTCTCCGCGCCGGACGTGGCCCGCCTGGCCGAGCGCACCGAGGGCTGGGCCGCGGGCCTGCAACTGGTCGGGCTCTCCCTCCAGGGCCGGCCCGACGCGTCCGCCTTCATCCAGAGCCTCAGCGGCACGCACCGCTTCATCCTGGACTACCTGACCGAAGAGGTGCTGGCGCGGCAGCCGGCCGAAGTGCAGGCGTTCCTGCTGCGCACCTCCATCCTGGCCCAGCTCACGGCCGAGCTGTGCGACGCGGTGACCTCACCCCCCTCCCCCGGCCTTCGGCCACCCCCTCCCCCCTTTCCTGAGCCGCACTACGCTCAGGAGAGGGGAGAGGGGGTTGGGGGGAGCGGGGCGAGGTCCATCCTCGACTACCTGGAGCGCGCCAACATCTTCCTCATCCCCCTGGACGACGAGGGGCGCTGGTATCGCTATCATCACCTGTTCGCCGAGCTGTTGCAGGCCCAACTGCGCCGCATGCGGCCGGAGGAGGTCGCCGGCCTGCATGCTCGCGCCAGCCGGTGGTACGAGGCGCACGACATGCCCGCGGAGGCCATCGGCCATGCGCTGGCCGCAGCCGAGCACGACCGCGTTGTGGCGCTGCTGGAACGCCACGGCTGGGCGCTGCTCAACCGGGGCTATGCCCGCACGCTGGAGGGGTGGCTGAGCGCCCTGCCGGCCGGGCTGCGCGATCGCAGCCCCCGCCTCAGCCTGGATTTCGGCTGGATGCATCTGTTGCGGGGCAACCTGCCGCAGGTCGCGCCGCACCTGGCGCAGGCGGAGGCCGCGGCCCACGTGCCAGGCACGCCGGCACCACCGGCGGAACCGGGGCAGGCTTCCGAAATTCCTGACACGTCCACGGCAGCCTGGCGCAGCGAGTGCCTGGCGCTGCGGGCCAACCTGTTGCAGGCGCAGGGCCGGGCCGCCGAGGCCATCGAGGCCGGCCGCCAGGCCCTGGCGCTGGCGCCGGCCGACGACCACCGGCTGATCGGGCTGGCCTCGCTGGCCTTGGGCGGCGCCTACCGCCAACTGCCCGACTTCGACCGGGCCATGGCTGCGCTTCAGGACGCGATCGCGGCCGGTCGGGCGTCGGGCAACCTGGTGACCGAGATGCTGGCGGTGTCGCACCTGACCCTGATGGCGACGCAGTACGGCCGGCTGCGGCTGGCGGCCCAGGTCGCCGCCGAAGCCCTCGACCGGCTGGCGCATGTCACGGCGTCCCCGTCGGCTGCGCCTGTCGCGGCGAGCCCCACCATCATCGGCGCGGTGCACGGCGCGCTGGGACTGATCTACTACGAGTGGAACCAGCTCGACCGAGCGCGCGAGCACCTGCAGACCGCCATCCGGCTGAGCGCGCTCGCCGGCCACAACGCCTCGCTGATCTACAGCCAGGTGAACCTGGCGCGGCTGTTGCAGGCGGAGGGCAGGCTGGACGACGCGGCGAACGCGCTGGCCGAGGCGTCCCGCCTGCTGGCCGCGGGCGCGCCGGGCTGGCTGCGGCCGCCGCTGATCGGCGAGCAGGCGCGCCTGGCCCTGGCGCGGGGGGACGACGCGGCCGCGGAGGCGCACCTGCGGGCCAGCGGCGTCGGGCCGGACGACCCCGTCACCGCCGCCACAGACCCCATCCACCTGGCCTGGCTGCGGCTGCTGACCGGTCGCGGGGACGCCCGTGCGGCCGGCCTGGCGGAACGCATCATCCGCTCGGCCGAGGCCGGCGGCCGCCATGGCACGCTGCTGAGGGCGTTGCTCGCCGCTGCGCACCTGGCCGGCGACGACCTGCGCGCCGCCCGCCGCTACCTCGACCGGGCGCTGGCCCTGGCCGAGCCGGAAGGCGCCGTCCGCCCCTTCCTGGACGAAGGCCCGGCCCTCCAGGCCCTCCTGGCGCGCCTCGACCGGCCCGCCATCTCCTCCTCTCCTCCCAGGAGAGGGGGCCAGGGGGGTGAGGTCTCCCCCTCTCCTCTCAGGAGAGGGGGCCAGGGGGGTGAGGTCATCGAACCGCTGAGCGAGCGCGAGCTGGAGGTGCTGCGGCTACTCGCCGAGGGGCTGACCTACGCCGAGATCGCCGACCGGCTGGTGGTCAGCCTCAACACCGTGCGCTTTCACGTCAAGGAGATCTACGGCAAGCTGGGCGTGAACCGCCAGGCGCACGCCGTGGCGCGGGCGCGGGAGCTGGGATTGCTGTAGACAGAAGCTTGGAGCAGAACCCGGTCGCCGGCGCAGCGCCGGCTTCCCTTCGTTGGCTTGCCGGTTGACACACCCTATGCCCAATGCTACAATCCAATCCGAGAATGCTTTTCAACCAGATTCTGTTCGTATTGGAGGCGTAGCCATGCCTATTGCATCCCCGAAGACGATCGAAGCGATCTATGTAAATGGCCTGTTGCAGCCCCTGGAGCCGATTCAGGATTCCGAGGGCCAGGTCTACTTGGTGACGATCCTGAATATCGAAACTATCCGCGCCAGGAAGCGCTCGCAACCGATCAAAAGTTTGCGCGGCAAATACCGCGGCTTCCTGAGCAGCGCCGACGAATTCGCCAGCAGCAAACAAGTCGAGAAAGCCCTAGAGCGTTGATCCCATGTCGCCCGATGGTGAGAAACCCGAACGCTATGTGTTTGATGCCTGCGCTCTCATCGCCTATCTCAACGATGAAGTAGGCGCCGAAGTGGTGGACAATTTGTTGGCGCTGGCTATGCAGGGGCGGGTTCAGTGTTTCGTCGCCGCAGTCAACGTGTATGAGTTGTTCTACGATTGCCTCAAGCGTGATGCAGCCACTGCCCGCCAATTGGTGGATGACATCTACAACCTGCCGGTCACCGTGGTAGAGACGTTGGATCGGTCGTTGATGCAGAGTGCGGGCACATTCAAGATTGCATACCGCATTTCCCTGGCTGACTCGGTGGCTCTAGGGTTGGCGCAGCAACTCAACGCCCAACTGGTGAGCAGTGATCATCATGAATTCGACCTGATCGAGGCGAATGAAAAGGCGCGTTTCTGCTGGATCAGGTGATTGCCAGACTTGACTGTGGCCCCACCTGTTGGGCTGCTGGGTACACAACTACATCTTTTTCAGCCGACGGACTACATCATCATGTAGTCCGTTTTTGTTTGCGCTGGTGTAGACTGAAGACGAACAGCGAGGAGGACACCGATGACTGCACACACCGACCGACCGGACGACCTGCGAACCTACCGCATCACCCTGCGCGGGCAGGTGGACGAGGAGTTCGTGGCCGCGTATTGCCCGGCAGGGACACTCCTCGCCCACGAAGGCGACACGGCCCGCCTGTCGGACATCCGCGCCGACCAGTCCGGCATCGTGGGCCTGGTGCGGCACCTGCATAACCTGGGCTGCACCATCGTGGCGCTGGAGACCGTGGTCTGAGAATCACACCTCACCCCCCAGCCCCCTTTCCCGCTGCGCGGGACGCTAGCAGCCCTGCGAGGGAGGGGGCACAGATATCTCCCCCTCTCCTCGCAGGAGAGGGGGCAGGGGGATGAGGTGAACAACGGAGATACCATGACAACCTATTCATTTTCACGGCGTCGTTTTCTCAAAGCCGCCGGCCTGACCGTCGCCGGCATGGCCCTGGCCGGCGCTGGCCTGGGCGTCGCGGCCACCCGCACACCGATCAGCGAAACGCCTGAACTCATTTTGGAAGGGAAAAACACCATGAACCAACGCATCCTCGTCGCTTACGCCACCCGCGCCGGCTCGACTGCCGAGATCGCGGCCGCTATCGGCGAAAGCCTGTCTGCCCGCGGCTACGCGGTGGACGTCAAGCCCGTCAAGAGCCAGCCCGACCTGGCCGGCTACACGGCCGTGGTGCTGGGCAGCGCTATCCGCATGGGCAACTGGCTGCCCGAGGCCGTGAATTATGTCAAAACAAACCAGGTCGCGCTCAGCGCGCTGCCTGTCTCGCTCTTCACCGTGCACATGCTCAACACCGGCGACGACGAGGCCAGCCGCGCCGCCCGCGCAGCCTACCTGAACGCCGTCCGGCCGCTGCTGCCGGGCGCGGAAGAGGTCTACTTCGAGGGCAAGATGGACTTCAGCCGCCTCTCCTTCCTCGACCGCTTGATCTCTAAAATGGTGAAGGCCGTCGAGGCGGACCGC
>FWPU01009613.1_pt1 | contig 15099 bp, 9 predicted proteins | sample 2228361 | NCBI WGS metagenome assembly FWPU01 (sample SAMEA103939777, study PRJEB20133) | metagenome
TATTAAAAGTTTTTCTTTCATTAGGGGTAATCCTATTGTGAGGACCAAAACTATCCTGTCCTTCAACAAATATGTGGATATTCTCATGAGACCTGTTTACAAACTCAGCCTTAATAGTCTTGGTTGATACATTAGTTTGTTGAGTTCCTGTAGGAGGTGTAGTAGTAGTTTACTTTCTCTGCACTGGATAGCCCTCTATCTGTGTATGACCTGCCCCGCCTGAACCGCTATTTTGAGCCCATGTAGAAGGCTGTGAATCTATAACTGTATAAGTGCCTGCAGGTAAGGTTATATTTGGATATACTGTCCAATATGCATTTGGGACACCACCCTGTCCAGGTGAACCCTTTGACTGCCAGGGTCCATATGTTCTGCCTGACTGGTCCCTGAGTGCAATCGTACCAGGAGTTGCTGCTCTTGCATTATTCCAGTGATAATTTACTATTTTTGTAATAACATAAGGTTGACTAATTGTAAATATGGTTGGTTTTGTGGGATTATTATAGACGCCGCTGATGTTGCCGTTATTGAAGATGACATTGGCTTTCTTAGTCACATTATCACTGTCTGTCGTTGTTATGGCGGTGTCGGATTTAATTAATGTAATGCCCCTCAAACAGAAGCCTGGAGCAGCATCTCCATGATAAAACTTCCTGTCCGTATCTCTATGTTCAAACCTTATGCTGGTTACGGCACTGCCTGAAGGAAGTTGGAAAACTGCCATCCATCTACTCCCCCCGATGTTGGTCTCCTTAGGCCATCTGTGAGTTGCACCGCCTGTCTTGCTCCTGTTCCATTCAGAAGAATGAACCCCGGCTTTGATTTCAAAACGTCTCTCTCCAGCTGTAGTGCGAACAATTAAAACAGTTGTTGTGAAGTCATCTGGAACATTGTGAGCATTATCGAGATTAGATACTACCGCAATGGCACTTGCCTTCACTTGTTGAGGCAGATTTATTTCGAGTGATAGTCTTTTCTCATGCGTTGCTTTGAGTCGAACCCATGAGCCATCATCTACTTCGATATTTTTAACTTTTCTTGGAGTGCCTTTTTTGCCTCCATATGGTGTTAAATCAACATGATAAAACTGCGAATCAGTGTACTGTGAACCTCCTGAAGCAGTATCAACAGGAGGTTTAACTGGTGGAGTAACGGGTGGCGCTGGCGGCTGGTGCAGCTTTTGTTCTCCCTGTTTTACTGCATTTTCCATATCTCTGACAGCAGCAACTCTTTTTTCGCTTGACCAGTAATTTAAACTCTCTCTGCATTTGGATAGGGCTTCATTAAGCCTGTTCTGCTTTGCCAGAGTTAAGCACTCATCCCACAATCTGTCAGCAGCAGCCTTCTTCTGAACTTTTTGATTAATTGCACTCTCGAGCTGTGCTGTTGCATTTTTCCGTTTATCATCTGACCAGTAGGCGAGGCTTTCTCTGCACTTGTCAAGTGCATCTTGGTTTCTACCTTGTTTTGTCAAAGATACACATTCATCCCACAATCTGTCAGCTGTGTTTTTCTTTCTTTTGTAATCTGCAAGCCGTCTTTCTAACTCTGCCACATATCTCTGCCTTTCCTGATTGCCTGGATTACAGGCAAGGTTTTCTTTAAACTTCACAAGGGCTTCGTTGTATTTCTTTGCATTATATAAATCTACTCCCTCTGCCCATTTTGCCTCGCATTGTGCCTGCTGTTGTTTCTTTCTCTGAATCTCAGACAGCATCCAGTTTAATTTGTAACGGTACTCTCCAAGTTGTGAACTGTTTGGCACTATTTTTAGTCCCTCATCTGCATAGGCTATGCCTTTCTTGATGGTCTCCTCATCAAGGTTTTGAGAGGCTGTTACTAATGTCCCAACATATTTCAATATCTCATTATATCTTTTGTCCTTTGCTACTGAATCCTCCCAGAGCTTGTAATACCTGGCATAGAGAGGGTCTTTGATGTCTCCATTGTCCCTTATCGCCTTCAGCCCCTGTTCATATTGCTGTGCTGCCAACCCATATTGATGGTTCCTATAATACATATCCCCTACGTTGAACAGGTTCTTTGCGTATTCAAACGCTGCCCCTGCCCTCTTTCTTTTATCCATTTCTGCTATCAGATTCTGGATGTCTTGATAGGTCTTCTCTGTTGCTTTAAACCTGCCCTGTCTGTTTTTCAATTCCCTGATTACTTCATCTATACCCTTTACATCTGCAGGTATTCCTTTGTCATTGTTTGCCTTTGCCTGCTCATAATACTGCTGTGCCTGTCTCTTCTCTGATAGTTCCCGCTTTACCATCTGTAAGGATGACTCAAAGTTTCTCTTATTTGCGTCAGTATGCTCATATTTCAATATCTCTGTAAGTAACTGCTCTGACTTCTCCCATTCTTTTTCCTGAAATAATTTTGTCCACTCTGCGTTTGTCTTTTGAACTAATTCGTTATACCATTTGTTGAGTTTGTTGTATTCATCATTCATCTTTATGATTACTGGATTGTTTGAAGACTGTCCTAATGTCATTGTCCTGAGAATATCCTGTATTTCAAGAAGTTTTTGATAGGATGACACAATCCTTTTTTGTTCTATCAAGGCATCAAACTCTTTAAGCTTTGCCTCTACCATAGGCATCTTTGTTTGATAGTCCTTTGCTTCCCTGAGTTTCTTTTGTGCATCTGCATCACTGGGATTGAGGCTTACTGCCTGCTCAAGCCTCTTTATGGCTGTTGTGTAATCTCCCTTACTTAGTGCATCCCAGCCATTATTCTTTGCAACTGTGGCAATCTCATTCATCACTGGCTGAGCGGAAGTCTTATCTATTTTGGAAACTTCCTGGGCAATATTTACTGCCTCATCTATCTTGCCTTCGTTTACCAGTTTCTTTGCCTTTTGAAGCTTATCATAGGCTTCTTTTGATTTTTTAGAGTTATCTATCTGTTCCTGTGAGATTGTGATGCTTACACTTCTTGTTGCCTCACCAAGTTTAATACCTTCAGGATTTGAAACCTCAACCTTTACTGTGTATGTGCCTGTGTTACTACAGTTGATTTTTATTTCACTTCCTGCCCCTGGAAAACCACAGCTTCCTGATGGCTCAACTGTCCATTTATATCTTGGTGAGTCAGGAGTTGGTGTAACTATAGCTTTCATGAAAATGTCTCTATGCACAGCAAACTGGGTATCACTTACCTCTACAAGCCCGGGACAATGCCCTCCAAGCTGGGTGTCACATTTCCAGATCATCGGCTTTGGACCAAGATATCGTGGCTCACTGATTTGAACAGTATAGGATTTGGGTGAAATGGTTATCTCTGATGAACCTAAATCACTTCCATCATATCTGGATTTTGCATGAGCAATAACTTTTACAGGTTTTTCATCTTTTGGCTTAAAGGAGTATTTTCTATTATTCGGAATGTTTGGCTCAGGTCCTGGGTTATCTGCATTTCCCCTTATCTCCCACCAGAATGTGATAGCGTCATCGGATATTTTTGGCTCTTCCTCAACTGAAATAATAACCTTTTCACCAACTAATGGATTGGTTTTGTCAGCTGTGAGTTTTATCTTAGGTGAGACAACTTCAATCATGATTTGATTGGACTCCCCGACTGTCTGGTATGAGTCACCAATTTTTTTCAGAACCTGCACCCACATAGGAAATTTTCCAGTCCTTTTGTAGATAGCAGTGGTCTCGGGAGAAGTTGTCTCAAAAAGCGGGTTTTTATCATCTCCAAACTGAACCTCAGGATGTGGCTGCCATAGATATTTGAACTGTCCAGAGGCAGAACCAACTCCTGATTTGACTATTGCCTTGAAAGATGCTTTTCCACCTACTGGTATAATATTTGGGGCGGGAAGTGTCTTTATAATTTCAATATTAACAGCCTCAACAACAATTGAGCAGTTGATTGAAGATGTATTTCCAAAATCGTCATTAACGGTTATTGATATGGGATGTGTCCCTGGTTGTCTTGAATTTATAAATGTAAACTGGTTATCTTTTGCATCGCCATTGCCTGACCAAGAAACTTTATAGGGAGGAATACCTCCTTCAATAACAGCAGAAAGATTTACAATATCTCCAAGCTGTATATGAATAGGACATTTATCGTAATTTAATCTCACCTTCAATGGTTTCATTGTTTTTCGTATCTCGTTTCTAACAAATTCATTAGCTTTCTTGAGTTGCTCTGCATCGGGTTCTTTTACTCCATAAGCAGAAGAGTAGCAGTCTTTGATAGCATCTGAATTATAGGGAATAGGTGTACACCAACCAGATAAAGGACCCCAGCATGCACAACCTCCGGCACATTCGCCATCAATAGCATAGTGCCCTCCTAAAGATCCACCACAATATCTACAAAGACAATCAAGGAAAGCTTTTCTCTTTTCCTTCTCTGTTGGAGGTGGTGTGCATCCTCGCTCAATTTCAGGCTTTTGCCTCTCTATACAGCCCTCTGGCTTTTTGGCTATTACTGTCCTCGTCTGCTTCTTTGTCGCCCTCACACACTCACCCCACTCTGAATACTCATAAGTGCATGTTGGAGGTTCTTTTTTCTTTTCTTCTTCTAATCTTTTTCTCTCCTCTTCCTGTTTCTTTTTCTCTTGTACCAGCCTTTCCCTTTCAGCCCTTTCTCTTTCTAATCTTTCCCTTTCAGCCCGCTCTTTCTCTAATCTCTCTTTTTCACGCTTCTCTTGCTCTAACCTTTCTCTCTCAGCCCGTTGTGTTTCTTTCTCGGTATCAATCTGGCATGTTTGCTCAATAATAGGCTTTTCTTTCTCTATGCAATTATCAGGTGTCTTTGCTAAAAGCCTTCTTGTCTGCCTGCCTGTCTTTTCATCGCAGGGTGACCAGTCGGAGTATTCATAGGTGCAGATTGGCTTTTTTAAACTGCTTAAATATTCTCTATATGCCTTTGTCCTTTTTGTATAAGCATCAATTATCTCTTGTTCGCAGTTTTCTATTTCCCTATCCTTACAGTCATCAAGGAGATGTTCTGCCTCAAAGGCAAGTTGGGCAAGTTTCCTTCTATGTTCCCTTTCATCTGCATCCTTTGGGCTGTGTCCAAGGGCATTATACAAGTCATTGTCAACAGTCCTCCCTCTCAATAGATGGGCATTTAGAGATTTTTGTGCATTCTCTAAATCCTTCTCTTTGTCAAGAGTTAAACGAGGGGCACAGGTTTTTGAGCCACAGAGTATCTCCTTTAGTGGTGAATCGGTTATTTTCTGCCAATCAATATCATATTTCTGTGTCCAAAGGAGGATTATTTCACTTTGTATCTTTCTTATCTGACTGTAGATCTTGTAGTAGTCTTCGTAGATAAATTTTCCGTAATAATCTTTACTTAGTTGAGCCTTTATCTCTTTCTCAATTGTTGATAGTAAGCCACCCTTATAACCTCTTATGTCTGTGAGGGCTGTATCACCGAGCTTTATTTCAAATTCTATTTTTGTAAGTTGCTCTATTAATCTCTTTAAATCTTCTGGAGGTGTGGCTGATGCCTCAAGGAGATAAAAGAGGGACTTCCACATCTCCCTTTCTATGTTGTCCTCAAGCCTCTGAAGAAATTCATCCCTCTTTTTTGCAAGCTTTACCCCTGCAAGTTCTGTAAATCTTGGTGCCTCATTAGCATTTTCAAGTATTAATACTGCTGTCAATAGGTCTTCATTGTGACCAAAATATTTCTTTAACCTTGCATATTTTGCCTTTTTGCCTGATATGTCCATAGCTCCAAGACCGAGTTTCTCACCAATCCATGTCTTGCCAGCACTACTTAATAATTCATCGCCCTTTTTGACTGTATCGCTTCCATATCCGTATCTTGATGCGTCTCTTGGTATGAGACTTAACCAGAAACGAAACTTTGGCAAGTCATTAGGACTAAGGAGGTTGTCAGACTTCATGAAAAAGTCAGCAAAGTTATTTGCCCTTTGTTCCTGATTTGGTGAGTATTGAAATTCAAATACATCCTCGTATTTGCCTGTTTTTATGCCTGTGATATGGCCTGTCTTAGGGTCAAAGAGCATTATTGAACGGATGTCATCTAAATGGGATAAAAACTCCTGGTCTCTGACAAATACATCAAACCTCTGTAGTTTTTCTCCTAATCCCCAAAAGACTCCAATAGTAGGAAAATAATAAAAGGCAAAGGCCTTTATTGCTGGTCCACTGTCTCCTTCCTGGTATGCCGTCATTATACCCTCTGCTATCTGAAGACTTGGCAGTGCACCTGTTGCTTTCACCTTAAGATATGCCTCTCCCATTTTAAAGAATGCCTTACCTAAATTTTCCTCACTCAAGCCTGCATCTAAAAATGTAATTAAATTGTCTGCAAAGTCCAGACTCTTAATAAAGGTGCTTCCTTCAATGGTATTTGACCATTCTTCATTAAGTGCTACTATCCTGTCATGTATCTTTTTGAAGGTTGGGAGTTCCTTACCGATATTTTCGTAATCACTCCTTAATCTGTCATAGCCCCTTGCAAGGGATGGATATTTCTTTCTCAAATCTTCAATAAATTTGTTAATCCTCTCCTCGGTCCATTTCATCTGCTCTCTGAGGTATAGACGAAGCTGTCTTGCATCATCAGGCGAGAAGATGTATTCAATAATGCCTTTTTCTATCTGGTAATTCTCAGTGCTTAGTTCTTTTATCAGGTCATCCATTGTCTGCCTTACTACATCAGCACTCCACTTATCTCCTTCTCGGAGCTTTCTTGCAAGCCAGATTATGTCTCTAATTCTACCTTCAGGGTAATTGCCTACATGCTCTCTATATACCTCTAACTCATGGCTCATCTGTTCAAGCATGTGGTCTAAATCCCTATTCCTGCTCTTCTCATCTTTTATGGCTGCTATGTGTCTTAATCTCAATGCAAGGGCTACCTCTGAATTCTTTATTATTGAACTTTTTGCCCTTTTTAATAGTTGATTAATTGCTTCGTCAGAGGCTGATTTGTCTCCTTTAATAAGCCCTTCCAGCCCAAGTTGCTCTTTATACTTTTCCATAACCTTAGCCATTTCTAATGTAGAGTTCTTTGCCTGCTTTGCCTTTGTTAATTCTGTGGCAAATTCTCCAAGGATGTTGTCATTGTCAGTAAAGGGATTCCACTCGTTACTATATGCTGCAGTCGCCTTTTTGTTATAGAAATATGAACGTTCTACATACTTCATCATCTTTAGTAATTTATCAACGCCAGTGAAGTTCCCTCTCTCTATGTCTGCTATTAGGTGTCTTGACATCTCAAGGCTGAGCATCGGCTCTGTCTGCATTGTTACCTTAGGAGGATCAAAGTCCTTACCTTCCATAAAGGCCCTCCACCAGAACAACTGTGTGCCAGGCATCTCTCTTGTAACAATATCAACTACCTTGATGGTTTTCCCTTGCTCTCTCAATCTCTTTGCTTCATCAGGAGTCACTGTACTTCCATCTTGCAGCTTGAGCATTATGAGTTTCCATTTGCCCCTTTGAAGTAAATCCATCTCTGCAAAGGTCTTACCCCATTCGCCGATAAAGACCTCTGATGACGCCCTTCCATGTGGTGTTATTAGGGCATCCATGTTTATCATTATCCTCTCATCTGTTACACCTGCTATCTTCTGAAGGTTGTCCCTGAAGGAATCCCTTAGTCTCATATTTAGGTTATCATCTGAAGAAAGGGTGCTAAAGTCTATGTCTTTGTCAAACTGTAAGGTCTTTGTCTGCATCTTAACCCATGTGCCTATGTCCATCTCACCATAAATGGTTCCGATAGCCTCAGGATTTTGATTGTAAAAGTCTATTAATGTCTCTTTGAATACCTTCTGAACGATTAACGCCCTTCCCATCATCAAAGCCCTTTCAATACCAAGATAGTCAGAGTTCCAGTTTGAAACCTTCCCCCTTAACCCTTGATATGCCTGTGTGCCTTTTTTCATAGTCAGAAGTTCATTAAAAAATCTGGATGTCTCGGTGATAAGCCTTTCTTCATCAGCACCAAGCCTTACCGTCTCATCAGGTTTTGCCTTACTCATCCTGTCAGCAACATCTTTGAGGCTGTCTCTGTATTTATCAAGTAGTGACATTAATGACCTTTCTTCTGGTGAAAGCGTATCTGCTAAAAGACTAACAGGAATGCTCAAACATAAAAAGATTGAAAATGTAATTACTACTAACCTTTTCATTTTACCCCTAAGATTAACCAATTCCTTTCTATTCCTTTACCCCTTCTAACTTCTCCCTTGCTATCTCAAGGAGCCAATTCTCAATCCTATCTCCAAAACTGATTACCCTTTGTAGTATCTCCCTTGCCTTTGCCTTTTGTCCTGCTCCGATGAGGGCATCCGCATAACTGAGCATTGTTGCAGTATTTTGAGGGTCAGAGAGTATCTCAGGGTTTGTCTTTAAAGCCTCTTCATAAAGGGCTACAGCCTTCTGCCACTGCTTTGTCTCCTCATAGGCACGAAGCAGTCTTTGCTTGTAATGTGGGGTTGCTTGAGTATTTGGGTATCTCTTTATTGCCTCTTCAAGGAGTGTTACAATCTTATCATATTGAGGTTGTTCATAGGCTTGAAGATAGAGATTTGACAATCTCCAGTATGCCTCCTGCGCCCTCTCAGTGTCAGGACATTCATCAATAACCCTTTGATAGAGTTTGATAACCACATCGGTTCTGTCTGAATCAGTCTTTGCTAATTGTTGAAATATCTCTCTTGCAAGTTTTTCTTGCTCTTCCCATGTGAGTTTCTTTTTTTGCCCCTGTTCACAATCACCAATAAGCTTTATTGAGTTTTTGTCTGTAAATAGTAAATCACCAGGGTGGAGATACCCCTTTATACTGATTCTCTTGCCGTTGTAATCCTTCAGCTCTATAGGTTTATTACTGTCCCTGTCAATCACCTTTATGACATAAGGATGCTCAACCTTATGGGTGCCATAGTCTGTACCTTCTGTAGTAAATCTCCCATCCATTACACATCCTGTCATTGTTACCTCAACAGGCATTGAGGCATATGAATAAGTTGTAAATAAAAACAAAAAAACAAAAATTACCTTAACCATTGTCAATCTCCTTTTTTATTTTTTATCACCTCATAATCTCCATTCCCATACTTCTTATTTCTTTGACTTCTTCCCTGATCGGTACCTCGTTTTTCCCAAGCATCTCCAATATCTTCTCAAAACCCTTAAGTGCAGTCCTTCCCATCTGGTCTGTGACGGTGATGTAAAACTCCTTGCCATCTTTAAGTCTTACTGCTATTGCCCCAGTCTGAGATGAACTCAGTAGAATCGCCCTTCCAGCCCCGCCTCTGCCTGAAAAGGCTGCAAGCCATGTTAAAAAAACCAGCCATTTGGGTGGCTTAAATATAACAGGTTGATAATATTCTATATCATCAAATCGGAAATGTTTGATACCTTTGTAAGATGCAATGGTTATTCCATCATCTCTTAAATCTAACTGGTAACTGGCATACCAAATAGCAATCTTGATGCTGTATATCCCTAACAGGCTAACCATCCAGAATACCATTGAGAATAAAAACCACGGATTGATAGTTAGTTGAGAACTGCCAATAATTAAAAAAGGCATAGCGAAAAAAAACAAATGTAAGTAATGTAACTCCAAAATCTCCAACCATTACCCTCCAGCGAGGATATCTTATTACATTTGGTGAGATTTTCTTGACAGGCAGGAATATATAGCAAGCTAAACCGAAGAGGAAGAGATAAATACTCAGTTGCCTGTAAGGATAAAGCATCCAGGTTGGGGGTCTTGGATATCTTGATAATCCTGAACCAAGCTCAAAGTCGTCTTTACTGTAAATACGATAGTCAATCTGAAGGTATTTTACGTCATTTTTCATATTTGAATTTTGTGTGACTGCATTCCTTACCACTCTGAGATACAGTGTTTGATTATCCTCTCTCAGATAATTTGCAATCTCTCTTATCGGTGGCTCATTTATTCTGAAAAAGAATACTGACATTGGATGTTGGTCTGATGGAAGTCTTTCTTTGTAGTTTTCTGATATTGACTTTCCTTCTTTTAATGCCTTTAACTGCCCATATATCTCCGTCCATTCGCTATTGTTTACAGTCAAAGTGTTTCTTATTATCTCTGCCTGTCGCTTTTGTGTTATTGCCTGCTGTTCTTCTTCACTTAGCAGAGATTCAGTATACCTTCTTGCTTTGCTTCTTGAGTCTTTATCAGGTTCAAAGATATCTATAACAACTAAAGGGCTAAGGTCTGTATAAAAACCCCCTGTGATCGCAACAAAACAGCACCCATAGTATATGATTCTTCTTAAAAGTTCCATAAAAGTTTGGATCAGGAAAAAATCTGTATAGAGAAAAACCCTAACTTCCCTTTAAAAAAATTAATGATTACTGTTGAAAACTATCCAAACTTAAATGCAAACAAAAATTTTCTTTGCCTATTCTAAAAATAGTGGAGAAGAGAATGCCCTCTCCCAATCATTTAATGTTATTTTACGATGAATACTTTATATTTCTCGCAAATTTTTCTGAACTCTGGGTGATTTCTAACATTAGCAAGGTCAGGGTCATTTCTCAAGGCATCATAGTTGTTAAATCCTAACTCTAATGTTTTGTCAAGGGAGTCAAGGGCTCTATCAAGTTGCTTTTGCACGGAATAAAGAGCAACAAAGTTGTAGTGTACTGTAGGATTGTCAGGATTAATCTGTTCTGCTTTTTTGAGATCGTCCAATGCCTTATTAAATTTACCTTGATGCATGTATGTAACTGCCCTGTTGGAATATGCGACATCATACTGAGGATATTTCTCAATTGCAAGAGTAAACTCTTTAATTGCATTATCATAGTCTTTACTTCTCAAATAGTTTAACCCTTGCTGCATATTAAGTTTTGCCTCAGTAGGTATAGCAGATTGAGCAGTGGGTGCAGTTGAACCTGTGCCTAATTGGGTCGGAGGTTGTTCAGGCTGAGTTTGGGCAGTTTTCTGTTGTGATGGTTCTGATGCTGGAACAGGCTTTTGTTCAGCCTGTTGAGTTTCTGGTTGTTTTGAAGCAGGTGTTTCAGACTTCTGCTGACAACCAAAGACGAAAAACAATAAGGTAAAAGAAAAGAAAAACACTAAAAATTTTTTTGTCATTTTTTTCCTCCATTATTTTATTATCTTAATATTCCATCTTTCATTTGTGACATAAACCTGAGGAGTTTGTTCAATATCTGCTCCTTTTTCTGCTTTTACCCTTTCCTTAACTTTTGGCTTTGCATAGAAAAAGGCCTCCTTTACTGAACCTCTTGATTGATTGAGTCCATCAAGAAAATAGTAAGTAAATATACTTTGCCTGAGTTGATCAGACTCCCAAGACTTTTCATTAGGACCGCTTGCGCTTATCATAACAGTACCCCAAGCATCTTCTCCAAATGCAAAGCTTTTTTCGTGGATGGCTTCTTTAGATGGAGTATCCTCCAAGACTATATCTTTAGCACCAATCAGCCTTTTTGCATAAGTTTTTGAAATACCATAACCCTCCTCGTCTTCTGCAACACCTAAAGATTTTCCACCAGGTGGAAGGAATCCTGATATACCAGCATATGCGCCATTACTGTAACAAGTATCAAGAACAAACACAACTCTTTTTGCTCTTAACTGTTCAAGAAATTCTTTCAATGCTCCTTCATTTAAGCTTGTCTGCCAGACTCTTTCTCTTGGTTTAATTTCGGTATCGTAAGTAACAATGTGAACCCCACCATATTTGTCTGGTGGTGTCCCATGACTACTAATGTAAAGAATCACTAAATCATCTTCCTGTGCAAGAGATCTAATCTTATTAAGAGCATCCATTATGTTTGACCTTGTTGCATTCTGGTCAGTAAGAAACAGCACTTCTTCTTCCTTAAATCCTCCTCTTTTCGGGTCAGTGAGAAAGACATAAAAACTATTAGCGTCTCTTACCGCATATTGAAGAAGATTTATACCATATTTAAACTGTCCAATTCCAACAACTATAGCATATCTATTTTTAATTGGTCCGGGTGGGGAAGCATCTTTCTTGACTGGAGGCTTTAACACAGCTGCTCTTTCCAAAATTTTTGAAAGTTGTTTTTCCAATTCCTTTACTTTAATATTTTCAGGAGTAACAGGGGATACCCATCTAACTCCAACAATCTGTTGCGCTATGGAAAAAGCTTTGTCCACCTGATATTCATCTTCATATGTTCCTTGAAGCTTAATTCTTCCGTATTTGTCAAATTCTACATATCCATTAGCAATACCGTTTTGCTTAAAAAGTTTGTTGATATATTGAATATGAGACTCATTAAGCACATTTTCCGCATGCGCAATACCAAAGGCAATGAGATATACCAATACGATTTTTAATACAAAAAGACTAAATCTGATTTTCATAACAATTACCTCTGAATTATTCAAATACAGCCATTACAAAATTTAAAAATTTTTCAAAGGCTGTAGCTTTCTTTACTACATATTCTGCTGACGCTACATCCTCCTTGCCTAAAGCTGATATTTTCAAGTCTATACGGTATTTACCTTCAGGAGTTTTTTCTGTAATATCTATTCCATCATCTATTTTACGGGTACCAAGCTCAATTGTGTTTTCTTTTTCTACAGAACCAAGTTCCTTCCATTCTTTTTTGGAAGTATCATAAAAGTATGCAGTTCTGGTTTCTTTGATAGTAACATCTTGCATTTCCTGTGGAGCCATAACATAGTAAGAGCCTTCAAATTTTAATTTCTGTCCCTGCCTCGCCTCTCCAATGGCATTAAAATCTTTTATTCTAACTATGTTTCCATCAGCGGGTTTATAATTCTCATTTCTCATGGTATCTTGATAACCTGCTGCAGGGAATGTACTTGTATCATAGAAATATGCAAAACATTTACCATATGCAATAAGATAGGCAAGTGCTCCTCCGGCTGAAGCTCCGATTATAGCACCTTGTCCACCCCGCCCCTTACCTCCACCAAGTAATGCACCAGATATTCCACCCAAAACTGTTCCACCTATGGTATATTGAGCAATACATTGATTTTTTGCCCTTTCCCTTTCCTCAGGTGTAAGTGGAGTGCCAGGAGGTGGAAGTCCGCATGAAGTAAGGAAAAACAAAGAAAGTATAGATAAGGCAAGCGCTTTAAAAACTATTTCTCTCTTCATTAATCTATACCTCCAGATTTATCTGTGTTTAAGATTAACTTGTAATGTCAATATTCCACCATTAGCTACAGCTGATACAGGAACAACACCATAGTTAACTCCATTAGATGACTCAAGCACTATATCTTTCATCCCTGATTTAACTGGTTTATATCCATTTTGTGATGATATAACAGCATAAGAAGACTGCATGCTATCTTCTACTACAATATCTTTTGCACCTTTAATGTTTTTTGCACCCTCTAAAGATGCGACCAACTCTCCAGCTGGAGGTGGAGGAGGCGGAAGTGTTGAAGGTTCTGACGAAGGCGTTGAAGGAGGAGTAGATGATGCATAGGAAGGTGTCTGTGGAGCTTCTACAGTTATTTGTTGCCTGTTAGTAATAGGATGTGGATTATCAGAAAGCATTATAAGAAGTTTTTCTGTCCCGGGTGGTCCAGCAAATACAAGATTAGTATTTTTAGGTATTTCAATAAAATTAAATGCTTCAACATATTCATCAAATAGAACATGGGTATTTCCTGTTGGTCCTATATTCATTATTGTTAAATATCCGGGTCTATTGGTCCTAACAATGAGCTTTACCTTCGCACCCGAATAAAAAGTTCTCGCTTTTGAGACAGGTCTAAAGCTTCCATCTGGGGATAAAAGCATAATCTGATAAGATATTCCTACATACTTTTCTTTTGTTTCAACAGCCTCTTGTGATGTTGGCTTTTTTGTAACAGAAGATACTTTAGAAGGTCCTTCTCCGCTGTCAAATATAGCCTTTGCACCCTTTGGTTCAGCATTACCAAAAGAATATGCCAATACCAAACTAATACATACAGATAAAACAACCAAAATTTTTGGGGTTCTCATCTTTCCCTCCTTTTTCCATTTGTCTTTCTTAATTTAATAAATCCTGACTATGTAGCTTTTTACCATGGCAAAAGTTTATCACATGGTTTCTTACAATTTCTTACAAATTGATAAACTTGAAGCCGTCACAAAAACTCTGATTGCAAATCTGTTCGCTGCCAATAACGATAGTTGGAGAAATATGCCCAATGTCATGGTCCACCTCCCATGATTCTGCATGGGTATAACCCTTTGTGCTGCAGAAGGCGTCGGCCGCTCCCTTACCGCAGTCGCTGGCCCACACACGGCAGATGTTAAGCCGGTATCCTTTATAAGTTGGTTTATCGAAATGAGCAGATTGTGGTTTAGGGAGTTGTGCCACATGCCCAACTGTGCCAGTTGGTTGCCCATGACCTGCAATAAACCTTGCCTCTGCCCAAAAGGCAGCTCCCCGCCGATCACACGCATTAAAACTACAATATAATGGACTGGTTATCACGAACATGCCACTAAATGGCTTTGCTGGAACTTCATATTCGTCTATGAAAGTGGCCTTCTTGATCTTGTCACTTAAATAGCACATACTTGACACTTTATAATCCTCGCCCGGCTTACCATCATAAAGGTGCTCTCTTCGTATATGTTTCCAACCAAAATTCCATAATTCGGGTATTTTAAATACCGAGTCACTTCTCATCGGATAATTTACGCAATAGAAAGGTTCTATTGTCCAACGCACCTGTAGAATCCCTGGTCCAGCTATTTTAAAAGGAATTATTTTATCCTCTTTACCTGGGTCAACATACCGCACAGGATTCCAAACAATACGTTCCGTTAATAATGTGCCTCCTTCTATTGTTGAAATGGTTAAGTTAAGAATAATAAGATAGAAACAGAAAGACATAATAAAATACACATACCATTTTTTGATCTTCCCATAGCTCGACATTTTTACCTCTCTGGTATAATCCTCACCTATAAATTATCCCATCTTTTGAAGGGATATCATGTATTACACTAAACTTATATCACAATTTAAACAGTCTGTCAAGGCCACACAAAGAAAAGGGGACAGGCACTTTTTTGTTCAGGGAAATAGACATATATCCATCACAGGGGAAGACCGAGAAAAAATA
>FWPU01009614.1_pt1 | contig 15097 bp, 15 predicted proteins | sample 2228361 | NCBI WGS metagenome assembly FWPU01 (sample SAMEA103939777, study PRJEB20133) | metagenome
TAAGGACAAGTTGGCCACCCTGTTGACCCTCAACTTTCAGGTGGTGGAAAATGAAACTTTGTGACCGTTGGCGGTATAGTTCTGCCCCGTCGGGCAGGTGACGAAAACACGGACGTCGGTGATGCGCATGTTTACACCCCTTCCTTGCAAATGCCTGATGCCGTTATTCTATCACAGGCGCGAAGGGTGGGCAAACGAGGGAGAGGTTTCGCGTTCAATCAGAGAACGGAGCAGGGTTGAGGGATGAGATGCATGGCAGAGGGTTACTTACCCGCGACCTTTTTGGTGCGCTTGGGCTGCTGCTTCTCTGCGGCTACGGCGTTCAATCGGCGGAATAGGGCTTTCACGATTGACATAGCGAGGCGGACATCTTCAATGGGCTGTTCGTGAATGAGGGAAAGCCATTGCCGCGAAAGCAAGTCGCGTTCAGGCGGTGCATTGTCCTCTGGACGCAGAAGGTGATCCACAGAGACGCCCAATTCGTTTGCTAACTTGACCAGCGTTTTGAGAGAAGGCGTTTTCCATCCGCGTTCAATCTGTCCCAGATAGTTGCTGGTGAGTCCTACCTTTTCCTCCAATTCCTCCTGCGTCATTCCCATCCGTTTTCGCAGTTCCCGAATCCGCTGTCCTGCTCGCCGATTGATTGCTTCAATATCCTCCCTCACAATCTCAGCCCCTTTGAGGGTTAGTGTAAGCCGTCGCAGGAGTAAAGTTAAGTGACCAAAAAGAACAAAAATAACTTGACTATTATTACAGCGCAAGGTTTGGAGCGAGAGTAGCCAATTGAGCCAATTTGGTCTTGCGATGAGAGCGATAAGCGACAAAATTGCGTTTCTGGTAATACTGCACCCGTTCCAAAGCGGCCTGAACATCCAAGAGGGGCGCCGGCAAGACAGCAGCCAGCAACAGACGGACTTGATAAATCGTGAGAGCAGGCGCTCGTTCCTGTAAACGAATTCTCAAACGCACCAGGAAATGATGGGCAAGCGAGACCAGGAGCATATGATGATGCCATCCCAACCAGCTGCGCGTTTCGTAATGATCCATACCAACTTCGCCTTTGGCTTCTTCAAAGATGGTTTCAATGGGCCAACGCATGCCGCTGAGGCGCACGAATTCACTCAAAGGCGTATCAGCAGGAGCATTACTGAAGTAGTATTTGATCACCGATGGGTCATTCAGATTGCGGCGAAGAATCAACCACACTTCGCCTGCCGGCAAATTGCCGCGTGCCTCAACCACGCGCAGGAAGGCGAATTCATAAACTACCGGTCCTTTACTGCCTTCTTTGACAATGGCTCGAACCCAGTCACGTTTGGGAATGTGCCGCACCAGTGCACGAACCTCCACCGGGGCGGAAGAGTGCACGCGCAAGCGGGTCGGACGACGACCCCGTCCCTTCCAGTCGGGCACATATACCCTGGGGAGGGTGCGCCATACGAGGGTCGTACTCTTGATCTCGGTGAAATAGTATTTCCCCAAGGCAGCCACGCCGTCCCGAAAATCAGGCGAATCCCCGTACAATTCGTCCGCGGTAGCACCACATTAAACCGTGGTGGGGTGTCATTTTGAAAAAATAGAGAGTCCAAGCCATAATCCTTCTTGAGAAACCCTCCAGGAAAGGATGATGGGCATGGACCCTCAGAAGGTATTTTGCCCCAACCACGACTGTCCTGCCAGAGGGCGTATCGGCGAGGGCAACATTCGGATTCATTCGCAGAAGGAACGTCGCTACTTCTGCACGGTCTGTGAGCGCACCTTTGTCGAGCGCAAGGGGACGCCCTTCTCCCGATTGCACAAGCCGCTGGAACTGTTCGTCCAAGTCATCACGCTGCTCGCCTATAGCTGCCCGCCGCAAGCCATTGTCAAAGCCTTCAGGCTGGATGAGCGCACTGTCCAGCACTGGCAACAGCAGGCGGGGGGGCAGTGTCAGGCGGTGCAGGAGCATCTGGTGGTCGCGGGCGGGCGTGAGTTGGGAGAGGTACAAGCCGATGAGATACGGGTGAAACGGCAAGGCGGGATTGTCTGGAGGGCTCTGGCGATGATGGTGAGTTGCCGCTTGTGGGTGGGGGGCGTGGTCGGTGAGCGGCGTGACCAGGCGTTGATCACCGCCCTGATGCAGAAGGTGTATGCCGGTGCCTTGTGCCGTCCGATGTTGTTTGTCGTAGACGGGTTGAAAGCCTCCGTGAGAGCGATTCGGAAGGTATTTCGGGAGCGTATCCCCCGCCGAGGCGCCGGGCGTCCCCGCCTGCGTGAGTGGGCGGGAATCTGTATCGCGCAAGTCATCAAGCAATACGTCCAGCGGCGGGGGGGGCGCCGGGTCGTGCAGGGGACGGCAGCACAGGTGGAGGCGGTGCGGCACAAAGGGAGAGAGGGCGGGGTGCTGAACACCGCCTACATCGAGCGGCTGAAGGCGACCTTTCGGGGGCGGCTGGCGGCTTGGGCGCGGTGCACGCGGGCGTTGGCGCGGCACGCCGCGACCCTGCAGACCGCGATGTATGTGGGGGGAACGGTCTACAACTTCTGCGACGAGCATGACAGTCTGCGGGTGCCGGGGGGATCGGGGGACACAAGTGGTTGGGACGGACGCCGGCGATGGCGGCGAGCATCACCCACCCCTGCGGGAGTATGCGTGAACTGTTGTCGTATCATGTGCCGCCTCCACGTTGGACGCCTCCCAAGCAGCGGGGGCGCCCTTCACGAGCGACCCAACAGCTGATTGCGAGGTGGTGTGTATGACCACGATTGAATGTGGAGATACCCCCTAAAAGAGAGACGCCAAACCCCTGAAGGCGATGCACGGAGAAAGCCGCTCTTTGACGGGGCGAGGGTAAAATGGAAAGTTAATCCTACTTTGTCACGGATCGGTTCAATGGGAGAGTGAGGCTCCTGCCGAACCTCCTCTCAACGGCTCAACAGGAGTTTCGCCCTCCCCCTCCTCCGTCGGTTTGTGCCGTCTCGCGCTAAAGTGACAAAGTAGGATTAATAGGGCGGAGAGGAAACCCGTTAGACATGTCAAACGTAAGCAGTGATAAGATTGTGCCGCCCCGATATTCTGGATATGATGCCACAGGATATCGGCGTTACGATGAAGGAGGTTATTTCCATGAGCAAGAAAACCTGGTGGCTGCTTGGCTTGCTGGTCGTGTCGTGTTGGTGGCTATGGCGCCATCGCAGCGGGGCGACCTCTCACACCGCCGCTGACCGGGCGGCGTTGGTCAACCGCCTCTGGATTGACCACATCCCGCAGAGCGAGACGGACAAAATTCACCTGTTTGCCCTCATTGACCGTCGGCAGAAGGCGGGGGTGTTTGAACACACGTCGGCGTGGGAAGGCGAATTTGCGGGGTTCCAATGGAAGTTCAGAGGCAACAACGACGACCGCCTGCAACTCCGCTTCCCGCAGGACAACAAGACCGCGACCATCACGTGGGACGTGCGCCGCTGCAACGAGCGGGGCTTCGAACTGTGCCTGACCATGCGCGGCAACCCGCGCGGTCCTGACCGCTGGTATAGCCGCGAAGACTGGGTATTTGAATCGCCCGAAGAGTTGCAGGCGTGGCAGCAGCGCCTGAGCGAGAGAGCCTTCCTCAAGTAGACGGCACGCGGGGTGTGCCGAACACCATCCCGACAAGTTGGACAGGTTGCCTTCAGGGCATTTTCTCATACCACTTCATCCGCTGGGGAACTTTGAGGAATAAGTAGAGAGGGGTGCATTACGTAAAATTTGCAACCCTGGTAAGGAGGCGCTGCGCCGACGGAGGTGGGTCAGGAGGCAGGAGGCAAATTTGACGTCCTGCGCCCCGCTGGAAAAAGGCAGGCGTCGGCTTCCGCAGACTTCCGTTCCGGCGTCTTAGACACCGAATTCGATTCGGTGGCAACAGGGCAGCAAATTCTGCGTAATGCACCCGTAGAGAGATGAAGGTGTAAAAAAAGGGACGGATTCCGCCCTGCGTGACAGAGGCGGATCGCAGTTCTCTAATGTCTTCAGTGGAGGAGGTGGCTCATGCTGCGTCTTTTGCGGGAAGAAGAGGGACAGACGTTGGTCGAGTATGGTTTGTTGGTGGCGTTGATCGCGCTGGTGTGCATTGGCATCCTGACGGTGCTGGGAACCAAAATTCGGAACGTCTTCGTCAACGTCAACACCAACATGAAGTCCACCACGTAACGTCCCAAACAAAAAAAGAGAGATGACGGCAATCCGCCAGGGATGCGTCATCTCTCTTTTTTGTATTATCTCCTCCGAAAATGTGGCGTTTTGTAGGGGCGAAGCATTGTGAGCGTTGTTCGTCGAACAACCCTCACAATGCTTCGCCCCTACTTAGTTGAGGGAGTCAACAGTCACAAAGAACTCCACGTTGCTTCCCCGCCTCCTTGCCAGCGTGCCCTCATCCACGCGAATCGCAAACGGCTTGCTGCCCACATCAGGCAGGTTGGCGACGGTCTGCGACGTGAACCCCGCATTGAATCCTGCCAGCCGCAGCGTGACCGTCACGCGCGCCGCATTGGACGCCTGAGGGGATTTCTTGAACAGCGAGCCTTTCACCTCGTACACGTCGTAGGCGTCGGCATCTTCACCTTCGGTCCGAAGCCAGTGAGCAGACAAATCGCTCACCGCGTAATCCTGGGCACTCCACCGGGGCATCCGCACTCTAACCACTGACGGTTTCTGGGGGGGCGACATGGCAAAGGACGAACGCGGGCGGGTCAACACCAGAGCAATGATAAAAAGCGCAACTATGCCGGCAATGGTCAAGGACGAAGCAATGACCACCAAAGAACGTCTGGGAACGTCGGGGGGATCGAATGGGTGAAACCTCACGTCTCATCTCTCCTCATCGCAGATTTGCCGACGAGCGTGTGACGCTCATCAGGCTCACCTGCTTTATGCCATAGACGGCTCTGGTCATTCACAGAGTCACTGCCTTTTGTCCGTGGAACAGCCCTCATTGACACTCTCCAATGCCCCCTGTATAATCCCCTGTGGAGGCGATTTCCGATGACGAAAGAAGAGATTCTTCAGCGCATTGACGCCATGCAGGCGCAGTTAGACGAACTGCGCGCCGCCGTGGAGCAGTTGCCGGATGGACACGACCCGCTGGCAGACTTAGAGCGAGAAGATGAAGAGTGGGAAGAAGTAAGCGACGAGGAGAAGGAAGCGGCGTTCAAACTCGTTCGTGAAGTGCTGGGGATCCCGCCTGACTATGTGCCGGAGATGACGCTGGAAGAGGCGCGGGAAGAAATGGGTAAAGGGATGCCTGAAAATTGGGGCAGTCGTGAAATCATGCGAATGCGCGAGGAGTAACTATGCTGTATGCTTACATTGAACCGAGTGCATGGTTAAAGCACTATCTGCCCGAAGCAGGCACAGATGTGACAGATCACCTTTTTGATGCGCTGCTGCGTCCGCAGCGACGACTCTACTCTTCATGGGCGGGATATACAGAAGTTCTGTCCGCACTCAATCGGCGGCGCAATACAGGACAAATCAGCCAATCGGTTTTCAACGCAGAGCAAGTAAATCTGGAAACCGACTGCCGTGCGATACGCCTCACGTCTGTCCGCAACTATTCCATTCGCGCATCTGGTCGTCTCATCCTCACTCACAATCTCAACGCAACTGACGCTCTCCACTTGCAAACTACATTGGAAATCCACAGCCGCTTACAGCCACAAGGAGATAGGTTGATTTTCTTCTCCGCTGATCAACGCTTGCTGCGCGCCGCCCAAGCCGAAGGGCTGTTGACCTTCAACCCCGAAACTGGTGCGATAGCAGAGTTGGACTGTTTGATGATATGAGTAAACCCAACATTCTCTTTATCGTCATTGACACCCTCCGCGCCGACCATCTCGGCTGCTATGGGTATGCGCGGAACACAAGCCCGAACATTGACGCGCTCGCGCAGCAGGGCGTGGTGGGCGAGAGCCTCTTCGCGCCGGGCATTCCGACGCAGCCGGCGTTCACGACGCTCTTCACCGGGCAGCATCCCATCACGCACCAAATTGTTTCGCACGGCGGCGAAAGGAATCTCTCGCGGGAATCGCCGTGGCTGCCGGAGCAATTGCAGAAGGCGGGCTACACGACCTGCGCCGCCGACAACCTCGCGTACATCAAGCCGTGGTTTTTGTGGGGATTTGAGTTTTATGTCGACCCCAGTTTCCGCGTGGCGACGCGCATCAACGTCGACTGCGAGACGCTCAACGCCCGCGCCCTCCCGTGGCTGAAGGCGCACGCCCATGAACCGTTCTTTCTGTTTATCCACTACTGGGAACCGCACACGCCCTACGTTCCGCCGGTGCGTTTGCGCGACCTGTTTTACACCGGCGACCCGTTCGACCCCAGCAACACCAGTTTGCAGCCGCTGGACCATCAACCATTGGGCGACCTCTGGCGTTCGACATGGTTCAAAACCCTCGCCCGTGACTATCTTGGCCATCCGCAAACCAGCAAACTGCCCGACATTACTGACGCAGAATATATCATCGCTATGTATGACAGCGCGATTCGCTACGTGGACGAAGCCATCGGGCAACTCCTCAACGTGCTGGGAGAAACGGGCGTCGCCGACGATACGCTCGTTGTCCTCACCGCCGACCACGGCGAGAGCATGACCGAGCACGACATCTACTTTGAGCACCACGGCTTGTACGACTGCACGGTGCGCGTCCCCCTCATCGTCCGCTGGACGAACGGCGGTTTAACCGGCGGTCGGCGTGTTCAAACGTGGCTGCAAGCCAGCGACCTCGCCCCCACCCTTCTCAACGCCGCCGGGGCAAAAGTCCCCGCCGCCATGGAAGGCAAGAACGTGCTGCCAATTTTGCGCAATACGCCTATAAGTGAAGCGACCGCAACACACAATACGCTTCATGAGGTCATCATTTCTGAAGAATGTACCTGGCAAGCCAAGTGGTCTATCCGCAAAGGCAACCACAAACTCATCGTCGCTCGCGGTCCCGACTTCCACCACATGCCGCCGCGTGAACTTTACGATTTACAGAACGACCCCCAAGAACTCGTCAACCTCTATGACGAGAAGCGCGACGTCGCAGACACTTTGGAGGCAGAGTTGGAAGAGTGGATTCAACAGCGGTTGAAGGCGACAGGACACACCACCGACCCGCTCATTGCGCAGGGAATTACGTTGGGCAAGCGGTGGCGGGAACGAGGGGGGAAACTTTAACGCAAAGACGCAAGGACGCAAAGGATTGCGAGACCTTTTATCGGTTTTGCGTCTTCGCGGCTTTGCGCCTTTGCGTTGAAGGTCGTCACTTCGTCAACTCCAACCACAGCGCTCGATAATACCGCAACACGCGGTCGGGGTCGGCACTGTCAGCGATTTCGGCAAGAGTGTAGCCTTCGTAGCCGGACTGTTTGAGCAGCGTGAACAGTTCGCGCCAGGGGTAGTTGCTGTAAAGTTCGTTGATGTGAACGTTGCGAATCCACGGGCGCAGCAGGTTGAAGTATTCTTTCACCGAGCCGTTTTTCACGTCCGTCCCGTTGGAGTTCCAGCAGACGCCGACGTTGGGGTGGTTGCAGTGTTGCATGATGGCAGCGATGTGGGGCGGTTCCTGCGTGCCGCGCCCGTGAACTTCCAGCCAGATGCCGACGCCGTAGCCCTTGGCGAACTCGCCACATTCGCGCAAGGCTTTGCCGATTTGCTCCAGCGTCTTCTCCTTCGGCACGCCATCGGGAAAACCGTTCGGGCGCACCTTCACCCCAATCGCGCCGACGTCGTGCGCGAGGATGGTGAACTTCTTCGTCTCCTCGACGTTCTTCCTCACGACTTCGGGGTCCGCCGCGTGATACTCGCAGACGCTCCCCAGACTCAGCAGCCGCACCTTCGACGCCGTGAACTGCTTTCCCACCTGCTCGCGCTGCTCTTGGGTCAACGACGGCTCCACGCCGTGCTTGTGCGTCGTGCGTAGTTCCACCGCCTCCAAGCCAATCGCTTCGCATTTCTGAATGATGGTGGGCACGTCCCAATCCTTCGCAATGTTGTAAGTGACGATTCCCAATTTCACGATAATTCCTCCCGCTCAGAATTTGTAGCGCAGGCATCCTGCCTGCAAGTTGACTATGACTATAGCACGCGAGCGGAGGAAAGTCAAAGAGTTCAAGACCTACCATTGACAACTCACTGTCGTTAATGATGGTATGGTGGGGATGAGGAACCGATAAAAGCCAACGAGTCAATGAGTCAATGAGTCCAAGAGTTACGCGGTTGCTTCCCCCGCTTTTAACCCCACCCCCAGCCCCTCCCCGCACGCGGAGAGGGGAGGGACGGGGGCTGGATGCGAAAAAAAGCCGTTCTGGGGGCAAACCCGGCGGCTTACTCTCCCCTCCCCGCACGCGGGGAGGGACTGGGGGTGGGGTGAGAACCCATTCTTTTGTGCTCAACTGCGTAACTCTTGTCCCTATCATCCTTTCATCTCTACTCCCGCTGTGAACATCTTCTCTCTTCACCTCTCCCATTGCCCAAGAATCCAAAGAACATTTTCCTGATAACGAACGTCGTCTATCCTGACCTTGAGATGTGGAGGGATTTCGCAACGATGAGACGGGCTTTCTCTGTTTGTATCGCATTGGTATTATTGGTGTGTCCTCTGTTGGCGCAGAATCAGCCTGCGCCGTCGACGCGGGAACTCGACCCGTCATGGCTGGGCGCGCTCAAGTGGCGCACGATTGGACCGTCTTCGGCGGGCGGGCGCATCGTGGATTTGGCGGTGGTGGAGTCGAGTCCCGGCACCTACTACGTCGGCACGGCGAGCGGCGGAGTGTTTAAGACGACGAACAACGGTATCACGTTTACGCCTGTGTTCGACCAAGCCGGTTCGCTGTGCATCGGCGACGTCGCGGTTGCGCCGTCGAATCCCGACGTCGTTTGGGTGGGGACAGGCGAGAACAACGCTCGCAATTCGGTGTCGTGGGGCGATGGCGTTTACAAGTCCACCGACGGCGGGAAGACGTGGCAGCATGTGGGGTTGAAAGAGTCGTTCCAGATTGGGCGCATCGTGATTCACCCCAAGAACCCTGACGTCGTTTTCGTGGGCGCGTTGGGGCGGCTGTGGGGGACGAACGCAGAGCGCGGCGTTTTCAAAACGACGGACGGCGGGAAGACGTGGGAGAAAGTTCTTTACGTGGACGAAAAAACGGGGTGCATTGACCTCGCCATGTCGCCCGATGACCCGAACGACCTTTTAGCCGCGATGTACGAGCGGCAGCGCGACGAGTTCGATGGCGGCGATCCGGCGAAAAAGTGGGGCGCGGGCAGTGGACTTTACCGAACCACCGATGGAGGCAAAACGTGGAAGCGCATGACCAAAGGACTGCCCACGGTGAAGTACGGCAGAATCGGCATTTCTTGGTACCAGAAAAATCCGAAGGTCGTTTTCGCCATCATCGAAACCGAGAAAATCGGCACGGGACCGCAGACGGCGGGCGGCGCGTACATGGGGATTCAGGGCGATGACGCTGAGGGCGGCGTCAAACTTGAGGTGCTTTCCAACGGTCCAGCGGAACGAGCGGGGCTGAAAGACGGCGACATCGTGATTGAGTTTGACGGGAAGAAAGTTTCGTCCTACAACGACCTCACCGCTCAGATTCGGGCGCATAAGCCGGAGGAGAAAGTCAAGGTCAAAGTCAAGCGCGGCGAGCAGACGTTGGAGATGGAAGTCACGTTGGGCGCGCGCCCTGCGCAGGGCGGTCAAACCGCGTCAGCCATCGCTGCCTCGATGGGCGGGCAGCAGCCCAACGTGCAAGACCGTCAGGGCAAGGACGGTTTTGAAACGGGCGGCGTTTACAAGTCCACCGACGGCGGCGAGAGTTGGACGCGCGTCAACAGCCTCAACCCGCGCCCGTTCTATTTCAGCAAAATTCGCGTTGACCCAAGCGACGACCGATACGTTTACGTGTTGGGCATTTCGCTCTATGCCTCAGAGGACGGCGGCAAGACGTTCCGCTCCGATGCGGGACGCAGCGTTCACTCCGACCACCATGCGATGTGGATTGACCCCCGCGACGGGCGACATATCATTTTGGGCTGCGATGGCGGGCTTTACGAAACGCACGACCGCACCCAACACTGGGAGCACGTCAACAACCTGCCGCTGGCGCAGTTCTATCACGTCGCAGTAGATTCGCGCCGTTTGTATCGCGTTTACGGCGGGTTACAGGACAACGGCAGTTGGGGCGGACCAAGCGCGCTGCGGGGCTTTCGCGGACCCATCGCCGATGATTGGATTGCGGTGGGGGGAGGCGATGGATTTGTCTGTCAGGTTGACCGCGACGACCCCGACCTCGTTTACTACGAATCACAATATGGGCGCATGGGGCGCGTCAACGTGCGCACAGGCGAGCGCGGGACGATTCAGCCTCCCCCCGTTCAGGGGCAGCGGTATCGTTTCAGTTGGAAGACGCCGTTTATCCTATCGTCCTTCAACTCGCGCATTTTCTACTGCGCGGGCAACTACGTTTTCAAGTCGCTGGACCGGGGCAACAAACTCCGCGCCATCTCGCCCGAAATCACCCGCACCAATCGCGGCACGGCAACCGCGCTGGCGGAATCGCCGCTCAACCCCGACGTGCTTTACGTCGGAACGGACGACGGCTATCTATGGGTCACGCAGAACGGCGGGCACAACTGGACGAACCTCGCGGACAACCTGAAAGACGCCCTGCCGCACCCGTGGCGTGTGAGCGCGATTGAGGCGTCGCGGTTCAAAGAGGGGAAGGCATACGTTTCGCTTGACCGGCACTTCTACGACGACGACGCGCCTTACGTTTTCGTGACGGAGGACTTCGGCAAAACGTGGAAGCCGCTGCGCAACAACCTGCCTGCGTCGGCAGGTTCGGCGAAAACCATTCGCGAGGATTTGAAGAACTCCAACCTGCTGTTCGTCGGCGCGGAGTTTGGCGCGTGGGTTTCGATTGACGGCGGGAGCAATTGGACGAAGTTGAACAACAACATGCCGCCCGTCGCCGTCCACGAGTTTGCGATTCACCCGACGGCGCACGAACTTGTCGCCGCGACGCACGGACGCGGCATCTGGATTATGGACGTGACCCCGCTGCGGCAACTGACCGATAAGGTGCTGACGGCGAAGGCAAGTTTGTTCGCCCCGAAACCGGCGGTGATGTGGGCGGGCATGGTGGGACGGCGCATATCCGGCGACAAGCGATTCGTCGGCGAAAACCCGACGCCGGGAGCGACGCTGTATTTCACGCTGACGGAGAAAGCGCAAAAGGTCAACCTCAAAATCGTGGACACCGACGGCAAGACCGTCCGCGAGTTCGTGACGCCCAACGACGCCGGGCTGCACCGCGTCGTTTGGGACTTGCGCCGCGCCCGCAGCGGAGGAGGTTCGGGCGTCAACCTCGACGAAATCTTCAACCGCTACGATGACAACAAAGACGGCGTTCTCAACGGCGAAGAAATCGCCGATGCTCCCATTGCCGCTCTGCTGCGACGCATGGGCGTCAACCCCGAAGGCGAGATTCGCCGCGACACGTTGGAACGTTCGCTGCAAGCGGCGGCAAGCCGCGCGCCCGCGACACCCTTCGGGCAAGCCGTCACAGCGGGCAAGTATCGCGTGGTATTGACGGTGGACGACAAAGAGTTCACCGTCGACCTGACGGTTGAGCGCGACCCTGATTTCCCGGATTCACCGACGCTGCTGGAGTTGGAGGAGCAGGAGTATTGGGAAACTATAAGGAAGCGGGAAGGGACAGGACAGTGAGGGGGTTGTCATTCTAATCATGGCGGTCGTTTCGACTTGCCGGAACACAGAATTGCGTCGTTTACGTGCGAAGAATCTCAGGATTGGCGACGTTGGCTATCGAGATTCTTCGCTTTTTTTCGAGAGCAGCCCCTTTTTCTGGGGGCAAATCCCCACATTGCAGAAAAAAGTCTGCTTCTATACCAGAAAAACGTGCCTCTCACGCAACTAATAGATAAACGGTATCTGCTAACTTGAGGTATCATTTTATGTCTGGAAAGAATCAACCGGCTCAACCTGCAAAAGGGGAAGCGATAGTCGGAAGACAAACGCCGAGACTCTCCGCTCCTCAGATGACCTTGCACCTGACGCGCCTTGTTCAGCGCGGCGACGTGCTGGCAAAGCACGACCTGCATCAACTCTTCACGCCATTGCTGCAAAAGGTCATCGCCCCGTTCCGCCGAGACGCGGAACTCTATCAGGACCTGCACGGACAGGTGTATCTCACCCTCGACCGCCTCGTTCTGAAGTTCGACGAAAGCCGAGGAATTGACCTGCCTGCCTACCTATCCACCGTGCTGCCCAAAGCTGTCGAGACCTTCGTGCGCCGCCAGAGCAAAAAGGCAGGGCGCGAAATCGCGTGGAGCAGCCTGACGATGACAACCGACCCAGACGCCTGGACGGAAGCCGTCGAGGAAGTCTTGCAGCGTCTAAGTGCAGCGGAACTGTGCTGGATGTCTCGCGCCAGCGACCCGGCGACGCAGGTGATTGAACGCCTCGCGTTGCAGCAAGCCATTCAATCACTGCCGCCGCGCCAACGGGAAGTGTTCACGCTGCGGGAAGTCGAGGGCTATTCCTGCCACGAAATCGCCGCGCAGTTGGGCATCACGGCGTCCAGCGTTCGCACCCACTTCCAGAACGCCCGCCGCCACCTGCAAAAAATTCTACAAAAAATTTCTGAGGACGATTAGACAAAACGGGGGTCTCGATGCAATCTACAATATAGGGGCAAAAAACGTTTCTCCTGAACGTGACAAGGGAGCGAGAGAGTATGAAGCCAATCAAGGACTGGCGGCTATGGAGCATCGTCGTTGTGAGTGGGTTAGGTTTCTGCGCCTTGCGCGCTGTCTCTGCGCGTCGTTCCCCATCCCCATCTCCCAACTCCCACCCCCCGAAGGTGGGCAGTCTCGCCCCTGAGTTCACCCTGACCGACTACAACGGCAAAACCTATCGCCTCTCCGACTTTCGCGGCAAGAAGGTGCTGCTGAACTTCTTCTGCGGGTGTGGGTCATGCGCGGAGTTGGCGGTGACATGGGAGAAAATTCATCGTCAACGTTCAGACGTGCAAGTGCTGGGGGTTTCCACCATCAACCCTGAGATAATTCGGGACTGGCGTCGCTCGTTGGATGTCACATTTCCTACGCTGTTTGACCCAAACTACAGCGTTGCGGAAGAGTATGAGTCTACCAACTGTCCCCGTTGTTGGGTGATAGACGAAAAAGGGAAAGTGGTGTATATCAGCCGCGAACAATATGACTTGTCAGCCGTTATCCAAACTTTGCAGCACCTTTTTATCTCTGACAAGTAGCATGGGTGTAAGTTTGGGACTTTAACCATAAGCCTGTGAAACTTTTGCAATAAGTTCAGTGTAGGGAGGAACGAGATATGGAAGACACGATATCATCAGCCCAGACGCAACAAGAGCAGAGGACAACAACAACCCCTAAAAAGGCACGCTCGCAGCGGTTACCTTATTTCATGCTGTTCCTGTTAGCAGAGTTGTGGCTTCTCATGCGTCTGCTGCCTAACGATCCAATGGTAGTGCAACGGATTCAAACATTAGGACAGGCACGCCGACAGGCACAAGGGGAAATGCAGCGACGACAATTGATGAGGAACGATCCGCGCTTAGGCATACGGGCACCCAACATTCCGTTATCTCAGGCAGTCGTTGCCAGTGACAGCACGAGGCGTTTTCTCGGAGCAGATCGTCCCTCTGCCGAGCAACCAAAGATTTTGATTTTCATCGGTGCATGTAGCCCGTGTGTTTTGAATGATTTGAAACAGTGGGAGCGATTACAGCCGCAGTGGCAGGACGTAAAAATACTGTTAGTGGGGCGCTCGACGCCAAAGCAGATTACCGACTTCGTGAAATCAACGCAGTTGACGTTGCCTATCATTCCTGACCCGCAGGGAAGATTGGCAAAGGCATATAATGCCGTTTGGGTGCCGCGGGCGTATGTCATTGACCGTCAGGGGAAGATAACTTGGATACAGAAAGAAGGTCATCTTGACCTTGAAACGGTCATGCGTCAGGCGAGCGCTCAAGCGCGAGGAGACAACCAATGAAACCAATCCGTTATTCTCAGAAACAAACAGGTTTCACTGTCATCGAGTTACTCGTATGTATTGCAATTATTATGGTGCTTGCAGGGATTGTCTTCGCTGCCTTGGCACCCGTGCGCGAGAAGGGGCGGCAAGCCGTATGCACTTCTAACCTCAAGCAGATTGGACAAGCTATTGCTATATACCGTGCGGACTGGGGAGGCAAGGACCCAGACGATGGAATATCTCGCTATTGGGAACTGGGTCTACCCTTGTCTCCGAAAGCACCTTACCTCGACAAACAAGGGAGAATAAGAACAGTCTGGCTGTTGGGAACACCAGAAATATGGAGATGCCCCAATTTTCTTCCTTTCTCCCCTAAAGTATCTGCGTATGCGGGCTATGGATATGCCGTGTGGGATGAGAGGTTGCTTCCCCACTTGCCGTCTTTTTCTCGACTAGTTGCGGAACGTGGGGAGGACTACCCTCTGGTCTTTGACCAAAATCATAATTCGCATGATGCAAGCAGTCCCAGACTGGTGATTGTGTTGCGCTTAGGTGGACACGTCCAGGCAAGACGTCTGAATTGGAATGTGCCCAGCTCGGCGTATTAGGGAGGTGATATAGCGATAGGCATAAGTATCTCAGTTTTCAAAGTACCTCGCTACGTCATACTGGCAGGGTAGAAAAAGCCTACAAGAAGGGGGAGTTATTTCATGAGAAGGAGATTTGTTCTTTGCACTTTGTATGTGGGGCTGTTAGTAGGGATTGTTTGGCAGGGTGTTGTTCTTGCACACTGTCAAGAGGGTGATAATCTATGCACTACTCATACGCACAACAACTGCGGTGTTTGCGTCTATGACACCCTGATCTTCAGTGACAATTGCTGCTGCAATGTGGAGCAGAACAATCAACGGATCGGCTGTTGTCCCTACACTTGTGAGACCTGGACCTGCTGGCCAGGCATAAGCTGGGGTTGCTAGTGGACTGTTCGATAAGTTTTTTAAGATAGTCGTTGTTCATGGATAGATATGCTATACTCCTCATCCAACCCAGA
>FWPU01009615.1_pt1 | contig 15096 bp, 12 predicted proteins | sample 2228361 | NCBI WGS metagenome assembly FWPU01 (sample SAMEA103939777, study PRJEB20133) | metagenome
AGCAACATTATGCATCCAAACATAATGCTTGTCAGCATAGTGTCGCAGATGTTCCGCGTTTTCGGCGGGGCTGTGCCTGGTAGATGATTGTAGTGATGTTGGACGGGCCTCAGCTACCAGATCCTCCGGCTCCCCCGGTTGCCATCCGCCGAGATTCGCGCTCCCGCCACACGACGCCCGCCCAGTAGGTTAGGAATGCGATCACCGCCATTCCCGTGACGCTCCAGCGGGAGCCGGCTCCTCCAAAGCGCTGCGCCGCTGCCGCGCCCAGTGCCACCAATGCGGCTGGCACGCCCACCATTGCAGTCACCTGCGCGTGGGACCAGCCGGTCTGGACCAGCCTCTGGTACAGATGGGAACGATGCGGCTGCCACACACGCTCTCCCCGCAAGACTCGACGGCCCAGGGTGAAGGCGCCGTCGGCGAGGAAGAACCAAAGCGCGAGACCCGCCACCCACACCAGATCCGCCCGCGTCGCCGCGTCGGTACCGGCGTAGAAAGGAATCCCTGCAAACAGGAAGCCGAGCGTCGCCGATCCAACGTCGCCCAGGAAGATCCGGGCCGGATGCCAGTTATGGATCAAAAACCCCACAGATCCCCCCGCCAAGCTCAGTGCCAGTTGCCCCTCCGGCCCCGCACCCACGGCGAAAGCCAATCCCAGACCCGCCACCAGCCCCTGTACTGCGGCAAAGCCGTCGATGCCGTCCAGAAAGTTGTAGATGTTCGTGACTCCCACTAACCACAACACCGTCAGCGGGAACCCCAGCCAGCCCAGGGGCAACGCGGCTGGATCCGGTAGCGGCAGCCGTTCGAGCGGTCCAGTGGAAAGCGCCACCAGGACACCTGCCGTCATGTGGATTGCCAGTCGAACTGCCGGCGGCAATCCGCCCCGCACATCGTCGGCGAGGCCGGCGGCCGCCACCATCAGCGCACCCAGCAGGAGAGAAACCGGCGGGTGCGGCAAAGCTCCCCACCCGACTGCCGCCATTCCTGCTGCCACTCCCACGAGCAGGCCCACGCCGCCTCCACGAGGAGTGGGCCGGGTGTGGGAGCTGCGCGCTGTGGGTACGTCCAGCCAGAGCACGCCGTTGCGGGCGAGGCGGCCGACCACCCACCACGACACGGCTGCCGCAACCAAAGGAGGGAGAACCCAGTTCAGGAAACTCATCGCCTGGCAGGATCCGGGTTACCAGAGAGCAGCCTCAGCCCGCGTTTCTGCGCGCACTCCCGAGCGCCGTCAGGGCCCCAGCAACCGGAGGCCTTGCTCGAGAGAAAACGGCGGGCGCCACTGCAGACGCCGGCAGGTCGGCTGGATGTCGATCTCCAGGGAACCGCACAGGCGGCCAAATTCATCACCCATACCAGCCAGCTTGAAGGCGGCGCGAACCAATGGCACTGGAACGGCCACAAGGCGGGCGCGGGTGGAGAAGACGGTCGCCATCACCTGGATCAGCTCCGGCGTCGAGATGTCGTGGCCGTCAGAGACCAGAAAGGTTCCGCCGGCGGCGGCTGGGTGTGTGAGACACGTCTCGATCAGCGAGCACAGATTTCCCACTCCCACCAGGCTGCGCCGGTTTCTCACCGCTCCCAGCGGTATGGGTACCCCGCTCCTCACCAGCTTCGCGAGTCGCGCAAGGTTCCCCTTGACTCCGCGTCCATAGACCAGGGGCGGCCGGATCACGACCACTTCCATTCCGGACTCACCCTCGATCTTCCTTAACTGGATTTCCGCCTCCAGCTTCGAAACCGCGTAAGGGTCCTGGGGTGCTGCTGGATCGTCCCACCGAAAGGGACGTCCCTGGGTGATCTCTCCGTTGACCTTGATCGAACTCAAGAAGATAAAGCGTTTTGCTCCAGCTTCGGCCGCCTGACGGCCGAGCCTGAGGGTGGCGTCGACGTTGACCCTGCGATACCGGTCAAGCGGATCCGGCGCCGTCTCCCGCATAACATGTACCCGCCCCGCCAGATGAACGACCGCATCGGCTCCCCGCACTGCAGTGGACCAGTCGGTCTCCGAGGACAGATCGCCGACAGCGAACGCTTCCCTGGCCCCCATGGAGGTGGCAGGGAGGTGACGAACCGCCTCCACCACGACATGTCCTTGAGCTTCCAGGAAAGGTACCAGCGCGCGACCCACGAAACCGTCGGCGCCGGTGACAAGAACTTTCACTGCCGGCCTCCCACGGCCAGCTCCAGAATGTCCTCAGCCATGGCCCGGGCGAGTTGTGACCGGGCAAAGCGCCGGACGAACTCTTCCCGGCAATACAGCCCAGGGCGAAGCCGGCGAAATGCCGCGGCCATCGCCGGAGCATCACACGGATCGAATACCTCCACCCCCGTTACCCATTGCTTGAGAAAGGTTCGAGGGTAGCCGGCCACCCCTGCCAAAATGGGTTTGCCGGTGGCGGCATACTCAAACAACTTCGAGGGCAGGACGCGATGGAAGGCTGCGTGCGCGTTGAGATGAAGAAACAGATAGTCGGCCCTGCGGTAGATCTCGACCAGTTCCGGCCTGGGCACCGGCGGGTGGAGCCGCACATTGCGCACCCCCATCGCGGCGAGGTTCCGTTCCAAATACCTCCGCATTCCGCCATCCCCTACAATCAGAAAGTCCGCCTCGCCATCAAGGAGCCGGGCTGCCTGGGGCAGGATGCGATCGAGCCCCTGGCCCTGGCCGATGTTGCCGGCACAGACGATCAGGGGGCGCGGGTTCGGTTCCGAGTTGCCATAAGACACGCCCAGGAACTCATCGTCGACCCCGTTGGTAAAGAACCTAAAGTCCTGGTGGGGAACGACCCTCCGGAAGTGGTCGGCGAAAGCCTCGGAGACCAGGTTCACCCTGCGGGCCCTGCGCAACGCATAGCTCTCCAGTGATCGGAAGGGCGCCAGAAAGGCCCGGCGCACACCTGACTCCAACAGTTCCCCCATGGTTTCGACGAAGATATCCCGCAGGTCCAGGTACAGCGGCGATTGCACTCTCGAGGAGACCCACGCGCCCAGCACGGCGGTCATCAGGCGGGAGGAAGTGGCAAGCACCAGATCGCAGCAACCGCGGCGAACCGACCGGCTGACCTGCCAGGCGTAGGTGGCAAACACCCTGGACTGATCCACCATGCCGCTGCTGTGGCGGGGAACCGCAAATCGGCGGATGGTCATTCCCGGCGCCTCCTCGATCTCAGGGGCGTCCGGCTGGAAGGTCGCATAACGGTTCGGGCGCGTGGTGAGTACCTCCACATGAACCTCGCTGTTTCCGAGGCTGCACAGGGCTCTTGCCAGCTCCGTGGACCGGAACGCACAGGCAGACAGGTCAGGCCTGAAGTAGAAAGAAAGAAAGAGGATCCGGACCGGAGACCCGTTCACGACCAGTCCAGTCCCCACAACAGAGAACTCTCTCCCTGGCTGCGGGCACGCAACCGCAAGCACCTTCTCACCTGCGCGCCCCCGAATGTCGGATGGTAGGGCGTCTCCACCGTCTCCCAGTCGAGAAACGCCGCCCAAACCTCGGCCAGCTCTTCACCCTCCCTGCAAAGCAGGACCCGGCCGCGCCCAGCACCCGGGCGGACTTCAACCCCGGGCGCCAGGTGCACGCGCAAGGTCAGTTCACTTCCCTTGCGGCATTCGAGTTCGTCGCGGAACTTCAGTCCCAGCCCGGTGACCACCACCTCGCGCCGATGACGATAATGTCCGGTGTTCCGTGTCCGCACCAAGGCCGTTCCTTCAATCCGCAGGGGCTCCGCCTCCTGGTCGTGAATCTCAGCGTTAACTTTGGGTCTGCGGCCGCAACGGAAAGCTGCCCACAGCTCGCACTGGTCTCCGCCGTTGACCTGCACAGTATTGTGGGCAGCGGTCCCCCGCTCGTAGAGCCGATCATCGACCGGATTGTAGGTGCTGACTCCGGTATCGGTCACCAGCCGCCGGCCGCGGAGGCTAAGCTCGAAGGACAACGCGTCCGCGTGTCCGTGGGCGGGCTGATGATCAGGTCCGATGGGACCGCCGTCAAAGACCAAGTAGCACTGCTCCCCACGCCAACCGTAGTAGCCGGCGTCGGGGAGGCTCCAACCCCCGGTTCTCCCCGGCCGGGATTGTCGCGCCGGTCCGACCTCCTCTGGATTTTCGTCTTCGACCCCCGCGTAACGGCTGAGCTCTTCCCAAGTGGGCGCCCAATCGAGACCACAGTCGTTCAGAAGGGCCACTTTCCCGTCAGGATGGGTGAGGTGACCCAGGGCCGCCAACATGCGACGCGAAGCCTCATCGCAGAGCCCGGCAACGGCGCCGGCGACCGGTCCACCCACGAGCCGCGCCACGCGGCCCAGACGCAGCAGGCCATGGCACAGCGTCGCATGGTAGGCTGGACTCCGCTCTTCGTGAAGGCCGTCACTCAGGAGCTGTTCAGTCAGCACCTGCCGGAGCAGATGGAATCCCGTCTCCAACCAGCGGTCAGCAGCCGGTCCGCGCAGGCGAAGGCCGGCCCAGGTGAGGCTGACCGCGTTCTCCCAGAGATGATTGGCCTGGGCATGGAACTCCAGCGACTGGCTCAGGTACTCCGCCTGCCACCCGAGGCTCTCCAGCAGCCGGGATTGAGTCTCAGCCGGGAGCCCCGAGGCGTGCGACGCCAGCCACTCCAGCCAAGCTCGAAGCCGAAGGCTCGTCGGATAGGGGTCCCAGCCAGGCGGAGAACCTACCGGATTGGCGTCGATCCAGTCCAGCATCAGTTCGACGGCACGACGCTCTGGGAGATAGTGCAGATACAAGAAGTAGTGCAAATGGTAGGTCCAGAGGGGGGATGCGCCGGCCGGGTGCCAGCGTTCCGGACCCCAGAGCCGGCGGGGCTGATGCAAAAGGTCGAAAAGCTCTCCGTCGGAACGGTCCACCGGAGGAGCCGCGGGGGGAACACCGCCCCCCGATGCACACAGTGTCCACCGGGTATCGGATCGGAACCGGACGGAAGGGCGCAGGACCATCCTCCGCAAGCGGGCCGCAATTTGCCCCGCCCGGAGATGGCGAACGGTTTGAAAAACCAGGAGTGGATCCACGGCTCAACATTTCCCGGCCGGGGGTTGCGGCTTTCAAGGGGAACCGATGTGCATCGTGCCGCAAAGAGCTGCGGCCACACGCTCCCCCGCCCGGCCGTCCCAGTTGGGTATCGGTTGGCCGGCAGGCCACTCTCCAGCCATCACTTTCCCCAGTTGCTGTACCAGCGCCGCCGGGTCCTCACCGACCAGGCGATTGGTGCCAAGCTCGATGGTGATCGGCCGCTCCGTATTCGGCCGCAGCGTCAGACAGGGGACGCCCAGATAAGTAGTCTCCTCCTGAACTCCGCCGGAGTCGGTGATCACCGCCAGCGCGCTCCGCTGGAGCCCAAGGAATTCCAGGTATCCCAACGGCTCGGTTACGGTCAGCTGCGGGGCAGGGCGGATCCCGGCTTGTTCCAGTCGTGTACGGGTTCTCGGGTGGAGCGGAAATATGACCGGGACGCGCCTGGCAACTTCTTCAAGGGCCTCCATAACCGCCCGCAGCCGTCGCGGATCGTCCACGTTGGACGGCCGGTGCAGGGTAACCAGCACATACCGATCCCCGATGCCGTCCAGGATCGGGCGTCGGGCCCAGGGCAGCAGCCGGACCAGCGTATCGATCATGCAGTTGCCCACCTGCACGATGCGGTCGGAAGGGACGCCTTCGCTCAGGAGGTTGGCGTCGGCGTCGCCCGAGGGGGTGAGCAGCAGACTGGCGAGCCGGTCGGTGACCAGACGGTTGATCTCCTCAGGCATCGTCCAGTCAAAGGATCGCAGGCCAGCCTCCACGTGCGCTACCGGAATGCCGCCCTTGACGGCGACCAGGGTGGCCGCCACGGTGGAGTTGACGTCGCCGTAGACCACAACCCAGTCTGGGCGCCGCAGCTCCAGCACGGGCTCCAGGCGAACCATGATCTCCGCGGTCTGGACCGCGTGGGAACCACCGCCGACCCCCAGATTGAGGTCGGGTTCCGGAAGGCCGAGCTGACGGAAGAAGACGTCGGACATGACGGCATCGTAATGCTGGCCGGTATGCACGAGCGTCTGGTTGACCCGGTCAGCTCGCGCCAGGGCATGAACCACCGGCGCTGCCTTCATGAAATTCGGGCGGGCGCCCACCACGTGCAAAATGTGAAGTTGGGCCATGGATGGGGAGGGCCAGTGGAATCCAGGAGACAGCGGTCACACCATTCGGGTACGTTTCCCTCAGCCCCGAGGTCGCCCCGTAGCCCGGGCGCGTTGCTTCACCATTGCGACAACCGGCTGACCGTTACTCCTTAGTCGCGATACCGGAATACTCCTCGGCGAGCCGCACTACCCTTTCATCCCGGGCCGCCGTCACCGCCGCAAAGCTGGCCAAGGTGACGTTGATCAACTGTTCGAGGGGTATCAAAGGGGGGCTTCCCTGGCGGAGCGAGTCGACAAAGGCTCTCACTTCGGCCACGTGTCCCTTGTCCTGCCGAAATGTCGAGACCCCACGGAAACGGCTGAACCCATAGCCTCGGGTTCTGCGGAAGTTCTCCATGCGGGCCACCCGGCCCTCGCTGAACACTTCGAGCGTTTCCTTGGGGTAGGCCTTCGAACCGTTGGCGAAGTAGTTGACCGTGCCCACTGACCCGTCTTCGAGCCTGATCACGATGGACATCTTGTCGTCACGTATGGCAGGGCCTTTGCCGACCCTGAAGGCGGCTACCGAGTCCACGAGGCTTCCCGCCAGAAAAACCAGCGCATCGATGAAATGACAGGCCTCCCCAATGATCCGCCCTCCACCCTTGAGAGGGTCTTGGACCCAGTGTTCGGGTGGAATCGCTCCGGCGTTGACGGTGTAGTTCAGGGTTAGCGGCTCGGTCCTCCCTCGCAGAGCCGCGGCGATGGCCTGAAGATGGGGGCTGAACCGCCGGTTGAACCCGACCATGAGCTGCCGGTCCGGATGGCGGCCGGCGGCCAGGACGACCTTCGCCACCTCGGCGGGGGTGAGGGCCAGGGGCTTCTCCACCATGACGTGCTTGCCGGCATCCAAGGCCTCGACCACCAGCTCCGCGTGCCGATCGTGTCCGACGGCGATGATCACGGCATCGATGTGGGGATCGGCCAACACCTCGCAGTGGTCCGAGGTGGAGTATCGGGCTCCGAACTTGCGTGCGGCAGTCGCAGCGGGCAGCCCCTTGACGTCGGCCACCCAGTCCAACCGGACCGCAGCCTTTTTCAGGGCGGGCAGCAGCGTCATGCGGGCGAAATTCCCGGCACCGATCAAAGCGATCCTGGGTTCTGCCGTTCGCTGCGAAGGCTGCGCCCCCACCGGCAGTTTGAGGATGCGCGGGATCGGGATTTCGACCGGGTATTGGAGCAGGATTCCCAATGCGGTGGGGTCGGAGACCAGAATCTCGTAAGCGTCGGCGGCATTTTCGAAGCCGAAGCGGTGGGTAATCAGCTCATCAACGCGCAACTGCCCGTTCCGGATCAGCTCGAGCACGGCTTCGAAGTTCCGCTGGGCGGTCCAGCGGACGAACCCGTACGGATAGTCTCGGCCTTCCAGCTCGTAGGAGGGGTCGTAACGACCCGGGCCGTAGGAACTGGAAACCTGAAAAGTCAGCTCCTTCTCGTAGAAATCCTCCCGCCGCAGGTTGAGTCCTACCACTCCGACCAGGACGATTCGTCCGCGCTTCCTGCACATGCGGGCGGACTGGTGGACGATCTCGTCGGTTTGTGCGGAAGCCGTGATCAGAACTCCGTCCACTCCCTTCCCCCGGGTCCAGGCGGCGGCCGCCGCCACAATGTCAGCGGAGGCCTCTACCGCTTCCCCTCCGAAACCTCGGCACAGCGAGACCCGCGCCGGATCCAGATCCACTCCGAGGACCCGGCAGCCGTTGGCCCGGAGGATCTGCACGGCGAGCAGGCCGATCAGCCCGAGGCCGTACACGACGAAAGACTCGCCCAAGCCCGGCTGGAGAAGCCGTACCCCCTGCAGGGCGATGCTGCCGATGACCGCAAAAGCGGCCTGCTCGTCGGTGACCGGGTCGGGAATCTGTGCACAGAGGTTGGCGGGGGCGGCGACGACCTCGGCATGGGGGCTGTTGGAAACGACGCGGTCGCCGGGGCTGAAACCGCTCACTCCGGGACCGGTTTCGAGGACCTTCCCGACGTGGCTGTATCCCAGCAGGAGGCCTTCATCGAGGCGGGCGGAGACAGCCTCGGCGGTCGCCGCCAGGCCGTCGGTCCTGAGCTTTTGCAAAACCTGCCTGACGCGTTCCGGCTGTCGGCGCGCCTTCTCCAGCCAGCCCGCCCGCGCGAACTCGACCAGCATCCGTTCGGTGCCGGCCGAGATCAGCGAAGTACTTGCCTGGACCAGCACCTGCGCCGCCCCACACCGCGGCACCGGCCCTTCCGCCAGCTCGGTTTTGCCGTTCTTCAGGTTCTGCACGAGGTGTCGCATCTATCCAATCAGTGCTGGAACCCGGCCCGTTGCCACCACCGCTCCTCCCCGCTCTACAGCATCCCGGGTTGCCAGAAACAAGGAGGCCGTGGCCACCAGGTCATCGTGGGCGATACCGGGGCCCAGCCTGAAGGAGTTCATGATGTTCGCTTCGTGGCCGTGATCCCGGAAGAGCAGCCGCTTGACCAGCTTGCGCTCCCGAATGTCCACGCGCGCGCGTTGGAAGTCCTGTAGACTGGCAAGTACATCGCCCCGATGCACATTGAGATGCTCCCGCACCCCTTCGAAGGTCTGCCCCTTCGCAGAGAACACAATCACTCCTGTAGATCCCTCGTGGAAGCGGAAGGTTAGCACGAAATCCGACTGCGAACCCGGAGCGGAGCCCGGAACGATCTCCACCGGAAACGCCCGCTCCGGGCCAACTAGGCGCAGCGTTAAGTCCGTCCAGTGGCAGATGTTCCCCAGGATCCTCCCCCCCTCTTCCTTGGAGAAGTACCAGTGATCAGCTGGGATAGCGTGTCCGGCGATGAACCACGAGACCATGAGTGGAGTCGATTGGCTGGCGAGATGAGCCTGGATCCAACGGAACAACGGGCTTCGCCGCCGGTTGAATCCGAGATAAACCTTCCGCTCCGGATGGCCGATCATCGCCGCAGACAATTCCTCGAGCTGTGCCCAGTTGACAACGTGAGGCTTCTCGATGTGGACATCTTTGCCGGCTTGAAGCATCTGCGCAGCATAGGTCGCATGGGAGGCGTGGTTCGATGCGATGAACACCAGTTTGACCGCCGGGTCGGCCGCAATCTCGTCGACCGAGGATACGGTACGCGCTCCGCGATACGCCCTACAGAGAGCTTTCGCCCTAGCGCCGTTGACATCGAACACGCTCCTGAGGAAATGGCGATCCGCCCTGTAGCAGTAATGGGCAATTGTGCTGAAGGCGAAGTTTCCACACCCGATAATCGCAATGCCCCTCGACGGCGAGTTGGAATCCCGGCACTCGGGGTTTGTCCAGTCCTGGGGAGGAGATGTTTCCAGCGGAAGCTGGTTGGCGCCTCGAACCTTGGCCCAGGTTCTGGAAACGCCGTACAGCCTAGTGTAACGGATGACCTTCCTGATCCGGTACGCCAGAGGGCTCTTCCGGTAATCCTCAGTCATGGCGCCCTACGGTCCATTCAGTTCGTCTATCAGCCGGTCGACCCCTTTCCGGACCTCCTTCCAGTCGAACAGCTCCTGGTAGGCGCGGCGGGCGGAGCGGCACATGCAATTGTAAAGCTCCTCACTGCTAACTATGCGCAGCAACTCGGGTCCGATGCGCTCGACCTCACGGTAAGGGACTTCCACCATGCATCCATAGGGTCGCAGCGTTCCAGCTATCTCCAGCTCGCTATTGACGATCAAGGGTCTGCCTACGGCTAGGCCCTCGGCTATCTTGTTGGAAGCGGCGAACCGATTGATGATCCGGGCAGGATCATATAACGCAGCTACGAATCCGGAACGCCGGGTCTGATCGATGACGCCGGCATGCGATAGAAACCCCAGCCACTCGATCCGCGGATGCGACCCAGCCAACGTGCGGATGGCGTCCTCCCCCTCGCCAGCCAGAGCCAGTCTCAACTCGGGATTACTATCGATCAGGTGCACCAGTTGACGGATCCCCCTGCCCCAGTCGAGCCAGCCGGCGAACAGAATCCGGTGCCTCTGCCCGTGGTCCACGGCGGACGGAGGGGTGTAACCGGGATCGACCGGTGTGTTCCGAACAACTCGGACCCTGTTCCTACACCATGCGGGGAGTGCCGCCCGCCGGAACTCTTCCGGTACCAGAGCGGCGGTGGAAGCCTTTACCGCCAAGCCCTCCAGCAGGTTCAGGACCGATCTGAGGAGGCGATGGATCGGGTAACGCTGTGCCAGGTTGTCGTGGATGTTGTAGATCACCGGCACTGAACGCGACCGTGCGTAGATCAAAGTAGGGATAGCGGCCTCGAAATCAGAGGCGTGGACAGCAATTGGTTTCACCTCCTGGAGAAGCCGGTAGACGCTCGCGGCAAAACTGGCGAGCCCCTTTAGGTAAAGGTCGGGCCGGCGCCCGTTCAGCAGCGGAAACGGCCGACCGACCCGCAGGACTCTCCAGCCTTCCCACATGTCCTCTTCAGCCAAGCCTGCCTCGCGGAATGCTCCGATAAAGAAGGGGTGGTAACCCCGCTCGGCGAACAGCCGCATCATCCGCGTCACTCTCGGGATCGGGCGGCTGGCCATGCGGATGAAGGCGACATCGCGGCCGGATTCGGTCGGGCTGGTCTTCCTGCTGGTCATGCTGCCCCTGTCCGCCGCCAAAAATACGCAGCTGCCGCCAGCAGAACCACCGAACTCGCGTAGAGGAGGGTGACGAACTGCAGACCGCCCGCCCAACCCACCACCATTCCCAGGGCGCCGCAGACATAGACGAGAGCCTCGGATCCCGGCCTCCGGCTGACCTTGAAGAGGTTCATAATTCCCACCGAAGCGTTGAACACCAGGCCAGCAGCTCCGATCTGGAAGATCAGGCTCAACTTGTGCTGGTCCTGCACCGAGTAGATCCAGCCCGCAACGGGGACGACAAACTTGAGCCCGGCTACCAGCACCACGAGAACGAGTCCCAGTTCGCTGAGAAACCTCCATGAGATCCGAGAGTCAAAACCGCGGTTCCGGAACTCGGCGTTCGCTCGAACCCAACTGGTGTAGAACGCCATCCCGAACAGGGTCACCGTCATCAGTGCCACTCCAGCCGCGCCGAACGATTCACCGACGTAATATCGCTCCGCCAGCAGGCGGGGCAGGACCGTGATGACGGCGACACTCAACGTGCTGAATGCGTAGGGCGAAGCACCGGCGAGGATTGCCGGCGCCCGGGTGATCGCAATGCCGTGCCAGCCTCGGCTGCGGAGCCGGCGCCCTTCGACCGCCGCTACCCAGACTGCAGCCCCGATGGCACCGGCCACAAACCCGTAAAGAGCCGATCCCCAGAACCATCCCACAGCGGCCAGCAATCCCCCAAACACCGCCAGGCGCAGCAGGACATCCCGCGTGTACCCCGTCAGGATGCCGCTGGCTTTCTGGGTGGCCTGGCGAACACCGAGTGAGAGGTCCTGAACTGCGTCGCCCACCCGCAGGACGGCAACTCCGAACGACAGGAGAGCCGGGAGAAGCCCCACCACTGCCGCAACCGACCATACCGCCAGAATTACGAGACAGCCCCCCAGCCGCAACAGCAGGTAGACTGGGTAGTCCTGCTCGTCAAGGCCCCGGATCGCGAGGTAGGGGCGCAACCCCAGGTTGGAGAGGTTGTAGATCAAAGAGAAGATACCCTGCGAGTAGGCGAGATAGCCCGCGATCTCCAGGCCGCTTTCCCGCACCAGGAAGATCGAAGCCACCGGCAGGAGCGAAGCGGCGGCGACCTGAGCCACCAATCCGAGGAAGTGTTGGTAGACAAACTCCGCGTTCCTTCTCACTCAGACCCGCCTGGGCATACTCCGCCTCAGGTAGTCCAGAGAGACCACCGCGAGCAGGATCAGGCCGCCGTTGAGGATGAACAGATAGGGGGAGTACCACTGCAGGGCCGCGAAGGTAAGGTAGATCTTCAGTGATTTTGAGAAGGGGCTGGGCGAGAGGATGCAGTAGCGGTCGATAGCCAGAGCGCCGAACATGTAGAGCCAAGGGAAGATGAGCGCACCCAGCCAACTCCAGGACAGGTACAGGTCGGCCGGAAGGCCGAGCACCGAGTTGCCTGCGGCGGATCCTCCCAGTTCGACGTGCAGCCTGGAGGACATCATCGGCTGTGTGCCAGGGAGCAGGGCTGAGAGGTCCTCAAGCCATGTTCTGCCCAAGGTGGGACTTTCATGCCACCAAGCATCTACTGTGAGCATGTTTTCGTAGGGTGTCCTGGCGAACAGACGCTCTATGGCACCCAGCGGAGCAGCAAGCGACCCCCCGGCGGATATTACCTCCGCTTCCCTGCCGAGCATGGTCGTCATAAGCAGGAAGAGGCTCACTCCGGCAAAGCAGATGAGGGCCGAGAGGACTACCCGCTGCCTGACAGAGTAAAGCTGACACAGATACAGGCCCAGAGCAGCTACGGCAGTGAACAGAATGAGAGGGGTCCTCTGTCCGGAGACCATTATGGCTACCACAACCACAGCGACACTGAATCCCAGGAGGAGTCGAGATCGTTGGGGAATCCCGAACATCAGGAATGCTCCGACCGCCAGAGGGAACAAGACGTCGCGCCCCTGCTTTAGGTATCCGGGGGCAAAATATCCGTACTCCCCTGACGAGATGGCCTTACGAACCTCCAGAAGCGAAGTCTCTCCAGTCACCAGAGAGAACGAACTGACGTCGAGGCCCCAAGGAGAAAGGACGAGAGACAGAAACACCAGTGAGACAGTTGTGCAGCCAGCTAGCAGCAACAACTGGAAGAGCTGCTCTGGGGGCTTCCAAGCAACCTGTCGCGGTAGCTCGGACCAGCGCCTAACGTCTCCGAGGAGACTCGGTCTGGAGGCTACAAGGTGGGCCAGTAGGCAGCCGGCCAGCAAGGCTGATAGCGCGACACAGTCCGCAAGGAGCACGATCCCGGGGACGCACACTCCCTGGTGGAGGAAGCAGACGATCCGCGCTCCTGCAGAATAGCCGAGGGTATTGAGGGCGAGCACATCCGCCAAGAGCAGTCCCGGTGCTGGCCCGGCGGACCGCAGCATCACGAACAGCGGCCCGGCCAAGATCAAGAGAAGCAGTGACCAGTCCAAAACCGTGTTCAGCCCTCATCTCTTCCAGCGGCTAGGTCGAAGCTTCAGAGGGCGCGGCCGACCGCAACAGCCCCGCCGTCAGGGCTAACTATAACTAACGGCGACCCCTTCGAAACCGACCGCTGAACGGCCGACACGACTTCCGGATAAGCGGCCGGCATCCGCTCCCGGCGGGCGGCGCAGTCCGAATCCCTCTGCTCGACTTCACAGCGGAGCTGACGCATCTTCCCTTCGGTCGTCCGCGGGAGGCACTGGCCATTCCAACGCTATGCCCCCATAGCGATGCGCAGGCGTCGCAAGCAGGGCCGCGAGCGATCCTACTAACAAGTTGAACTGGAAGAGGTTAATCGTCGCCGCGGTGAGCGTACTTGCGAGCACCGTAACCAGACCCCACCAACACGCACGCCGAGCATTTCCCACGAGCAGTGCCGCGTGCTCGCGCTTGTAGAGGAGGGCACCTCCGATAAACAGGGACATCCCAGTAAGCCCCAGGAGGCCCAAAGTCATAAGAACGAACATCACGCTGTTATGTAAATACGTCACGTATTCGTACTCCGTGTTCCCTCCTCTAATTCCGTACAGATATCCTTCTCTACCATAGAACGTTACGTTAACGGGTATGGGGTAACCCAGCCCTTTTCCAAAGATTGGAGACTCCAAGAAACGCTCTGCGGCAAACTCGATCTCTTTCGCTCTAGACGAGTTCACCTCTCGCGGTAAGTCCAAAAACCGCACTAGCGCCGATTGTCCGCCACCGGTGCTGGTGTATAGATAAGCGGCTCCGGCCAGGACTACCGTCGCAAGCAGCGGTGTCAACGAAAATCGCTTGCGGGGATTCAGCAACGAAACGGAGATCAGCACAAAGAGGAGCACCAATTGGGTACGAAACCCGCCACCCACTGTCAGGACCACGAAAAGCAAGATTCCAGGCACTCGCACGGCCAATCGGTATCTCTCGGGTTCGAGCAAAAACGACGAGACGGCGACAAGGTTGTATGGCAGAAACAGATCGCGGTTCATTGTGGTCCATCGAACAGCCATGACCTCAGCAAGATTCACTGACCAAATGATCTTACCAGCCCAAACAAAACAACACATGATCAGCGTCTTTCGCACAAATTGAATATCGCTGTTGCTCCGGAGTGGCAGGATAAAATACACAAACATAAAAAGGAGCGGAGCACTTCCCCGGAAGAGCCAATCTCTCAGGCTGACACCATTCCAGATAGCCATCGGCAGAGAAGCAACAACTGAGACGAACAGGACTGCAGCGCCGAGGGTGGGGGTAGATCGAGTGACCTTCGCACCGTTGAGTATCCACAATACCCCGAGGTAGCCAAAACATCCAAGACAGACCGTCAATGGTATCCAATTTTCCTTCGGTAAGGTTGAGCAGAAAACGGCCGACACCATCAGAACGGCATACGGCAACCTCCATGACTGCTGATCCTTCTTCATGTCGAAGAGCGCGGCTTTCGCCAGCGCAAACGCCCCGCCGGTCAAACCCGTTCCGGTCGACGCACTCGGGATAGACCGTGCCCCGGAAGACCGGCTACGGTCAACTCCCCGACCCCGCTGCTGCACCATCGCGACTCCCGGCCGCGGCGCCCCGGAAACACAGCGTGGCCCTCGACGCCGGGCGGGACGCCTGGGCTACGGTCCGGGCCTGGACGACGGTCCGGGCTCGGGCGAGGGGCCTGCCCGGCACGCCAACCGCAGACTTCCCACCAGGACCCGGTCCACCACGGGGTCTGCCGGCGGACCCCCCAGGAGAATGTCAAGCCCGGCATTCAGCCGGCTCGAAAAGAAATCGTAGTAGGGTCTCACCCCTTCCAGCGGATTCGCCGGCACCGCATCCAGCCTCAGAAACAGG
>FWPU01009617.1_pt1 | contig 15094 bp, 13 predicted proteins | sample 2228361 | NCBI WGS metagenome assembly FWPU01 (sample SAMEA103939777, study PRJEB20133) | metagenome
GTGCCGCGCGTTCTGGCGGCGGTGGCGCTCGCGGGGGCGCTCTGGCGCTTTCTCTTTCAGGTCGGCCCCGAGGGGCGCGAGGCGCTGCGCGCCGCCGACGCCGCGATCGCGGCCGCATTCGTCGCGCGGCAGCTCCTGCGGCTCGCGCTCTCCGCGCACCCGATCGAGACCGTGCGGGAGGCGCGGCTCGGCCACGCCCTCGCGGCGTTCGCCGCGGCGGCGTTCGGCCTCCCCGGGCTCGGCCTCCGGCCGTTCGCGTTCGCCGCCGTGGAGGCCTACCTCGTCGTGACCCAGGCGCAGGCGATCTGGATCGCGGGGGTGAGCGCCCTCCGCCTGCGGCCCTCCGCTCTCATGCTCGTCTCGTTCCTCGCGCTCATCGGGATCGGCACGGGCCTCCTCCTCACGCCGGCGGCGACCCCGCCCGACAACCCGATCGGGTTCGTGGATGCCCTCTTTACGGCCACGAGCGCGAGCTGTGTGACGGGCCTCGTCGTCCGCGACACCGGCACGGGATTCACGCGCACGGGCCACGTGCTGATCCTCTCGCTCATCCAGGTGGGCGGGCTCGGGATCATGACCTTTGCGGCGTTCTTTGCGGCGACGCTCGGGCGCGGCCTCTCGATGCGCGACCAGGCCGTCATTCGAGAAATTCTTCAGACGGAAGAGATCGGGCGGCTGCGAAATGTGATCGCGTTCATCGTGATCGCGACGCTCTCCTTCGAGGCGCTCGGCGCGCTCGCGCTCTACTTCCTCGACCCCATCGCGCGCGAGCGCCCCGACCGCTGGTTTTGCGCCGTCTTCCACGCCGTCTCCGCGTTCTGCAACGCCGGGTTCGGGCTCTATCGAGACAGCCTCGGCTCGTGGTCGCGGAGCTACGGCGCCCTCGCCGTGGTGGGGGTCCTGATCGTCCTCGGCGGGCTCGGATACATCGTCCTCTTCGCGCTCCTCACCCGCCCCTTCCGCCGCCGCGCGCCGGCGAGCCTCCAGACGCGCCTCGTGCTGATCACGTCGGCGGCGCTTGTCGCGGGCGGCGCGGCGCTCCTCGCGCTCTACGACTGGAACGGCCCGGCCATGGCCGGGTGGGACGGGCCCTCGAAGGCGGCGAACGCGATCTTTCTCTCGATTTCGTGCCGGACGGCGGGCTTCAACGTCTCGAACATCGCCGCGTCGACGAGCGGCGCCCTCCTCGTCATGATGGCGCTCATGTACATCGGCGGCTCGCCCGGCTCGACCGCGGGCGGAATCAAGACGACGACTTTCGCCGTGCTGACCATGCGCATCGTGGGGCTCTTGCGGCACCGCGAGGAGATCGAGGTCTTCCGCCGGACGATCCCGCGGCGCCTGATCGCGACCGCGGTCGGGGTCGCCTTCGTGCAGCTCGGGGCGATCGTCGCGACCACGCTCGCGCTCGGATGCACAGACCCGGAGGTCCCGCTCGCGAACGCCCTCTTCGAATCCGTCTCCGCCTACGGGACCGTCGGGCTCAGCACCGGCATCACGCCGGGGCTCTCGGCGGGCGGGAAGATCGTGATCTCCATGGCCATGCTGGCGGGCCGCATCGGACCGCTCACGCTGATCCTGGCCATGGCCGAGCGCGCGCCGCGGACCGCCAGCTACGCGTACCCGACCGGGAGGGTGATGATCGGATGAACGAGCGGATTCGGAAATTCGCCGTGCTCGGCCTGGGGCGCTTCGGGAGCACGCTCGCGCGCGCGCTGGCGGAGGGCGGGGCGGACGTGATCGCGATCGACACAAGGCGCGAGCTGATCGAAGATTTGGCCGACGAGGTCTCGAGCGCCGTGATCCTCGACGCCACGGACGAGAAGGCCCTCGCCGCGCAGGGCATCGGCGAAGTCGACTGCGCGATCGTCGCGATCGGCGAAAACTTCGAGGCCAACGTCCTCGCGACGATCACGTGCAAGAACCTGGGCGTGCCGCTCGTCATCACTCGCGGGGCGACGCCCACCCAGTGCCGGATCCTGGAGAGGATCGGGGCCGACGAGGTGATTCAACCCGAGGAGGAGAGCGCGCGCCGGCTGGCGCGGCGGCTCATCCAGCCATCGCTCCTCAACGTGCAGCAGCTCGCCGAGGGCGTGAGCGTGGCCCAGGTGGCCGCGCCGCCGCGCTTTTTCGACCGCGACCTCAAGGACATCGATCTCCGGAAGCGCTACGGCGTGACGCTCGTCGCGATCCGCCGCGACCGCGAGGGCGCGCAACCGCTCGTCATCATCCCGCGCCCGGAGACGGTGATCCGCGAGGGCGACGTGCTCTGCCTCGTCGGGAGCGACGAGGACCTTGCGCGGCTCGCGGAGGAGGAGTAGGCTCGGGACCCCATGCGACGTTCGAACGCGGGAACGCTGCTTCTCGCGGCCGGGTGCGTCTCGGCGGCCGCGGCCCTGGCCGCAGCCGCGCAGCCGCCGGAGGGAGGTCCGCCCGGGGACCCCCGCTTCGCCGGCCTTCCCGCCGCGGAGGCGCGGCTTCGCGAGGCGGCGCGCGCGGCGAAGGTCCCCTGGCCGCTCCGCGACGTCGCGATCCGCGTGGAAAAACGGGAGCGGCGGCTCGTGCTCCTTTCCGCGGGAACGCCGCTCCGGACCTTCCGGATCGCGCTCGGCTTCGCCCCCGAGGGCCACAAGGAGCGCGAGGGCGACGGGCGCACCCCCGAGGGCGAGTACTACATCTGCACCCGCAACGGGAAGAGCCGCTACCACCTCTTCCTCGGGATCTCCTATCCCGCCCCGCGCGACGCCGAGCGCGGGCTCGCCGCGGGGCTCATCGACGCGAAGACGGCCGCGCGGGTGCGCGCCGTCCGAAAGCCCCAATGCCCGCCCTGGAACACCCCGCTCGGCGGCGCCGTCGGCCTCCACGGACACGGCGCGGAGCGCGACTGGACGCTCGGCTGCATCGCGCTCGAGAACCCGGACGTGGACGAGCTGTGGGTCGCGTGCCCGCTCGGAACGCCGGTCTCGATTCTGCCCTGACCCATCTTGTTCACATGCGCATGCACACATCCGCGGTGTCACCCCGCGCGAGGATCGACCGCGGTCGGAATCTCGATCACGCTACGCAGCAAAGAGAAGAGAAGCGGGTCGACTCCGGCGCCCCTTGACGCGCGCGCTCCCCGAGAGGTAGTGGTGCCGAGTGGGGACGTTCGCCGCGGGAGCGACGGCCCGCCCGGCGCCGCAGGAGCGCCGATAGGATTCGCGTTCGGGGGAGGAGGCGGACCCATGCCGTCCACCAACAAAGTCCGCGCAATCTCAAGGAAAACGCAATGCTCATGGGGTGTCTTAGCGCCCTCGGTAAGGGCAAGAAAGCGATCGTCGACGAGTGCCACATGGTCGAAAAACACGTGGACGTCTTCGTCGATGTCGCCCGCGAAATGGATCTCTGCATCGTCTGCCGCGATCTCAATCCGGCGAGCTCGGGGCTGCTCGAAGAGAACTACGCGGCGAAGGGCTTCCACATCAAGGCGAAGTCCTGCGACTTCGGCCCCATGGGCCGCGGAAGCAAAGGAGCCGGCCTCGACGGACAACCAGCAATTCCTCTTCTGCGACGCGAAATTCGAGGGCGGCGGCTCGATGAGGTATGAGTTCATCGTGGACCGGGACAGGGTCCCGCCCGACTTCAAGAAGATCGCGGAGAAGATCGGGACGGATCTCTGGGCGTCAAGAAGGGCGCGCCGAAGGCCGCGGAGAACTACCTCAAGGCCATCCGACAGGCGAACGAGGACGCATCCGTTGAGGGTGTTTCTCCCTGGCCTCGACCCGGCGGTCGTCCGCAACGAACAGCAGTTCGGCCGCCTCATACACTGCCTCAGGGAGGACTTCACGGTCGTGCTGAATCCGCGCTGGAGCCTCCGGCTATTCTGAAGCGCGCAGAAGAGCAGCCCTGTCGGAACCTCGTTGAGCGGGCTCGTTGCCGGAGGAGCGGGACGGCGATAGAATGCCCCCCCAAGGTCGGGAATGCCGTTGCGCCTCGCGATTGCCGGTTTCGCACTCGCCGCGGCCGTGGGGGTCGCCATGGGCCTCGGCGGATACACGTTCGTCTACGCTCGGGGCGCGTCCTACCTCACGGACGACCCGGCCGCCTGCGCGAACTGTCACGTCATGCGCGACCACTTCGATGCGTGGGCGAAGTCGAGCCACCGCGCCGTCGCGACCTGCAACGATTGCCACACGCCGCCCGCGTTCTTCGCCAGGTACGCCACAAAGGCAGCGAACGGCTTCTGGCACTCGTTTGCGTTCACGACCGGGCGCTTTCCCGATCCGCTGCGAATCAAGCCGCGCAATCGGGCGATCGTGGAGGCAAGCTGCCGGCGCTGCCACGCCCCGATCGTGGAGGCGATCGAACGCGCGGCCGGACCAGGAAAGGGGGAAATCTCGTGCGTGCGCTGTCACGAATCCGTGGGACACATGCGTTGATCGCGGCGGGCGCGGCGCTCGCGGCCGCGGGGGCGACGGCGCTGCTCGTGAGCATCTTCGAACGGAGGCTCGAGGCGCGAAACCCCTTCTTTCGCGTGGTGGAGCTCACGGAGGAGACGGAGGACCCCGCGGTTTGGGGAAAGAACTTCCCGAATCAGTGGGACAGCTACCGGCGCACCACGGATATGGTGCGCACGCGATTCGGCGGTAGCGAGGCCGTCCCGCGCACTCCGACGCAGGCCGACCCGCGATCGGTGGTCGCGCAGTCGCGACTCGAGGAGGACCCCAGGCTCAAGGAGATGTGGGCGGGCTACGCGTTCGCCCGCGACTTCCGCGAGGATCGGGGGCACGCCTACATGCTGGATGACCAGACCTACACGGAGCGGCAGATCGCGGCGAAGCAGCCGGGAACGTGCCTGCATTGCCACGCGTCGGTCTACGTGCCGTACCGCAGGCTCGGAGGGGGCGACCTCGCCGCCGGCTTCGAGAAGATGAACCGCATGCCGTTCGCCGAGGCGCGCAAGCTCGTCGCCCACCCGGTCACCTGCATCGACTGCCACGACCCCAAGACGATGCAGCTCCGCGTGACGCGGCCGGCCTTTCTCGAGGGAATTCGAGCGCTCAAGGCGTCGCAAGGGATCGCGGGGTACGACGTCAACGCTGCGGCCACCCGCCAGGAAATGCGCACGTTCGTCTGCGCGCAGTGCCACGTGGAGTATTACTTCGCGGGGGAAGAGAAGCGGCTTATCTACCCGTGGGCGAAGGGGATTCGGGTCGAGGAGATCCTCGCGTACTACGACGAGATCGGGTTTTCCGACTGGACGCACGCCGCGACGGGCGCGGCCGCGCTCAAGGCCCAGCACCCCGAGTTCGAGCTCTGGAGCCAGGGAATCCACGCGCGCTCCGGGGTGGCGTGCGCCGATTGCCACATGCCCTACAAGCGCGTGGGGGCGTTCAAGGTGAGCGACCACCACGTGCGCTCTCCGCTCCTTCAGGTCGATCGGGCCTGCCGGACGTGCCACCCGCTGCCCGACGCCGAGCTCCGCGCCCGCGCCGAGGCGATTCAGGAGCGCACGCACGCGCTCCGGGACCGCGCCCTCGACGCGCTCGTCGCCCTGATCCGCGACATCGCGCGCGCCCGCAACGCCGGAGGAAGCGACGCCGCGATCGCAATGGCCCGCGACTTTCAGCGCAAGGCGCAGTTCCGGATCGACTTCGTCGAGGCCGAGAACTCCATGGGGTTGCACGCGCCGGAGGAGGCCCTCCGGATTCTCGCGGAGGCGATCGACCTCGCGCGCCAGGGACAGCTCGCGCTGCGCGGGGCGGAGGCGCGATAGCCGCCGAAAGATCGCGGGCGCGCGCCCGCGGTGCCCGGCGCCGGGCGGCGGCGGCGGCGCGCGCGCGCCGCGGGTGTGGAAGAGATCGCTCTCCCCTGCGTACCTTGCCGCAGCGCGCGGGCGCACCCGCTGCGCCATCGAGCGCTCCCTGGCGGCGCATTCGGACGGCCGGCGATTTGCGGTCTCCCCGGGGCGACCGGGCTGCCGCTGGTGGCGCCCGGCCGGAGAGGACCCCGAGGTGTACGACCGCTTCGGCCGCGCAATCCGAGTCCTGCGCGTATCGGTCACGGACCGCTGCGACCTCCGCTGCACGTACTGTGTGCCGGCGAAAGGGCCTCTTCCGTGCGGGATCCCCAGGCGAGATCTCCTCACCGCGGACGACCTCGGCGCGATCGTCGAGGCCGCGGTCGGCCTCGGAATCGACCGCGTCCGGCTCACGGGCGGGGAACCGCTCCTGCGCGACGACATCGTGTCCATCGCGGCGCGCATCGCCCGCATTCGCGGGCTCGTGCGGCTCTCGCTCACGACGAACGGGCAGCGGCTCGCGCGGCTCGCGGGCGCGCTCGCCCTTGCGGGAGTCCAGTGCGTGAACGTGAGCCTCGACGCCCTCGATCCACGCCTCTTCGCCGAGATCCGCCGCGGCGGCTCGCTCCGGCTCGCGATCGAAGGGATCGACGAGGCGCTTCGGGTCGGCCTCGAGGTCAAAGTGAACGCGGTCATCATGCGGGGGGTGAACGAGCGGGAGGTCGTGCCTCTCGCCTCGCTCGCGCTTTCCCGGCCGGTGCACGTGCGGTTCCTGGAGTACATGCCCGCGGGGCCGTGGACGCCGGGGAACGCGGATCTTGGGCGGTTCGTTCCAGGCGACGAGGTGCTCGCGCGCCTCCGCGAGAGGCTCGGGCCGCTCGATGCGCGCGCGTTCGTCGACGGCGACGGGCCCGCCGTCTACTACTCCGTGCCTGGCGCGAAGGGCACGATCGGCGTCATCACGGCTGTCTCGAAGCCCTTCTGCGACCGGTGCAACCGGTTGCGGGTCCTCGCCAACGGCACCCTGCGGCCGTGCCTGTTCTCCGAGGAAGCAATTGACCTCAAGCCCGCGCTCCGCGCCGGCCGCGCCGCGATCGAGGACGCGTTTCGCCGGGCCGCGGCAATGAAGCCGGAGAGCGGCGCGCGGGCGCGCCTCTTTCCGCTCCGAATGACGGGGGGATAACGGATGAAGATCAAGACGGCCATCGCGCTCGGAATGGTGCTCGCCGCCGGTTGCGGGGACGGAGGACTGCCCGCGCCCGTGGCGCCCGCCGCCCAGCTCGCCGGGGCTCGCGCGGCCCAGGACGTCGCCGCGCGCGGGAAGGCGATCTACGACGTCCACTGCGCCTCCTGCCACGGGCTGCAAGGCGACGGAGCGGGCCCCGCCGCCTACCTCCTCAACCCCAAGCCGCGCGATTTCACGCGCGCGAACTACCGCCTTGTCTCGACGGCCGATGGCATGCCGACCGACGAGGACCTCTTCCGCACGATCACGCGCGGCATGCCGGGTTCGTCGATGCCCTCGTGGGCCCACCTCCCGGAGAGCGACCGGCGCGCGCTCGTCGCGTACATAAAGAGCTTCAACCCCGATCGCTTCGAGGGCGAGCGAGAGCCGATCGCGGTCCCGCCCGAGCCGCCCGCCGCCGCCGCGTCGATCGAGCGCGGGCAGCGCGCGTACGTGGCGAGCTGTCAGCCCTGCCACGGCCCGGCGGGAAAGGGCGACGGGCAGCAGAAGATGGTGGACGACGCCGAGCGGCCGACGCGCCCGCGCGACTTCACGCGCGGCTTCTTCAAGGGCGGGGTCGCGGGGCGCGACCTCTACCTCCGAATCCGCGCGGGCCTTCCTGGCTCGCCCATGCCCGCCGCCACGAGGCTCTCGCCGCAGGAGATCTGGGATCTCGTCCATTACGTTCAGACGATGATTCCGCCCGGCTCGGAGGAGCGAGGCGTTCACAAGCGGCAGCGAATTCTCGCGCGCCGGGTCGAGAAAATTCCGCGCGCGCCTGCCGATCCGGCGTGGGATCGGGCGGCCGCGACCGAGATCGTCCTCATGCCGCTTTCCTGGCGCGACGAGCACGTCGAGACGGTCTCGGTCCAGGCGCTCCACGACGGAAACGAGATCGCGTTCCGGCTCGCGTGGAGCGGTCCGCGCGCCGAGGGACCCGACGCCTTCCGCGACGGGGCCGCGATTCAGTTCGCGACGGGCGCGGAAGAGCCCTCGTTCGCCATGGGCCACGCGGGAGCGCCCGTCGAGATCCTCCTCTGGCAGTCGGAGGACCCGCTGGCGGCCGCGCACCCGCGCACGGTCGACGACGGCCTCGAGGCCGCCGCCGGGCTTCCCGACCTCTACGCCGCGCGCGACGCGGCAAACCCGATCGCGGCGGCCGCCCGGAGGCCGGTCTTTTTCAACGAGGCCGAGGGCTTCGGGACCCTCGAGGTGCGGCCCGCGAACGCGCAGAAGGCAGACGGCGCAGGGGAGTGGGCGGCGGGCCGCTTTCGCGTGACGATCCTCCGGCCGCTTGGAAAGCTCGACGAGCGTTCGGCGGACATCCGAGTTGGAGGCCAGCGACCCATTGCGTTTGCCGTGTGGCAGGGCGCGTTCCAGGACGCCAACGGACAGAAGAACGTCTCGATCTGGCACGACCTCGAGATCGAGAAGTAGGAGGAGACCAGAGATGGACCTCACGCGTCGCGAGTTCGTCAAGCTCTCGGGAGGCGCGGTGGCGGCGGCCCTCGCGTCCGGGCTCTTTCCGTTCCGGGCCCTCGCGGCCGCCCGAGACGGGATCAACCCGCTCAAGGACTATCCCTCGCGGGGCTGGGAAAAGGTCTACCTCGACCAGTACCGCTACGACTCGATCTTCAGCTTTGTCTGCTCGCCGAACGACACGCACGCCTGCCGCCTGAACGCGTTCGTCCGCAACGGGGTCATGGTCCGGACCGAGCCGAGCTACGACACGGCTAACTACGGGGACCTCCTCGGCAACCGGGCGTCCGTCAACTGGGGCCCGCGCGTCTGCCTCAAGGGGTACACGCTCCCGCGGCGCGTCTACGGGCCCTACCGGCTCAAGTACCCCATGATCCGCAAGGGCTGGAAGCGCTGGGCCGACGACGGGTTCCCCGTGCTCGACCGGGCGCTCCGGACGAAATACCTCTTCGACGCCCGCGGGCAGGACGAGTTCGTCCGCGTGAGCTGGGACGAGGCCTTCCGCTATGTCGGCAAGGGCCTCGTCGCGATCGCGAAGACCTATAGCGGCGAGGCGGGCGCGAAGCTCCTGCGCGAGCAGGGTTACCCCGAGGAGATGATCCAGGAGATGGGCGGCGCCGGGACCCGCTGCTGCAAGTTCCGCGGCGGGATGGGCCTCCTCGGCGTAATCGGCAAGTACGGCATGTACCGCGTCGCGAACTCGCTCGCGCTTCTCGACGCGAAGATCCGCGGCGTCGGGCCGGACCGGGCGCGCGGCGGGCGGATGTGGTCGAATTATACCTGGCACGGAGACCAGGCGCCCGGCCACCCCTTCGTCCACGGCCTCCAGACAAGCGACTGCGATTTCGCCGACCTCCGCTCGACGAAGCTCCACATCCACGCGGGGAAGAACCTCGTCGAGAACAAGATGCCGGATACGCACTTCTTCATCGAGACGATCGAGCGCGGGGCGAAGGTCTACGTGATCGCCCCAGAGTACTCCCCGCCGGCGACGAAGGCGGATTGCTGGATCCCGATCCGGCCGGCGACGGACACGGCGCTCTTCCTCGGGATCACGAAGATCCTTATCGACGAAAAGAAGTACGATGCCGACTTCGTGAAGCGTTTTACTGATTTCCCGCTGCTGATCCGGACCGACACCCTCCGGCGCCTCACCAACAAGGATCTTGGGCTGCCGCTCGCAGACCTCTCCGGCGGTCCGTCCGTCAAGCGCCAGGGTCTCACGAAGGAGCAGCACGAGAAGCTCGGCGACTACGTAGTCTGGAACCTCAAGACGGGCGCGCCGGCCGTCGTGACCCGCGACGACGTCGGAGCGCGGTTTGACGCGAAGGGGATCGACCCGGCGCTCGAGGGGCGCTTCCAGGTAAAGCTCGCGGACGGCCGCGAGGTCGAGGTCATGACGATCCTCGAGGGCTACAAGCTCCACCTCCGCGATTACGACCTCGACACGGTCGTCGAGATCACGGGCGCGCAGAAAGACAAGATACTCGCCCTCGCGAACGACATTGCCACGATCAAGCCCGTCGCCATTCACATCGGCGAAGGCATCAACCACTGGTTCCACGCGACGGAGGCGAATCGGGCGACCTACCTCCCCCTCATGCTGACCGGGAACATCGGCATCCCGGGCGCGGGATCGCACACGTGGGCCGGAAACTACAAGGCCGCCTGCTTCCAGGGCTCGCCCGAGAGCGGCCCGGGGTTCAAGGTCTGGGTCGCCGAGGACCCCTTCGAGATAAACCTCGATCCGGCGGTCGACGGGAAGAACATCCGTACCCACGCGTACACGAAGGACGAGGAGGTCGCGTACTGGAACCACGGCGATCGGCCCCTGATCGTGGACACGCCGAAGTTCGGGCGGCGCTGCTTCACCGGCAAGACGCACATGCCCACGCCGACCAAGGCCATGCTGTTCACGAACGTGAACCTGCTCAACCAGGCCAAGCACTTCTACGACATGATCAAGAACGTGGACCCCCTGGTCGACATGATCGTGGCCGTCGATATCGAGATGACCTCGAGCTGCGAGTACTCCGACATCGTCCTCGCGGCGAACTCGTGGGTCGAGATGCAATCCTACGAGATCACGGCCTCGTGCTCGAACCCCTTCGTTCAGATCTGGAAGGGCGGCATCGATCCCCTCTACGACACGAAGGACGACCAGAAGATCATCGCGGGGATCGCGAAGGCGATCGGCGACGAGATCGGGGACCGGCGGTTTTACGACTACTTCAAGTTCATCCACGAGGGAGATGCGCGGGTCTACATCCAGCGGCTCCTCGACGCCTCGATCACGCTGCGCGGCTACCGGTTCGAGGACGTCATGGCCGGGAAGTACGGGACCCCGGGCGCCGTCCTCCTCATGACCCGGACCTACCCGCGCAACCCGTTCTACGAGCAGATCCACGACTCGCTCCCGTTCTTCACGCCGACCGGACGCCTCCAGAGCTACAACGACGAGCCGGAGGTCATCGAGTACGGCGAGAACTTCGTCGTCCACCGCGAGGGTCCCGAGGCGACGCCGTATCTCCCGAACGTGATCGTCTCCTCGAACCCGCTCGTCCGGCCCGAGGACTACGGCATCCCGCGCGACGCGATGGGCTGGGACGAGCGCACGGTCCGCAACATCAAGCTCCCGTGGGCGGAGGTGAAGAAGACGAAGAATCCGCTCTGGGAGGCGGGCTACCAGTTCTACTTCCTCACGCCGAAGTCGCGGCACACCGTGCACTCGTCGTGGACGGTCACGGACTGGAACTTCATCTGGAGCTCGAACTTCGGCGACCCGCACCGGACCGACCCGCGGACGCCGGGGGTGAGCGAGAACCAGCTGCACATGAATCCCGAGGCGGCGAAGGCGCTCGGGATCGCGGACGGCGACTACGTCTGGGTCGACGCGAACCCGGCCGACCGCCCCTACCGGGGCTGGAAGCCCGACGACCCCTTCTACAAGGTCGCGCGCTGCATGGTGCGCGTAAAGTACAACCCCGCCTACCCGTACAACGTGGTCATGTGCAAGCACGCCTCGTTCAACGCGACCGAGCGGACCGTCAAGGCGCACGAGACGCGGCCGGACGGGCGGGCGCTCTCCGCGGACACCGGGTATCAGGCGAGCTTCCGCTACGGCTCGCACCAGTCCGTGACGCGCGACTGGTCGATGCCCATGCACCAGCTCGACTCGCTCTTTCACAAGGCGAAGATCGGCCACTTCTTTATCTTCGGCGGCGAGGCGGACAACCACGGGGTCAACACCGTTCCCAAGGAGACCCTCGTCAAGATCACGAAGGCCGAGGACGGCGGCCTCGGAGGGAAGGGCGTCTGGGCGCCGGCGGCGCGTGGATTCACGCCGGGAAACGAGAGGGATGTCATGAAGCGCTACCTCGCGGGCGATCTGACGAAGGTGGGAGGCTAGTCATGCCGTACGGCGAAGTCGATCCGCAGGATCCTTGCGAGCTCGTGGGCGCGATCGTCCCGGCGAGCGACGAGGCGGACGAGGAGATGGCCGAATGCTTCGTCGAGGAGTTCGCGCTCCTCGGGTTTGGCGAGGAACGGATTCTCCGCCTCTTCCGCGACCCTGGATACCGCGCGACCCACCGGCTGCTCGTCGAGCGCGGCGAGGAGTGGGTGCGGGAACGCATTGCGGCCGTGAGGGCGCGCTTCGTGCGCGCGCAGGAGGGCTAGAGTCATGCCGGAGGTCTTCAACTGGCAGATCGGGCGGACGATGTCCTACCCGTACGAGGAAGCGCACCCGGAGTGGCAGTTCGCCTTCGTCTTCAACACAAACCGCTGCATCGGCTGCCAGAGCTGCACCATGGCGTGCAAGTCGACCTGGACCTTCTCGAAGGGCCAGGAGCACATGTGGTGGAACAACGTGGAGACGAAGCCCTACGGCGGCTATCCGCAGTACTGGGACGTGAAGCTGCTCTCGATGCTCGAGGCGGTCAACCCCGGCGGGCAGCGCTGGGCGCCGGACCGGTCCGGCAAGGGGCCCTACGGGCGGTTCGACGGGCTCACGATCTTCGAGGCGGCGGAGAAGACCGGCGGGAACGGCGCGCAGCAGCGCGCGCTCGGTTACCTCCCGGCGGACGAGGAGTGGCGGCATCCCAACTTCTACGAGGATACGGCGAAGGGTCCCCGGGGCGAGCCGGGTGGGATCGTCCACAAGGACGGCGTCTCGCTCCCGGAGCACTCGACCTGGTTTTTCTACCTCCAGCGACTCTGCAACCACTGCACGTATCCCGCGTGCCTGGCGGCGTGCCCGCGGAACGCGATCTACAAGCGCCGCGAGGACGGGATCGTGCTGATCGACCAGGAGCGCTGCCGGGGCTACCGCAAGTGCGTCGAGGCGTGCCCTTACAAGAAACCCATGTTCCGGGCAACGACGGGCACCTCGGAGAAGTGCATCGCCTGTTACCCGCGCATCGAGGGAAGGGACCCGCTCTCGGGCGGAGAGCCCATGGAGGCGCGCTGCATGGTCGCCTGCGTCGGCCAGATCCGCCTCCAAGGGCTCGTGAAGATCGAGAAGGACGGGACGTGGGCGGAGCAGCCGAAGAACCCGCTTTACTACCTCATCCGCGTCGCCCAGGTCGCCCTCCCGCTCTACCCGCAGTTCGGGACCGAGCCGAACGGGTTCTACATTCCGCCGCGCTGGGTGCCGCGCCCCTACCTCCGGCAGATGTTCGGGCCGGGCGTCGACCGGGCAATCGAGGCGTACGAGTGCCCCTCGCGCGAGCTCATGGCCGTTCTTCAGCTCTTCCGCAAGAGCCGGCAGATCGTCTTCTCGTTCGAGATCGAGCCCGGGAAGAAGGTCTACGAGCGAACGCTGCGCGACGGGCGGAAGTACGAGCTCTGGAACGACACGGTGATCGCGCTCGACCGCCGCGGGCGCGAGATCTTCCGGACGGCGGTCGAGGAGCCGTTCCACGTGCGGCCCGCGATGTACGTGAACTCGTTCTGACGGGGGGACCCGAGGTATGGACGCCGCCGCGCTCTCCGAGGAGTACTGGACGCTCGCGCTCGCCTTCCTGGATCCCGCGCTCGAGGAGGAGCGCCGGCGCGTGTTCGGGCACATCATGTCCGCCGACTGCCCCCCCTGCGAGACGCAATGGGGCGGAACGCAGACGTTCCGGCAGGCCCAGGATCTCGCCGACATCGCCGGCTTTTATCGGGCCTTCGGGCTCGAGGCGGCGGCGGGCGGGGAGCGGCTCGACCACATCGCGACGGAGCTCGAATTCGCGAGCTTTCTCGCCTGGAAGGAGGCGTCCGCCGCTGCGGCCGCCGAGGAGGAGCGCGCCGCGATCGCCCGCGACGCGCGGCGCCGCTTCATAGAGGAGCACCTCGGGCGCTGGGCGCCGTCGTTTGCGGCGCGGCTCGCGAAGATCGCCGGGCGCGGGCCGTACGTGGACGTCGCCCGGCGCATTCGCGCCGCCATCTCGGCCGACGCAGACGCGCTCGGCGTCGCGCTGCCGGCCGGGGAGGTCGCGCCCGCGGAGCCGGAGATTCCAGCCGAGGGAGCCTGCTTTGAGTGCGGCGTCCCCGGCCGCCCGGAGGCCGCGCCGTGACGCGCACGCGCCGCGATCTCCTCCGCGCGGTCCTCGGGGTCCTGCGGTCCGCCCGCAGCCCCGCCGGGAAGCAGCGGGCGGCCGACGATCCGGCGGCCGCGCTCCGAGAGCTTCAGACGGGAGGTGAAACATGCTCGCCTGGATCGCCCAGCTGGGGTGGGTCGAGCTCGCGCTGATCGGGCTCGTCGCGCTCCTCTTCTTCGGGAAGCGACTGCCGGGAGCAGCCCGCGCGCTCGGCCGCGCCGCCGTCGAGTTCCGCCGCGGGCTCAAGGGCGAGCGAACGGAACTGGAGGAGGGCGAGCATGCGTGACCGCGTCGAAGCCGCGCTCGAGGACCTCCGGCCGTACATCCGCGGCCACGGGGGGGACGTGGAGCTCGTCTCGGTCAAAGACGGCGTCGTGACGGTGCGCCTGACGGGCGCCTGCGTCGGGTGCCCCGCCGCGTCGGCGACGCTGCGCGACGGCGTCGAGGCGTACCTCTTCGATCGCGTCCCCGAGGTGCGAGAGGTGCGCGCCGTGGGGGCGGCGGAGCCGGCGCCCGGCCCGGCGACCGCGGATCTCAGGCGCGAGCACCGCGAGGCCCTCGACGTCCTCCGGGCGCTCGACGAGGCCGCTGCGGCGCTTCCCGCGAGCGGGCCGATCCCCGCCGCGATCGGCGCCGCGATCGACCGGGCGGCAGATTTTCTCGCGACCGCGCTTCCGCTTCACTTCCGGCGGGAGGACGACGTCCTCTTCCCGGCGCTCGACCTGCCGCGCGAGTCCGGACCGCTCGCCCAGATGGCGTACGAGCACGACGTCCTCGCGGCGCTGTGCGGCCGCGACTTCCCGGCCGCGCGCGCCGCGCTCGCGGGCCCGGCCGGCGGCGCGCCGGAGAAGATCCGCGCGTTCCGGCGCGTGGTTTCGGACCTGGGCTTCGTCCTGCGCGAGCACATCGCGAAGGAGGACCACGTTCTCTTCCCGCTCGCCGACCGGCAGCTCCCGCCGGACGTCGCATCCGAGCTGGCCGCGAAGATGCTCTCGATCCGCGAGGCCCGCTGGCCCTCCGCGTGACGCG
>FWPU01006305.1_pt1 | contig 15090 bp, 17 predicted proteins | sample 2228361 | NCBI WGS metagenome assembly FWPU01 (sample SAMEA103939777, study PRJEB20133) | metagenome
CAGCGTTGTGTGGCCATCTGTTGGTTGTAGAACCTCTTTGTCTGGTGCTTCAGGATGCTGAAGCACTGCTCTATCCGGTCCCTCTCGCCGAACATCAAGTGTCTCCACACGACCCGATTTTTATAAGTGGTGATGCAGACTTTGCTACACAGAGTTGGCCTGGTGATGGCACAGAGAGCAATCCATACGTGATTGAGGGACTGGCTATCAATGCCACTGATACTGGCATCTTCATCAAAGACACCACCGTCTACTTTGAGGTCAGAGGCTGCCTAATTCTTTCCTCCTCAGTAGGTGGACGTTCGGGAATAGAACTGTACAATGTGACCCATGGAACAGTACGTGACAGCATTGTTGAAGACCTACCTAATGGACTCGTGTTGGAGTCATCAGATTCATGTATCCTAACTAACAACACAGTCAACTACAACAACTTTGGAGGCATCATACTGCAGTCATCAGAGTCATGTAGTCTGATATCCGTCACCGCCAACTACAACAATAGCAGCGGCATCATGCTGCAGTCGTCGCAGTCCTGTGTATTCGTAAATAACATAGCACACTACAATCAGCAATATGGAATCTATCTCTATTATGGAAGTGGATGCAGACTCATGGGAATCAGCTTGGATATAATGGTGAGAGCAATGCCAGCGATGAAGAGGGCACAGACAACTCATGGGACGATGGGGTTTCTCTAGGCAACTACTGGGGTGACTACGATGGAACAGGTGTGTATACCATTCCCGGTTCTACAGGTAGTGTTGACCGCTATCCACGTAAGATGACAGTTACTATTCCGCCAGAGGTGTTAGTTGTGATAGTCGCAGCCTGTGTAATAGTTGTCGTTGCATTGTTTCTGATGCCCTACCTGTACGCTACACCAGTACAGGCGGTTTTAGACCCACCCGGGGTCGGTTCCACACCCCCGTTGGTGACAACGCCTTCTGAATGGGGCTACAAAATCAATCGTATATAGCTTGGCTATCCTGCGAGTGCTTGGATATATAATGGGATTTACACAGACACTGATTTCCCGTATCAGATCTATCTCCGGGGCCCGAGTGTCTATGTGCCGTTTTTTATTAACCACCAATACATCAAAACAGCCAGTCTGACGATTCAGCGTATTGAGAGTTACAGGCCTGTGTTTATGATTAAGATCACCTATTGGTACACTCACAAACTGGAGATTTCTACCTCAAATACGGTTTCACTTAAAGTGGAAACTGAGATCAGTGTAAAGTCAGGATCATGTGAAATATACGGAGGCTACAGTGTGACCACTTGCAGCAGCACTGCTGCTGGATGGAGCGAAACGGCTACAAATGGTCAGACGAAGGTTGTCTATGTCAGGATGGTATTCCTTCGAGTCTATGGAACAGTCACCTACAATTTATACCCATGGGGCACTGAAACCAGGGAATACGATGCCACTATTCTTGAATCTGTGGACTACATGAACCGCATCACGAAGGTCCTTGATGCAACCTACAATGAAATTCCAGTTTCGTCGCCGATATACTATGACAATCCAAACGATGGAAACACAGAACCTGATAAGTTCTACTACATGGGTGATATGTATTTCAGCTACAGCAGTGCGACAACCCAAAGCAGCTTCATAGGAATTAAACTCAAGACTGAAAATGACATTATCTCTATCGTAGGCAGTGCGAAGTTCACTTGGACCACTTCAACATCAGTCACCATCAGGCATACATTCCAGGGACCTGTTCCGGACAATCTTAACTACTTTTACATCAGTATCGACAACTTCTTCAGCGTCAATATCATGCCGTACTACACTACAGGTGGAGGTGGAAACGAGGAACTGCTTCCATAGTTCTGCAAATGAGATGCGTTCCCTGCCACCAGGGAACTGCACGCTAATGTCGGATTCGTGCTCACTGTCGACATAATTGTGTCACCGGTAATGATGAGTGGGAGGGGATCTCTCCGGTGAATTCACGTTGATGACCTCTGTGTCCGCGACCAGAGTCGGGTACTAGAGAGGCTATGGCTCACCACCGTAGAGTAGAAGAGACACCTCGGAGGCAAGGGACCGCTACTCTGATAGCAGCCCCGATGAGTTAGGTGCGGTGGATACCAACCAGATGTATGCGGACACAGAGGGACGCTTATATCTCGTCCACCCCGCGGGTGTCCCTGCTACGGAAGCGAGGAAGTGGTGAAGCGCGGCAGACTGGTGAAGTGCAAGACCTGCGGGTTATGGCACATCCTTTGAGGTTTCAATCGCGTTTCCAAGAGTCCCTGCACTTTAGTGCTGGGTTGTGTCAAAGACTCCAGTCTTATTATGATAGATATACGGGTCCAATGAGTGGCTGATGTGGCAGTCGAATGATAGAGACTGCAGTTGTTCAGCTGTGTACTATCTTGCTATCGGAGGCGGACAGCCCGACTGAAACAACTGTCGGTTCCAAGATGGCAGGCGGGACCTCTTCGCACTACGCGAAACACTAAGGCGTCATAGTCACAGTCTGCAAGGATGTCAATCACCTGTTGTGTATGACCAGAGGTCTCGCCCTTCATCATCACCCGTCCATGTGACCGCCTATAGAAGTGAGCAAGACCGGTCTCAATCGTCTTTTCTAGTGCCTCCCGGTTCACGTATGCAAGAGTCAGGACCTGTCCGGTATTGTGGTCTTGCACAACTACTGGCATGAGTCCCTGTCCCTTTGCAAAGTCGAGCTGTTCAATATCCACTTCCGCTATCTGCATGCTCTCACTGTCACCCCATGTTGCCGAAGATAGGACTTGACCTCACAGACTGAGTGTCTTCCATAGTGAAAGATAGACGCGGCCAGTGCTGCATCTGCCCCACCCTCTGTGAGAACAGTAAGTATGTCCTGTAGCGAACCTGCGCCACCACTTGCAATGACAGGCACATCTACATTATCGGTCACCAGTCTTGTGAGTGTCATGTCATAACCTGAGCGACCTCCATCACAGTCTATTGAGGTCAGGAGTATCTCACCGCCTCCGAGCCTGGTTGCCTCACGACACCACTCTATCACATCTAGTCCAGTCGGTACACGTCCACCTCGAATTAACACCTCATATCTTGGTGGGCAATGGCAGTCAGTAGAGACCCTCCGTGCATCAACAGCGATTACCACACACTGTCTACCGAAGACGTCCGCAACCTCCTGTATCAGACTGGGATTGGCCACTGCTGCTGTATTGACAGAGACCTTGTCTGCACCATGTTCGAGCACTCTCATTGCCTCTTCCGCAGACCGGATCCCACCGCCTACAGTCAGAGGAATATCGACCTGAGCGGCCACTCGACGGACCAGTTCGAGCATGGTGATTCGTTCCTCGTTTGATGCGGATATGTCCAGCAGTACCAACTCATCCGCACCATCCTCACAATACTTGGCTGCCAATTCGACAGGATCGCCAGCGTACTCTAGATGTTGAAATCGTACGCCCTTGACGACACATCCGCGATCCACATCTAGACATGGCACTATTCTCTTTGCCAATACCATTTTTCATGTCTCACCTCTTGCAACTCTACACGCATCTGCAAACGAGAACCGCCCCTCATACAGGGCGCGGCCGATTATCACACCCTCAAGACCGAGTGCCCTCACATGCTCTATATCGCGCAGAGAACACACACCCCCTGCAGCGATGAATCTGTCTGAACTATTGGCACGCATCGCCTCCAGTGTGGTGATATCCAGACCACATAACATTCCATCTCTTTTCACGTCCGTGAGAATGAAGACGCGCAGACCTACTGCATCGTGGAGCGTCCTGATACACTCATTTATAGTACGGGAGGTGGTCTGAGTCCAGCCATGTGTACAGACCCCTTGCCCATCATAGTCTAGTGACACTGCGACTCTGTCTGGACCATACTTGTCCACAATACGGACTATTGCCTGCGGCTGACTCACTGCAAGAGTACTGAGTACTACACGATATACGCCCATGTCCAAAAGTTGTGATGCTATCTCTGGTTGTCTGATACCACCAGCCATCTGGACACGAACGCTCAGGTCTCTTATGAGTCTGACATGAGACATATTGAAGTGAGTTCTACCCAGTGCAGCACCAATATCAACAATGTGTAGGAGTTCAGCACCCGCTCGCTCCCACATCACTGCAACCTCGTGAGGTGAACTGCCTACTCTCAACTCGCGTTCAGGACGTCCCTGTTCGAGTCGGACAACTCGCCCATCCAGAATGTCAATTGCGGGGATCACAATCATCTGTATATATCCTCCTATTACTCTTCTCCTGCCATTTGGTAGAAGTTCTGCAGGATCTGACTGCCAACCCGTCCTGACTTCTCCGGATGAAACTGAGTACCAAACACGTTCTCACACTGAACAGCAGCCACCAGTTGTTGTCCATAGTCTGTGACTGCAGTGATGACCTCAGGATCCTCTGGTATCACGTGATAGGAGTGGACAAAGTAGACCCGAGTGCCCTCCTCAACACCTCTTAGCAGAGCAGTTTCTCTCTTGATAGCAAGCTCATTCCATCCATTGTGTGGGGTCTTCGGAACTCCTGTGAGCCTCACAACATTGCCATTCAAGAGGGCAAGACCTGGTTCAGCAGACTCTTCACTGTCTTCAAATAGTATCTGGAGACCAAGACATATTCCCAACAGGGGTGTGCCGGACTCAATCGCATCTACTAGTGTCTGGCGCAGGGACATCAGACGACGTGATGCCTGTCCAAAATGTCCCACTCCGGGGATCACAATCGCGTCACAAGACAACAACTGTTGCCTATCAGATGTGGAAGAAACCTCGAATCCCACACGTTCTAGTGCCCATCTGATGCTCAGAGTGTTGCTTGCACCATAGTCTACCAATGCAGCACGTGGCACTCAGATCATCCCCTTCGAACTTGGAATCCCCGCTCGTCGTGGGTCGATTGTAGTCGCCTGACGAAGACATAGACCAAGTGCCTTGAACACCGCCTCTACGCAGTGGTGGTCATCTCTGCTATAGAATGAGCGTGCATGGATGTTGGCTCGTAGGGTGTTTGCCAGACTCATCAGAAAGTGTTCGATGTCATCAGAACGCCACCCCTCAACATTGGTGTCATTGAGCCTGAGGTCTATGACCGAGTAGGGGCGCCCACTTAGATCTAATGCGACCTCCGCCAATGAGCAGTCCATTGGTACGACTGCGTGTCCAAAGCGGGCTATCCCTGTGACATCATCAAGCGCCTCCCTGATTGCCTGACCAAGACAGAGCGCAACATCCTCTGATATGTGGTGGTCGAGGTCGCCTGTGGCAGTCACACACAGATCGAACAGGCTGTGTGTTGCAAGGCATTCCAGCATGTGACGCAGAAGTCCTATCCGTAGATTGATAGTGGGAGTGCCAGTCCCGTCCAGATTGATGGCGACCTCGACCTGTGTCTCGCGCGTCTGTCGTCTGACCTCTGCTGTACGTGTCACGACTCAATCACCTCCCTGAGTGCTACAATGAGTGACTCCATAGTCTCAAGTGGTGGGACCGTGATTCGTACAAGATTCTGATACCCACAGGCTGTGCCAATCTCACGTAGGATATAGCCTCGACCTGCCATCCTACGTGCAATACGACTAGAGGGGATCTCAAAGGAGACCAGAATGAAGTTTGCCTGTGAATCAAACACTCTGACACCATGTATATCCTGTAACAGGGACAACATTTGCTGCCGCACGCGTTTCACAAGTGCACAGCTCTCCAGTACCACTCGCCGTCGTTTCAACATTCTTTGGGCGACTGCCATAGCGAGTGAGGAGACCGGATAGGGCAACTGGAACCTCTCTCTAAGACTGGTTGCCACCGGTTCTGCAGCAATACAATAACCAATCCTCAGAGACGCAAGGGCAAAGGCCTTGGATAAGGTCCTGAGTACAATCACGTTGTCATAATCGAGTGGGAGATGGCTTAGAGAGCGGTCTGCGAACTCCACGTACGCCTCGTCGAGTATCACTATCCCGGGGGAGTTCTCAACCACTCTCAAGACAGACTCTGTGTCAAACTGATTACCAGTGGGATTGTTAGGAGAACACAGAAAGACGATCTGGGCATCACTTGCTACCTCCAGTACACTGTCCGTGTCCATTGAGAGATCCGGTCTCAGTTGCACCGTGACAGGGGTACCACCCGCCCGAACAGTGCACAGAGAGTACATTGCAAAGGTCGGCTCTATAATCACAGCACGTTCTCCTCTTTGAAGGACCGCCTGCGTGACCAGACGGATCAGGTCGTCACTCCCTGCGCCAATCACTAGACAGTCCGGTGGAACTCCAACGTAGTCACTCAGTTCATTCATCAGACTAGACAGAGATGTACAATTGGCATACAGCCTCAGGTCCGTGTCCCTCATTGCGTTCTCCACAACACTGCGGACGAACGACTCGGGAAGAAACAGGTTCTCATTTCTGTCAAGTCGGATGAGACCACAGCGGCGCATGGTGTCCACATTCTCCGCTAGGACTTGATAGGTAGGGTATTCAGACATCTGTTCGATCAATCTCTTTACTGCCTGACTCATTTACAAGACCTCCCTCTGACAGCAAAGGCGTGGTTTCGTAGTCCCTCCGCCTCAGCAAGTTCACATATTGTATCAGCCACATCTCTGAGACCGGTCTCGGTGACCTCTACAACGTTAGACAGACGCACAAAGTCTAGTACTGAGAGTCCTGAGAAGACTCGTCCATGACCTGCTGTGGGCAAGACGTGATTCACACCAAGACCATAGTCACTTGCAGCAACTGGAGCATATTCACCAATGAGTACAAGCCCCGATGAGGTGATGCGCTGATGAACACTCTCAGGATCCCTTGTCAATATCTCCAGATGTTCTGGTGCAAACTGGTCTGCAAAGGCAACGCAGTCGTCAATACTATTGAATACATACAGTGCGCCATTACGTCGCAGTGACTCTCTGACGATCTCCTCCCGCGGAACGCCCGCAGAGAGAATACGCCCAACTTCATCACGGACACTCTGTGCAAGCCTCATCGATTCGGTGACAAGCACTGTTACAGCGTCTGTGCTGTGCTCTGCCTGAGATATCATGTCAAGTGCTATCAGTCTCGGATCCGCAGTCTCATCTGCAATTACCATGAGTTCGCTCGGTCCTGCGGGCATATCTATCAGAATATCTCGTGATACAGCAATCTTAGCAACAGTCACATAGCTGTTTCCAGGACCAACAATCTTCTGTACTGGAGGGATAGTCTCAGTCCCATAGGCGAGCGCTGCAACCGCCTGTGCACCACCCACTAGATAGATCTCTTCTACTCCGCAGATGTCTGCAGCAACAAGTGTGAGTGCCAACTTCTCAATCGGTCGTGGTGGCGTGCAGACCACAACACGTTGTACTCCTGCTACTCTTGCTGGTACTGCACACATCAGGAGTGACCTGGGATAGCTTGCCTCACGACCTGGTACATAACAGCCCACAGACGCCAAGGGAGTATAGTTGTGACGTATCTTGACACCATTATCCTCTATGACAAATGACAGACGGTCGAGGACTGCTCTTGATACAGTCTCAAGCCGTGTCTTAGTGTGTTTGAGTGCATCAAGTTGAGCCCTGGTGACCATAGAGTACGCGGTCTCCACCATTTCTCGACTGACTCTGAGACCGCCCTGCGTCAGTGTATAGCCGTCATACTCCTGAGAGTACTGCAACAATGCCTCGTCACCTCTTTGCCGGACAGCTGCTATCACCTCTTTTACTGCCCGCTCTACACAGTCAGAGTATCCTCGCGCAGCAGGCCACCTGCCGTTCAGTAGGGTATCGACAACGGAGAGAGAGTCTATTCTCTGAAGGCGAATGTCAATCATTGCAGATACCTCCATCTGGTGTGAGCGGCAGAACCTGTCTTGGTTCGAATACGACCAGACCCTGTGCCAGACGCCTCAACTGAGGTATTAATTCAAGAAACGCCTCTCTGTCCACCACAGTGTTGATTGCCACCCACTCTGGATCCGACAGGGGCGATACTGTTGGGCTGTGTAATGCTGGTAACTTGTCCAATAATGCGGGCAAGTTGTTCCGTTGTACATTAATGAAAACGTGAAGTCTCTTACGACCCTCAATCGCTCCTCTCAGAAGTGTAGTGATGTCCGCAATCTTCTCTCGCTTTTCGGGGTCTGCTAGTGCCTGTCTGTTTGCAATCAATACCGCTGTAGACTCTAGCAGTATCTGTATCGGCCTCAGACCGTTCTGTTCAAGCGATATACCTGTGTCTACAACTTCAATGATCGCATCTGCTGCAGCAGGAGGTTTGGCCTCTGTTGCACCAAATGACAGGTAGACCCCAACCTGATTGTTATCACCAGTACGCCACCATGGTGTCACTACCATTGGCTCACGGTCGCCGTACAACCTCTGGTAAGTGGGCTCCTTGAGTAGTGAACGCTTTGCCAGTGTGAGATACTCTGTAAAGATTCTGAGTTGCCTTCCCTGTTTTGCAAAGAGTTCTATCAGGTCGCCTAATGACTGAACAGAACTCAACTCATTAGGTACAGCCACCACAATCTTCACTGGGGAATACTCCAAGTCGAGAAGTAACTCCACATCCGCACCGGTCTCGCAAATCCAGTCGTATCCTGTTATTCCAATGTCTTGGATGCCCTCACTGACAAATATCGGGATCTCTTGAGGGCGAAGCAATCGCAGTTCGATATGATGGTCGTTGATGATGGGTCGGTAACTCCTCTTCTCTCCGGACACCCTGTATCCTGCAGAGGAGAGTATATTCAAGGTAGCCTCGTTCAAGTGACCATTTGGTATTGCTAGTCTCAACTTTGCCATCTATTCTCACCTGCTCTAGTAAGTAGTTGTGTATCAGAAACAGTTGCTAATATCGAGCGTGACGACTGTAGAATACACTGCAGCCGTACACAGATCTCGATAGAAGACACGATTGGAGATACGAGTGACTTGACAAGGAGTGCGAATGAGGCTAGTACTTCAGATAGCCTAGGAGTGAACACGACCGCCTCGTGTGAACGCAGTCCCTCACGTCATATCATCTCCAGACCACATCTCCGACAGAGGGGAATATAAATCTTGTTCAAAATGCAGCATGTATGCTGCATCTCTATCATGGTTCACCACATTTGCGGATCTCTCTCAGCAATACGTAGATCTACTTACAACAGGTACATCTTTGCGTTGATTGACGAATGAAAGAGTCGAGATGTTGTCTAGAATACACATAAAGGAGGTATCCCAGCCACGTATACTGAGATTGTAGATTATCCCCCACCCCTGTCGAAACAAGGCCTATGATAAATCTACTCGGTTGTTGACTCGAGAATGTCCTTGAGACGTCTGACTGCCTCGTTCATTTCGAACTTTATCAGCGCAATCTCAGACTGTGCGTCCGCAATCCCGATGATGACCAATGACTCGATACTTATTATGATGATAGTCCTCTTATGTCCATCAATAAGTATTGACATGGGTTGTCCGGACTGAAGCTCCTCACCCACACGGTGACCAATTGAGAGAATGGATGCTGCCATTGCAGATACGGCTCGCTCATCACTCCCGTGTGGCAGTGAAGATATAATTATCAGTCCTTTTTCACTCACTAGCGCAGAGCCCAGTAGGCTGCAACGCCGATTCAGTTCGCGAAGCACCGCATCAAGTTTAGCTGTCTTTGAAGTGATCGTTGTTCCCTCCATTTATTCTTCAAGTATTTTCTTCACAGACTCTATTGTCTGAGCAAGACCCGTTTCCATATCTATTCTAGACCTAAATATTCTTAACAACCCGCCACGCCTTGTCTCACGTGTCGGAATGACAACAACCATTCGAAAAGGTCGCCCTCTGACAGGAAACTCGTACATTATGAGGGTATCATCAAGGGTGGCGACTGATGCATGACTCAGAACACCAAGTTCAACAGTAGAGACTACTCTCTTTCCAGTCTCAGCGAGTAGAGATGCCATTGCAGCTAGTCTCTCTTCAAATGGACCAATGGAACCTGTTGATGCCACTATGAGTCCTCTCTCGTTTGTCACAACACAATATTTGACCTCTCTACCAATTCGGACAGAGAGCCTCATCATCTCCTCCATAAGTCTATGACCGCGTCCGATACTCATTCTGATCGCCTCTTAGGTCAGTGTCTCCTCGTGTAACTTGGTGTCCCAATTGGCAACAATCTCTGCTAATTCTTGACAGAGTGTCTCCACCTCAAAAGTGACAAGTCCCAAAGGCGTGGTGTGTGGAAATATGCATGCCAGCAGGAGATTCTGTGCAGATGCCTCAGTATGATGGAGAACGACTCTCCACCCTGTTGACTCTGTGAATCAACCAATATCTGTCTGAAGACCTTGGTTCGGTCAACAAGACGTATGAAGTCCTCTGCTATAGTGATAAGTCCTGCAGACATGCTACTTACTACTGACTCCGTCTAGGGTGGCATGTTGTCATACGAGACCCTATGCCCAACCACATATCCATCAATGGTAAATGCTGTCACCGACCAGATCTGAAGCCGTTGTGCGAAGTCTGCCAGTCTTCGTGCAATCTCAGCCATCGGTCCTAAATTGAGTGTTGTACTCATTCTCTTCACTTCCTACATAATATCAGACTATAGACTGTTCGCTTGGAATTGACCCACTCGATACCTGTGCTGACTGTTCAATCCTTGCCAAAAGGCGCACCAGTGCGTCTTTGCACGAGACCCTGTCCTTTGCAGTCATTGGTGTCGTCTTCTCCACACCAAGCCATAGCGCAACCTGTTCCGGCGTGGCTGCCTCGGGCAGGTCCTGTTTGTTTGCTACTATCTCAATTGGTAGATCCCCCTGAGCAGCCCGTGTCTCAGCAAGTATTGCGAGTGCATCGCCTATCCTTGCAGGATCGGAGGCATCCACAACAAAGAGGACACCATCCGAGTTCACCCGCATACTGTCACGTACATAACTGAAATGGAGCTGCACAGGTACACCTCTCAGCTCAATCTCTCTCACAATCCATCCCTCATACTCTGCCTTTTCCGCCAGGAACTGGTTTCTTGAAACTATTAGCCCATCATGTGATGGTTCCTTTCGGACCCACATCACACGCCCTAAGTCAAAGCCTGTAGTTGTTGTCACCTTCTCTCCACGATACGCCTCTCTGAGTTCTCTCTCGACCGAGCTTGCATCAGTGTTATTCGACTAGTCTGTGGACTGAACTGAAGCTGAGTCTTCATCAACTCTTCATATTTACTCTCAATTGACTCTATCAGCCCATGCAGTTCGGGTGGTGCCTCTACAGTCTTTACCATTTTATTCACACCACATTTTTTTCAGAATATATAAATCTGGAAAATATTATATTATATTAAACGTATGTGCGATGGCTCAAAATAGAGCTGTAAACTATTATAATATCATATAGATGACTTTTTTAGGCAGCCACATACCGCATGGTGAGTCATATCCGCAGAGCAACAGACATTCTGGATGGTCTTGTCTGATGAACAAATTCGTACATGACGATTACAATCCCCCTGTCGAACGAGAGATGCTGCGCCATCTTGCTGACAATCTGATTATTCCCATATACGAGTTTGATACAGACCTACATCTTGTCTATGCAAATAGGATGGGTTTACTATTACTGAATGCAGACGCATCCCTTATAGAAAAGAGACCTCATATTGATCAGTTCATAGCAGAGGAGTTTCGAACACTTGTACATACAGGACTTAAGAATCTGTCCAGTGACAGGCCACCGGTCGCCATAACCATAAGGATAGTTCGACAGGACGAAGTAGAGATACCTGTAGAGGCATCAGCTCAAAGGGTCTATGATAGGGGTGTACACTGTGGTTATGTTGCATATCTGTCTGACATAAGAAGACGTAGTGAATACGAGGCAAAGGCCGAATCAATGAATAGTATTATGCAGTTTGCATTAGAACATTCACTTGCAGGAGTTCTTATTGTAGGTACAGACTACAAGTTCGAGTACGTCAACGACCGCCTCTGTGAGATCTTAGGTCGGACAAGAGGCGAGATACTTCATCATGACTTCCGTGAGTTTCTGCATCCCGATAGTATTGCACTTGTGGAAGACCGTTATATAAGACGTCAGAGGGGCGAAGAAATACCCTCTGTGTATGAGTTCAAGATAATACATAAGGCAGGTCATCCAATCGATGTCAAGATATTTAGTACAGTCACAAAGACCAGTGATGGAGATATAAAGACGGTCGCCCATCTATACGAGATAACAGACGAAGTAAAGAAACGCGAAGAACTCATAGCCAGTGAACAAAGATTTCGCTCTCTTGTTGAGAACATGCGTGACGGATTGGCAGTAGATGACGTCGACGGTGTATTGACCTATGTAAACGATAGTCTTGCTCGAATGATGGACTATAGTTCACCGCGTGAGATAATTGGTCTTCGCTCGCATGAACTCTTCATTGATGTCACACCTGAGATGATGGCAAAGAAATTAGCTGCACGACAAAAGGGAATATCAGAACAGTATGAGGCAAATCTTGTATCAAAGACAGGCCGTATAGTCCCCGTTATTGTGAGCGCGTCACCTCTCTTCGATGCCAAGAATAACTACGTCGGTTCTTTTGCGATCTTCTCAGACATGACCGGTCTTCGTAGCGCAGAGGCATATACGACGTTCCTTCTTGACCTTCTGCTTCACGATATAGGAAATCAACTTCAGCTTATCATGGGTGGTATTGAGTTATGTGAGTCTGCATTGTCTGCAGATACTAGTGATAGGCTTATGGGCTGTATGCAATACATTCGGAATGGCACTGAACGGTGTATGGATCTAATAAGAAAGGTCAGAAGAGCAGAGGAGTCACGCGAACAGCCACTTGTACCAACAGATCTTTCGCAAGTCGTCAATTCAGAGGTAGAACTATTGCGACGTCTTTACAGTCCCAATATTGTCATTGATATGCCACAGAACGTGATGATACTTGCTGATGGTGCTCTGAGCCAAGTCATCTGGAATCTACTAGAGAATGCTGTACGACATAACCCACGTCCTGAAAAGTCCGTCTGGGTGTCTGGTAAAAAGACAACACGAGGTTTCGAGATCAGTATTGCTGACAATGGACCAGGCCTCTCAGACCGTGAAAAAGAGCAGCTGTTTAAATCAGGACGGCGATTTGGCGGGGTTGGACTGTATATTGTACGTACATTGGCACAAAAATATCGCACCATGATTAAGACAGAAGACAGAATCGCTGGCGATTCATCACAGGGACTAAAGGTGATACTGACATTCAAGACAGTCAAGTGACCATGAAATAGCATACGTTTACTAGACTTGGACTTGAAAATCAAACGTTTACTAATATACTGAGTCGCCCTGGAGTATACGTGTGTTCTTCGGTCTAATGAGCGGTCAGGACTGATCATCTGAAACACTGTAGTATGCGACCAACTCCACGCATGGGTGCATATTTCAGTACACGTATGAACTACATCGGTAAATGAATGCGAGGGGCGAATCTGTCACCAATAATAGACCTGCAGATATGCCTGCAGTGGGTACACATCAGACAGGTAGGATCGGAAGAGGCTCTCGTCTCATGAGCCACTCCTGCGGAATTCCATCTCGTCCTGTAGAGAGTACAACAATGCCTCCCACCATTGCGCATGTGGTGTCCGCATCACCTCCTACTCTTGCAGTCTCCCACAGTGCACGCTCATAGTTGTCCATATAGTGTGCAGCACACCATATCGCAAACGGAACGGTGTCTTGTGAGGAAACTCTATAGCCACTGCCCAGTATTCTTGACACCTCTGCGGAACTCATCGACTCCGGAAGACTGTGTGCACGTTCAATTCCCTCACGCGTCACACTCGGTGGTACATGAGGTAGTATCTGCTCTATAAAGTCCTCCGGAGTAGGTCTATGCGCTCTGGAATTATAGGCGGTCGCAGCAGCAACCGCTACAGCAATCGCACCCGCAATTCCCTCTGCATGAGTGTGTGTCACCTCTGCGGACTTGCGTGCATTGATGACGAGTTCAGAGATATTGTCAGCAAAGTATGCACCCAACGGTGCGACTCTCATCGCTGCGCCATTTCCAAAAGATCCCTTTCCATTAAAGAGAGAAGGAAAGACAATACGCCACGGGACTCCATCTCGTACATGTGGAATCGCTCCAACCATTGCACCACCATAGTCACGCATGCAGTTAAAGTTCCTGACAAAACTTTCCACAAGCGCATCCTGTTCCACTTCGCCATATCTCATTAGTATTGATACAATGGACAGAGCCATCTCCGTATCGTCAGTATATGCCCATGGACCTACGGGCAATTGTTCTCTTGTCAATACTTGCCCTTTTTTCAAACAATGAAGAATAAAGAGCTCTCCAAAGGCATCACCAACTGATAGACCCTCAAGCGATAGTAGTGCTCTCTCAACTCGTTCATTTTTAGAACCGCCCTGAACAGCCATACTAAATACCTCCGGATGGACTGACATCTTCTGATCATTGACTGACCATATAATACCTTCCGGGACTTCAATAGTGACTGTATGAATATGCCCACCCTGTGCCACTATGTGTTTTGAACCAACACAGTAGTATTAGAACGAGGGTCGCAACGGCACCACCTTCAATTAGATCAAGTCTATTTTTAATGACTTATTCAACCATAGCAATGGCAGAAATGATGCAAGGCCGCTCCATATGTACTGCGGCCGGATAGATTGAACATTCCCGCTAAATATACCGGATCCATATTGCAATAAGCAGCACCGCCAATATATGTCAGTCTTTAATCACAACGTGTAGACTGCACTATCTGTCTAATACGTGCTACTGCATCAGCCTTACTCAGACCGTAAGCCTCCATATAGAATCTTGTAGATATTTCAATAGTGATACGGGCTAGTTGCTCATCAAAATGAATGCCCCTTTTCGTTAGGCATGTGAAAGTCTGAATTGCTTCAGTGAGATACTGCTCTCTTCGCTCCTGCACAAAGAGTAGAGCTGTGGCGACCAGAGTCCTCACAAGTTCAATACCATATAGCTCAGGTGCCCTATTTGCAAGTCGTCTTCTTATCTCAAGAGCCTCAGAGTATGAGACCTCTGCCCTA
>FWPU01009618.1_pt1 | contig 15089 bp, 15 predicted proteins | sample 2228361 | NCBI WGS metagenome assembly FWPU01 (sample SAMEA103939777, study PRJEB20133) | metagenome
GCGTCACACAAAGCCTTCGTCAGGCGGTGTCCCGATTCTTCTTCAGTTCAGGCGGCTAAGGCCGTTTCCGGGGGCTGTGCGTAACTCCTGTTAGTGACTAGCAGCGGCCAGAAGAAGTCGTTCCAGTGCCACATTGTGGTGAGCAGCCCGAACGTCACCAGCGCGGGGCGGGCCAGGGGCAGGGCGATCGCCCACAGCATGTGCAGGTGGCCGGCGCCGTCGACAGCGGCGGCGTCAAAGAGGTCCTGCGGAATCGAGAGCAAGTGCTGGCGGCTCAAGAAAGTCCCGAAGCCGGTCGCCACAAACGGCAGGATGAGCGCACCGTAGGTATTCAGCATGCCCAGCTTGCGCAATGTGAGGAAGTTGGGAATCAGCGTGACCTGGCTGGGCAGCATCATGATCGACAGATACGCCAAGAACAGCAGCGACTTGCCGGGGAAGCGCAGCCGGGCGAAGGCATAGGCCGCCAGGGCCGCAGTCACCAGCTGGAGCACGGTAATCGAGGCGGTGACTAGGACGCTGTTCAGGAAGAATCGCGCGAACGGGGCCTTCGTCCAGGCCGCAGTGAAGTTGTCAAGCTTCCATACCGAGGGGATCCAGCGCGGTAAATAGGTGAAGATCTCCGCGTCGGGTTTCACCGCCGTCGAGACCATCCAGAGAAACGGAAGGAAGAACACGACCGCCAGGATGATCACTGCGGCGTCGGTCGCAAAACGCGCGGCGATTCGGCTAGTCATAGACCACCCATCGTTTCCCCAGCCACAGCTGGAGCAGCGTGAAAAGCACGGCGATGCCAACTATCAAGCAGGCGATGGCCGAGGCGTAGCCCACCTCGAGGAACATGAAAGCCTGCCGGTACAGGTAGAAAACGAGGGTGGCGGTACTGTTGGCCGGGCCGCCGGTGCCCAGGCTCATCACGAAGACACGATCGAACACGCGGAAGGCCTGAATCGTGGAGACGATGATCAGGAAGAGAAACGTCGGCGAGAGCATCGGCACGGTGATCCGCCACAGCAGCGCGGACGGCCCGGCCTCGTCCAGACGCGCCGCTCCGTAGAGGTCCTCAGGGACGTTCTGCAGCCCGGCCAGCAGGATAACCATGTTGTAGCCGGCGGTCTGCCAGATCATCATCAGGATGATCGCCCACAGCGCAGAAGTGGCGCTGTGCAACCACTGGCTGGTAGGCAGACCGAACCAGCCCAGCGCGTAGTTCATCAGGCCGAACCCCGGGTCGTAGATCCACAGCCAGACCGCCGAGAGCACGGCCATTGGAACCACGGTCGGCATGAAGAAGATCCCTCGCCATAGCGGGCGCAGCCACATCGGGCGGTTAAGAGCAGCGCCAGCACGAATCCGAGGAATACCCCACCGAGCACTACGACCATCGTGTAGAGCCCTGTGTTGAGGAACACGCGGCGCAGCATGGCGTCGGCCGGCATCGCCGCGTAGTTGGCCAAGCAGACGAACCGCTTGACGGGCAACAGAAGATTCCACCTCACGAGCGAGAGATAACCCGAGCTAGCGAGCGGATACAGCGTGAACACCGTCAGCGGGATGAGCGAGGGCAGCACGAAGGCGTAGGCGGTGAGGGCCTCCCGCAGCCGAGCCAGGCGTGAGGCGGTCATGGGGAAAGGTGGCGGGAGGATTGCTCCCGCCCCCCCCGGAATTACTTCGCGAGCGCAGCGTTGGCCTTGGCCGCCGAGTCGTTCAGGGCCTGCTGCGGGTCAGCGTTGCCGAGCAGCACCGCTTCGAGCGCGGGGACCAGGAACTGGCGCACACCTTTCTCCACGTTCTGCACAACCATACGACCGCGGCCGTACTGCAGCGAGATCTCGATCGACTTCTTCGCCATCGGGAACTTCCGGAAGTAGTCGATCAGCACGGGGTTGGTCATCGCGCTCGTGCGCACGGGCAGGTAGCCGCTGCGCATCGAGTAGAAGGCAGTGTTTGTCGGCGAGGTCATCCACTTGATGAATTCCCACGCCGCGCGCTGTCGCTCAGGCGTGGTCTTGGCAAAGAGAACGAAGTTCCCGCCGCCCGCGTTGTGTACCGGGCCGGCCGGGCCGCCGGGGATCGGCGCCACGCTCCAGCGGAAACGGGCGTTGTTGGTGATCAGGGCCAGGGCGAAGGAACTGTGCACGATCATCGCCGAGCGGCCCGCCACGAAGTTCTCGACGATCTGCGCGAAGTTTGGTTCACGTAGAGGATGCGGTCCTTTCTTGCCAGGTCTCGCAGCGTGGTCAGGGCCCGCACCGCGGGCGCCTCGTTAAACAGGGCGCGCTTGCCGTCGTCGCTGACGACCTTGCCGCCGAAGGAGTAGACGAGTCCCTCGAATAGCCAGTCGTGGTTAAAGTTCCCCTCGATCGCGTAGCGCATGATCTGGTCACCCTGCCGGATTACCAGCCTCGGCTCGATGCGGCGCACCTCGTCCCACGTGGCCGGGGGGTGAGAACTCCGGCAGCCCCGCTTGCTTGAAGGCGTCGATGTTGTAGTACATCATCGTCGTGCTGCGCTGCCAAGGGATGGCGTAGAGCTTCCCGTTCCAGTAGGAGTTGCCGAGCAGGGCCTTCGCCAAGTCGCCGAAGTTGAAATCCGGCTGCCGGACCAGGTCGTCGAGGGGGACCAGCACGCCCGCGGCGGCGAACTCGGGAATCTGCATCAGCTCCATCATCGCCGCGTCCGGCGGGTTGCCAGCCACGATCGCTGTCTGCAACTTCTGGTAATTCTGCCTGTAGTCGCCGGTCAGCTCCAGGGAGACTTTGATGTCACCGCGCGCACTGTTGAAGCGGTCGACCAGCTCGTCCATGGCTTCCTTCAGCGGGCCGCCGATGGGCAGCGGGTACCAGATGGTGATCGCCACGGGAGCGCGCTGGGCGGTCGCCGATACCAGCCAGAGGGTCAAGCCGGCGGCGAGGATCAATAGAGTGGCAAGCGGCGCACGTTTGAACATCGTGAATCCCTCCTCGAGCCTCAGGTACCGTTCGGCGGGGAAGAACCGTCTCTTCGATCCCGGGCGCGATCGTGTCATTTGAGACCCCGTGACCGCGCGTCAGCATAAGTTGGGATTGCGAGAAATCAAGATGGCGACCGAACGTGCGCAGCATCCGTGCCTGACCGCAGGACCATGGGGGACGCGTCCCCGAGGTCTGCCCTACCTGAGCAGCTGGCACCTGCTGGATCCCACCGAGCGCGCTGGGCCCACTCCGTCATCCGAGCAACGCCCACCTGGGGGCGGCGGCAGGCACGGAGACGGACCGGGGTCCCGCTGTACAAACGTGGCCATGCCGGTTATCCGCGCACCACACGCCCTCGTCACGCTCTGAGGTCGTCCACCACCACGTCGACGAACCGAGGTGCCGCCCCGGCCGGCAGCTCCACCGGGCCGGTGTCGCGCGGTTAGTCAGCCGAAGCTCGGCAATGACGATCAGCGGTAGGAGGCTGAGGTTCATTCCGTGACGAAGCCCGCGCCGCGCCGGGGGCATCGCCCCCGTAGTGGTAACCCGTCGGAGCGTATGCTACCGTAGCTATCGGCGGATCAGGGTGAAGCGGTACCGATCGCTGCGCACGTAGTTGTCCGTGGCGTACAGGGGGCGGTCCGCGGCATCGAAGGCCGTCCCGGCCAGCCGCAGCAACGGCTGCCCAGCGGGGACGGCGAGCGCCTTGCCCGCGGCCCCGCCCGCTGGCGTGGCCTCGATGGTGAGCCGCGCCAAGCGCACCTCCATCCGCAGATCCAGCCGGAAGAAGTCCAGCAGAGACTCGCGGCGTCGGCGCATTTCCACCACCGCGGGATCGGGGAGCAGCGAGACGGGGAGAGTATCTTCGCAGTATATCACCGGCGTCCGACCGATCCAACGCAGGCTGCGCACGAGGATGCCCGCGTCCCCCGGTCGGGCCTCCAGCAGTGCCGCCACCGTCCCGCGGAGGCGCACGAGGCGGATCTCAAGGACTTGATCGCGCGCCGGGTAGCCGGCCTGTCGGATCGTCTCGGTGAAGCTCTGCAGCCGCTCCACGCCGGCGGTGACGGTGCCGCGCGGGCGGACGAAGGTGCCGACGCCGTGCCGTCGCCGGAGCAGGCCTTCGGTCTCCAGCACGCGCAGGGCCTCGCGCAACGTGGGGCGGCTCACCTGGAAGATGCGGGCCAGTTCGGGTTCTGAGGGCAAGCGCTCTGCGCCGGTGAAGCGCCCGTGCAGGATCTCCTGGCGGAGTTCCTGCACCACCTGCTGGGGCAGCGGCGTCCTGGCCATTTCCTACATGACCTGCCGGGCCAGTGGCGCTCGGACCATGGGGACAGCCCCTGCTAAGGCAGCGCCGCGCATCCCGCACCACCACCCGCCGGGCTCGCAGGCGTCCTCACCCTACACCGCCAGCCGCGGATCCAGCGCGTCGCGCAGCCAGTCCCCGACGACGTTGATCGCCAGCACCGTGAGCATCAGCGCCGCTCCGGGGAAGGCCGCCAGCCACCAGGCGATGGCCAGGTAGTCGCGGCTGTCCGCCAGCATGCCGCCCCAGGTGGGCGTGGGCGGCTGGACGCCCAGCCCGAGGAAGCTGAGGGCGGACTCCAGGATGATCACCTGCGCCATCGAGAAAGAGGCCAGCACGATCAGCGGAGCTACCGCGTTGGGCAGGACGTGGCGCACCGCGATCAGGAGGTCGGGGACTCCCAGGCAGCGGGCGGCCAGCACATACTCCGCCTCGCGCAGGCTCATCACCTGGGCCCGGGTGATGCGAAAGTAGGCGGCCCACCCGCCCGCACCGAGCGCCACGACCAGGTTCGTGAGGCTGGGCCCCAGCATGGCGATGAGGGTGATGACCAGCAGGGTGAGAGGAAAGGCGAGCTGGATGTCGGCCAGACGCGACAGGACCCGGTCGGTCCAGCCGCCGTAGAAGCCGGCGGCGAGGCCGAGCCCCGTCCCCACTGCACCGGCCAGGCTCACGGCCAGCACGGCGACGAGGAGGGAGATCCGGGCGCCGAAGACCAGCCGGCTCAGTAGGTCCCGGCCGAGCTGGTCGGTGCCGAGCAGGTGGGTCGCCGACCCGCCAGGCAGCCAGGCCGGCGGCGCCAGGCGCTGGCGGATCTCCTGCTTCAGCGGGGAGTGCGGCGCCGCCCAGGGCGCAGCCACGGCGGCGACCGTCACCACCGCCAGGACGAGGAGCGCCCCCCGGGCGATGACGTGGGGGCGCGCGCGTCGCCGCCTGTGCAGGGTGCGGCCCGGCGTCGGCGGGTGCGACGCCAGGGTGGCCACGCCGCTACTGGTAGCGGATGCGGGGGTCGAGGCGCGCATAGAGCAGGTCGAGTATCAGGTGCAGGAGTACGAAGACCATCGCCAGGTAGAAGATCGCCGCCTGCACCACGGGATAATCGCGGCTCTGGATGGCCGTGACGATCAGCCGGCCCACTCCTGGCCAGGCGAAGATGGTCTCGGTGACGACCGCCCCTCCGAGCAGGGTGCCGAAATCCAGCGCCAGGATCGTCACCACAGGGATGGCGGCGTTCCGCAGGGCGTGGTGCACCACCACCCGGGGCGGGGCCAGGCCCTTGGCCCGGGCGGTGCGGATGTAGTCCTGGCTCAGGACCTCCAGCAGTCCGGAGCGCACCAACCGTGCGGTGCGCGCCATCGGGGTCATGGCCAGCGTGACCGCGGGCAGCACCAGGTGGCGCCAGGACCCGTGGCCGAAGCTCGGCAACCAGCCCCACTGGACGGCGAAGAGCAGGATGAGCAAAATCCCCAGCCAGAAGTAGGGCATCGACTGGCCCACGGTGGCGGCCACCGTCACCGCCCCGTCCACTATGGTGCCGCGTCTCAGGGCGGCCACGATCCCCAGCGGCACGGCCACCACGACGGCGATGAGCAGCGCCGCCGCGGCCAGTTGCACCGTGGCCGGCAGAGTCTCGCGCACCAAAGCCGCGGCCGGCCGGATGAAGCGCAGCGACTCGCCGAAGTCGCCCCGCAGCACCTCGGCCAGGAAGCGTGCGTACTGCACCCACAGCGGCCGGTCCAGCCCCAGCACCTGGCGGACCCGGGCGATCTCCTCCTCGGTGGCGTACTCGGTGACGAGCAGCGCCACCGGGTCGCCCGAGAGGCGCAGCGCCAGGAAGGCCAGCGTGGAGACCCCCAGCACGGCGGCCAGCGCGTCGACGAGGCGGCGCAGGACGAAGGCGGACACCTAGCGGCCGGTCACCTCCGTGCGGCGCAGGCTCATCAGGTAGTCCGCCCCCCACTCGAACCCGCGCACCCGGCGCTGCACCGCGTAGATCCCGGGCGTCTGCACCAGGAAGATGGCGGGAGCTTCCTCCCGCACGATGCGGGCGACACGCTGCAGGATCTGCGCCCGCCTGGTAGGATCGAGGGTGGCGCGGCTCTGCGGGAAGAGCTGGTCGAAGGCCTCGCTGCAGAAGAAGTTACCCACCGAGCGGCAGCCGAAGAAGTTGAGCGGCAGGTCGGCGTCCATGGCCGGGAAGTACTGCCACGCCCAGATCCACATACCCTCCAGCTGCCGGGCGATGAAGCGCTGGATGTAGACGCCGGCCTCGACGATCTCCAGCCGCGCCCGCACCCCCACCTCGGCCAGCTGGCCGGCGATGAACTCGTCGATCTCCTTGTCCTTGGTGTAGCGGCCGATGGTGCCGTTGAATGTCACCTCGAAGCCGTTGGGGAAGCCGGCTTCGGCCAGGAGCTGCCGCGCCCGCTGCGGGTCGTAGGGGTAAGGGCGCAGGTTAGGGTTGTGGCCCAGCGCGTCCGGCCCCACCACCTGGCCGGCAAGGATGCGGCCGAAGCCCCGCAGGATGCTCTTGTGGATGGCCTCTTTGTCCACGGCGTAGTTCAGGGCCTGCCGCACCTTCCGGTTGGCCAGCGGCCCGCCGGTGTTGGCGCGCAGGTTCACGACCATCCCCTGACCCAGGTTCACCGCCCGCACCTCGAGCCCCCGGCCCCGCAGCCGCTCCACTTGCTCCGGCGGGATGAGGAGCCCCACGTCCAGCTCACCGGTCTCTAGCCCGGCGACACGGGTGGAGTCCTCGGGGATGGCCCGGAAGACCACCTCGTCCAGACGCGGCCGTCCCCGCCAGTAGCCCGGATAGGCGGTGAAGACCATGCGGTCGGCGCGCACCCACTCCTTGAACTGGAAGGGTCCGGTCCCCACCGGGGCGGCGGCGAACCCTGCCGGGCCGCGCTCTCGGAAGTAGCGCGCGGGGATGATGTCGACGACGGTGAGTCCCTGCAGCAGCGGACCGAAGGGCCCGCGGGTAACGATGCGCACGCGCGCGGCGTCGACCACCTCGACGCGCTCAATGGCCGAGATGCGCCCGAGCCACGGCGAGCGCGTGTTGGGGTCAAGCACCCGCTCGATGGTGAACTTCACGTCCTCGGCGGTGAGCAGGGCCCCGTTGTGGAAGAGCACGCCGCTCTGCAGGTCGAACTCCCAGGTCTGGTCGTCCACCAGTCGCCACGATCGCGCCAGCACCGGACGGATCCCGCCCTGGCCGTCCGAGGCCACCAGCTTCTCGAACATGGCCGCGTATGCCGGGAGGGCGTTGGCGGTGCTGTCCAGGTGCGGGTCGGGCGTGTTGGGCAGCGAGCCGATGCCGATGACCAGCCGTCCGCCCGTGCGTTGGGCGTAGGCCGGCACGGGCCCAAGGCTGCCCGACGGAGTCCCCGCCATGGTCAGCAGGAGCGCGGTGCCGAGCAGCAGGACACCCAGGATGCGCATAACCGTCACCTCCGTTCGTCGCCGCGAGGGCGAAGATGTCTCCACCATCTGTCCTCGATGCTGCGCCGTGAGGCTGTCACCCGTCATGGGGTGGACCGCCTGCGTCTTGTGCCTCCATGCCGTAGGTCTGGCGCAGGGCAACCTGCATCGCCGGGAGCGTCGGCTCGACCACCGGGACGGACGGCTGGCGGCTGCGCACCGCCTCGACGTCCTTGAGGCCCCCCGCCGTGGCCACCGCCACGACGGGCGCCGCGTGCGGCAGCCGCCCCTGTGCCGCCAGTCGGCGCACCGCCGCCACTCCGGCCGCCGCGGACGGTTCCACGAAGATCCCCTCCAGGGCACCCAACGCCTCCTGCGCCTGCAGCAGCTCGGCGTCGTCCAGCACGCATGCCTCCCCGCGCCCCCGCAGAGCGTGCAGCGCCTGATAGGTGCTGATGCCGGCGGCGATGGAGAAGGCCACTGAGGGGCCCGCGGGAACCTGGGGCACGTGGTCCAGCCCCTCGGCCAGCGCGCGGGCGAGCGGGCCGAAGACCTCTCCCGCCACCAGATGGGGCTCCCCGTCGACCAGCCCAAGCCGATGGGCCTCCCGGAACCCCCTGGCCATTCCCCATAGCCCATCCCCGTAGCAAACTGGCAGTGCCACGACCCCCGGGACCTCCCACCCCAGGTCGGCCAAGATCTCGAAGGCGATGGTCTTGTAGCCGTCGACGCCGTAGGGGTTGCTGCCGACCGGGGGGTAGTGGAAGTTGCCCGCCGCGTACCAGCCCAGCGCCTCCACGCCCTGCCGGAGGAGCGTCCAACGGTCCCGGGCAGTGGGGGTGGCGACAAGACAGGCGCCCAGCGCCAGCATCTGCGCCACCAGCGCCGCCGGGGCCCCGGCGGCGGTCAGCACTACGCACCGCAGCCCGGCCCGCCCGGCGTAGGCGGCCAGCGCCGCTCCGGCGTTGCCGGAGGAGGCGATGGCCACCACTGACGCGCCCACCTCGCGTGCACGGCTGGCCACTACGGCAGCCAGCCGGTCCTTGAAGGAGCCAGTCGGGTTGCGCGACTCGTCCTTGAGGTAGAGGCGGTCCACTCCCCACCGGCGCCCCAGCCGGGGGAGGGCGAGGAGGGGGGTGGCACCCTCCCCCAGCGTGACCGGCTCGCCACGCACGGGGAGGAGCTCGCGGTAGCGCCACATGGTCGGCGGGCGACGCTCGAGCCCCTCGCGCGTCCACCCCACCTCGTCGATTCTGTAAGTAGGCGTCACGTTGCTCGGCCGTCCGTCGGCCAGACAGCGCGGACACCCGGTGAAGAGGTCGATCGTCCCGTACGCGGTGCCGCACCGCAGGCACTCCAGGCCCGCAAGCGCCGAGACTCCCACCCCCTCCACAGGGGTACCGGGCCACCACCTGCCCGCCGTCATCGCCCCACCACCCGCAGCTCGCGGTCGGTCGGGCAGAGGATCCTGGCGCCCGTCGGGGTGACGACCATGGTGTCCTCCACCTGCAGCCCGCCCAGGCCCACCTCGTAGTATGGGGTCTCCACCTCGAAGACCATGCCGGCCTCCAGCGGCGTCGCCACGCCTTCCGCCAGCAGCGGCGGCTCGTACACCTCCAGACCGATGCCGTGCCCCACGTGGTGGCGCCGGTAGTGGGGCAGCCCGGCGCGCTGGGTCGCCTCCACGGCCGCGGCGAAGACCGCTGCCGCCGCCGTGCCGGAGCGACAGGCGGCCAGGGCTGCGTCCTGGCCGGCCAGGATCGCCCGGTAGGCCGCACGGACCCGCGCGGGAGGCTCGCCGTAGACCGCCGTGCGTGCGATGTCAGCGCAGTACCCGTCCGTGGCGGCGCCTACGTCGAAGCGGATGAGGTCCCCGGGACGCAGCCGGCGGTCGCCGGGCACCGCGTTGGGGTAGGCTGTGTGCGGGCCGAAGGCCAACACCGTGAAGAGCGGCCGCACGCCGGCGGCGAGCACCGCCTGGTCGAAGACCAGCGCGGCCTCGTGCTCGGTCATCCCGTCGGTGCATGCGCCGAGCGTCGCCTCCACCGCGTTCAGGAGCGCCTGCGTGGCCCGCTCCAGCGCGGCGAGCTCCGGCGCGGTCTTCACCGCCCGGATGCGGCGGAAGGCGTCGGCCGCGGGCGTCATTCGCAGGCCGCCCTGGCCGCAAGAAGCCAGCGCCTCCCAGCCGCCGTGGGCCAGACCGCCCTCGTCGACCCCCACGGGCGCCCCCAAAAGGTCCAACCGGCGCAAGGCCTCCACCAGAGCCTCAAGCGCCGTGGCCCGCGGCGGTTCTTCGCAGGCCCAGCGGACGAGGGCCCGATCCGCCCCGTCCGCGGTCGGTGCCCCCGCCTCGATGTAGAAGCGGCCGTAGGGAATCAGGTCCCCGCGGGGCGGGAACTGGACGGCCATGTCCACTTCCGCCACCGGCGCCACGACCAGCGGCGCGTCCAGGCGATCTCGCCGCGCCACCGCGTACACTTGCGTGCCGCGCATCAGCGGCTGGGTGAAACTGCGGAAGCCGCTGAGGTAGGCGACGTTCTCGGCGGTGGTCGCCACCAGGCCCTCCCAGCCCTGCGCGGCCATCACCGCCGCCGCCCGCGCCTCGTTCATCTCCCTTTCCGCCTCCCTTCCTCTGCGGGGGTCCTGCTATCAGTCACTCGGTGAACCCCGGCATGACCTCGCGCGCGAAGAGGTGCATGCTCTCCAGGAACTCCTCCACCGTGTTGGCGGTGAAAAGCAACCCGGCCAGGTGGGTCACTCCCGCCTCCTGGTAGGCGCGCACCTGACGGCGGATCTCCGCGGGGGAGCCCAGCAGGTTGCGCTGTGCGAAGGAGTCCACCGGCTGGCCCCGCAGGGTGGAGCGCTGCAACGAGAGGAGGTGGCGGTAGACCTGGGAGCGCAGGAACCGCTCCGTGGCCTCCTCCCGGGTGCGGCCGATGGAGACGGCGAACTGCGGCGCCACGTCGAGATGGGCGAGGTCGCGCCCCACCGCGCGGGCGTGAGCCTGGATCTGCTCCAGGCCGTGGCGCACCTCGTCGGGCGTGAGGACGGCGGGGAGCCACCCGTCGGCCAGCTCCGCCACCCGCCGCCACCCCTCCGGGGCGTTCCCGCCGATGTAGATTGGCAGGCGGGCCTGGTGCGGCTTGGGGTACAACTCGACGTCGACGAAGCGGTAATAGCGCCCGTGGAAGGTGGCGCGCCGCTCGCTAAAGAGGAGGCGCAGCGCCCGGATCCCCTCGGCCAGCATCTCGCCCCGGCGGGCCTGGCGCAGTTCTGGGTGGATGGCCTCGAACTCCTCGCGGTAGGCCCCCACCCCGACGCCCAGCAGGGCCCGCCCCCCGCTGAACTGGTCGAGGGTGGCCACCTGCTTGGCCAGGAGGACCGGCGTGCGCATCGGCAAGACGATGACCCCGGTCATCAGGCGGATCGTTGAGGTTACCGGCGCCAGCGCGGCGTAGGTGACGAGCGGTTCGTAGAAGTTGGGCGGGGAGGAGAACTCGGCGCGGACGTAGCGCTGCGTGGTCAGGTGGTCGTTGCCCATGACGGCGAAGTAACCCAGCGCCTCCGCCTCCTGGGCGATGCGCACGACGTCCCGCGGCGTAGCGAAGGGGATGGGGTACATCATCCCTTCGGTGCAGGTGGGGAGACCCACACCGAACCTCACGGCACCACCGCGGAGGACCGCGTCTCCCCGCCCGCTGGCTGCGGGAGCCCCACACCGAACCTCACGGCACCACCGCGGAGGACCGCGTCTCCCCGCCCGCTGGCTGCGGGAGCCCCACCGCGTTGCGCTCTGCGGACTCCCTCGCTGCCGGCTCCCGAAGGGCCGGCAGCACTTCGGCGCCCAGCCGCTCCAGCAGATCCTCCAGCGTGGTCCTGGGCGCAGGCACCGGGCGGATGATGACCTGGCTCGCTCCGGTGTTGACCAGCGCGCGCAGCCGCGCGGTCACCTCGGCGGCCGTCCCGGCCACGGCCAGGTGGTCGAGGTAAGGTTCGGGCAGGAAGCGCGCGGCGTCGGGGATGCGCTCGTAGCGCCGCTCGGCCAGTATGTCCAGCACGGCCTGCGGCAGGGGCGGCAGGTCGAGCGGCTTCAGGTAGTCGAGGTTGGGGTAGCTGATCCACATCGGCAGGGCCACGGCCGACCGTACGGACTCGCGCGCGGCCTGCGGGTCGGCGGCCACGCAGACGTCCACGCGGGCGGCCAAGTCAATGCTGTCGAGGGACCGCCCGGCCATCCCTGCGCCTTCGGCCACGCGCTGGAGGGCGAAGCGCAGACCCGGCGGGGAGGCGTAGGGGGCGATGATCACGCCGTCCGCCACCGCCCCCGCCACGCGCAGCATCCGGGGGGCCCGTGCCGCCACGTAGATGGGAAGGTCCGCCCGCGCGGGGAAGAAGAGGCGGGCGCCGCGCACGCGGACGACCTGCCCCTCGGCGTCCACAGTCTGTCCACGCAGGAGCGCGCGGACGACCCGCACCGTCTCCGTGAGCGCCACGGGCGGCGAGCGGCGGGCCACTCCCATGGCCGGGAAGCCGCTGCCGCCCGCGCCAAGCCCCAGGACGGCCCGGCCGCCGCTCACTTCGTCGAGCGAGGCGATGGCCATGGCTAGCAGCGCGGGGTGGCGGGTGTAGGGTTCGGTCACCCCGGTCCCCAGCCGCATGCGCGTGGAGGCGTGCGCGGCCACCGTCAGCCCCACGAACGGGTCGCGGTAGAACTTCTCGTCGGCGTACCAGAAGAAGTCAAACCCGAGGGCCTCACATTGCCGGACCACCTGGCGCAGCCGATCCGGCGGGTGCTCGCCGAGAATCAGGACGCCCAAATGTGGGTATTGCTTCGCTGGCGCCGCTGCCCGTGCGTGAGATTGCGAAGAGATGTAAGACATTTGACAACGCCCATTTCGCGCAATGGTGCAGGAAGTCCTCCTGCCATCCCGGCGACACCCTTACATCTCGGAGACCAGGCGCTGCAGCACATCCGTGTGCCCCGCAAGAAGCTAAGGAGCTTGGATTGGAAGGGCTCCGGCGTCTGCCGGACCTGGGGCACCTGCAGGGGGATCTCGCCTTCGGCCGTACGCACGCGCCCCGGCTCGTACCCGTTGCGGTACCCGCGATGCGGCTGGATGCCGCGGTGGCGGACGTAACGCTCCCGCCCCTTAGCACATCACCTGCTTTCAGGTTTCCGGATGCGCTTCGAACACACGCTTCAGGTTCCCGTCACCCCGGAGGAGTTGTGAGAATTCCTGTGGCAGGTTGAGCGAGTAGCCCTCGGATACAGCGTGATAAAGCGGCGTGTTGACGACGTCGTCGCGCAATTCGCTGAGAACCTGGAACGCGCCCCCGCCGGGCGCACTCAAGGAGCCTCTCGCAGACAAAACGGAAGACAAGGAGTCCAGGAGTGAGGGCTGACGGACTCCGAACGCTCGCTACTGGGAGCACGTTCGGACCTCCGCCTCCGCGGTGGACACGGAGGGTATCCGGGCATTCTTCACTACGCATACTGGTCCGGCGTTGCGAGAAGGCGAACCTGTCCGCAACATGACCGGTGGAGAGAAGACGGAACATCTTGCCTGGTCGACTTCCGTGCAACTCACTTGGCGCTTGACATAGGATAGCTTATCGCTCGATGGGTACGCCCACCAGGCTGCCCCACTCGGTCCACGAACCGTCGTAGTTGCGGACCCGCGGGTAGCCCAGCAGGTAGCGCAGGGTGAACCAGGTCAGCGACGACCGCTCGCCGATGCGGCAGTAGGCGATCACCTCCTGGTCGGGCCGGACGCCGGCGCTCTCGTACAGGCGGCGCAGCTCGTCCGCCGATCTGAAGGTGCCGTCGTCACGCACGTTCTGAGACCACGGGATGTTCACCGCGCCGGGGATGTGGCCGGGCCGCTGGGCCCCCTCCTGCGGGTAGGTCAGCGGGGCCAGGAGTCGGCCGGCGTACTCGTCCGGAGAGCGCACGTCCACCAGTGCCACCTCGGGCCGGCCCAGCCGCTGCAGGATCTCGTCCCGGTAGGCGCGGATGGTGCGGTCGGGAACCGGCACCGGGTACTCCACCGGTGGATGAGCTGGCACTTCCCGGGTGACGGGGCGTCCCTCCCGCAGCCAGCGGTCGCGCCCGCCGTTGAGGATGCGGGCGTCGTGGTGCCCGTAGTAGGTGAACAGCCAGAAGGTGTAGGTGGCAAACCAGTTGCTGCGGTCCCCGTAGAAGACCACCGTGTGGTCGGGACCGATGCCCCGCTCACCCACGATGCGGGCGAAGCGGTCCGGGGGCACCCAGTCCCGCACGATGGGATCCTGCAGGTCATCCTTCCAGTGCAGCCTGACGGTGCCGGGGATGTGCCCCTCCTGATACAGGTCGGGGTTCTCGTCGGCCTCCACGATGCGGATCGACGGGTCGGACAGGTGGGCCTCCAGCCACTCCGGATCCACCAGCACTTCGAGATGCGCATATCCGTTCACGACCGTCCCCTCCTTTGGGTTGCCTCGGACGCACAGATCCAGTCGGCGGAGGCGGTCGTGGCCGTCAGCTCCCAGCAGGGAAGGGGAAAGCAGCTACCGCAGTGGGCGCGGTCGCACGGCAGCCCCCGCCCGTTGGAGGGAAACCCCACAGGTCCGCCGCAGCGAACCCGTGGGGCGGGGACAGATGCACCCGCGTGGGTGGCAGCAGGCCAGCTGCCGTAGACGAAGTGCCATGCCGGCCATCGGTGGGATCATCAATAACAGGGACAGTAGAGAGATGTCAAGGTACGGTGGCGGGTATGTGGAGTTTCCGTGATTATGTCCGCCCTTAAGGTTTCAGTGAAAATGTCCGCCCCCCTGCCCCCCTGGAATACAGGAGGCATGATGGGGAGTCGATCATCTTGACGCAGCGCGCCCAGCACCGTCTCACCATCCTCACCGCCCTGGGTCGCGGGGACCTCTCTTCGGCCAAAGCCGCCGCCCTCCTGGGCCTCTCCACCCGTCAGCTCCGCCGGCTGCGCCGGGCCTACCAGCGCCAGGGCCCGCGAGCCCTCGTCCATGGCAACCTCGGCCGCCGCTCGCCGCGGCGCGCGGATGATGCGACCCGCCAGCGCATCGTTCACCTCGCCCGCGCCACCTACGCGGAGATCAACCACAAGCACCTCAGCGAGCTGCTGGCAGAGCGGGAAGGGATTACGCTCTCCCATCCCACGCTCCACCGCATCCTCCGGGAAGCCGGGCTGCGCAGCCCCCGTCACCGCCGGCCCCTCGCCACCGTCGGCGCCGCGACCGGATGCCCCGGCCGGGGATGCTGGTCCAACTCGATGGCAGCCACCACGCCTGGCTCGAGGATCGGGGGCCGCGTCTCGTGCTCATCGCCGCCCTCGACGATGCGACCGGAGAAGTGCTGGCGGCGACCTTTCGGGACGTCGAGGATGCCCACGGCTATC
>FWPU01009619.1_pt1 | contig 15087 bp, 9 predicted proteins | sample 2228361 | NCBI WGS metagenome assembly FWPU01 (sample SAMEA103939777, study PRJEB20133) | metagenome
ATGGTGGCGGGTCTTACGGACCACATCTGGAGCTTGGAGGAGCTGTTGACCCATGTTCCTGTTCCTATCAACGATTCATAGGGAGACTACCCATTCGTGCTAATGCGATTATACCACGATTTTCGGGGCAAAAAGGGGGGACTTTAGTCCTATTTTAACCCGACTTTCCTGTTGCCCCTTCTCCTGTCATTCTGAGCGTAGCGAAGAATCGCACGGGCGAGACGCCCGTGCCACGATTACCTACTGCCCAAAAGCGTCATTCTGAGCGAGGCGAAGAATCCCAGACCCCTCGCTTCGCTCAGGGTGACGACACAGGCGAGTAGTTGCTCAAATTGACCCAGGAAGGGTTCGTCATTCTGAGGGGCTTACACCTTGAGCACAATCTTGCCGAAGAAGTTGCGACTCTCCATCTTCTCGTGGGCAAGGCGCGCTTCCGAGAGGTCGAATACACTGTCCACTATCGGTCTCAGGCGTCCAGCCTCTACATGCTCTAACAGATGTTCCAACTCCGCACGCGTGCCGATGTACGAGCCGTAGATTTCCAACTCTCGGCTGAACAGATAGCGAATGTCGAACTGAGCGGTTGCGCCCGTGGTGGCACCACAGGTCACAAGCCGTCCCCCTTTGTTTAGCAGGCGCACACAGGTTTCAAAGACTGCCTGCCCAACATGTTCGAACACGACATCGATGCCCTCGCCCTCCGTAAGCTCTTTGACCTGACGCCACCATTCGGGATCATGGTGATTGACAACGGCATCTGCGCCCAGTTCACGCGCCTTTCCAGCCTTCTGTTCGCTCCCAACGGTGGCAATCACCAGCACCCCGCGCAGTTTCGCAATCTGGATGCCCGCACTGCCGACCCCGCTACTGCCTCCCATTACCAGTACCCACTCACCTGGCAGAAGTTTTGCTTGCGTCATCAGCATGTGCCACGCGGTCAGGAATACCAACGGCACTGCCGACGCCTCCACATACGAAAGCGAAGGCGGTTTCGGAAGCCAGTTGCGCTCAGGAGCAACCAGATATTCCGCATAGCCTCCTGTAGTGTGGGCACCGATGACCTTCACCTCGAGGCAGAGGTTCTCACGCCCACGCTTACAATACCGACATCGCCCACACGAGAGAATGGGATAGAGTACCACCGTGTCGCCCGGGCGCAGAGACTTGACCCCACTCCCAACCTCTACCACTTCGCCTGCCACATCGCTCCCCAAAATGTGGGGGAGGGGGGTCTGATAAGCAGGAATGCCGTTGCGCACCCAGATATCCAGATGGTTCAACGCACACGCATGCACACGCACCTTCACTTCGCCGGGTTGGGTCTCAGGTTCGGGAACGCTCTCCTCGTAGACCAGCTTATCCGCCGTGCCAAACTCATATAAACGAACTGCACGCATACCGAATATAGTACCCGATGGCTCGCTAAAATCCCGACCACTCCAGATAGGCGCGTACCCACTCCGAAAAGAGACCACCCCACAGCAGAACTGCCATCGTCGCAAGGGCAAGGAACGGACCAAAGGGAAGGGTGGTGGGCTGTTCGGTGAATGCTTCCCACTCCTCCTCTTCCTCTAAGGGCTGTCCCAAGGCGGTATAGATGCGATTCTGCAAGCGAGCAGGCAAGAGCAGAAATAGAATATCTATCCACAGAGTGTAAATCAGGCACATCAGGAGGAGGCTTCCGATGGGTTCGGGTGGAGGCTCAGGTTCTGGGTCGTGGTCGTTCGTGGCTTCTGTACGCACGGCGCGCTTTCGGGTGCGCGTCCACGCCCATAGCCCGCCAATCACTGCACCGCCTGCTACCGCCAGTCCGAACGCCACCAGCATACCAGGTAGAAGCAAGAGCGCGCCCATCGCGCGCACCAACTTGATGTCGCCATGCCCCATCGCATCGCGTCGGAACACAATCCGCCCGACAATCGCAATCACACAGAATATCAGCGTGCCCATCAGTGCTCCCTTCACCGCGTTGTTCAGGTTCAGTACGCCCGGCGATGCCCACTCCCACGGCACCGAGCCTGAACTCAAGAAGCCTGCATGGAGCAGTCCCAGCCCCAATAGCACGCCGTTCAATTCATCAGGAATGATGTAATGCTCCAAATCGATGAAAAAGATAGCGATCAGTATTGAGCAAGCGAGGGTATAGAATACAAAACGAAGAGGCAACTCCCCGACCACCAGCCATTCCCACCAGAGCCAGCCCCATAGGGTTGCATTCCAAAGTTCCACGAGAAAGTAGCGGGGAGGAATTGTCGCCTTACAGTACCGACAGCGTGCCCGCTGAATGAGATAGCTCAGCAGAGGGATGAGGTCTACAACACCGAGGCGGTGCTGGCAAGCGGGGCAATAGGAGGGAGGGAACACAATAGAAAGCCTTCGGGGCAGGCGGTAGATAAGCACATTCAGAAAACTGCCTACCGCTGCCCCGAAGGCAACGCCGAACACTACGCTCCACGCAGGGAACATTCACTTATTGCTGGCTCTGGCTGAGGTTCGAAATCACCTCAATCATCGGCAGGAACATCGAGATGACGATGAACCCTACGATGAAGCCCAGAATCACTATCATCACAGGCTCAATCGCTGCGGTCAGGCTGGCAATCGTGGTTTCGACCTCGTTCTCGTAGAAGTCCGCAATCTTGTTGAGCATGTGGTCGAGCGAACCCGATTCCTCGCCGACGCTGACCATATGCACCACCATAGGGGGAAACATCTTGCTTCTCTGGAGCGGGTCGGCGATTTTTTCACCCTCGCGAATGCGCGAGCGCGATTCCATCACGGCGTCTGCGACCACGGCGTTGCCCACCACGCCTGCCACCGTCTCCAGTGCCTGCAAGATAGGCACGCCCGAAGTGAGCAGAGTGCCCATCGTTCGGCTGAAGCGTGCCATCACAATCTTGTGGTGAAGCGGTCCGAACACAGGCACTCGAAGTTTCACGCGGTCTGCCACGCGTCGCCCCACGCGCGTGCTCACAAACAGTTTGTAGGCGATTATCACCACAATAAGCGAGATAATCAGGATGTACCATCGTTGGGTCATGAACGCGCTGAGGTCGATGAGGAACTGGGTGGGAGCTGGCATGTTCTTGATGCCGAGGTCTTTGAACAGGGAGGCGAACTGGGGCACCAGCCACGACACCAAGAAAATCACGATACCAATCGCAGCGAGCAGTACGATCACGGGGTAGGTCAGCGCAGAGCGGATTTTCCGGCGCAGTTCCACATCCTTCTCGAGGAAGTGGGCGATGCGCTGAAGCGACTCTTCCAGCACGCCACCCACCTCGCCTGCGCGGATAAGACCGATAATCAGTTGGCTAAATGCCTTCGGGTGGCGCGCCATCGAGCGCGACAGGCTTTCACCCGACTCCACCCGTGTGGAGAGGTCGACGAGGATTTTGCGCAAGCGTGCGTTGGTGGTCTGTTGCTGGAGTACATCCAGACAGCGCACCAGCGACACCCCTGCGTCGAGCATCGTGGAGAACTGACGGGAGAAGATGGCAAGGTCGCTTAGTTTGACCCTGCCATACCCGCCTGCAGGTACGCGGGGGGCTTTGCGGTCGACGGAGATTTCGATGACCTGCACGCCCTCCTCTTGCAACCGCTTGCGCAGGGCTTCCGCATTTTCCGCCTCGACTCTACCCGTGCGGGTTTGCCCGCTCGCATCTCGGATTGTGTAGTTGAAGTACGGCATATTGATCGTCTCCTCCGTTTAGCGTCCGCGACCAGGGGCTGCAGGCGCGCCGGGCATTGCGCCAGTAGGGGCAATCATCTTGCGCAGTTCGTCGGGATTGATGGCGCGCGACATCGCCTCCTCGTAGGTCACCCAACCCTTGATGTAGAGGTCGCGCAGAGATTGGTCCATCGTCTGCATGCCCATCTGACCGCTGGTCTGAATCATAGTATGAATTTGGTGAGTCTTGTTCTCACGGATGAGGTTGCGGATGGCAGGGGTAGCAATCATCACTTCCACTGCAGGCACGCGCCCCGGTTGTCCTGCGCGGGGAAGCAACTGCTGGCTAATGATTGCCTGCAGGTTGTTCGCCAGCTGGATACGAATCTGCTCTTGTTGACCGGGCGGGAATACGTCCACGATACGGTCGATCGATTCCGCTGCGTTGTTCGTGTGGAGGGTGGCGAACACTAAGTGTCCTGTCTCGGCTGCGGTGATGGCAAGCTGGATGGTTTCCAAGTCGCGCATCTCGCCCACGAGGATAACATCGGGGTCTTCACGCAGGGCAGAGCGAAGCGCCGCTGCGAACGACTTGGTATCTTGCCCCAACTCGCGCTGGTTGATGATGCTGAACTTATGGGTGTGCAGGTACTCGATAGGGTCTTCAATCGTAATGATATGGCAACTGCGTTCGCTGTTAATCTGGTTAATCATTGCCGCAAGTGAAGTGGATTTCCCCGACCCTGTGGGACCCGTCACCAGGATTAATCCTCGCGGTCGGCGGGTGAGCTCTTCCAGCACAGGGGGCAGGTTCAGCTCGCGGATGGTGGGTACACGGGCAGGGATTAAACGGAACGCAGCCGCCACTGCGCCCTTATCCTTATAGACATTCACGCGGAACCGTGCCACCTTGTGCAGGCTGTACGAGAGGTCCAGCTCGAAGGTGGTCTCGAACCGCTGGATTTGTTCGTCTGTGAGGATGTCGTAGATGAGTCGCTGAGTTTCGGAGGGCGCTGCTTTTTCGAAGTTCAGGCGCATCAACTGTCCGTCCACCCGTATCACGGGTTCCACAAAGGGGCAGAGGTGTAGGTCGGATGCGCCCTTTTCGGTGACGATATAGAGCAGTTCGTCGATATGGGTATCTTCGAGACTGCGCGGTTGCGCCACCGTGCCCTGCGGAGCGGCGGGCGTTGCAGTCGGGATACCACCTCCGTTCGAAGGTTGCATTGGTTGTCCAGGGTTATTCATGTTCATCATTTTCAGACCTCCTGTGATAATGGGGTATCAATAGAAACCTGCGGTGAAGACCACACGGCGCACTTCATCGGGTGTGGTGATGCCTTCCAGCACCTTGATGAGTCCGTCTTCCCGCAATTCTTTCATGCCATTTGCTTTTGCTGCTTCCTTGATATCGGAGAGCGGGGCACGGCGTACAATCATCTCGGCGATTTCCGCGTTGACCACCATCAGTTCGTAGATTCCCACGCGTCCTGCAAACCCGCGTCCACGGCAGTGGTCGCATCCAACCCCTTCCCAGATGGTCACAATCTGGTCGGGGTCTTCTACTTGGAATCCGAATGCCCGCAGGTCGGAGGCAGGGATTTCGCGTGGCTCCTTACAGTGCTGGCAGACGCGCCGTGCGAGGCGTTGCGCCAGCACGCCCGTGACGGTCGCCGCAATCAAGTAGGGTTCCACGCCCATATCGATCATACGAATCACAGCGGAAGGCGCATCGTTCGTGTGGAGCGTCGACAACACGAGGTGTCCTGTGAGCGACGCTTCAATTGCGATTTCCGCTGTCTCCAGGTCGCGCATCTCACCGACCATGATGATGTCGGGGTCTTGACGCAGAAAGGCGCGCAAGGCGTTCGCAAAGGTCAAGCCTGCTTTACGGTTCACCTGCACCTGCGCAATTCCGGGCAGTTGGTACTCAATCGGGTCTTCAATCGTGAGAATGTTTTTCTCGATGGAGTTGAGCTTATGAAGAATCGAGTATTGGGTTGTGGTCTTTCCAGAACCTGTAGGACCTGTAGAGAGTACCATCCCCTGAGGTTGCATCACCAGTTCCTCCAGGCGAGCTTGGGTTTCGGGGGTGAAACCTAACTTATTGAGACCGATAAGGATGCTGGTCTTATCCAGAATACGCATTACGATTTTCTCGCCGTTGGGAGTGGGGATTGACGAGACTCGTAGGTCGTATTCTTTATTTTGGTAGCGTATGGGGATGCGCCCGTCTTGGGGGAGGCGCTTTTCTGCGATGTTCATCTCCGCCATGATTTTGTAGCGGGAGATGAGGGGTGCTTGCACATATTTTGGGAGAGTGAGAGCCTCGTGGAGCACGCCGTCGATACGGTAGCGGATACGCACATTGCGGGTTTGGGGTTCGACATGGATGTCGCTGGCGCGTTCCAGAATTGCTTGCTGAATAATCGTGTTAGCGACGCGTACAATCGGTCCTTCCTCTGCCTCGCGAAGGACGGCTTTCTCATCTTCCTCTGCTTCTCCGCGTGCGCTATACGCAGCGATGTCGGTTGCCACGCTGGCTCGCAAGTCAACAGGGCGCGCAATCTCGCCCGCGCCTGCTGGTGTGGGTGCCGAAGTGCCATCCCCTGCAACCGCAGAACCACCGTAGGCTTTGCGAATTGCATCTTCAATTGCCCCCGGCGCTGCCAGCACCTGCCGAATCACCGCCATCCGCGAATTCACGCGCACATCATCGATCGCCATCACATTATTCGGGTCCGACATCGCCAGATAGAGCACATTCCCCTCTTTTTTGACAGGAATCACATTGTAGCGTTTCGCAATGTGCTCTTTAACCACATTGACGGCGCTTGGTTCGGGCGTCACGCGGTCTAAGTCTACGAACGGCAAGCCTAGTTCGTAGGCTTTCGCTTCGTAGGCATCCCGTTCGCTCACCACTGCTTGGTCTATCAGGATTTGTGCTAAATCCTTACCCGTGGCTTGTTGCACTCGAAGGGCATTTTCCAGTTGCTCACGCGTGATAAGACCTTTTTCGAGGAGGTATTCCCCCATCGACTTGCGTGTCATCGCCATAGTTTTCCACTCCTGCTATTGTGACTTGCACTGCCTGGGAATCAATTATAGCACATTCGCCAGCAGTGTGGTACAATCTATTCGGCGGGGTTCTGAAGGTTCCTGCCAAATTCACAGACGGAGGCGTTGAAAATGCGAAGTGGAACGATCGTAGTGGGGATTTTGGCGGTATGGATTGCCTACGGGCAAGATGGGGGGGCACAGAAGAGCGCGCCCCACCAGGAGGAGCGGATACCCCTCACTCAGGCTGTGCAAGAGTTAGCGAAAAAGTTCTCGGTCAGGATTGTGGCAGACCCCGCTCTGACCGTTCAGGTGCGCCCCAGCAGTGAAGAGAACCTCGAAAAAGCTCTGGATGCGCTGGTGGCACAAATTCCAGGAGCGGTCTGGCGGAAGGTCTATACAAATAAGGTGTTTGGGGCGGAGCCGAAAGATGAGCAACTCCTCTCGGCAACGCGCGCCATCCTTGCGATGGAGCTGGGGGGCGTAATCGTGGCTGACCCACGCGCCAACACCTTCCACTTCTATGCCGGCAACTACCCTGTTAATCCTGGGTTCGAGCAGAGCCTTGAGCAGATACAACCTGTGTTTGACACCAAGCCCGTCTATGTCATCTTGAACCCACGCGCCCAGCCGACGACCCAAGCCCTGCGTGGCACACGACAGGAGCAGTACGCCCAACTCCAAAAGCAGATGTTCGACCTGCTGGCAAAGATGTCGCCCGAAGAGCGACGCATGGCAATCCAACAGGGATTCTACGCCTGGATGAATGCCGATCCGGAACTACGCAACCAGATGATCTTCGAGGGGATGCGCCTCTCGCTCGAGTATTGGCAGTCGCTTCCACCTGAGCAACAGCGCCAGATGATGGAGATGGGGCGACGCTGGTTCGAACAGCAGTTCGGAGTGGGCGGAGGACCGAACGAGTAAATCGTTGCGTGGTCTGCCTAAGGCAGACCACGCCCCAATCTTGAAAGGGAGGCAGGCTGATGTACACGACGCTCATGCTCATGCTCTTGCTCCTAAGTGGAGATGCACCTACTCACTTCCAGAAGGAGGCACAAAAGATGGACACTACCCGCAAGAGACTGCTTGTCGTAACGCACACTGCTGGCTTCCGCCACGCCGACTCGATCGAGCTGGGCGAGAAGGTCTTAGCACAAATCGGGGAAGCCAGTGGCGATTTCACCGTGGACTACTGTCGGAATGCCGATGAGGTGCAGAAAATGCTGACTCCAGAGTTCTTGCGCAACTACGACGGGGTGGTCTTCCTCAATACCACGGGCGATATCGGCATTCCCGACCTGCAGGCGTTTCTGGATTGGATAAAAGAGGGCAAGGCGTTCATCGGCATCCACGCTGCAGCCGATACCTACCACAACCGCCCCGAGTATCTGGAGATGGTTCGCGGTGAGTTTGCCTATCACGGTCGGCAGACGAAGGTCGTAGCCAAAGTCGAGAAGCCCGACCATCCCGCAGTTGCCCATCTTGCTCCAGAGTGGGTTGTGTTCGACGAAATCTACATTTTTAAAAAGAACCATCGGGACAAGGTGCAGGTATTACTCTCATTAGACCGTCATCCCGACGATGGCACTCCGAACGCAAATCAACTGGGCGACTACCTGCTTGCATGGTGCCACGCTTATGGCAAAGGGCGGGTCTTCTACACTGCACTGGGGCATCGGCTCGATGTGTGGCAGAGCCAAGAGTATCAACAGCACCTGTTAGGCGGGATTCGGTGGGCTTTGGGGCTTCAGGAGCGCGCGGAGCCGAAAAGGTAGCTCACCCCCCGCGCTTGCGCTTAATCTCCAGCAGACGGTTGAGGGTGTCGCTGGTGGAGCCACTGGGGGAAGGCTTTGGTGCTGGCGCGCTTTCAGGAGGGCTTGTAGAAGGGGCGACGCTCGCTTGTACAGAAGCGGATACAGGCTCGGCATCAGGTGAACGCGCAGGAGCCGATTCCGAGAGCGTCGAGCGCACACGCCCTTTAGCCGAGAGCAGGCGCGCGGTGGCAGTAGGGGCGGTCTGAGGGCGCGAAGCACGCCCGAAACGCAGGCGACGCACGCCATTCCGCACCACCGCCACTATCTCGGCAGGCGTAATCACCACACGGCGGAAGGTGATGTCCAAAAGCAAAAGCATGAGCGCAAGCCACAAGAAGGAACGCCACATATCCCGCACCGATTTGCCAGCCCGCTGGGGCGTACGAAACACCTCTTGCGGTTCGGGGTTCAGCTTCCCGCCCGTTATCTCTGCCACTTGGGTCAGTAAAGGCTGATTCGCCCGCGAGAAGCGATATTCGGGCGAGTAGGGGATTGCGAATCCCTGCGTGAGGGCGCGCACCGTACCATCAGGCTCCTTCTCAATCATCGTGATGAGGTAATCCCCAATCCCACGCAAGGGGAAGCGCCCTATGTAGCGTCCGGGCGCTTGTTGTTGAAGCGTGAGGGTGAAGCCCTCGCTGTTTGGAGGTGCAACCCTCAGTTCGGGCTGAAGGAAGTTGATAGGCTCGCCCTCTGGAGTAAACGCCTGCATCTCGATAACCGCAGAGCCACCTTCCTCACGCACCGTGAGTTGATAGTCCAGCCGTCCGCCCTTCCGCAGGATAGAGCGCACTACCTGAGTCCAGAAGGGAGCGAACTCACCCCAGCCAAGCCACCGCTGTGCCCAGCGTCCCTTTGCGTCGGAGGTGAACGCCAGCGAAGTGCCCAGCCCATACTGCCATACCGCCAGTAGGGGGTCGTCGTTGTGGGTGCGCATCAGCGTGCGGGCGAGCGGGCGGTCGGAGGTCAAATCGTAGCCCAGCAGAGGCGGAGTTGTGGACCAATCGATTCCTTGAAGCATCTCCTCGCCCGACATGATTTTGGGGATGAACACCTCTTCTACCATCGCAGAGCGAAGCATGATGCTGGCGTCGGCAGTGAACAGGCGCGGAAGGTCGCGTGCACGCTCAGTGAGATAGAATCGCCCCCCCGCTACCTGTGCCAGCTTCTGAAGAAACAGTGTGTCTTTGCCGTTACCCAGCGACACGACCGACATCGTAATGCCCAACTTGCGCATCTTGTCTGCCAGTTCAAAGCACCCCTCTTGCTCATCACAGTCGTCTCCATCGGCAAGCAAGATGAGGTGGCGAACAGTGGTCTGCTCCAGCAACAGAGCATTATAGGCAAACTCCAACGAGGGTCGGCAGTAAATCCCACCACCACCTGCATAGATGCGCATTATCTGGGCAATCGTGGCGTCCTTGTTCGTGGCGGGTTGGATAGGAGCGAGCCAATCGACCCCCGTTCCGCTGACGATGACTCCAAAACGGTCCATCGGGCGCAGAAGGCGCAAGGTCTCCACCGCTGCCTTACCTGCCAACTGCACTTTGGGAATCCCATCTTCGGGTACTGCCATACTGCCCGAAATGTCGATCACTATCACTACGGTGGCGGCGGGGAACACCTTCTTCTGGCGCACCTCTAAGTCCACAGGCAGAAGCTCGGCGATGGGCGTTTGATAATATCCGCCGGGCAAAAAAGCGTTCTCACCACCCAGCATGGCGAACCCGATGCCCGTCTCCTTGACCGCTGTTTGGATGGCTTGCATCTGCTGGGGGGTGAGCGCAACGGCAGGGAAATCGTGCAGGACTATCGCATCATACGCCTGCAGTTCATCGGCGCGGGCAGGAAAGCCTCCTTCCTGAACACGCACCACTTCCAGATTGTTCGCCTTGAGTGCCTTCTCAAGGGAGCGGTTGGGGTCGGCGGGACTGCCTTCGGCAAGCAGGATGCGTGGCTTGCCCTGCACGCGCACGAAGGCGCGCCCGATATTGTTGCGCGCATCGGCATCAGGCGTTGCCTCCATCGTGACTCGGTAGCGGTGAAAGCCCTCCCGTCCGCCCTGCACTGGTATCACCACCACATTCTTGCCTGGTGTGAGGCGTGTCTGCACCGTCTTGATGGGGGTGCCCTCGCGGTCGACCATTAGTGTCGCTTCCGAGGCTTGACGCGCCTCTATCACCACTCGCAGATTGAACGGCTCGCCTATCTTGGTCTCGCTGGGGGCTTGGGTTTCGAGAATCAGCACCTCCTTCGTGGGCTGAACTGAAGCGAGCGAGACGCAGTCTATCTCGATGCCCTCGGTGCTTGCCACAAGGGCGGTGTCGCGAAGCATCCCTTCGGTCTCGTTGCCGTCGGTCAGAAGCACGATACGGCGATGCTTCCCATCGGGGAACAAAGCGGTTGCCAGTCGGATTGCTGAGGCGATATTCGTGCCCGTGGGGTCAGGCTTCGAGTAGAGGGTAGGCAGTTGGCGCGTGTGGGTGGGGGTGAAGTCCACAAGTGCGTCCCGCCCGAACACCACCAGCGCCACAAGGTCATCCTCCGCAAGGTTTTCAATAGCGCGCTGGATATACTCTTTCGCATACTGCTTGCCCGCATCCGAGATACTGTCGGACATATCCAGCACGAACACCACACAGGTGCCACGATGGGACTGCACCATCTGGGGACCTGCAAGCGTGAGCACCAACAGGGTGACCAGCACCATTCGGAGTACGAGAATGAGGGACTTGCGTGCGCGCGTGATGCCCAGCAGGCGACGCCCACTCCACCACACCCCTACAAGGAGCGGGGGCAACAGCCACAGGTAGCCCGGCTCCAGCAAGCCCATTTGGCAAGAGTGTACCCTATTAGTAAAGGGAGTGGGGACTGATAAGAAACACGCAGGAAACCCACCCCACTGCACCGAAACAGTCCTATCAGCATGGCGTCCCCACTGCGTGAGTACTTGGAGCGTATCGCCGAGAACCTTCGGTCGGGCAACGCCACCGAAGAGAGCCACCGCCCCGCCCTCGCCGAACTCATCGAACGGCTCGGGGTAAACCTGCACGCGCTCAACGAGCCGAAACGCATCGCCTGTGGCGCACCCGATATCGCCGTCCAACGCAACACCGACGGCTATCCCCGCACCCTCGGCTACATCGAAACCAAAGAGATCGACACCCCGCTCGCCCAAGCCGAAAAGAGCGACCAACTCCGACGCTACCTCAGCGCACTGCCCAACCTCATCCTGACCGACTACTTGGAGTTCTGGTGGTATACCAACGGCACACGGCGCATGACCGCCCGACTCGCCACACGCGACCACACAGGCAAACTGAAACCCGAACCCGAAGGCGAACACCAACTCCTGCAACTGCTGAACGGCTTCCTGAACCACACGCCCGAACCCATCGCCGACCCACTCGAACTGGCGAAACGCCTCGCCCACTACGCCCACCTCATCCGCAATGTGCTGATTGAGACCTTCCAAAAGAACCAACAGTCCGAACTGCTCCAAGACCTGCGCAAGACCTTTGCCGACACGCTCCTGCCCGATTTAGACAAGCCCGAGCGCACCGCCGAGTTCGCCGATATGCTCGCCCAGACGCTGGCGTATGGGCTGTTCGCAGCGCGCTGTAGCCACTCCGACGCCACCGAGTTCCGACGCATCGGCTCCGCCCAAGACATCCCCAAAACCAGCCCCTTCCTGCGCCAACTGTTCGAAACGCTCACCGGCACAGGGCTGAGCGGGGAGCCGTTTATGGCGTTCGTGGACGATTTGGCGAACCTGCTCGCCTGCGCCGATATGCACGCCATCCTACACGACTTCGGCAAGCGCACAGGACGCGAAGACCCCGTCATCCACTTCTACGAGACCTTCCTGCACGCCTACGACCCGAAACTGCGCGAACTGCGGGGCGTCTACTACACGCCCGAAGCGGTCGTCTCGTACCTCGTGCGCTCGGTACACGCCCTCCTGAAGCGCGACTTCGGCTTCCCCGACGGGCTGGCGACCCTGCCCACCCACCCCGAAACCACCCCACCCCTCTATCTATTAGACCCCGCCTGCGGCACAGGAACCTTCCTCGCCAGCACGCTCGACCTCATCCGCAACGAGCTGGAACGCACCGGACGCGGGGGCTACTGGAACCCTCAACTCATCGACCACCTGCTGAAGCGCATCTTCGGCTTCGAACTGTTGATGGCGCCCTATGTGATTGCCCACCTCAAACTGGGGCTACAACTCGCCACCGCAGGCACACTGCCCAATCGCCGACTCGGCGTCTACCTGACCAACACACTGGACGAGCCGAGTGAGCAGATTGTGATGCAAATCGGGCCCTGGCGCATCATCTCGGAAGAAGCGCACTCCGCCAACCAAATCAAGCAGAAGACCCCCATCTTGGTCATTATGGGCAACCCGCCCTACTCGGCAAACTCCGCCAATAAAATCGAGTGGATTACCCAACTGGTGCGCGAGCGCTACTACCCCAAAGACACCCTCAAAGAGCAGAACCCCAAACTGCTTCTGGACGACTATGTGAAGTTCATCCGCTGGGCGCAGTGGCGCATCGAGAAGACAGGACAGGGCATCTTGGCGTTCATCACCAATCACGGCTACTTGGAGAACCCGACCTTTCGGGGCATGCGCAAGGCACTGATGGAAGCGTTCGATGCCCTCTATCTGCTGGACTTGCACGGCAACGCCCTGAAGCAGGAGCGTGCGCCCGACGGCAATGCTGACGAGAATGTGTTCGATATTCGCGTGGGGGTTGCCCTGCTGATAGCGGTGAAACTGCCCCGATCTGCCGAAGCGTCCGATCAGTCCAAACCGCTTGCAACAGTCTCCCACTACGACCTATATGGAAGCCGTGCCGACAAGTATCAGTTCCTCTGCGATCACGATGTGCTGGACACCGAGTGGCGCCCTCTCGAACCCCAGCCACCCTTCTATCTGTTCGCGCCCCAAGACACCAGCCTGCTTGCCGAGTATGAGCAGGGCTGGAAAATCACCGAGATTTTCTCCCTCTGCTCCACAGGGATTAAAACCCACCGCGACCACTTCGTGTTCGATTTCGAGCGTGCCCCGCTGGAAGCGCGCATCCGAGAGTTCCGCGACCTAACGCTACCTGACGACACGATACGCAAACGCTACGACTTGCGAGATACACGGGACTGGAAGATGTCGAAACACCGCAAGGCTCTGGCAAACGACCCGAACTGGCAGTCCTACTTCCAGAAGTGCCTCTATCGTCCCTTCGATGTGCGCGAGATTTACTACACCCCGCATGTGGTGGAACTGGACAGGCGGGAAGTGATGAAGCATTTGCTGGGAGATAGAACAAACCTTTCACTGATTTTTCATCGTCGTGAAGAACTGGATGTTCCCTACAGCCATTTTATGGTATCCCGTTATCCCACAGAACATGGCTCGTTGTCGTCTAAAACCACCAATTATCAGGCACCTCTCTACCTCTACCCTGACTCTGGCTCTCACGAACACGCGATGGGCGTTGCCCCTCAGCCGAACCTGAACCCAGCGTTCCTGCGCGCTTTGGCGGATGCGCTTCGTGCGGACGGCTCCACCCCATCGCCACCCCTGCCCACCCCTGAGCAGGTCTTCTACTATCTCTATGCGGTGCTTCATTCGCCCACCTATCGGGCGCGCTATGCCGAGTTTCTCAAGCGCGACTTCCCGCGCATCCCCCTGCCCCGAAGCCTGCAAGCGTTCCAACAACTCAGCGCGCTGGGCGAAGAGTTCGTGCAGTTGCACCTGCTGGAATCGCCCCGACTCCTGCAATCCCCTGTCGGCTATCCGATACGGGGAAGCGACCGTGTCGAGAAGGGCTACCCGAAGTATGTCGCGCCCGCTTCGGGTGTCCATTCGGGCAGGGTCTTCATCAACCCCAGCCAATATTTTGAGAGCGTTGCGCCCGAAGTGTGGTCGATGAAGGTGGGGGGCTATCAGGTGGCGTCGAAGTGGCTCAAAGACCGTGTCGGGCGCACCCTCACACTGGACGAGATTGAGACCTATCGCAAAATCCTTTATGCGCTCCACGAGACGCAACGGCTGATGGCGCAGGTGGATACGGTGCTGAACCTCTCGGACGCCTAAGGGGTTCTCCCTCTCTCCAGTCGCTATGCCTCTCCTCTAAACCGTCCCGAAGCGATGCCTTAATCACGCTGTATCCTGTGTCCATCCTGTATTGATCCTGTATGCATCCTGTATGGTCATACAGGATTGATACAGGATGCATACAGGATGCATACAGGATCAAGCGGGGAGTCGCCCTTGTTTTCCGTGCGGTTCGTCTCCCTCGTCTGAAACTCTTTCCCTTATCACTTGACAATCCCTCAAAAATAGGCTATAATAAAGCAGGTGACAACAAGAAAAGGATACGAAGGAGCGAACGCCAACCCTCCATCGCCCCCAAGTCCCCCTTTTCCAAATCACCTCAGTCTATCTCAGGAGGAACCATGATGCGTATTATCCTGTGCAGTATCGGGTTGCTGAGCGCGCTGATTGTCGCAAGCGCGCAATCGTTCACTTATCAGGGC
>FWPU01009625.1_pt1 | contig 15081 bp, 12 predicted proteins | sample 2228361 | NCBI WGS metagenome assembly FWPU01 (sample SAMEA103939777, study PRJEB20133) | metagenome
TTTGTTCCCATTGACAGTCCTTGGCAGGCTGCTGGACCTGCTAGGCCGTACTGTGCTAGTGGTTGTGGCTTTCATTCTGATGGTATTGGGGATGGGTCTTTCTGTGCTCGGCCCGCAAGGGCGAGTGGTGGGCATCCCGTTGTTCATAGTCGGGCTGCTCTTGCTACTCAGGGCATTGGCTTAGGCTCCAGAATGAACGGCGAGTTGGAGCTCGTTCTGATGCCAAATAGCTCTCAGAAGCCACGCCGGCGGCGATATAGTTATAGGAAGGAGTGTGCTATGGCCCGGGTGTACTTGGACTACAACGCGACTACTCCGGTATTGCCGGAGGTGCTCGAGGCGATGCGCCCCTACCTGTCGGGCCGGGCGGGTAACCCATCTAGCTTGCATCAGGAAGGCCAGCAAGCCCGGGCAACGCTGGAAGAGGCCCGTGAGAAGGTCGCCGAGCTTATCGATGCGGAGCCCAAGCAAGTCATCTTCACCAGCGGGGGCACTGAATCGAACAACATGGCTATCTTCGCGCTGGCGGGGCCCCGGCCAGCACATGTGCTTACGACCCGTATGGAGCACCCGTCGGTCGCTCGGTGTTTTGACCGGCTTGAGGAGCTTGGGTTCAACGTTGAGCGGCTGCCAGTTAGCGCCGCCGGTACCGTCGACCCAGAACTGTTCACTGAACGGATCCGGCCCGAAACTACGCTAGCCTCGGTCATGCTCGTTAACAATGAGACTGGTGTAGTGCAGCCGGTCGAGCAGCTTGCCGCAGCCGCGCGGCGGCAACGCGTCTGGTTCCACACCGACGCCGCTCAAGCGGTAGGGAAAATACCGGTTTCTTTCCGCCGGCTTGGGGTCACCGCCCTGACTATAGCCGGACATAAGTTCAACGCGCCAGTAGGCATAGGTGCCTTGGTCGCCCTTCATCCCGATCGGCTTCGGCCATTGTTGCTTGGCGGCCATCAAGAGACTGGACGGCGGCCGGGGACCGAGCCGGTCGCATTGGCCGTCGGCTTAGCGAAGGCACTGCAGCTGGCATGCAAGCGGATGGACAGCGAGGCCAGACGCCTCAGGCAATTAAGGGAACGCTTCGAAGGTCGGCTGAAAGCGGAACTGCCGGAGATCACTGTTGTGGGAGCATGTTCGCCTCGAGCACCAAACACCTCATACATTTACTTCCCTGCATGCACTGGCCAAGCGATGGTGGTGGCTCTGGACCTGGAGGGCATAGCCTGCTCGAGCGGTTCGGCCTGTGCCAGCGGCAGCCCGCAGCCGTCGCCCACGCTGCTGGCGATGGGTTGGAGCCAGGAGGAGGCGCGGCGGGCAGTTCGGTTCAGTCTTGGCCTGTTCACTACTGAGAAACAAGTGGATGAGGCCGTCGATGCAATCTTGCGCGTACTTAAACGCCTGACCGTCTACGGTAGTGCGTAACTTGGCGGTTCTGCACATCCAGATCGGCCGGCCCGACCACCATGCCACACCTAGACACCTAGGCCACCAAGCCGTGCGCAACTTTTTCCGCACCTGCTGTGCCGCTCATCGACCGCTGTCAACCGCGGCGTGAACCGGCCTTGGAGCACTTAAGGTTTTGCATTATAATACGTTGTGGCCGTAGCCTTGACTCTAGCCGCATCCTCGTCCGTCGCGCTTTATGACGTACGATAGCAGATTTGTTATCCTACCGTTTTCACCCGTCGCCCGTTAGGACGGATAACAGAATGATGAGAGCCAATTGCATTCGGGAGGACCTGCTGGCGGCATTTCAGATGGTCTCCGGAGTCATTCCCGCACGGAGCCCAAAGCCGGTTCTGCGCAACGTCAAGATGATTGCCTCGCCCCATGAGGTGGCTCTGATTGCTACCGACCTGGAAGTAGGCATCCGGCACAACGTCAGCGGCGTGACGGTAGAAGAGCCTGGCGAATTAATCCTACCGGCAGTACAGTTCTCGGCTATCTTGCGCGAAACGACTGAGGAAGTGCTTACAATCGAAAGCGAAGATAACAACACGCGAATCTGGGGCCAGAGGTGCGAGTTCCAGTTGCCGAGCGAACCGCCGGAAGAGTATCCCGAAGTGCCGCTGTTCGAGGAAAGCGCCTACCACCTCGTCGACGCAAAGCTGCTCCGGACCATGGTTCGCCGCACAGTGTTCGCTACCGATGTGGAAAGTACCCGCTACGCGCTAAATGGGGTCCTCGTCGATCTGGACAGCGACGGCATTTCGCTCGTCGCTACAGATGGCCGCCGACTTGCCTACATGCACGGCAAGGCCAAGGCCGTGGGCAAGAAAACCAAGCAGGATACCGCTCCCATTATTCCTACCAAAGCGATGAACCTGATCGAACGGAACCTCCATGGGCTCGACGAGGAAGTCAGCCTCGCCCTTCTCGCTAACAAAGCTATGCTCAAAACGAGCAGATCAGTGATATCGAGCAGATTGGTGGAGGGCCGGTTCCCGCCCTACCGTGATGTGATGCCGAAAGGGTTTGAAGCAAGTGTTACCGTCGATACCAAAGAATTCCTGCACGCTGTTCGTCAGGCGGCTATCACAACAAGCGAGGAGAGCCGCGGCATCGACTTGACCTTGGACGAAGGCCACATCGTACTCCTAGCTCGTGCCGCTGAGGTTGGCCAGTCGAAGGTCAGCCTGCCCGTCGCATTCGAAGGCCGGCCGATGACTGTCACGTTTGATCCTAGGTACCTGTTGGACATGCTGCGGGTGATCGACGACCAACCTAGCGTACGACTCGACCTGCTCGGGCCAGAAGCGGCGGCCGCCTTCCGCACCGATGACGGCTACGTCTATGTCGTCATGCCACTTACGAGGGAGAGGTAACGTCCGATGGCCGAGCAGCTACCCGAAGGGGTCGAACGAATCGGCACTGTCCTTACGGAAGTTATTGCCCGACGCGGCTTGGCCCGGCTCCGCCAACAGGAACTCTGGGAGAAGAGCTGGCGGCAGGTGGCCGGTCCCCACATCGCTGAGCAGACGCGTGTCGGGTCGTTCCGCCGCGGTGTGCTTGAAATACTCGTCGGCAACTCGAGCCTGCTCCAGGAACTGGCCGCGTTCCGCAAGGACGCTCTCCTGGCGGAACTGAAGCGATGCCTCAACGCTCATACGATACGCCAGCTGCGCTTCAGGCTGGACAGCTTCGCCGACAAGTAGGCAGCATCCAATGCGGCGTGCAACTGCATACATGCAGCCGCATCGATCTACTAGCGAGGCGTTTGCGTATCTGGCATTGTACGGGAAGCGTTCCGATTTCCAGCTCAGCATTGTCGAGCCCGATAACGATATCGGTGCTATGCCTCGGTGGCTGCTCCTAATGGTGTGTCGACTTGGACAAGAGCTGAGTGCCGGTGCTCTTGCAGCCAGCGCCACAATCTCTCAAATTCGAAAATTACTGGGGTAGAAAAGGGACATGAGCGACCCGGCTATACGATACACGGCTGAATCCATTCGGGTGCTGGAAGGCGTGGAAGCAGTTCGTAAGCGACCCGCGATGTATATTGGTGATACCTCACATCGCGGTCTTCATCAGCTTGTCTTTGAGCTAGTGGATAACTCGATCGACGAGGCGATGGCCGGCTATTGCAGTCAAATCGTGGTTCGCATCCACGGCGATGGCTCGATCACCGTTGCCGACGATGGTCGTGGAATACCAGTGGACGAGCATCCGAGCGAGCATCGCCCGGCGCTTGAAGTTATCATGACCAAAGTCCATTCGGGCGGTAAGTTCGACCGTGGCATCTACAAGGTTTCGGGCGGCCTCCACGGCGTCGGACTGACTGTGGTAAACGCGCTGAGCGAGTGGCTTGAAGTGGAGGTGAGGCGCGATGGGCATGTTTTCAGCCAAGAGTACGGTCAGGGTGTGCCCACCACGCCCATGAGACAGGTTGGCAAGACCACGCAGACGGGCACCAAGATCACTTTCAAGCCGGATTCGGCTATCTTCGGCGAACAGAGGTTTCGGTATGAGATAATTCAGGGTCGCCTACGCGAGTTGGCGTTCCTCAATAGCGGCCTGCGCATCAAACTGGTTGACGAAAGAGACGGGAGGGAAGATGAATTCTGCTACGAGGGCGGAATCAAGGAGTTTGTGCGGTATCTGGATCGCACCGAAAATGTGCTCCATCGGGAAATGTTCTATGTGCAACAAGAGCTGGAGCGTGTCTATGTCGAGATAGCACTCGAGTATAACGAGGGATTCAACGAGCGGGTCTACGCCTACGTGAACAACATCAACACAATTGAAGGTGGCACGCATGTGTCCGGCTTCCGCACCGGACTGACACGTAGCCTTAATAACTACGGCCGAAAGAATAATATGTTCAAGGACATAACGCCGACGGGAGACGACTTCCGTGAAGGTCTCACTGCCGTAGTAAACCTAAGGGTCCCGGAGCCGCAATTCGAGGGGCAGACGAAGACCAAGCTCGGTAACAGCGAGGTGGAGGGCATAGTAGCCAGCGTGATGCATTCCGCTCTGAGTGAGTTCCTCGAAGAGCATCCAGATGCGGCCAAGCCAATCGTACAAAAAGGTCTGCTGGCGGCTGAGGCGCGCGAGTCGGCACGCAAGGCGCGGGAACTGACACGCAGGAAAGGAGCCCTGGCGAACAGCGGCTTGCCTGGCAAGTTACGTGATTGTCGCCGGCATGAAGTTGACGGCAGCGAGCTGTTCCTTGTCGAGGGCGATTCGGCTGGCGGAAGTGCTGATTCCGGACGAGACAGCGAGTTCCAAGCTGTCCTGCCACTTCGCGGCAAGATACTCAACGTTGAGAAGGCACGGATCGAGAAAGTCTTGGGATCGGAGGAGATACGAAACATTTTTAGCGCGCTCGGGATCAGCCCAAGCGAAGAGGATATTTCGAAGCGTCGTTATGGGCGTGTTGTGATCATGACCGACGCCGACGTTGCCGGCAGCCACATCAGGACCCTGCTGCTGACCCTCTTCTACCGGCAGATGCCGAAGCTAATCGAGGAGGGCTACGTCTACGTGGCACAGCCGCCACTTTACCGGATCCGGCACAAGAAAAAGAGCTGGTATATAGATACAGAAGAACAGATGCATGGCCAGCTCCTCCAGCTCGGCATCGAGGGCACAGAGCTGCGTAAGGCCGACGGCAGAGTGTTTGCAGGGGAACGGCTGGCGGAGCTTGCACGCATTCTCGCCTCTATCGAGGAGCCGGTGGTGGCGCTGGAACGACGCGGCATAAGCTTGCGAAGCTTGGTCGAGCGGCATGAACCGGAGTCGGGACTGCTGCCGGTCTACCGTCTCGTGGTTGGCTCGGAGGAGAGGTGGTTCAGCAGTAAGGATAAACTAGACGCGTACATGGAATCGAAACAGAGAGAACGCGGGCAGGAGTTGGAAGTGGTCGATGAGGAGCAACAGCAAGCGGCCCAGACGCCGGATACACAACTACGGGTCACCGAGTTCCCTGAGATCCGTAGTATTAACCGCCAGATACCCAAGCTGCAGGCTTTGGGTATGACAGTGGCCGAACTGGTCGCGCGTGGCCAGGGCAATGGGGAAGACCAGTCGCCGCCGTTCCGCCTCAAACGCGGGGACGAGGAAGTGCCGGTGAGCGATTTACGTGCTCTTGTGCCTGCCTTGAGGAAGCTTGGCGAACGCGGCCTGTCTATCACCAGGTTTAAAGGCCTAGGCGAAATGGATCCGGAAGAGCTCTGGGAAACAACCATGAACCCGAGCCGCCGCTCGCTTATCCAGATCCGGCTCGAAGATGCCCAGAAGGCCGACGAGATGTTCCGCATACTTATGGGCGACCAGGTCGAGCCGCGGCGCGAGTTTATCGAGACGCACGCGCTGGAGGTCAGAAAGCTCGACGTTTAGCCCTCAGGATCTGCTCCACGGCACTACCCGAAGCACGATAAGTAGCCTGCCCGCCAAAGGCGTACTCAATGCTGCTGTCTGTAGCAGTTCAACTTGCTACCGCTAAGCCACTTGAACAGTGCGGCGATCTTCCCTGGACGAGGTGCTTTCCTGTCCGCCGGCTTGGTAACGGCAACAGAGTGCGTGCTTCAAGCCAATATGCGTTGTATCTTGGCCATATGTCGGTGAGGGAGCGGCGGCCGGCGCTTCCCCCTCTGTATGGGGGTAGTTGAGCTGGGGCACGTGTAGCCTCCGCAGTACTTCGATCGGCGTAGTTGACCAGACCAGTTTCATGTGTAATTGTGAAGGCTTAGAAGTACGTGAGCTTTCAGTAGCGGTGGTGGGCAAACATTTTCGGCCACTGCTGTCTGAGTTGAGTCTGGCCGTGGCTCCTGGTCAGGGCTTGGGCATAACGGGCGAGTCCGGATCCGGCAAGACAACACTCTGCTTGGCCCTCGCCGGCTTGCTCGACCCAGAGCTCAAGATAATAGCGGGCCGCATAACTGGTCCCCTTGGGGGTCTGAACTGGCATGAGGCTGTGAGAGCCGGCGCCGAGAGCAGTCCGGCTGGAGGCAGCCGGGCCGGCGCGGGCCGACTGTTCTGCCTGTTTCAAGAGCCGCGTGCCAGCCTTAATCCATATCGTAAGATAGGCTGGCAACTGAGGATCGCGCTGCGTGCGACCAGAAGTGCGCGGCGGAAACGAACTGGCGGTCCCGGCAGAAACAGGCGGGCCGGCTTGCTCAGCCTGCTGGACCGGTTTGCTGGCCGGCAGCGGGCCAACGAGCAGGATGCAGTCACGGAAGCGCTGCTTGCCGCTCAGCTCGAGCCGGCTGTGGCCAACCTTTACCCCGCCCAACTAAGCACCGGTATGTGCCAGCGGGTGCTGGCCATGGCTGAGTTGGTAAAACCCAAAATGCTTATTGCCGATGAGCCCTTTGTATCTGTCGACCAGAACACCAAAGCGCTGCTCGTCCGAAGACTTGAAAAATGGAAGCGTGAGCAGGGCCTTATACTGCTGCTTGCCACACACGACCGCGAATTGTTGCGAAAGCTGACCTCGCATGTGGCTGTTATGTATCGAGGCCATATAGTTGAGTATGGGCCAACTGAAGAAGTTTTGGGTGGCTCCGGGTGCATCCACCCCTATACCGAGCTCATACGCGAAGTTGACTATTCGGGCAGAGCGGAACCGGTTGGCGACGGGTTGCGGGGCAAACCTGAGGGCAAAGGGCAGCCTGGCGAGCCGGCGGCGCAGCACAAGACGGGCCCAGAAATGCAACAACATTGTCAGCCAGCCAGCGAAATTCGCTGCTTGTTCGCCGCACGCTGCAGCCGAGCTGAGCCTGGCAGCTGTTCGGTTACTGTTCCGGAATATGTCAACGCAGCGGGCGAGGTGAGCCAGTTCGATCCGCAAGCTCATTTGGTCCGTTGCGTTAGACTCGGCGCCGTGACTAAAAAAGCGGCAGGAGCGGGCCGGATAGAATCGTGGGAAACTGGCGACCTGGCACCTGCACCGGCCAGGACGGCGGAGGCGTACTGTGATTCGGGTACCGAGTCAAGCCGCGGCCGCCAGCATGCACCTGTCCTGGAGGTGGAACGCCTTGTGGTCGGCTATCGGACAGGACGCTGGGGCACTTGCCGCAAGTTCGTGCTGGAAGGGGTTGAGCTTAGGGTGCATGCGGGCGAGCGAGTCGGGTTGGTTGGGCCGAGTGGTTGTGGCAAGACGACGTTGGCACGGACACTGGTCGGGCTACTTGCTCCGCTTGCTGGCATCGTCCGTTATCTGATCGGCAGCGGGCAGGCTGTGGAGCTGAGCAGCTCGAGGCCGAGGAGCAGAGGCTTACATCGCATCGTGCAATTGGTTCACCAAGACGCCGATCTCGCCCTCGATCCGGCTGCTAAGCCTATAGATGCGTTGGCCGAGGCGTATCGGGTCTACAGTCCCGGGCTGAGCTGGCGGGCGGCGCGTCGCTGGGCAGCAGCTCTAGCCGAACAGTTTGCGTTGGACAACATCGTCTTGTCGAACAGGATGTGGCAGCTGAGCGGTGGCGAGCGGCGGCGAGTGGCTGTCGCCCGGGCACTCGCCGCACTCGGCTGCCCCAGCGCGGGACCGGGTTTCCCCAGACTGCTGATCCTGGATGAGCCTACCTCCGGTATAGACGTTATCCTGCAAGAGTGGTTGGCAAAAACATTGATTTGGGCACAAGGTGAAATGAATTTGGCTATACTTACTCTGACACACGACCGTAGATTCGTTCGGCGGTTTTGCACTAAGTGTCTGGAGCTGACCAGCGGGAAAGCGGGGCTCGCTGAAATGGTTGCCAAAGCCGACAACAAATAGCTCTATGATGGCAGACAGAACGTAGTGGATGGTTGAGCGCGAAGTGACAGTCAGACGTCGCGGCTCTATCGATCCTTTAGGAAGCTGAACTCAGTTGCGATGCAGAGATGGCGTGCAATATTAGGCGTGGTCGTTGGTGCCGCGCTCTGTAGCGTTTGCCCACAGGCTGGCATCGCCGATTCTGAAGACGACTGGCTCACCAGCATCGCATGCAGACTGTGTTACATACATTGCCAGGAGATGACGTCTACGCTACGCGGCGACGTAAAGGATCTGGTTACAGCGCTTTTTGACATTGTCTATACCGGTGAACTTAAGGTTGATTGGCTTGAAGACAGCCGGCTGCCACCGGTTACTGTCGACAATAGCGCGAGTATTGGAGACAACTGGTGGCAAGCGTATGCAGGAAAAAAGAGGATAATCCAGCTGGTACTTTGGAAAGAGGGCGGCTGGTACGTGGTCAAGGCGCGAGAGTATGATCCGCGGTTCCGCCTGCTCGGCCGTGAAATTGAGGAACGAATTGCCTTACGGGCAATGGTGCCCGAGATTGCCGGGCGTGCCGCTTTGCTCGCCCATACCCCGATCGGTCAGATCAGCGGTGTTGAGGGCGCCTACGTTAGTGTCCGCTTCCCGGGCGGTGCAGCACTGGCCGAGCATCTGGATTGGCTGGGCCTGCGTGCGGCGGCAGGAATGGAAATATTGGTCGATGAGATGCCCGCTGAGGCAGGGCAGGGGACCGGCGGGGAGGAAAGGCGGCCTTGTCATCGGATGAGGTTCCGAGACACCTTTCTGCTCATACGCAACTGGAGCGTAAGCGGCGTTGATTGCACCCTCGCCGGGCAGCGGCCCTCGCTGTCGTTGACATATGCCGGACCCCGCTACTACGCCAGGCCAATGCGGTCGGAGGAAACCGAACGGATCGAGGTGCTGGTTCTTGACGCTCAGTCGCGCCCGCTCGCCGGCTGTGAGCTCTTTGCTGCCACGAAAGCGTATAGCACAGACCGGCCCGCCCTTGTCGGAGTCTCCGGCTTGGACGGCAAACTGTCGGTTCCGGTAAACGGCCGAGGCGTATTGTACCTCAGCGCGCGGTACGAGGGGCTGAATGCAGAGAAAATCGTTTTGCCCGGATTGACCACAGAGCCCGTGACTTTTCGCCTACCGACGCGTGGCCGGCGCGCTGAGTTTGTCGATGAGCTTGAGCGTATTTACAGGCAACTTCGCGACCAGGCGCGTGTGAGGAACGAAGTGGTCGAGCAATTGCGTGCGGCACTGAGTGCCGGCGAGGCTGAGAAGGTGCGGCGGTTAGTCGCGGCGGCGGAACAGAGCGAGCTTGATTACCAGGAGGTCGAAGCGCGCGTCGAACGGCTCCGTCGCCAGGCTGCGGTAGCCGGGGAAGACGTCGACCAATTCGCCACTGACCTGCTTCAGTACGCCAAGCGAGTGGCCAGGCCGCTGATCACCAAGGAGCTCAGACAGTGGTCAGAGGCGTTGTTGAGGCGCCAGAAACGCGCCGAGCTGCTCAACCGCCTAAAGGAGTGCCAGGCAGCATTCGAATGGTACAAACTGGCTAAACTGTACGAGCAGCTCCTCGCGCTGGACCCCGATGACGAGCGAGCAAAAACTTTGCTGGCAAGCCTGACGAATGATCTCAAAATCAAAGATGCTGCACACGCGGCAGCACGCGAATTCGTTGATACAAAGCTCGACCAGCTCGATTATGAGACGCTGAAGCAGCAGAGGGACAAGGTGGGCAAGATCATCGCCAAACTACTTGAAGTAGAAGACCACCTCTGGCTTGCTAAAGTCCGCCGCGCTATGCTCAAATGGGCCGAATGGATGTCACGAGAGGGTGATGAGCTGAAAAAACTTGCAGAAGAAGCAAAGTCCTCACCAGATGAGGACCGAAACAAGGAGGTCGAAGTAATCAATGCCAGCATAACGAGGCTGAAGGAGCTGTCCGAAGACTGGCAAAAGTGGATGAAAGAGATCGACGAGCTCATTCAACGAGTAAGTAACGAATGAGCCGTCCTGCTGATCGCAGCAAAGTGTGAATCACTAGAGGCTGCTTGGAAGTAGTTCCAGCGCTTGTCGATGGGCATTGTTCGCTTAGAGTCTTGCTGGGTTACGTGCGCAAGGCGCGCCGCTCGGCAGAGTGCGGGCCAGCAGCATTATGTCGCGCGTAGCGAGCTGGAGCTCCGTTCTGCAGCTACCCTTGCCGCAAGTCCGGTTGGGCAAGCCGAACCTACGCGGGTTGCGGTTGGCCGGTGGCGTTGGGGTTCTTCGGGGTCCGTTGGGCGTGATGCGAGGCCGCGGTCGCCGACGCACAGGCTGAACCGTTGCCCCCTGCGCTGGGATAGGTATGCTGGACGCCTTGCTCCGTGGAGAGGTCGGGTTCGGCTCCATCGCTACCGCTCTGTCTCTGAAAGGGATGAAACATTCCAGCCGTGGCATGCGAAGCGCTGAGCTGGGGCATGGTTTTGTTGCCAAAATTCGGACCCTATAAGGGTTGGACAAACTTGGCGGGCTTGGTTCCCAGCGCTACCGGATGGTAGAACGAGGAAGCAGTTGACCTTCTTTCGCATCAGCCATCTAGAGGAGCCGCGGAGCGGCTACCCTGAGCTGGCAAGTAAAGGCGCTTCGAGGCTGGCGAATGGGTCGGCTGTCGAACCAGGCGCTGGCTTAAGCTCAGCCGCTTTACCAATCGTGTTAGACACGAGGCTGAGCGCGAGCACCAAGACTAAGCCGCAGGGCCACCATTGGAACGCCAGGCCCAGTAACGACGGGAGGCTGGCGGAAAGGAACCGGCTCTTCTGGTGGGGGCGGACTTGCTTGCAGGTGCCCGGCAGCGCGGGATAACCTTCAGCGCAGGATTTCGAGGAGGCGCCTGCCGAAAATGATGAGTCCGATGATGGCACTGCCGATTGCGGTGATCAGGACGGCGGCAGCGGCTATATCGAGCGAGCGCTTGCCGTCTGGCTGTCGGTCCAGGCCGGCGGCCCGGCAGAGCATCTCGACGGCCGTGTTGAATAGCTCAGCGGCGATGACTGCTGCGATGCACCCGATAAGCACGCACCATTCCAGCGGCGAAACGGCAAGGACGCAGGCGCTGGCGACAACAGCTACGGCGGCGAAGAGATGGACAGCAAAGGTGGAATGGCCCCGAACCGCTGACTTTAGGCCTCGGGCGGCATCGCAAAACTTGGCTCGCCACGTACGCCGCGTCTCAGATGGAAGGTTCTCAGTCACTGGGTCGTCCATAATTCTGGTCGGAAACTGAGCCAGAGGCGGTCTTTCGTCTCGCCCTCTTCGGCCGGCGGCGCCTGCAGGCCAGCGGGCCAAGCCCTTCGGCCGGCCGCACGTGCTCGGCCGCAAGAGCGATCCATTGGATTGCTCTTGAGCCCTGCGGCGCCGGATGCGCGCCTCACCACAAGTCCAGCTCGCGCAGCTGCGCCCCAGTTCCCGCTTGCCTGAGGCTGCCGAACGGGAGCACCTGCATCGGAGCAAGGCGCCGTCTCGAGCAGCAAGACTCGGCAGAAGAGCTGCGTCGGCGTCGCGGCCCGGCAGTTTCATCGCGCATTGCCAAGAGGCAGTAGTTGCTGGTCGCCATGAGGCCGCGCTCGGCTTCGCCAGTATTAGTTCTATTCAACCGGGGCATATTGCACCAGTGAGGGCAGGTCCTCGCCGTATCGGCCCGCTTCGATACCCAGTTGCGACAGGATGCGCGGCATGAGCTCGATCCCGACGCCATAGTCCCTGCGCAGCGGATTCACCTTGATCGCCAGCCGGAAGATCAGGTCTGCACCTACCCGCGTTAATCGGATCGACTGACCCAAACTTCTCCGTTCGCCGAAATCATAGGCGGTGGAAAGAGACGAAATCCACTTCGGGCTCATGTAGTAATTGAACGTCGCTCGGGCGATTCGGCTGCCGATCGGCGACATCTGCATATAGCCCAAGTAGAGGTTACCGCGTGTGGGGCGCATGAGGAACAGGCCCATGTCCCAGAAGCGGGGCCCGTCGTCGGCCGGCTCGAACCAGCCGGACGATGTGAGCGTTGTGCGGTCACCTATGAACCAGGCATACTCATAGGTTAACAGGCCGAACTCCGCGCCGAGGTTGTCACGATCCGCCTCGGGGAACCATGCGGCGCCCAAGTCTAGTTTCATCCAGTCGATGATCCGTCGGCCGCCCGGTGGACCACGCTTGGTCTGCAGCCGCTGACGAACATTGAACCGCAGCACGTGCAGGTCGTCCAGCGTCTCCGGATAATGCATTAACGCGAGGCGAATCGCATAATGTTGCGGGTCCAGCGCGAGCGGGAACGGCTTGCCGGGCAGCGTGTAGTCGCGATAAAGGAACCGCATGCGGAATACCTGCTCGGCGTCCTCTTCCAGTTCGTCGTACTGCGGCAGGAGCGTACGGTCCAGGTCCGACTGGGCGATGTAGTAGTCCAGCTCCAAGGAGACCTTGTGTGCCAGCGCGTGCAGGTTAAACAGGTCGCTCTCCACGCTCGGGTAAACTCGCCAGAGCGGCAAGCAGAAGCGGCTGCCCAGGGCCCCGTAGAGGCGGTCCTCGGAGTCGCCCGCTACCGTCTCGGACCAGACTGTGTAACGGCCAACCGCATAGGGCACCACCCGTAGGCTGCCAAAGTTCAGCGGCATGTCCAGCTCGTGCAGCGTATCGAACCGTGAGCCGATCGTCGCCGGCGCGTCGGGGAAGACCGTTATGTCGCCAAATGAGCGGTCCGCCACCAGCAAGTTCATATAGGCAGCGTTCATGTGCATGTAGTAGGTAAGCCGGTTGCCTAGCAGCGGCTCGCCCACCAGGAACCAATCGAAGCGCGGTAGGTAGTCGGTCGAAGGTATGAAGTCGAGCACACGTCGGCGAGCCAACAGCGACCAGGACCAGTTGTCAAGTTGCTGTTTCAAATAGACCAAAGTCTCTTGATCCTTGCCTTCTTCCCACTCCTGCTCAAAATACTGTTCCAGGAAATTGATGTCCGATATCCAAGAGCCTTCCAGGTGCATGGTCAGGTCGAAGGGCAGCATGTGCCGGTGGCGGAACAGGATTCGGCCGCGCAGCTCCTGTTCCAGCGGCATGTTGTTGCGGCCACGGCCAAGCCGGTCAGTGCCCCGGTCTTGAATCCACCAGGCATTGAGCAGGCCAAAGTGTACGTGGCCCGGCATATTCCAGGTCCGTGCCGATCGCCGGCCCACGACGGCTCAAATAGCCGGCGAGTAGATCCCAGTGGTCAATCCAGTCTGGCTGCTGCCGGCCGAGCAGCCGGAACATGTCCCAGTTGGTCTGCAACTCGGTGCCGAACGAGCGGCTCTGCCGAAGCCGTACCCTGCGTAACGGGGTGCTTACTTGATCGAGCGGGCCTTGCAGATAGGGCCAGTAGAAGATGGGCAAGTCCATGAACCGGAGCACGTTCGCCTCGCTAGTGACCCAACGCCGCTTGGTCATGATCGGCTTGCCAGTGGCCGGGTCAACGGCCGGCTGGCCGGTGAGCTTGCTTGTCAGTGGTACCACTTCCTCTTCGACGAAGACCCGGTCAGCCTCCAGGGCATAAGTAGGCAGCGGGAACCGGCTCGGCGTAATCTGAGTGTAGTGGCCAAGGAAGATGTTTTCCGCAAGCTGACGTAAACGTCGTGCGCGCACGAAGACGGGCCCTTGCAGCTTCTCGTGATATGCATAGAGCGTGGCGTCCGTAGCGATGCCTGCGTGCCGATCGGCGTCGTAATACAGCTGATTCATCTCGGCGGTTCGGTCCCCCTGCCGGAAGATGACGTTGCCCTCAAGATATAGTTGCAGTGGCGGCTGCTGGCCCTGCTGGGCGGCCAGGTCGCTCAGCGGTCGCGTCCAGAGCACCATGCGGTCCGCGAGTATGTCGATCGGCTCATCGCCCGGCTCCTGCAATACGGCGTTGATGCCGCCGGTGAAGACGAGCGCCTGCTCGGTGGGCGATAGGCGGACCGTTTCGACTTGGAACGGGGTAAAGCCCCGTGGGTTAAGTGTGAGGCGGCCCTGCAATTCCTGGGGCAGTATAGGCGGGGCAGTTAGCTGGAAGTTGGCCGTCATAGCGGTGTCGCCTGAGTTGCCAGCGGCAGTTTGAGCCGCCTGCAGGGTTGCCGCCCGGCCGCCGGAACGCGTTTGCACGCCGCGCAAGTAGAGCGGATCGTCGATTGCCGGGCCAACCAGCCGTTCGCGCAGCTCGACCCGCACTTCTCCATAGGTCTGGAAGGTCTGAAACAACCTCTGCTGGTGTCGTCGATCGGCCAATGTCTCGATTGAAACGCCGCCCTCGGCATAGAGCTCGATAGTTGCCAGGCTACCCCGCTGGGTGCCGGTCGGTTCGTGTAGCCAGATGACCGCTCGCGGGGCCCGCAGGCGGAACAGGCCCTGGGCGACGTAGACGTGGCCTTTGAGCAGCAGGATTCGGACGTTTCCCTCTGTCCAGTTACGGATCGAATCGGCGGCGATCTCGATCGGTTCGCTCTGGCTCGGCCCAACTGGCGCTGCGGCCTGCAGCAGGGCGGTTGTCAGGAGCAGCAGCGGAGCTGTAGCTGCTAACAGGGCGGAGCTGTTAGGCCCCTGCCGACCATAGTGGCCGGGGCAAGGGCCAGCCGATCGGTTCGCTGGCCCGGTCGTCAACGGGCTCGAGCGGCCGAGCCATCGGCTCTCGACCTGCCTTTCACTCGCTATGCCGTCCGTAGCTCTCAGCCGCATCTAACGGAGCCTCAACAGTGTCGAAGGGAAGTGCGCTCGTTATGGAGGGGACCGGTTCGGCGCCGAACGCAGCAGCGCGGCGACCAGACGACACTCATAGCCTCATTCAGGGCCATGGACAACGGCTGCTG
>FWPU01009629.1_pt1 | contig 15078 bp, 19 predicted proteins | sample 2228361 | NCBI WGS metagenome assembly FWPU01 (sample SAMEA103939777, study PRJEB20133) | metagenome
CAACATTGGAGGTGTTTATGATGAAGAAAGTCACAGTCGTGTTCGGGTTGGGGCTGCTTCTGCTGGCGTTCTCTTTGCCGGCAGGCAGCGGGCAGATGGGACCGATGATGGAGGCAAAGAGCCCTGAGGAGCTGCACCGAGAGATCACGGTGCTCAAGGCCCTAAATCGCATGGAGCTCTCCAAAGAGCAGCTAGAAGAGCTTTTGGCCATCGTGTCTGAACTTAAGGCCGCTCATCAGGAGATGATGAAGCCAGCGATGGAGCTGCGGGAGTTCTTGCTCGATTGGCAAGGCAGTCGCGAGGATTTTGAAAAAGCGCTGGCGCCGATGGAAGAAAAAGCACAAGCTGCTCATCGGGCTTTTCAAGAGAAGCTCAAAGCTTCCGTCGAGCGGATCAAAGATCTGCTGAGCTTCCGCCAGGGGGAGATACTGATGGACGCACTGGTGGATTTAGCCGGCCCGCCGATGCGGATGGGCATGATGCGCATGCGTGGGATGCGCGAGATGATGGAAGAGATGATGGAGCGCATGCGCGAGCACATGCAGCAGATGGGCATGATGCCCATGATGCCAAAGATGCACGAAAGAATGCTGGAGCGCATGCAAAAGATGAGAGAGCAAATGCCTCGTATGATGGCACTGCGGGCCCGTCTGGAAGAGGTTCTGATGAAGCATCTGGATCTGCTGGAGCGAGTGCTCATGGAAAAGCTGAAGCGGGTCAAGGGATGAATCTTAAGCGCTTACGTGAACACTGGCAGGACGAGGGCGAATCGGCTTTTTTATATCAAGTCTTGGCCGAGCTTGAGCCCGACGAGCGCCGCAAAAAACTCTATCTGCGCCTAGCCGATGTCGAGACGCAGCATCAAGAGGCCTTCGCGAAGCTTCTGGTTGAGCACGGTGTGCAGATAGAAAAATTTCGACCCGGCTTGCGGACGCGGCTCCTAGGATGGCTGGCCCGTCGCGGCGGGGCTTCGACAGTATTAAGTCTTCGCATCGCCGATGAGGCCCGCGAGGTGAAAAACTATCTGCGCGAGAGCCAAGCCCAAGGCCCCAGCCAAACTGCAGAACTCTCACAACGAGTGGCCCGTGATGAGGCGCGCCATGCGGAGCTGTTGATAGAACTTTCGGGCCGACGGGGCGAGCCCTGGCACCGCATTGAGTCAGGCGGCTTTTTAAGAAACGTCGTCTACGGCTTCAACGACGGACTCACGGACAACTTTGGCTTAGTGATGGGAGTGCTGGGGGCCAATACGCCGGCATCGTTCATTTTGCTTGCGGGGCTGGCAGGTTTAGCGGCCGACGCGCTCTCAATGGGCAGCAGCGGCTACTTAGCTGCCAAGAGCGAACAAGAAGTTTATCAGCACGAGATCGAGCTTGAGCGCGAAGAGATCAAACTCATGCCCGAAGTCGAAGCTGAGGAGTTGGCGCTGCTCTATGAAGCCAAGGGGATGCCCGCTCAAGCGGCGCGTCAAGCGGCGGCCCAAGTCATGGCCGATCCGCAGATTGCGCTGCAAGAGAGTGGGGCTCGCCGCTGCGCGAGGGGCTGCTGACGGGCACGGCAACAGCCTTGGGCGCACTGATCCCCGTTTTGCCCTTCTTCTTCGGGAGTGGGCCCGTCGCTATTTGGACCTCGTTTTCGATCAGTATGCTCTCGCACTTTCTCGTGGGAGCGGCCCGAAGCCTCTTTACGGGGCGCGGGGCTTTTCGAAGCGGGCTCGATATGTTCTTAGTCGGGCTGGGCGTCGCCGTCGTGGGGTATCTGGTGGGGATGCTGATTGAGCGGTTATAATTACAGCTGAAAAGAGTAGCCTATGCGCCGACGTGACAAACTTCTGGAGCGAATCCTACGCGGCACCTCTGATGCGAACATTCCCTTTGACGGAATGTGCCAACTACTGCGTAGATTGGGATTTGATATGCGCGTTCGGGGTGATCATCACATCTTCACCAAAGAGAATGTTGAGGAAATCTTAAACTTACAGCCCAAAGGTGGAAAAGCTAAACCTTATCAAGTAAAGCAGGTCCGCAGCGTGATTTTCAAGTACAAGCTAGGAGGAGAAGACGATGATTAAGTATGAAGTCATTATCTATTGGAGCAAGGAAGACCAGGCATTTGTCGCCGAGGTTCCGGAGTTGCCCGGATGTGCCGCCGATGGTGCTACCTATCAGGAGGCTCTGGCCAATGTGGAAGTGGTTATTCAGGAATGGATCGAGACCGCGAAGGAACTGGGACGGCAGATTCCTGAGCCGAAGGGCCGCTTGATCTTCGCGTAATTCAAAGGCGATGACACCAGGCAACTATGCCACACAAGTTCGATCCCAAGAACATTGAACGGCTCGATAACCCCGAGCGGGCTCAGTGGCAAAGCATCGAGGCGTTCTTAAAGATTCTTCAGCCTCGGACGGGCATGACAGAAATCAAGCCGCCGCAAGCTACTGGGTTTCAACCCGCGTAGATAAGGCGGCTGCCTGCTTGTTGATCATGGGGTCGATATATGATATACCGTAAACATGGCTATCGAGTATCGGCGAGACGAACATCGGGTGCATCTGATTGTCTATCACTTGATCTGGTGCCCGAAACGTCGCAAGCCTGTCTTGGTTGGGGACGTGGCAAGGGCCTTTCCCACGACTCCGGCCTATCAAATCATCAAGGAATGCAAAGGCATCACTTCCCGCGAGTTGCGGTTGAAATATCAGGATCTGCACAAAATCCCATCGCTCTGGACGCGCAGCTACTTTGCCAGCACCGCCGGGAATGTTTCGCAAACGGTGATCCAGCACTACATCGAGGCCCAGAAGGGACTTTGAATGTATCGTGTACGTCGGCTGAAGCTCGGAAGGAACCTGCTTCTCGATCAGCTTGCTTTGGAGTGTGGCAGAGTCTACACCGCAACGCTGGTGAGGTTCTGGCGGACAGTCCGCAAGAAGAGAGTCTGGCTCAAGCCCTCTTCGATGATGCGTTGGGGCAACTCCGACTCGCTTCATGCCCACACTGCCGATGCCTGTGTTCAGGCATTCTTCTCGGCCCCGGCGAGTTGGAGGGCAAGAAGACTGGCCGATTCGCAGGCGAAGCCTCCTCAACGCCGTCGAAGATTCTTCCGAATCGAATACAAGTCGAGTGCCATCCAACATCAGAACGGTATTCTGAGATTGAGCAACGGGAGGAATGTTGCCTCCTTGGAGATCGAGTGGCCGTGGGAGATGCCCAAGACGGTCGTGATCCGCTGGGATGGGGGACAATACGAAGCTATTGCCACTTATCTTCTCCCAGATCCACCGCCCATCCCAGTAGGCCGTGCCGTGGGGATAGACCTGGGAGAGGTTCATCTTGCCACGACCTCGGATGGGTTGATCATCAACGGGCGGTATCTGCGGAGCCTTCAGAGATTGCGGAACAAGACAGTGGCTGCCTTTCAGGCCAAGATGGACGTGAAAACCAGACAATCCCGGAGATGGAAGCGTCTCAAGCAAGCCAAGGTCAAGCAACTGAATCGGCTCGACAACCGCATCCGCGATGTTCTGCACAAGGCCACGACAGGACTCGTTTCCACGCTGGCAAACGATGGCGTGCAAACCCTGATCATCGGCGATGTGCGGGATATTCGACAGGATTTGGACTGTGGGCGAAAGGCCAACCAGAAGTTGCATCAATGGCTTGCCGGACGCACCCGCTGGTATCTCGAATACAAGGCACAGGCAAAGGGCATGGGAACAGCCTTGCAAAACGAGGCGTTCAGCTCGCAAGGATGTCCCTTGTGCAGACGCAGGAACCAAGTATCCGGCCGCGTCTATTCTTGCCCATGTGGCTTCGTCGGCCATCGAGATCATGTCGGAGCGCTCAACATCCTTCCCAAGTATCAGGGCTACGGCCCTGTAGTCGGCCTTATGGCAAGGCCCACGGGCTGGCGGTATCACCCCCACGCCCGCGTAGCTCGCGGATTCCACTCCACGCCGCGAGAAGCTGCGGCACTTTAGTGCCCGCAGAGTGTCACTGGAAGCCCATCGATACGCCGATGGGGCCGCCGTTGAGCGAGCGGGTCCCCATCGAAAAGGTTCTCAACGCGCTGCAAGCAGCGGGTTTCGAGCATTTGCGCGAGCACGCGATCTATCCCTATCATCATGTGGTCGAGGCGATGTGAGGGCTCTTTCTAGGTGTTGTCTCCCAACTGAAGCTCGAAAGGACAGAAGGTATGAAAGAACTTGAACGGCAAACGCGGAAAGAGAGAATCGAAGCCCGGCTTAGAGGGTGTGGTTGGGAAGTTGTTCCTTATAACAGAACTCTGTTAGCTGCGCACACTCGTCATGCGGTGTGTGAATACCCTACCGAGAGCGGACCCGCCGATTATGCGTTGTTTTACGATGGCCAGATCCTAGGAGTCATCGAAGCCAAGCAACTCTCCCTCGGCCCGCAAAATGTGTTGATACAAGCCCAACGCTATGCCAGAGGTATAGCGCCGAGCCCATTCAACTTTCACGGCTTCAGGGTTCCGTTTATCTATTCCACCAATGGCGAGATCATCTGGTTCCAAGATCTGCGAGAGAGGAATAGTTACTCTCGTAGAATCTCGAATTTCCATACGCCCCAAGCTTTAGGAGAGATGCTTCAGAAGGATTTTAGACGCCCTTGTCTATGGTTTAAAGAGAATCCCAATAAACATCCGAAGTTGCGGTATTATCAGATCGCAGCCACCGAAGCGATAGAAGGGGCCATTGCGGAGGGCAAGCGCGAGATCTTCATTGCCATGGCCACCGGAACCGGTAAGACCCACACCGTGGTCTCCCAGATCTATCGGCTGATGAAGTCCGGCCTTGCCCGGTGGGTTCTGTTTTTAGTAGATCGTCGTGCCCTCGCTGGGCGATTTCCCAAGACGCTGATCTTTGCGGTCAATGACCTCCCTCACATCTCCCATGCCGACCGACTCGTGCGCCTTGCCCGAGAGATTTTCGGAAGGGGCGATGATTTCGTCCAGAAGATCACAGGCAACCCTACTGTAGATCGTCCGCTCCAACTCATCCGGGAGTTCCGCAACCGTCCCAAGCCGGGCATTGTGGTTACGGTTGATATGCTCTCGACAGGGGTGGACATTCCGGCTCTGGAGTTCATCGTCTTCCTGCGCCCCGTCAAATCGAGAATTCTCTTTGAGCAGATGATGGGGCGGGGCACCCGAAAGTGCGACGAGATCGCGAAGAGCCACTTCACGGTCTTCGACTGCTTCGGTGGGACACTTTTGGAATACTTCAAAGACGTCTCTGCCTTTACCATTGACCCGCCCGTGAAGCCCACCCGCCCGATCCAAGAGATCATCGAGAATATCTATCAGAATCGAGATCGGGAATATCACACCCGCCTGCTCATCAAACGCCTGCAGCGCATTGCCAAGAGCATGAGTGGTGAGGCCATCGAGCAGTTCTCACGATTCATTCCAGACGGCGACCTCAGCAAATTCGCGAAGCAGCTTCCTGAGTTGCTGGTGGAAGATTTGGCGCAAACGATCCAAATTTTGAGAGACCCGGCGTTTCAGGATCTCCTCGTAAACTATCCTAGAGCCAAGAGAAGCTTTCTTGTTGCTTACGAGACCAGAGATGAAGTCGTCTCCGAAGAGTTGATCCGTGAAGCCGGTGCTACGTATGGGGCTGAAGAATATCTCGAAGCGTTCATGCGATTTGTGCGGGAGAACAAAGATACGATTGAGGCGGTCAAGATCTTGCTGGAACGTCCTTCCGGCTGGTCTACCGAAGCCCTGCATCAGCTGAGAAAAGCCCTTCAAGAGAATAACTTCTCCGAGGCCAACCTGCGCAAAGCGTATCACCAAGAACTGGCCGACATCATTTCCCTCATCAAACATGCGGCTAGAGATGAGCCACTTCTCACCGCAGAGGAGCGAGTGACAAGGGCGTTAGAGAAGCTCACTCAAGACAAAACTTTCACAGAGCAGCAACGGCGCTGGCTGGAGCTCATTAAGAGCCATCTCATCCAGAGCTTGACGATCGATAAGAGCGATTTTGAACGGATTCCGGCCTTTACGCGCAAGGGAGGCTGGAAAGCCGTGGACAAAATCTTCGAACATCAGCTGGAATCCTTGCTTCGTGAGATTAATCGGGAGGTGGCCGCAGTATGACTGACATCGTAGGGAAACTCTGGGGCTTCTGCCACACCCTTCGACATGACGGCATTGACTACGGCGACTACATCGAGCAGATCACGTATCTTTTGTTCCTGAAGATGGCGGACGAGAAGGGAATTGCCCTCCCCGAGGGCTGCGATTGGGGGAGCCTCAAAGAGAAGGCTGGAGTAGAACTCAAGGAGCATTACGAGAACCTCTTAAAAGCCTTGGGTAAAGAACGCGGCGTCTTGATTTTGAGGCTTCCCCGAGGGACTTTCACGCCCTACTCTCCGGGCGTGAAGGCCAACGTCGTCTTCTTCACCAAAGGAAGACCCACGGAAAACATCTGGATTTTCGACGCCCGAAGCAACGTCCCCGGCATCACCAAGAAGGAGCGCCCCTTAACCCCAGAACACTTCGCTGAATTTGAGACTTGTTACGGCGATGACTCGGCAGTCTTCAGCGTCAAAGCGCTTGAGCATCGCGAGAAGTTTTCACAAAGTTGCGAGCGATTCAGAAAGTTTCATCTCAGCGAGATCAAAGAGCGAAACTATAATTTAGACATCTTCTGGCTCAAGGACGAATCGCTGGAAGACACAGAAGACTTGCCCGAACCAGAGGATTTGGCTTCAGAAGCCCTAGTGCACCTGGAAGCCGCTCGGAGCGAGTTGCAAGCGGTGTTGAGCTTTTTGAACAACAGAGCCAAGATTTCAAGCGATGAAGGTTGAAGAGCTTCGCGCAATCATAAATGGTGGGGAGAGCCAATTTGTGGAATTCAAAAGCGATTTCTCCCCGGAGGTGGGGAGGACGATCTGCGCCTTTGCAAACACGAACCAAGGGACTGTGCTGCTGGGCGTGTCAGATGACAGACGGATCGAAGGCATCTCGGAGAAGATCGAAGAGCAAGTCGCCAACGTCGCTTACTCGTGCAAGCCCTCGATCTATCCCGAAATCACAAAGATCGTTCATGACGGGAAGCTGATTCTCGTTGTTAAAGTCCCCCACCTGAAGGGTGTGCTGCATTCATTCAAGAGTATCGCTTACAAACGCGTTGGGACCAGCGATATGCCTCTTTCTCCTGAGGAGGTCATCGCCTTTGCCCGGCAAGCGAGAATCGTCCGCTTTGACAATCAGTTCTGCGATGCAGGGCTGTCGGATATTGACGAAGAAGCCGTCAGGAAATTCATCAGAGCTGCCGTTGCGCATGGCAGGCTGGATATTGATTCCCGTCTGCCCACAGATGAGTTCCTTGAAAAGCTGGAGTTAAAAGAGGGAGATCAGCTCACTCACGCTGCCGTGCTGCTTTTCGGCAAAGAGCCACAGCGATTCGCCCTTCAGTCGGAGGTCCGATGTGCCAGATTCAAAGGGACGGAGCCTCTAACTTTTATTGACATGAAGGTCTTGCGGGGAAATGTGATCGAACAGATAGACGATGCCGAAAAATTCGTGATGAATCACATCAAACTGGCGGCGGAGATCAAAGGTTTTTTGAGGGAAGAGAGGTGGGAATACCCACTCTCAGCCATCCGGGAGGCGATCACAAACGCCATCTGCCACCGGGATTATTTCTCGACTGCCAACGTGCACGTCAGCATCTACGATGACCGCGTTGAAGTCTGGAACCCCGGCGGGCTGCCGCCGGAACTGACGATTGAAGCTTTGAAGGGGCCGCACAAGTCTATCCCTCGAAATCCGCTCATTGCCAATGCCCTCTACTTCATCAAGTATATCGAGCGATGGGGCTCAGGGACACAACGGATGGTGGAAGATACCCTGGCACATGGGCTTCCGGAACCTGAATTCAGCGAATCGGCCGGAGGCTTTTGGGTGACCTTCCGCAAAGCCGAGGCATTTTTAGAAAGTCTGAACGAACGACAGAAGAAGGCCTGGGAGTATTTGAGGGCTCATGAGACAATCACGCAGGCCATTTATGTCGAGTTGTGTGCTTGTTCAGAGACGACGGCGAAGAGAGACTTACGGGACATGATCGCCAAAGGGCTTCTAAAGAGAGAAGGCAAAGCGAAGAAAACCGTCTACCGGAGGGCGAAGTGAATCGGGCCAAAATCGGGCCAAAATCGGGCCACGGTGACCCGAATCAAGGGCAATGATGAACGATCTTAGGAATAGCTATCCAGACAACGACCTGCCCGAAGGATGGGCGTGGTGTGAGTTGGGGGAGATATGCGGCAAGCCTCAATATGGATGGACTACGTCTGCTCAACTCGAAGGTAATGGTCCGAGACTGCTACGCACAACGGATATTTCCTCCGGCACAATCAATTGGAGCGGAGTCCCATTCTGCGAAAGATTGCCAGAGGATGTTAGCAGGTACAAATTGTATCCGGGCGATATTTTGATCTCTCGTGCAGGCTCTGTTGGGTTTAGCATTGAGATTAGTAATGATCTCCCAGAAGCTATTTTCGCATCCTACCTGATACGGTTTCGACCTCTTGAGCCCATCTCAAGCCGATTTGTATCACTCTACTTGCAATCGCCCGATTACTGGGCTGCAATTATGGACAATGTGGCAGGTATTGCAATTCCGAACGTCAACGCTACGAAATTACAAGGACTAAATATCCCCCTTCCCCCTCTTCCCTAACAGCGCCTCATCGTGGCGCGGGTGGAGGTGCTGCTGGAAAAGATTCAACAAGCAAAAGCAGCCGTCACAAAAGCAGCTCACATTCTTGGCATGGAAGTCAAAGATAGTGCAAGCGGAGGACTTATCCAAACCATCTTGGCACAGGCCTTCCGCGGCGAACTGACGGACGACTTTAGAGAAGCTGTCAAGAACTGGAAAACCCTCAGCCTGGAAGAGCGCAAGAAATTCATTTTTACGCTTCCAGAAGAAGAACAGCAAAAGGCCCTTTACGCCGACGAATTCCCCTTGGAGCCTGCGGAACAGCTTTTGCAACGCATCCGTGAGGAGCGTGCCAAGCGCGAACAAGAAAAGAAAACGGCAAGAGCCAGAAAGAGAAGAACACAAAGCCAACCGTTGAAGCTGATGGAGTGATCTAGAATGGCAGAGAAGCCCCATTATCTGGGCCATCGAGAACGTTTAAGGGAGAAGTTCCAGAAAGCAGGAACGGAAGGGCTGCACGATTACGAGCTTCTAGAACTTCTATTAACTTATGCCATTCGACAAAAAGATGTCAAAGAGCCAGCTAAAAAACTCCTCAAGCGCTTCGGCGGGATTTCGGGTGTTCTCGATGCCAGCCAACAAGAACTCGAAGAAGTTTAAGGCTTAGGCCCCATTTCAGCTACGCTCATTCGACTAGTCAAGGAGCTATGCGGGGCGTATCTGGCGGAGAGGATGAAACACCGCGACTTGCTCTCCTCGCCCCAGGCCGTCGTGGACTTCGCCCGCGTGAAATTGGCGGGCCTCCCTCATGAAGCCTTTATGGCCATCTATTTGAACACCAAGAACGAGGTCATTGAACACGAGATCATTCAAGAAGGGACCGTAGATCGTGCCGTCATCTATCCCAGGCGCATCATCGAAGCGGCGTTGGCCCATCATGCGGCGGGCCTGATTTTGGTGCATAATCATCCCAGCGGGCACCCAGAGCCCTCGCAGGAGGATGAGCACCTCACCCGAGCGATCAGCGAGGCTACGCGCACCATAGATATTCGAGTCCTAGACCATATCATCGTTGGAAAAGATAGCTACTTTAGCTTCAGGGAGCAACATCTTTTACCGGCTGCGATGTGACAGAATGATGCTTTCATCGCTCGGCGTCTGATGGTCACTTCTATTACCAACGGTGATAAGCGGGGTGTCCAGGCTTCACGGCCACGAAGGTGCCGCGAAAGGTGGCACAAACTCTTTCATCAGCGATCAACTTGGACTCCACAACGGCACGATCATTTTGTAATTCGGCCACCGTAGCCACGAGCTTTATGACGCCATCCGTCGGAGTCGGGCGCAGGAACTTGACGGCATATTCCGCTGTCACCGTGCACGGAGGGCGCTCAGTCCCCAGATGCTGCATCAGGTGCCAGGCGGCCGTCCAGTTCGAATGGCAGTCTAAAAGTGTGCCGATGATGCCCCCGTTCAGCGCGCCAGAATACGCCTCATGATGGGGTTCTGGCTTCCACTCAGCGACAACCTCATTCCCACGCACGAAGCTACGAATGTGCAAGCCCTTAGAGTTAGCAGGCCCGCAGCCAAAACAAGCACCCTGAGGGGCATAGGTTTCTTGAAGGCTCTTCTCAGCCATGATCAACCCTCCGTATTACCCGGTCGCCGTCAATGTCTTCGAGGGATGCGATGTCAGTGAGATAAGGCCAGCGCTTGCGGGCTTCGACGATCTGGGAGAGATCCACCTCAACGATATGGACGTCTTCCGCTTCATCCGCCTCGAAAAAGATGTCGCCCCAGGGGGTGGCGAGCATGGAATGGCCGTTCACTTCGCGCTCGTCTGGGTAGAAAGACTTAGTGTTGTTGGTGAAGGCGATGTAGACGGTGTTCTCTGCCGCGCGGGCGCAGACGAGCGCCCGCCACAAAGGGATGCGATTCTTGGGGATATTCGATGGATTGAAGAGGATCTGCGCGCCTCGCAGGGCGAGGGAACGGGCCAGCTCGGGGTAGAAGAGATCCACGCAAATAATCACGCCCAAACGCAAGCCGTTCACTTCGAAAAGCGGCAGGTGCCCGCCCGGCCGGATGAACCCGCGCTCGCCGACAGCGAAGGAGGGAAAGATCTTCTCCGTGTGGCCGAGGATGTGGCCGTCGGGGCCGACCACGTGCCCGGCAGCAATCGTATGGTCGTCCCGGCGCATGACGAGGCTCCCCGTGAGTGCCGTATAGCCCTCGGCGCGAGCATATTGGCTGAACATTAAGAGCACGTCCGTCATTTCGCGTTCTTCAAGCACTACTGCGCCGAGCCAGTTCTCCGGGAAACAAACGATGTCCACGCCGTGAATGCTGCTGAGGAGACGTTCGGCACTCTTTAGATTCTTCGCCTTATCAAATCGGTCGCGTGGGGTTTGCACGAGCGCGAGGCGAACTGTCGTGTCCTTCCCGGTCATGAGCACTCCTTGCTTCCCTTGCCTAATTATACTAAGACTTGCCTCTAAGTCCCATTCATGGCTATAGTATAAGAGAGATGCCTGAGACCATGAGAGCGGTGATCAAGGCCCGTGCGGGCGCCGGATTCGAGATGAGCCGCCTGCCCGTTCCTTCCCCAGGGCCACAAGATGTGCTCATTAAAGTAAAAGCCGCTTCGATCTGCGGGACGGATCTGCACATCTATCGTTGGGACCCCTGGGCCAAAAACAGAATAAGGCCGCCTTTGGTCGTGGGCCACGAGTTCTGCGGCGAGGTCGTAGAAATTGGCCGCGATGTGCGCGGCGTCAAAGTGGGCACACTCATCTCCGCCGAAAGCCACGTGATCTGCACGCTTTGCGACATGTGCCGCACCGGGCATGGGCATCTGTGCCGCAACACCCAAATTTTGGGCATAGACCGCGACGGGTGCTTCGCGGAATATGTGGTAATCCCGGCGCTCAACGCCTGGATCGACCCTCCCGATATGCCCCCTGAGATCGCTTCTTTACAAGAGAACTTTGGCAACGCCGTGCACACCGCGTTTACGGCCGATGTGCGCGCCAAAAAAGTGCTCGTGACAGGCTGTGGTCCGGTGGGCCTAATGGCCATCGCCGTGGCCAAGGCCATCGGGGCGAGGGCTGTCTATGCCACAGATATCGTGCCCTATAGATTAGAATTGGCCAAGCGCATGGGCGCAGACTTGGCCGTGAACGCGACGCAGACGAACGTGATTGAAGCCGTGCAGCAGGCTACTGAAGGCGAAGGGGTTGATGTGTTATTAGAGATGTCTGGGGCAGCCTCGGCGCTGCGCGAGGGCTTTGCGCTGCTTAAGCCCGGCGGCGAGGCGGCGCTTCTGGGCCTGCCCGGCAGCCCCATCGAATTCGACTTCGATGAATTAATAATCTTCAAGGGGATCACGGTGCACGGTGTCATCGGCCGCCGATTATGGGAAACATGGTATCAAGCACGCGGGCTCTTGCGCAGTGGCGCAGTAAATTTAAATCCCGTGGTGACCCATCGCTTCTCGCTGGACGAGTTTGAAGAGGCCTTCACGCTCATGCAAAGCGGCCAGTGCGGCAAGGTGGTCATGTTCCCATGAAAGGCGAAGCTCTTGACAGGGGCTGTTGTTTATGCTATAATAGTTTCGAATTCTCGAAAGTAGTAATTAACTATGCGTCCCAAGATGACCCGCTGGCCCAGCTTGACGGAGCTTTCTATTAGCTACCCTAAAACCGTGATTCTGCTCACTCTGGCGGTCACGGTTGTTTTCCTTCTGCAGCTGCCCAAGATCAAAACTGATACCGACCCCAAGAACATGCTCCCGGCTACCTCGAAGGTGCGGGTCTACAATGATCAAGTCGATCAATGGTTCGCCCTCCACAAAGACACCATTGTCTTGGGCATCGTCAACGAGCAAGGGATTTTCAATCCCGAGACGCTTTCGCGCATCGCCCGCCTCACTGAAGAAATCCTCAAGCTCCCAGGCGTCGTAGCCCGAGACGTAAGTAGCTTCACGACCGTGGACAACGTCACGGCTGAAGGAGACCTCTTAACGGTTAAGCCCTTGGTGAGCAAGATCCCCCAAACGGCTCAAGAGATGGAGGCCCTGAGAAAGACGCTCTATGAGAACCCGCTCTTTTTAGAACGACTGATTTCTAAAGACGGGAAGACAACGGCTATATACATCCCTCTGGAGCCCGGGGCCAATGGGAAGCTCATCGCTGATCAGATCAGAACGCTTTTGGCTAAAGAAGGCGGGCCTGAGAAGTATTATCTCGCTGGGGACCCGATCGCGCGTGACACCTGCGGCGCCCAGATGTTTTTGCAGATGGCGCTCTTCTCCCCACTGGCGGGCCTGATTATGTTCTTAGCGCTCTACGCGATGTTCCGCAACCTCGCGCTGGCTGTATCCGTCATGGCCGTGGCCATGATCAGCATCGTCTGGAGCATGGGGCTTCTGATCGGGTTAAATATTAAAGTTCACATCATGAGCTCGATGATCCCGGTCTTTCTGATCGCGATCGCCACCGACAGCGTGCACATCTTCAACGAATTTTATTTCCGCTTTCGAGAGGCGGCAGGGCCGCAGCCTCAAAAGAAAAAGACGGCGATTCTGGACACGATGCGGGTGGTGGGAGCGCCGGTGCGCTATACGGCACTAGCTACAGCCGTAGGCTTCGCCACGCTCTCGCTCGTCGGCTTCGTCGCGCTGAAGGCCGGGCATCTCATCCCCATTAAGGGGGCCATCGAGCCGGTGATGGTCTTCGGGCTCTTTGTGGCTTTTGGGACCATTGCTCTGCGCCTGATGAGCTTCAGCTTCATCCCCGCCGTGATGATGCTCACCCCTGACGAGAAGCTGCTCAGAGTTTCAGAGCACGAAGACATGCAGACCAATCGGGTCGCGCGATATCTACGCCGCCTCGGGGAGTTCAGTCTCGCCCGAAGCAGAATCGTGCTCGCTGTAAGCCTTTTGCTTCTGATCGTCTCTCTCATAGGGATGAGCCAAATCCGCGTGAACAACAACATGGTGAGCTGGTTCAAGGGCGGCAGTGACATTCGACAAGCCGACTTAATTTTGAACGAGCGATTAGGCGGGACGGCCTTGGCGTATGTGGTAGCTTCAGCCCAGGAGCCCGACTTCATGAAACGGCCTGAAACCCTGAAATATATTGATTCTTTGCAGCGGGATCTCGAAACACTGCCCGTCGTGGGTAAGACCATTTCAGTAGTTGACTACGTGAAATGGGTCAATCGTGTAATGAACCGGGACGACCCGGCATACTATCGCGTTCCCGATGACACGCCGACGATCGCCCAATATTTGTTGCTCTTCAGCATGTCGGCCAAGCCCAGCTATCTAGACAACGTCGTCGACTACCCGTATCAGAAGGCGAACATCTGGGTGCAGCTGAAGAGCTGGGACGCAGGTGCCATGAGAAGTGTCATCGAGCGCGTGAAGCAGTTCGAAAGGACCCACCCGCTTGCGGGGGTGGCCTTCCAGCCCGCGGGAGTCGCTTATTTTAATCTCGTGTGGAACGACGAAGTTCTTTATGGAATGCTAGAGGGCTTCATTCTGTCTCTGATCTTTGTGTTAGTCATATTAACTTTTAACTTCCGCTCGTGGCGGTGGGCGATAGTAAGTTTCATCCCCTTGCTCTTTGCCATCGCGCTGATCTACGGGTTCATCGGCTTTATCAAAAAAGACTTCGATATGCCCATCTCAGTGCTGTCTACACTTTCTTTGGGGATGGCCGTCGATTTCGCTATTCACTTCGTAAGAAGATTTCAGCAGCGCTACAAAGAAGAGTCTAATTTAGAGGAAGCACTCCTATGGACGGTGGCGCGCCCCGGCAAGGGGATCTTAAGAAATGCCGTGCTCTTCGCCGCTGGTTTTTCGATTATGATCTTCGCGAGTCTGACGCCCTACATCACCGTGGGACTGTTTATCATGGCCATCATGCTGCTGAGCGCACTCGCTACGTTGATCTATCTGCCTGCGTTAATACAACTACTGCCGGGCTGGCTGTTGAAAGAAGAGTTGGCAAGTTTGCAAGTGAGCAAGTTAACGAGAAAGGGGGAAAGTTTATGAAGAGAAAGCTCGTACCGGCTCTAGTGGCCGCCTTTTTGGCCGGTGTAGTGGCTGTCCCGTCGGCCCAGACGCCGACGGCAGATCAAATTATGCAGATGGCGGAGAACCGTTTTCAGGGCAACGACTTTCAAGCCCAAGTTCAATTGGACACCACCAACGCCCAGGGGCAGACCCGCACGCTCCAGATCGACATGAAGACACTTCTTTACGACAAGCAGAACGTCAAATATAAAGTTTTAGTCACCGTTACAGCTCCACCAGATCTGAAGGGTCTGGCGTTCTTAGTGTGGGAGAACAAGTATCCCAAACCCGACGACCGCTGGCTTTATCAGC
>FWPU01009632.1_pt1 | contig 15074 bp, 12 predicted proteins | sample 2228361 | NCBI WGS metagenome assembly FWPU01 (sample SAMEA103939777, study PRJEB20133) | metagenome
ATAGGATGCCGAACTGGTCTATCGCCCCCCTGCCCCCGTTGACGGGGGCTGTCCCCCGCCAGCGGGGGACGGGGGCGACGGCATCCCATGTCGTCATTTTCATGCGGCGGGGTGCGCCAACGGCGCATGGGCGATTCCTATGTTTATCCGTCAACCTCAAAGCCGAACTCTTTGAGGTAGTCCAACTGCTTCTGGGCTTCGTCCAGATATTTCGGGTCGGAGTCCGTGAGGGTCAGCACGTGCTTCAACGGAGGGATGCTTTCCTCATACATGCCCAGCATCATGTAGGTCTTGCCAAGACTCAAGAGCGCGTAGGCAGAGTTGGGGTTCTTCTCTGACGCTTCCTTGAGTGTGTCCAGCGACAGATCAAACTCGCCGATGAAGCCATAGACCAAACCGATTTCTACCACAGCATCCGTTAGGGTTGGGTCCTCTGCGATGATCTCCTTGTAGAGTTCTAAGGCTTCATCGTAGCGTCCATTATTCTTATGATCTCGCGCCTTTGCTAATTTCTCTTCGAGTGACACAGTGGCGTCCTCCGCTTTCCTCGTAAGCACGGCTCACCTTACCGTGAGGTCACGTCCTTACGCCCCCAAACGCGCGCCCTCTCGCAACGGGTTCCCCCGCAGCCACTCCGCTGCCGACATGCGGCGTCTGTTCTCTGCCTGCACTTCCAGCACCAACACAGCCCCTTCACCAGCGTTCACCACAATCCCTTCGTGTGGACGGACTTCCCTGACCTGACCTGGCGACTCCTTTCTCTCGGACCCCGGCGGGACAACCGACGCCCGCCAGATTTTCAGCGTCTTTCCTTCAATCGTCGTAAACGCGCCCGGACGCGGGTTGGTGGCGCGCACCAGATTGACAATCGCCGTCGCGGATTGCTGCCAATCAATCCGTCCCGCGTCCTTTTTCAGAGACGGAGCGCGAGTGGCTTCCGCGTGATTCTGCGGGATGCCGTGCGTTTCGCCGCGTTCCAACCGCGCCAGCGTTTCCACCAGCGTCTCCGCGCCCAGAACCGCTAACTTATTATACAACGTCCCGTAGGTATCGTCAGGCAAAATCGCTATTCTTTTTTGCAGCAAAACGTCGCCCGCGTCCAACTGCTCGGTCATATACAATGTGGTTATACCCGTTACCGTCTCGCCGTTCATCAGTGCGTGTTGAATCGGCGCCGCCCCGCGATACTTCGGCAGCAACGAAGCGTGGACGTTCACACAGCCCAACTTGGGCACGTCTAAAACGCCCTTTGAAAGAATCTGCCCAAACGCGACGACGACCACCACATCGGGCGCGATGGCTTGGAGTTGCTCAATAAACTCTAATGCATTGACCGTCTCCGGCTGCGCAATGTTCAACCCCAATTCCTGCGCGAGCGTTTTCACCGGCGGCGGCTGCAACTGATGCCCCCGTCCCGCGGGACGGTCCGGCTGTGTCACGACCAGAGCGACATCGTGCCCCGCTTCCACTGTCGCCCGCAGGCTCGGCACCGCGAAATCGGGAGTTCCCATGAAAACGACACGCATAGATTTGATTCACCGCAAAGGTCGCAAAAAGCGCAGAGGAGTAAGTTGGAGTAATGGAGTAATGGAGTAATGGAGTATTGGAGTATTGGAGTATTGGAATATCGGAACGACACTCCATCACTCTATTGCTATTCCTCTGCGTTCTCGGCGGTGAGACTACATCGTCTCCGACGGCTTGGGCATGTATGCCTTCTCGCGCCGACGGGCAAAGGCGGCTTCCACTTGCTCCACCGTCGTCGCAATATATTTTGTCTCTTCCTCGCCCGTTTCCTTGTTGGTCTCGTGAACCACCCAGCAGAGCGTGTCGGGCACAACGCGGTCAATGAACAACTTGCCGTCCAGATGGTCAATCTCGTGCTGAACGCAGTGAGCCGCCCGCCCCTCGCAGGAATACTGAACCGTTTTACCCTCTTTATTGCGTCCTGACACCACAATTTGAGCATAACGCCTCACGTCGCCCTGCACGCTGGGGATGCTGAGGCAACCTTCGGGATTGACCTCCTGCTCGCTGCTGCGCTTGATGATGCGCGGGTTGATCAGCCCGCGCACGTGCTCACCCTGACGGAACACGATGACGCGCTTCAGCACCCCGACCTGATTCGCCGCCAAGCCGATGCCGTCCGCCGCCGTCATCGTCTCTATCATGTCGTGGATGAGTGCTTTCTCCTCCGCGCTTACCTTGTTCACCGCCTGCGCCTTCTTGCGCAGCACGGGGTCAGTTAGTAATCGAATCGGCAAAATAGCCATACTCCTCCACCTAAGTCATCCTGTTTCCGCTTTCTGAAGAATTCCAACCCACCAATCTGTGCGCGGTCTGACTCGCGAGACTCTTCGAGTCGTGCAAGTCGTTCGCGCACGTCTTTCACATCGCTGAACAGTTCCCGAACCTCCTAACACACCTCGCTCAGGTTTTCACGCAGGTGTTTCAATTCTGTATCAATGGTCAGCAGTGTTCTACGGGTGCATTACGCGGAATTTACCGCCCTGTTGCCACCGAATCGAATTCGGTGTCTAAAACGCCTGGACAGAAGTCTGCTGAAGCAGACTCGTTTGCGGTTCAGCCCCGATTCATCGGGGCTTTCCAGCCGTTGTAGACGCCCCGATGCATCGGGGCGGGAGGAGGGCTCCAGCGGGGCGCAGGACGTAAAATTTGCCCCCTGCCTCCTGACCAACATCCGTCGGAGCAGCGCCTCCCTACGAGGGTTGCAAATTTTACGTAATGCACCCGCTTAAAACCTTCCTGAGTCACCTCGTAGAACGTCCCTTCTTCTTCTGTCAGCCACACAATTTTGCCCTTTGGCGGACCAGAAATGATAACCACCTCAACAGGTTCAGTAACCTATGCCACTTAGATCACCCCTTACTTCCCCTTATTTCCTCTTATTTCCCCTTCCTTCCCCTTTACAACACCGACACCGGATCCACGTCCACCACCACGCCCTGCCGGTCTTGCGACGGCAGCGCGTCAATCGAGTGTTGCAACACGCGGTGCAGGCGCGGGCGGTTGGTGTCGCGGACGAGAAGATGGAAGCGGTAGTCGCCTTTCAACCGCGACAGCGGACAGGGCACGGGACCGAGAATCGTCGTGCCGCCGCCTAACTGATGCGCCGCGCTGTTTATGAGAAGGTGAATCTTCTGAATCTTCTTCTGCGCCTCCTGAATCGCTGGGTCGCTGACGACGATGTTTACCAGATACGACAACGGCGGATAGGGAAACTCGCGCCGATATTCAATTTCCTCGTTGTAAAATGCGATGAAGTCCTGCGCCTGCGCCGCTTGAATGGCGTAGTGCGTCGGACTGAGCGTTTGGATGATGACCGTGCCCGGCTTGTCGCCGCGCCCCGCCCGCCCGCTGACCTGCGCGAGCAACTGAAACGTGCGCTCTGCCGCGCGGAAGTCCGGCAGGTTCAACGCGGTGTCGGCGAGGATGACGCCCACCAGCGTCACGTCCGGGAAGTCCAAGCCCTTCGCTATCATCTGCGTCCCGATGAGCACCGACGCCTTGCCGTCGCGGAACTCGCGCAGGATCCGCCCGTGCGAGCCTTTGCGCATCGTCGTGTCGCGGTCCATCCGAAGGACGTTCACCGATGCCGGAAGGAATTGCAGCACTTCGGCTTCGACCTTCTCCGTCCCGATGCCGGAGAATCCGACCATTGACCCCTGACACGACGCGCACACCGTCGGCGCGGGCGCGGCGTGGTCGCAGTGATGGCAACGCAACACGCGCCCCGTGATGTGATACGTCAAACTCACGTCGCAATTCGGGCAGCGCTCGACGAACCCGCACGCGAGACACTGCACGTAGGGCGCGTAGCCGCGACGGTTCATAAACAGAATCGCCTGCTCGCCGTTGTTGACGCAATCTAACAACGCCTGTCGCAGTCGGTCGCTGAGAATCGGCAGTTGACCGATGACGGCTTCCTGCGTCATGTCCACGATTTCCACCGTCGGCATGGGGCGTTCGCTCACGCGGGACGACAGCACCGCGAGACGGCAGACGCCGCTTTGCGCCTTGTAGTAACTTTCCAGCGACGGCGTCGCGCTGCCCAGCACCAGCGTCGCTTTTTCAATTTCCGCCCGACGCCGCGCCACGTCGCGGGCGTGATAGTGCGGCAGATGCTCCTGCTTGTAAGAGCCGTCGTGTTCCTCGTCCACGACAATCAGCCCGACGTTGCTCAACGGCGCGAACACCGCCGAGCGCGGTCCCACCACGATGTCCGCCTGTCCCGCCCGCGCCCGCCGCCATTGATCAAAGCGTTCGCCCCTGCCTAATGCGCTGTGCAGCACCGCCACCCGCGAGCCGAACCGCCCGCGAAACAGCCCCACCGTCTGCGCCGTCAGCGCGATTTCGGGGACAAGCACGATGGCTTGTCTCCCCAGCGCAAGCGTCTTTTCAATCGCTCGCAAGTAAACTTCCGTCTTGCCGCTGGCGGTGACGCCATGAATCAGAATCGTCTCTGGCTGCGGTGATTCCAGACTGTGCGCGATGAGGTTCAGCGCGTCCTCTTGTTCGGGCGTCATCACGACTGAAGTCGTGACGACGAAAAGGTCAGGTTCGGGCACGCGAGTTGTTTCCACTTCGCTGACGCTGACCCAGCCCTTTTTTTCCAAAGAACGAAGCGTCGCCGCGTCGGCAATTTGCGTCGCAGGGAGTCCGCTCGCTGACGCTCGCGGCTCGGACCCCGCGGCTCGGAGCAACGTCCGCAACGCGGCGGCTTGTTTGGGAGATTTCTTCTCCAACCTGATAATATCATCTTCCGCTGGCATTTTGTCAAGATTCAAACTGACGACGCGCACGCGCTGCGGCTTGACCAGGGGGGGCGTCAAGTCATCGGTCTCGACGATGAAGCCGTCGTCCACCAACCGTCGCAGCGCATCGGAGACGTCCTGCTTCCCGACGGCTTCGCGGATTTTGTCCGTCGTGATGGGCTTGCTGGACGCGGCAATCACTTTGGCAACCGCCGCCTGCGCCGGCGCATGACGCTCCAACAGTCTCAGGATACCCTCCGCGTCCGCGCCTTCCTTCCAGACGTATTTTTTCTCAACCTTCTGCCTTAACCCCTGCGGAACCAAACACCGCAGCGCGTCCATGAATGGCGCGTGATAATACGCCGACACCCACCGCGCCAGTTGCAGCAACTTCTCATCAAACAGCGGCGTCGGGCTCAATACGCTGAGAATCGGACGCACCTTCGCCGCGTCAATCTCTAACTGCTCCGTGAACCCGACCACGAACCCCGCCACCTGCTCGCGCATCAGCGGCACGAGCACGTAGGAACCCACCTGCAACGTCCCGTTCAGTTCGGGCGGGACGCTGTAAGTGAGTTCCTTCGACAAGGAACCGGTCGGTCGGTCGAGGCAGATGAGGGCGTAGATACGTTCAGACATGGTGTGTCACTTCAAGGGTTGATGGTTCATGGTCAATCGCCGCTTTTCACGTTCGACAGTTGCGGGTGCTTTCCTATCGGGGCTGGCTTGTGCCGCAACGTCTGGATACGGTCTACTGTGATGAGGTCATTCCGTCCGTGCAAGCAGTGACAGCCGTTCCACTTGACACCTGTATTCCTCCACATCGAAACGTCCTCTTTGCACAACCCTAACGCAATGCCCGGCGCGAGCCACTGCTTGATGCGTTGGAAGGCGCGAAGGTGGAAATCATCATCGGTGCGGTGTTTGAAGCCGGAGGGATCAATCGTGGCGATGTAGTCGAAGATACTTCCATCGCGCCCATTGTTCTCTGCGGCGCGGCGCAGAGCCGTGGGGTTGGTGGCTCGCAACGCGCCAATGGTCAGCATCTCTGGTTGAATCTCGTTGATGCGCGCCATCACGTCGTCTAACTCCTGCTCCCAACGCGGAATCGGCGCGAGGGCGTCCAGACGGAAGCGCACGCGATATCCCGCCGCCTTCATCTCCGCCGCTTTCTTCAATCGCCTCTCCAGCGGAGCGACTTTCTTCTCGTAATGACGGCTAATCGTTGGCAGCGACAGCGACCATGAAAACACCACGTTCGGCGACGGACCGAACGCCTCGGCATACTCGGTGGACGTGAACTTAGACAGCACGATGAGCGTATGACCGACAGGGTTCTCCTCGTTAAACATTGGGATGAGCAGTTCCAGCGGCGTGACGCCCAGCAGTTGTTTGTAAGGCTTCTCAAACGCCAGTCCGTCCTGATTTTCTCCGATAATCAAACCCGCTGGCGCACTCTGCCGCAACCACCTTCGCGCCTCAGGCACCATGTCGCGCAAGTTCTCAAACAGCGTGCCCTTGATGTCATACTGCCCGTTGCGATACGGATACTGCGTCTGCAAAAAGCAATACGCGCACTCACCCGGACAGCCCGAAGCAACGACCGCCTGCCAGAACTTGAAGCAGACGATGGAGTTTTCGCCGGGACCGGAGAATTGCTTGAGGAAGGGACCAGTGCGACAAGTGACTTTCATAAGAACAATCTCTCCCGCATCTCCTACCGCCTATAGGCTGTGGAGACGTTTTCCTGCAACGCTTATAATCCCGTCTGCTATGCAAGACATCAATAAACTCTTCGGAACAGCCGTCCGCGAGCGGAGGAAAGCACTCAGTCTTTCGCAAGAGGTTTTGGCAGACAAAGCAGGGATTCATCGTAACTCTCTGGGCGAAGTTGAAAGAGCAGAAGTCGCTGTCAGCCTCGAAGTGGCATACCGCATCGCTGCCGCTTTAGGCTGCCGTCTTGGCGACTCGCTCCACGAGATAGAGAGAGGTTGATGCCCATGCTGCCAGACGCTTACAAAAGACACCGCAGAAAACTGCTGGCAAACAGCGGTGCAATCCTCATTGCCACAGAGCAAAAATACATGACGTTCTTATGTGAAGTCTGTTTAGAGGCTGCTCCTGCCATTCACGCGGAGTTTAACCGCTGCATGGCTTTGCGTCCCTACTGGGAAAATTACGCGCCCGAGCAACGGGGTCGCAAACCCAAAGGGGAGTCCATCCCTTGGGGCGAAGTCGGTGAAAAGACGATCAGTTACAACATTGTCAAAGTCCTTCTCCGCAAACGACCAGACATCGCTTTCCCCGGCTTACCTTTCGGCGGTGATATTCGGTTTGCGACCGATGACGCCCTTGTTCACTTCGACGTCAAACTGACAAGACCAAACGACAATCCCGATGAAGTCGTCGCCAGCCGTAACCAGATTTTAGGGGACGGAATTCGCTGGAACAAAAAGGGCATGGTCAACTCACCTGTCAAAGTGCAAGGACCGCGGGCATCTATGGACTTTCAGCCAGAACTCCCACCGTTCTACATCGAAGGCGATAAGCGACTTGTTTGCTTGACCTATTTCCTCAAGGCAGTTTACCGCGTGGAATCTATGGGCGAGCAACCGCTGGACTACATGGAAATAGTCTGCTGTCCGAATGGATTACTCGCGTTTGACGGACCCAAATACATCAACCATCCGAATCTGTTCATCCCCGGCAAAGACGAGAAAAAAGTCAAGCACAAACGAGCACGGCTGCGTCTATCGCCTTTGAGCGAGATAGCCGATTGGCGGTGTGTAAAGGTTGTCCGTGAGGGCGACCATTGGACGACTTTAACCCGAAGAGGTCAACTCCATCAGTGAGAGTTGGCGAACGGAGGTCCTTATGTTTTCTCGCTGACAGGCTTTCCGCGCCAGTTCACAGTATTACTCCATCAACTCTATGCCGATGTAGTTTCTTTCCTCTCGTATTGCTGCTACTGCGGTTGTCCCGCTGCCCATGAAGCAATCTAAGACGGTATCGCCTTTGTCAGTTAGCAGGCGAATCAAGCGCGTCGGCAACTCAAGCGGAAACTTCGCTTCATGGTCGTCATTGGCGCGAACGGAGGGAATCGTCCAAACTCCCCTTGACCCCCACTCGACCCATTCTTCGGGACTCAATCGGCTTCTGTCCACCTTCGTAATGCCCGGCTTCCAGAAAATCAGGATGTATTCAAACTCGTCCACTGAACGATAGGAGAGCGTGTGCCACTTGCTATTCTCCCAAGCCGCGTCTTTCACCCATACTCGACGGTCGTAGAGATAAAGTCCCGCTGAGAGAGCGAGGTCTTCGACGATGCCCGCAACTAACTTCACTCGCGTCTGCGTGCTATACTTCCCGCCGCGAATGTTGTTCCCGTTCAGTCGGCGGTCTATAGTCTGCTCGCTGCACCCCAGCAATTCTGCCAGTTGGTAACGGTTGAAGTTGGGATGTTCCTTTATCGCTTTCAGCACGTCCTCGCGTGTCACGTCAGACCGCTGACGGCTGACGGTAGCCGCCTGTATGCGCGGCATGTTAGGGTCAGGAAAGCACAGGATGTCCGCGATGTTGACTGCCAGAAAGCCGCCCGGTCGCAGAGTTGGGAAATGCGCAGCAATCACGTCGCGCAGCAAGTCCACCCACTCCTCAAACGTCATGTCTTTCTCGTAACTCTTCCCGACGTGATAAGGCGGTGACCAGACGCTTAGAGCAATCGAGTCAGGTTCAATCTCCTTCATCAGGACTCTGGCGTCGCCTTGATGGATTTGATTGATTGCCAAAGCCATAATGAGGTTCCTCCTTCGTTAGCGAAGTATCCATGTCCTGCTGCATCATTCGCCACTCCTGTTAGGCTTCCTTCTCACTGCCTCTGAACAATCCCACCTTACTCTCTGCCCTGTTCACCCTGTTCCCGTTCACTCGCGGTTTGAAGAAATACTGTATCCAGCGCTGGCATCACGTCCTCCTCCCCATCGTTTCTGTCAGTAAGTTGCCCAGATCACATCGTTGACGCTTCTTCTTCATCCCGCAACCCCTTCACCACATCCAAAATCCTCTCCGCCACTTCGCGCTTGGTCATCTTTGGCAGCGTTTCCATTTTGCCGTCGCGGGTGAGGAGCGTGACGATGTTAGTGTCCACTTCAAACCCCGCGTCAGGTAGCGTGACGTTGTTCGCCACAATCAGGTCGAGGTTTTTGCTGCGCAACTTTTCCTGCGCGTGTTCGATGACTTTCTCGGATTCAGCGGCGAAGCCGACGAGGATTTGGTGCGTGCGACGTTCGGCGACGGTGCGCAGCAGGTCGGGTGTCGGCTCTAACTCTATCGTCAGCGATTTGCGAGCGGCTTTCTTCAGTTTTTGCTCAAAGGTTCGCGCTGGTTTGAAATCGGCAATCGCCGCCGCGCTGATGAGAACGTCGGATTCGTCAAAGTGCGTGAGAACGGCAGACAGCATTTCTTCCGCTGTCTGAACGTGTGTCACGTTCACTTGGGGCGGCGCGGGCAGGTGCGTCGGTCCTGAAATCAGCGTCACCGTCGCGCCGCGCGCGCGGGCGGCTTCGGCGAGCGCGTAGCCCATTTTGCCGCTGGAGCGGTTGGAGATGAACCGCACCGGGTCAATCGCCTCGCGGGTCGCTCCCGCCGTGATGAGAACGCGAACGCTCTGCAAATCCGTCTTCCGCGTCAGCACAGATTCGGCGGCTTGCAGAATCGCCTCCAGCGAAGCCAGCCGTCCGATGCCCACCTCGCCCGAAGCCAGTCGCCCGTGTTCCGGTCCCACGAACGTCGCGCCGCGCTGCGCGAGCGTCGCCACGTTCGCCTGCGTTGCCGCGTGCGTCCACATGTTTGTGTGCATGGCGGGCGCGATGAGCAGCGGCGCGTTGGTTGCCAACGCCAACGCCGTCAGCAAATCATCGGCGATGCCCGCCGCCAATTTTGCTATCACGTTCGCCGTCGTCGGCGCGATGAGAAACAAATCCGCGCTCTGCGCCAGCGGCAAATGTTCCGTCTCCCACGCGCTGCTGAACTCGACGGCGACGGGGCGGTGCGTGATGGACTCAAACGTCAATGGCGTCACGAACAGCGTCGCGTTGCGCGTCATGACGACGTGAACCCTTGCCCCGCGCTGCACCAGCGTAGAGGCGACCTCCACCGCCTTGAACGCCGCGATGCCGCCAGTGACGCCGAGAAGGATGGTGCGGTTCTCGAAAGGCATAAATGTCCAATGTCCAATGTCCAATGTCCAAACAATAGGTTGGCTATGGTTGGCTAAGAGCCTATCCTAAAAATGCTTGTCATTCTGAGCGGAGCGAAGAATCTCGCCGTTGAGATTCTTCACTTCGTTCAGAATGACATTTTTGGGATAGGCTCTAAGGTTTGCTGGGGTTGGCTTGAAAGAAAACTACAACCAACCTCAGCCAACCCAAACCAACCTGAAGAGATTGGTCATTGGACATTGGTCATTTCTCTCTGGATGGTTTCTTTCAATTCCCCCGCCGCTTCCTCCAAGTCCTCGTTGATGATTTGATAGTCGTATTTGTCCGCCTGCGCCAGTTCCCATTCGGCGGTTTTGAGGCGGACTTGGACTTCCTCATCGCTGTCGCGTCCGCGCCCTGCGATGCGCTCGATGAGAATCTCGCGCTCCCGCCCGCGCGGTGGGCGAATGAAAATCAAGACGGCGTCGGGAAACATCGCCTTGACATTGAGACCGCCCTGCACGTCAATCACCAGCACGACGCTGCGCCCCTGCGCGAGTTGTTCCTGCACCCACTGTTTGGGCGAACCGTAATACCGCCCATGCACCTCTGCCCACTCCAGCAGTTGTCCGGTGTCAATCATCTGCTGAAACTCTTCAGGCGAGACGAAGAAATAATCTCTGCCGTGAACCTCGCCCTCTTTGCGCGGGCGCGTGGTGGTGGTAATGGCTTTGACGAGATGAGGACACTCCGGCAGCACGCGCGCCACTAACGTATCCTTGCCCACCCCCGCCGGACCGGAAATGACGAACAATCGCGCTGATGAACGGTTTGTTTTTTCTCCCATGATGATTTCTGTCTCCGCTGTGGCATTCATTTTATCACAAACGCGCCCAACTGCAAAATGCGGGCGTTCAGAGTTGACTGCATGGAGTTTTTTTGTGTATAATGCCAAGCGTCGAAAGGCAGAAGGTATAAGGAAGGAAAGTTCTCAGCGGAGAGTGTTCATAATGCCACAATTGAGAAAAGACCCCATCGTAGACCAGTGGGTGGTCATCGCTGCGGAGCGCGGACACCGCCCGACGGATTTCAAGCCGGAGGCGGAACCTCCCGGCAGCGGATTCTGTCCGTTTTGTCCCGGTAATGAGAGCCGCACGCCGCCGGAGATTATGGCGATTGGGCGCAACGGGACTGCTCCGGACACGCCCGGCTGGAAGGTGCGCGTCATCCCCAACAAGTTCCCCGCGTTGGCGATTGAGGGCGGACTGAACCGCCAGGGCTACGGCATGTTTGACATGATGAACGGCATCGGCGCGCACGAGGTCATCGTGGAATCGCCCGACCACCACTGGCACTTTGCCGAGGCGCCGCTGGAGGAGATTCGCGACGTTCTCGTCGCCTACCGCGAGCGCATTCTGGATTTGCACCGCGACCCGCGCTTTCGTTATTCGTTGGTATTTCGCAACTACGGCTTGCGGGCAGGGGCATCGCTGGCGCATCCGCACTCACAACTGATTTCCATTGCCGTTATGCCCCGACGGGTGAAGGACGAACTCAAGGCAGCGCGGGATTACTTTGCGCACAAGGAGCGCTGCATCTTCTGCGACATCATCAATCAGGAGTTGATGCTGAACGAGCGGGTCGTGGTGCAGAACGAACACTTCATCGCGCTGTCTCCCTTCGCGGCGCGGTTCCCTTACGAGTTGAGCATCTTCCCGCGCCGCCATCGCCACGACTATACCCTGATGAACGACGAGGAGATGTGGGGGCTGGCGCACATCATGCGCAACGTGCTCAAGCGCGTCAAGGAAGCCCTCAACAACCCAGCGTACAACTTCATGCTACACACCACCCCTTACCCCACTCCCCGCCCCGGACGACCGGAATACTGGGGAACGATTGAACTGGATTTCCACTGGCACATCGAAATCGTGCCGCGCCTAACGCGTGTGGCGGGGTTTGAGTGGGGCACGGGGTTTTACATCAATCCCGTCGCGCCGGAAGCGTCCACGCAGGTGCTGCGCGAGGTGGAGGTCAAAGAATGAGTCAATGAGTCAATGGGATAATGGGTCAATGGATCAATTGACTCATTGACCCATTGAGTCATTGCTCCATTCCAATGACGGAACGGAAAGACTCTTCGCGAGAGGACATGGCGCGTTTGATCCGCCAGCATCATGCCGCGGTGATGAAAGCGTGGATGGGGCGGATGGCGAATTGCTTGGAGATGCCGAGGGTCAGAGACCTCGCGCAGCGCAGGGATTACGCGCGTGTGCTGTCTATTCTCCTCAAACTGTTCACCCGTCACCTATCCAACCCGCAGGACGTTCGCTATCTTCAGTATACGCAGCGGTTAACCGCTGAACAGTTTTTCCAGGGCATTGCGGCGCGCGAGATGCTGCAAATCGTCGTCCTCCTCAAGCGCACTCTCTTTGCGTTCCTTCTCGATCGGTATGGCGTGAACTGCGACGTGTGTGAAGTGATTATGACCGTCCTCGACGAGGAAGCCGACACCCTGAAGTTAGCCATTGTGGACACCTACCACCAGACGCAAGCGAGCGAGTTGCAGCGACAGCGGCAGACGCTTGAGCGGCACCTGCAAACGAGCACCGAGCAACTGCGCGAGAGTGAGCAACGCTACCGCGAACTGCTGCAGGCGGAGCGGCAGACCGCCGGGCAGTTGGCGATGATCCACGAGGTGGGCAGCCGCGCCCTGACCGCCAGCACGCTGCAAGAGTTTTTAGACGCGGCGGCGGCGGCGATTCAGAAGAACTTTCAGTATTATGACGTCCTATTGTTCATCGCCGACCACACGGCGGGCGAGGTCGTGCTCTCCGCGCATTTTGGCGGCTACTACCACAACCTCCCCAAAGGCTATCGGCAGAAGTTCGGCGTCGGCATGGTGGGCTGGGTGGCGGAACACGGGGAGATGCTGCTCGCTAACGACGTGAGGAAGGAGCCTCGTCACATTCTCGCGTTCCCGGAAGAGGAGAGGTCGCTCTCCGAGTTGGCGGTGCCCATCAAGTTGGGCGAAACGGTGTTGGGCGTGGTGGACGTGCAGAGCCAGCAGGTGAACGCTTTCGACCAGCGGGACGTGAGCGCGCTGCAAACGCTCGCCGACCAGATGGCCACCGCGATAGAGAACATCTTCCTCTATCAGGAGATGCGCGACCTCAAGGAATTCAGCGACAGCGTGATTGCCAGCATCCCCGCCGCGCTGCTGGTGGTGGACGCCGACCTGAGAATCGTCTCGGTCAATCAGAAGTTCTGCGAGGAAATGCGCTGTGGGGAGGCCAACATCGTAGGGGCGATGCTCCAAGACGTTCTCGACTGGCGACTGTTGAGCGAGGGGGGGCTGGCGGAGTGCATCAAGGAGACCATCAGCACGGGCGAACCCAACGAACTGACGGGGACGCGCCGCGCCACGCAGGAACAACCGGAGAAGGTGTTCGACATCCGCATCACGCCGCTCACGGCGGAAAAGCAGCAGCGCGCGCTGGTGGTGATGACGGACATGACGCAGCGACTGCGCGAGGCGGCGCAACTGCGGCTGCTCTACCAGATGAGCCGCTTCCTGCTGCAGGACGCGCTGGACTTTGACCAGGTGCTTTACACGGTGCTGACCTGCATCACCGCCGGTCCCGCGCTGGGCTTCAACCGCGCCTTTCTGTTGCTGCTGGACGAAGAGCAGAAGGACCTGTGCGGCGCGATGGCGTTGGGCCCCGCCAACCCGGAAGACGCCAACGTGATTTGGAGCGAAATCAGCCACCGCGAGATGACGTTGGAGGATTTGGTCGAAGCCTACGAACAGTTCTCGCAACGGGAGGAATCCAGGTTGCAGCGCATCGTCAAAGACATCCGTATCCCGCTGGACAGCGATATGTGGCCCGCGGTGACGGATGCCGTGCGCGAGAAGCAGGCGTTTCGTTTCGAGAACGTGCCTTCGCAACCGGAGGCGCGCTACCCTATTGAGGAGATGGGGTCGCCGAATGAACTTGCCGTCGCGCCGCTAATTGCCAGCGACCGCGTCATCGGCGTCGTCGTTGCGGACAACATCTTCAACAATCAGCCGATTGACGACGAAGACGTGCAACTGCTGGCCACCTTAGCCCATCAAGCCGGACTCGCCATCGCCAACGCGCAGTCCTACACCGAACTGCAGCGCACGCAGCAGGAACTCGTGCGCGCCGAAAAGATGGCGACGGTGGGCGAAATGGCGGCGCGCGTCAGCCATGAGATTCGTAACCCGCTGGCGACCATCGGCGGATTTGCCCGCTCCATTTTGCGCAAACCCACCGACGTCGAGCGCGTCCAGCGCAACACGCAGATTATCGCCGACGAAGTGAAGCGACTGGAGGAACTGCTGACCGACATGCTCGACCTGGCGCGTCCGCCCAAACTCTTCCTCCGTCCAGAGAACATCCATGACATTTTGGACCAAGCCTGTTTGCTCTCCGGCGGCGAGATGCGCGGCGACGCCCCCATCACCATTCACAAGGCTTACGACGCGAGCCTACCGCTGCTCTACGTGGACTCGCGTTCGTTGTTGCGGGCGTTTCTTAACGTCATTCGCAATGGTGTCCAAGCCATGCCGGAAGGCGGCACCTTGACGATTCGGACGCAACTGAACGGCAATCAGGCGCAGATTACCATCGCCGACACCGGCACAGGCATTCCACATCACGTCTTGCCGACGATCTTCATGCCCTTTGTCTCGCACCGCGTGCGCGGGGCGGGGTTGGGACTGTCCATCACGCGGCAGGTTATCGAGGAACACGGTGGACGCATCGAGGTCGAAAGTGAGGAGGGGCGAGGCTCTCGGTTCACTTTCTACTTGCCGATTAAACCTCCTGAAAACAATGACTGATGGTTCATGGTTCACGGTTCAATTGGTTGAGCCAGTTGAGCCAGTTGAGCTAAGTCGGTCGCCAAAAGTCTTTGCAAGAATTGCTACTTGCATCGTCAAAAATGCCCATAAAAACGCCCTTGAATTCGATTCGGCGGAGTCAGGGCTGCCCTTGCCCTGTAGACGACTTAGAGCCTATCCGAAAAGTGTAGCGCAGGCATCCTGCCTGCCCCCCTGCCCCCCACCCTCCCCCTC
>FWPU01009633.1_pt1 | contig 15073 bp, 15 predicted proteins | sample 2228361 | NCBI WGS metagenome assembly FWPU01 (sample SAMEA103939777, study PRJEB20133) | metagenome
GTTGATCTGTCGGCTGGCAAGCCCGCTCCGATGATGGAAGGATTCAGCAAAGGAGCTGGGAAGAGAAGTGGCGGGTTAATCCGCAATCGGAGCAGCAGGCGATCAGGGAGAGCCAGATACTGAAGATCGAATATGATCCGGTCCGGGATTTGCTTTATCTCTGATTTGGCACGCCGGGCGAGAAAGCGGCAAGGACGGAGACGGTGGCACCCGGTGTGCACGCCGATCTCAACGCTCAAGGGAGGCTGATCGGGATCGAGGTTCTGGATGCGTCAGAAGTTCTGAGGCACAAAGTGCAGTTCGAGGTTGAACTGGCGCCCGCTCTCGCCGGAACGGCTCCTACTGCTTCATGACGTGGATGGCATCTCCTTTGCTTTCTAGCTGCCATGGAGCATGTGGTGGGCGCGCGGCCTAACTTCATGAAGATGGCGCCGATCCTGCACGAGATGGCGTGCTATCCAGGCGAGTTCGCGCAGATTCTGGTGCACACCCGCCAGCATGACGACGCCAACATGCCGCAGGTGTTACTCCAGACGTCAGATGAAGCAGCGCGCTACTCCGCCACGAATTTCACGAATTGACACGAAAAAGAAAGATTTCGTGAAAATTCGTGCAATTCGTGGCGTAGATAAGATAACTTAGTGAAAATTCGTGTAATTCGTGGCGGAAAGGTGCACACCGGCCAGCACGACGACGCCAACATGTCGCAGGTGTTCTTCGAGGAGCCGCCCCGACCGGAGGAAAGTGTGTTATGGCGATTTACCTGGTAACCGGCGCGGCCGGCTTCAGCGCCTCCAAAGTCGCAGAATTTTTGCTGGCCGATGGCCATGTCGTAGTGGGGGTGGACAACCTGAACGACCCTTACGACGTGCGGCTGAAGCATTGGCGCCTGGCGCAGCTTCAAAGTAAACCCGGGTTCGAGTTCCAAATGAGGTATCGCGACGGTATTGAAGCATTGGCGGACTGGTACACCAGAAATCGGGAGTAGGCCAGGGAGATTGTGACGAAGTGAGAAAAGTGGGCGCGGTGTACAATCTCGGCGGCGCGCGTGTCAGCATTACTGCAGTGCTGTGCGAATTGGAGTCCATCGTCGGCAAGCGGTTGCGCGTGCGCTATGACGCGCCGCAACCGGGTGTTTGGCGACATTCCCTTTCAGAGCGCGCATCGCCCTGTGGTGTACTTGCGCTATAGAAAACGTGCAGGAGGTAAGCATGTTGCAACAATTCAAGATTATCGTTGAAAAACATCCCGACGGCTATGTCGCCTACCCTCTCGGACTGAGAGGTATCGTAGTAGGTGAAGGCGACACCTATGAAGAAGCATTATCGGATGTGAAATCGGCAATCAGATTTCATATTGAGACCTTTGGTCGAGCAGTGATTGAAGGTGAGCCACTCGTTCTGGAAGCCTTCGTTGCAGAAGCGGGCATTACAGTCTGATGCCAATGTTTCCAGTGGATGCTCCCAGAGAAAAAGTCATCAGGGCATTTGAACTTCTCGGTTTCCGTCAGGTGCGAATTGGTTAACACATTGCAATGGAACGAGAAAATCCAGATGGAACACGAACGCCTTTGACGATGCCAAACCACCGCAGAATAAAAAGTTCGACGCTACGCACGATACTGACACACGCGCATATCGCAAGGGATGAATTTCTGAAAGCATACGAACAAGCATAAAGGGGCAGTGGGACTTTGAACCACGAACCTAACCTGAAAATCGCTTCCGAACGTGCCAGGCACCTGAGAGCGTGCCTGGCACGTGAGCACTGGCTCGTTTTCATGGTGCGTTGTGCGCCGACCGGCGCATGGGCAACTGAAACGTGAAACCTGAAACTTGACAGCGAATCTGAGATGAAGATGGTGGACTTTCACACGCCTCATGACATGATTCGTCTTGAGGAAGCGATCTTTTCCGCCGCCTCTTCCGGCATGGTTCGAGGAAGTGCCATCGTTACAGAAAAGAACACCCAACTTCTTGTCCATGAAGGAACACTCCGTGTGGCCAGCAAAAACGGTTCTCAGCTTGTCTCTCAGGGAAATGCCATCCAGCTTGCCTCCAGCGCTTTCGCTCCTGAAGGAACCGCCGGCGGCGGTGCGGGAACGGCCGGAGCCGGTGCCGGGGCTGCGGCTGCCGGAGGGGCAGGTTTTGTGACGACGGGAACGGTCGTGGGAGTGTCGGCGGCGGCCATGGTGGCTGGAGCCGTTACGGCTTCAAATGCTGCGGACGGAGGTGGCGAGGTGAGTCCTTCCGCTCCGGCAAGCCTAAGGTAGGCTTGTTGACCTTTTGACCTTCACGGCGGTGCCGCATTCCAAAGCGGCACCGCTTTTGTGTTTTTATGAGCAGAAGACTGCAATAAAACACCTGAGGCACGTGATGCCAAGGAACATGACGGTCACCACGTAAAGGAGTCAAAGGGAATGAAGGGAACTCAGGATGTCCGGCGTGTCTGGCACGGAATGACGGCCCTGGTCTTGGCCGGCGCGTTGTTGGCCTCTTGGGGATGCGCCTCGTCGGGAGCAGGCCCCAAGGTAACCACCACGGTCGAAGAATTGATGGCTAAAACAAAGCCGGAAAACGAACAGATCAAGGAACTGAACGCCAAACTGTTTTCATCCGTAAGCGGAAGTCCTCAGTTTGAAGACTATATCCTCAACGAAGGGGATCTGATTCAAGTCTCTGTCTTTGAATCCAAGGACCTCAACACGGAAGCCCGAATCGGGGCTCGAGGATTCGTGACCTTGCCGCTTCTGGGTCCGGTGAAATTGAAAGGCCTGACCACCAGGGATGCGGAACAACTCATCGAAAATCTGTACCGGGAAAAGTATCTTCAGGACCCTCATGTCAGTATTTTCGTCAAGGAACAGATGGGTGGAAAGATCACCATTCTGGGTTCGGTCAACAAATCGGGTTCTTTTGACTACCCTTCCCGACAGCGTCTTCTGGATGTTTTGGCCCTCTCGGGCGGTCTTTCCGACAAGGCCGGTCGCACGGTCCAGATCAGGCGCAAAGGAGAAAATCCGGAGCGGCCTGACACGTATCTTATCGATTTGGAGGAACTGATTGAGCAGGGTCGTGCTGAACTGAACATCGAAATCTATCCCGGAGACGTTATTTTCGTTCCTGAAGCCGGCATGGTCTACGTGGACGGGGCGGTAGGCAAGCCCGGAGCCTATCCCATCAAGAAACAGATGACGGTCCACGAAGCGATTGTGGCTGCGGGGGGACTGAGGCCTACGGCCAGTCAGGGGGATATTAAGCTGATCCGCTACATGCCCGGTGGAGCCCGGGAAGTGGTGAAACTCAGTCTCAACGACATTCAGAGTGGTCGAGCTCAGGAAATGACCGTTCAAGATCGGGACGTGGTCTTCGTGGAAACAAGCACGCTTGAAGCGCTGGTCTACGGTCTGCGGCTCAATCTGGGCATGGGCCTTGTGGGTATCGGCTACACACCGCCTCCGCACTAAGGTACTGCAGCCACCCTTCCCGCCTTTTGGAAACGAGGCGGGAAGGGTTTCTCTGCTTCAAATCGCCTCCAAAATCCGCTTCCACAAAGAGGGCTTTCGGCGACGGACCATCGAGGGCCGCTCCGCCGAGAGAACAGGTTCCCCCTTGAGAATCCGGCTGGGGACATCTTCCACGAGATCCCTGGCCGCTTCTTCACCTAGAAGCCCCGCAGCCAATAAAGAGGCTTGTCGAAGTTTCGGCGGGCGATTCTTGGAGTTATGGGCATCGGAAGCCATGATGTGCACAAGACCCTTTTCCAGCAGTTTGATGGAGAACCTTTGCACATCCTTTCCCCATCCTCCCAAAAGACTTTCCGCCGTGATCTGAACAAGCACACCGCAACGGACCCATTCCTCCAGGTATTCTGGATGATGCATCACGACCGGGTTCCGCTCAGGATGCGCCAAAACGGGCGTCACGCCCTGGCTTTGAACTTCAAAAAGAAAGGCGTTCAGGTTTGCGGCAACGAAGGTGGGAGGGAGTTCCAAAAGAAGATAACGACCGGTATCGTTTATGGTCATGAGCCGGCCGGAACGAACTCCATGGGGAATCGTCGGGTGAAGCCGCAATTCCGAGCCCGGATACACCTTGAGGGGAATTCCGGAACGTGCCAGCCGCTCTTGAAGCTCTCTGGTCACGCTCAGGATGCATTCCCGATGGTTGTCATAGACGCCTTCGTTCCAGTGCGGTGTCGCGACAAGGGCTTTTATGCCGTCGTTTACGGCCGCTTTGGCCATGTCCATAGCCTCTTTCCACGAGGACGCGCCGTCATCCAAACCGGGCAGTATGTGAGCATGCAGATCTATCAATGATTTCGTCCCTCAGTCGCATATGGTCAAAGCAAACGGGTTTTGGTCTGTGAAGGTGGCAACCCCGAAGGTTTATTGTTCGTGGCGGGCGACCCGGGGATCGAACCCGGGACCTTTGGTTCCGGAGACCAACGCTCTCTCCACTGAGCTAGTCGCCCACAACGTTACCTATGCCGACAATGGGGCTTTATCTACCACAGGGGCTTGATGGTGTCAATGTCGTCAGGAAACACGGTGTCAGGCCCTTCTGAAATGTCTGCGAAAAAGCTCGGTATTCCGCGGTCTCTGACATGTTCCCAGAAATCGGCCGTCTTCCGTAGGGGCGAGGCGGCGCCTCGCCCCTACGCCGTGGAATCGGTCATGTTTCAATCCCATTCGAAACTTTGAATGACCAGGATACCGGCTTCGCGGGCCTTTTCCAGGACCTTTGGCTTGGCATAATGGGTGACCACAATGGGCATCAGCTCTTCAGCCATGATGGAGGCCACCTTTTCCAGTTTGAGGCGCAGGCTTTTGAGCTTAGAGGTGTCGTCCAGCCGCAGCACCGATTCGCCTATAAGGATCAGAGACTTTCCATCCTTCTGGGCTCGTGCGAAGAAATTGAGCTCTTCATCCGCCACGTCGGCCCGCACGATTCGGTCCTTGACTTGAATTCCGTAAGCGGAAGCCAGATACGCCGGAAGTTTCCGGTAGGCCTCGTTTTCCAGGGCGTAGGCCATGCTGCGGGAAAGCCCTCCCACCTGTTCTCGCGTGGCCTTGAGGCCCCGGGAGAGTGCGGCCACTTCTTTTTCCGCGCGCTTCTGAGCTTCCGCCAGCTCTTCAACTTTGACAGCAAGGCTGTCCAGACGGGCTTCCGTCTTTTTCTGAGCCTCCGCCAGCTCTTCCAAGCGAATTTCTGTACGCTTCTGAGCTTCCGCCAGCTCTTCGACTTTAACAGCAAGGCTGTCCAGACGGGCTTCTGTCTTTTTCTGAGCCTCCGCCAGCTCTTCCAAGCGAATTTCTGTACGCTTCTGAGCTTCCGCCAGTTCTTCAACTTTGACAGCGAGGCTGTCCAGCCGGGCTTCCGTCTTTTTCTGAGCCTCGGCCAGCTCTTCCAAGCGAATTTCTGTAAGTTTCTGAGCCTCCGCCAGCTCTTCCAAGCGCATTTCCGTACGCTTCTGAGCCTCGGCCAGCTCTTCCAAGTGTTTTTCCGTACGCTTCTGAGCCTCGGCCAGGTCCCGGACGATGTCCTTGAGTTCGTTAAATTCGCGCTTGCTCACCGATTCTTCGCGGTTTCGTTCCACCTCTTCAAAGAGACTCAACAGAGCGTCTCGAAGATCCGGCGCCACGCGCTCCAATTTTCTGTACAGGGCAACACTCATGCCCATACACTTTTCTCCTCTCTGCATTCCGACGACGCTTTAGCGCCAAGGCCATAAAGCCCCTTTTGGAAGCTCGCTTTTCAAAGAGATGTTACAAGATGAGATCCATCAGGACAAGAAGGATGCGGAATCCTCGAAGCCCGTTTCGCCATTGCTGCTGCGCCGTTGGAGCGTCTCTCGATCGTTACGCATGTGCCGAAGCGCTCCGTGTGTCTGTCGGCCTTCAGAAGGTTGAGGCCTTCTTCTTTTTCTCAAGCCTTCAGCCCATCGTGACGATATAGACAATGATGCCGATGAGACAAGTTCGGCAACAGGGTGGCATCGTAACATGCGGAGACGGATGGCACGTTATGGCCTACATTCTGGAACAGACATCGTCGGTGACGGCCGAAGCAAAAGGCCGTCGGTTCTTTTTTTTGACGTTTCGAGGCCGGCTTCAGTTAAACCGTCAGGAAGAAATCACCTTTGAAGCGGTCTATGAGCCTTTCGATGGCTGGAAGATTCTGCGTGCTTCCAATCCGGAAGCTTTTCAAAAGGCCGTGCCCGACGGTTATTTTCAAGCCTTTTGCCTGGATGTGCTCAAGGAATCCCACATGGACTGCCTGGTTCGATGGCACCTGGAACGTAAAGACGGCAAACTTCTCATCAGTAAACTTCGCGCGCTCGTTTCCCAGAGCGCCTCTTGACCTTGTGTGTCGGGCATCATGCCTCACCCCCTTTGATTCCATGCCATCCCTGGTTTCCTCGTGCGTGAAAAATTATCTCTAGCTCAGTTCATTTGTTTTGTGCTAACTGTGCATCGGCCTTTGAGAAGGCTCGATTTTGTAATCCTTGAGGATGCCCATGAACCCAGACGTCACCGAACACGACCTTCGCCTGCAGAAAGCCTATTTCGAAGCCATTTTTGAGCATTCTCCCGACGCCGTTGCCATTCTGGATGCTCACGATCGTGTGGTCATGATCAACAGAGCCTTCACGAAGCTTTTTCAATATTCCGCCGAAGAAGCTCGCGGCGCTTTGATCAACGATCTTGTGGCCCCGCGCCAAATGCGCTGGGAAGCCGAAGATCTTTCCGCCAAGGCTTTAAAAGGGCTTCCTTTCGAGGTGGAAACACACCGAGAACGCAAAGACGGCAGCCTTGTGGATGTGGCCATCACGGCCGCTCCTATTTACATAGACGGTGTGATGGTGGGCATCTACGCCAGCTACAGGGACATTTCCGGCCGAAAGCGGGCGGAACGCGCTTTGCGCGATATGGATGAAAAATATCGACTTATCGTCGACCATTCCAACGATGCTGTCTTTGTGATTCAGGATGAAAGGTTTCGATTTTGGAATCCCAGGTTTCGAGAGCTGTGTGGCTACGAAGACGATGAAATTCCCCGTCTTTCCATAGCCACGCTTCTGCATCCGGAAGATCTTGATTCGGTGCTGCAGTTGCATCGAAAACGCCTTGCCGGCGAACCCGTTCCCAACTCCTACACCTTTCGAGCTCTGACCAAGGACGGCCGTCCGCTGTGGATCAACATCAACGCCATTTCCGTGCAGTGGGACGGGAAACCCGCCACCATCAATTTCGCCAGGGATTTTACCCGAGAAAAGGAACTGGAAGCACAACTTGCCCACGCTCAAAAGATGGAAGCCGTGGGCACCCTAGCCGGAGGAATCGCTCACGATTTCAATAACCTTCTCCAGACCATTCAAGGCTATGCGGAACTCCTCATCAATCGTTCCCAATGCACCGAAACCGATCGACGACGGCTTCAAAAGATTTTCGACGGGGTTCAGCGAGGCCGTGAACTCACCCGTAACCTTCTCACCTTCAGCCGCAAGATGGAACCCCATCTTCGCCGCGTGGACCTCAACCGGGAACTTATCAAAATCAAGGACATTTTGTCCCGTACCTTGCCCAAAATGATCACCATTCAGCTGGAAACCGCTTCCAACCTTCCCGCCGTGCATGCCGATCCGTCCCAAGTGGCTCAAGTGGTCATGAACCTGGCGGTGAACGCCAAAGACGCCATGCCCGATGGAGGCACCCTGACGCTTCGAACCCAACGCATGGATCTTTTTGAAGGACACTCTTCCGGCCTGAACCCCGGCTCCTATGTCTGCCTCAGCGTGGAAGACACAGGCAAAGGGATTCCCAAAACCGTGCGGGATCGTATCTTTGAGCCCTTTTTCACCACCAAGCCTTTGGGATCCGGCACAGGCCTGGGGCTTTCCATGGTCTACGGCATTATGGCCAATCATCATGGAGCCGTGCTGTGCGACAGTCGCGAAGGTCAAGGAACCCGGTTCGATTGCTTCTTTCCCGCCCTGCCCGAGGCAGTTTCAAACGTGGAGGAGCCGATCCAAGAAAAAGCCGGTGCCTCAGGTCCGCCTCCGACCACCATCCTCCTTGTGGACGATGAGGAGTATTTGAGAGTTTCCGGCCAGGAAATGCTGGAATTTTTCGGGCATCGTGTGATCACCGCCGCCGATGGTGAAGAAGCTTTGAAGATCTTTACGCGGGAAGGGGAAAACATCGACGTGGTCCTTTTAGACCTGATCATGCCCGGCATGGGAGGACGCAAATGCCTGGAAAAACTTCTGGCCCTTCGCCCCAATGCCAAGATTATTGTGGCCAGCGGTTTTTCCGCCAATGACTCCATTCAGGACATTCTCATTGCCGGAGCTTTCGATTTTCTGGCCAAGCCCTATTCCGTGGACATGCTTTTGGAAAAAATCGGTCAGGCCCTTAAGGCTCCATGACCGTGGTCTGCGGCCTTTGAGGCCCTCGCATGACAAAGGTGACAGGAACAAGGGCAGCGGTCATCCAGGCAAAAACCCAAAAAGTGTCATTGAAAGCCATCATGGCCGCTTGTCGCAGGGTTTCCCCATAAATACCCGCCATGGCCATTTTCCGGTCGTAAAAGGATGCCCAATCCCCGCCCAACACCGCGAGCATCTTGTCCATGGCACGTCGAAAGGGAAGATCAAAAGGCGTAAGATGGTCCACGAGCATGTTTTGGTGCCATTGAGAACGTTGGGACAACACCGTAGTGCTTATAGCCACACCAAAACTACCTCCAAGATTACGCAACAGATTGAAGATTCCCGTGGCATTTCCCATGTGTTCTCGAGGAATATTTACATAAGTGGCGGCGGAAAGGGGAACAAAGAAAAGGCCCATTCCCAGAGCTTGAACAATCCGAGGCCAGGCTGCGGAGAAAAAGTCCGCCTGAAGATTAAATCGGGACATGAGGGTCAGAGCCACGGCGGCTAGAGTCAGCCCCAGAGCCAGCAAGCGCTTAGGAGGAACACCGCGTTTCATGAGTATTCCCGCGATGGGCATCACCATGAGGCTTGCCAGACCTCCCGGGCCGAGCACCAAGCCGGCCAACATGGCCGTATACTCCATGAGATTTTGCAGATACAGAGGCAAAAGAACGATACTTCCGAACAGGCAAAAATACCCGGTAAACATGATGATGTTTCCGGCGGCGAAGGTCCTGTCCTTAAAAACCCTCAAATTGACCACGGGATGAGAGGCACGAAGCTCCACGAAAACGAACGCCGTCAGCGTCACCACAGCCACGATGGATAAAATGACGATGAAATTCGAAGCGAACCAGTCCTCCCTTTCCCCCTTGTCCAGCACCACCTGAAGAGAACCCAACCCCACGGTCAAAAGGGCCAGGCCCCAATGGTCGATCCGCACGGTACGCGCTCGAATGTAGGGAGGATCCTGAACAAAGAGCATGGCCATAAAAACGGCCAGAACCCCCAAGGGCACATTGATATAAAAGACCCAGCGCCACGACCAATTGTCCGTGATGAAACCTCCAAGCACAGGACCTAAAATGGGGGCAAACACCACGCCCATGCCGAAGACCGCCATCGCCACACCGTGTTCCCGAACGGGAAAGGTTTCCAACAAAATAGCCTGGGACAAAGGCTGCAGCCCGCCTCCTCCCAACCCTTGAAGCACGCGAGCCGCCACAAGAACTTCCAGAGACGGTGCCGCACCACACAGCACGGAACTTACCGTGAAAACGATAATGGAAAACAACAGGTAATTGCGCCGTCCAAAAAGACTGGCCAACCATCCGGTGATAGGAATGATAACGGCGTTGGAAACCAGATAGGACGTCAGCACCCAGGTGACTTCATCCAGGCCGGCATTCAAGCTGCCCTGAATATGGGGCAGGGACACATTGACCACACTTGTGTCCATCACCTCAATGAAGGTGGGGATGATCACCGTAAGCGCAATGGCCCATTTACGCCGATCCGGATTGGGCGGGTTCATCGGGATGCCTTTCGTTCAGGCAAACGCAACCGCGGGCCGCTTTGATTCGAAGTGTCCACGGTGACTTTCAAAGAAAAACCCAGCCTTAGAGGATATTCCGGAGAAAAGGGATCGGTGAGTCGAATCTTGACCGGGACACGTTGCGTGATCTTGATCCAGTTGCCGGTGGCGTTTTCCGGGGGAAAAAGGGAAAAGGCCGCCCCGGTTCCGGCGCGAATGCCTTCCACCGTGCCGGAAAACCTGCGCCCTGAATAACAATCGGCTCGAATGTGAACCGGCTGTCCGATACGAATGTTTTCCACCTGGGTTTCTTTAAAATTGGCTTCCACGTAAGCTTCCTGAAGTGGGACCACGGCCAAAAGGGGTTGACCGGGAAGAATGCGTTCTCCCACCTGAATCTTTTTCTGGGCCACAAAACCGGCGATGGGAGCGGTGATGCGACAGTAGGAAAGATTCAGTCGAGCCATGTCCCTTCGAGCTTCCAGTTCTTTGGCCTGGGCTGTCAGGGCTTTGAGACGTTCCTGTTCCACGTGCACCCTCAAGCGGCTTGCCTGGGCTTCCTGCAGACGGGCTTCCGCCATGGAAGCTTCCTTTTGGGCCGCCTGCAAAGTTGCTTCCACCGACCGAAGCCGCGCCTCCGAAGCTCCCACGGCCGCCTGGGCTTTGGTCATGGCCGTTTTCATGCGATCCCGATCCCGCACCGAAGAAGCCCCTTGAGCAGCCAGGGCTTCATAGCGTTCCCAATCCCGCTTGGCATGCCGATATTCGGCGAGCACGGCTTCATGGTCCTGGGTGGCTTCCGAGACCTTTTCCCGGACCGATTGCACCTGAGCCTGAGCGGCGTTCCAAGCCGCCTGAGCGGCCGTGACCGCCGCCTGCGTGGTCTTTTCCACATAGTCCACGCTCACGCGTGCTGCTTGAATTTCCGCCTGCACTCGATGCAAAGCCGCCTCCACTTCTTCCAGGCGTGCCTGTTCATCCGCCGTGTCCAGCTCGATAAGGACCTGTCCCTGCATGACGGCGTCATCGTTTTCCACGAAAACGGCCCTGATGGTTCCGGGAATGCGGGAAGAAATCGCCGCCGCATCGGCCATGACATAGGCATTGTCGGTGGTTTCCTTGTCCTTGAAAAAGATCCACCAGGAAAGTCCTCCGACCACCAACCCTACCAGGACCACGCCGGCAAAGCCTCTTTTGAGCGATTGCTTGTTGTTGCGAGGCGGCTTGCTGGACACAGCCTCCGGAACGCCTTGCATCACGTTTTCGGCCATAGCTTATTCCTTGCGCCTCCGTTTTCATCACGCCTATGTTTTCAGGAACAGGTCCTTCAAAAACCTACTCTACCCTCTGTGTATGGCGTGAGGCCATGGGGAACGTCAACGGGAAAAACCACCCCTGCCCGGTCCAAAACCTGCCTTCAGAAATGGCGGCATTCGGCATCAAGATTCCCGTAAAGCCCCAAGCTTTTCCCTTGACAGAACTTTCCCTTGCCCATTAGAGATCGAAATTTACAAGGTTTTTTGGATGAAAGATCCCCGGGTTAAGGGGCTTTGAAGGGCCGAGATTTTTGTCGCAGGGTCATCCTGCACCAGGAAGGAGTCGTCATGACTTTTCAGGAACTTATTCATGCTTTAAACACGTTTTGGTCCGAAAGAGGGTGTGTCATTCAGCAGCCTTACGACTTGGAAGTGGGAGCGGGAACCTTCAATCCGGCCACCTTTCTTCGCGTTTTGGGACCGGAACCTTGGAAGGTGGCCTATGTGGAACCGTCCCGACGTCCCACCGACGGCCGTTATGGAGAAAACCCCAACCGATTGCAGCATTATTACCAATATCAGGTTATTCTTAAGCCGTCTCCTCCCGACAGCCAGGAAATCTATCTGGAAAGTCTGAAAAGTTTCGGCATCGATCCCTTGGACCATGATATCCGTTTCGTGGAAGACGACTGGGAATCTCCCACCTTGGGTGCTTCCGGCCTGGGTTGGGAAGTCTGGCTGGACGGGATGGAAATCACGCAGTTTACCTATTTTCAGCAGGCGGGAGGCATCAGCCTTTCTCCGGTATGCGTGGAGCTCACCTACGGTCTGGAACGTATCGCCATGTATCTTCAAGGTGTGGACAACGTCTATGATCTGCAATGGACCGGTAATGTGACTTACGGGGACGTGCACCACAAGGGCGAGGTGGAATGGTCCCATTACAATTTTGAGGAAGCCGATGTTCCCATGCTTCTGGAACTTTTCAACATGTACGAAAAAGAATCCTTGCGCCTTTCTGACCGCGGCCTGGTGCTTCCCTGCTACGACTATTGCCTGAAATGTTCCCATGTGTTCAACTTGTTGGACGCTCGAGGCGCCATCAGTGTGACGGAACGCACCAATTACATCGCCCGCGTGCGTAACCTGGCCCGATTGGCCGCCCACGGCTATGCAGCTCAAAGGGAAGCCATGGGATATCCTTTGCTGAAAAAGAACGCTTTCAAGGACTGAGAGAGACCTTGAAGGCGGCATCGATTTTCATTCCAGGAGAAGATGAGGGACCCTATGGGACAAGAACTTTATTTGGAAATCGGCAGTGAAGAAATTCCGGCAGGCTATATCGTGCCGGCTTTGGAATCCATGGCCCAACAGATGGTGCGCTTTTTGGACGATCATCGGATTGCGCATGGAGAACCCGTCACCACGGGAACACCGCGGCGGCTGTGCCTTTGGATTCCTGAGGTGGCCGAAAGACAGGAACCCACGGTGGTGGAAATCATCGGACCGCCCAAATCCGTCGCCTTTGATGATCAGGGACGTCCTACGAAAGCCGCCGAAGGTTTTGCCAAAAACCAGGGGATCGATGTGACGCAATTGACCATCAAGGCAACCCCCAAAGGGGAATATGTCACTTTGGTCAAGGAAGAAGCCGGAGGTCCCACAAAGGAACTGCTGGAACGGATGCTTCCAGACTTTATCGCTCACATTCCCTTTCCCAAATCCATGCGTTGGGGAAATCTTTCGGTCACCTTTGCACGGCCGGTGCACTGGATCGTCTGTCTTCTAGGGGATGGTGTCCTGGACTTTACCTATGGGGATGTGCGCAGCGGTTGTCTTTCCTTTGGGCATCGGTTTATGAGTCCTCAATGGCTGGAAGTGAAAAACTTTGCGGATCATCGAGAAAATCTTCGCCGCCACAAGGTCGTTCTGGATACGGCCGAACGCAAGCAGCTTATCTTGGAAGGCATTCGGGAAAAGGCGGCTTCCATCGGCGGGCGCATTCTCGAAGATGAAGACCTTCTGGATGAAGTGGCACACCTTGTGGAATACCCCTACCCGCTTCTGGGATCTTTTGAAGAAAAATACCTGGCTTTGCCTCCGGAACTGCTCATTACCGTCATGAAGGAACATCAGCGCTACTTTGCCGTGGTGGATGATTCCGGAAAACTCAAACCGCATTTTGTCACGGTGGCCAACACCATCCCCAGAAACCCGGATGTGGTGGCTGCCGGAAACGCCCGCGTGGTAAGGGCTCGGCTGGAAGATGCGCGGTTCTATTACGAAGAAGATCAAAAAGTGAGGCTGGAAGATCGCGCCGAAGCCCTGAAATCGGTGGTGTTTCATGCCAAACTGGGCACCAGCTGGGAAAAGGTGGAACGGTTCACTCAGCTGGCCAAGTGGCTCTGTGAAAGACTGTGCCCCGACTCCATGGATCATGTGCTGCGGGCGGCCTTGCTGTGCAAGGCGGATCTGGTCAGCGGCATGGTGGGTGAATTTCCCGAGCTTCAAGGGGTGATGGGTCGAGCCTATGCGCGGCTGCAGGGGGAACCGGAACCGGTGGCTCAGGCCATCTATGAACATTACCTGCCCATTCGTGCGGGGGGACCTGTGCCGGAAGGCATGGAAGGCACGGTGTTGAGTATCGCCGACAAGATCGACACCATTGTGGGCTGTTTCGGCGTGGGGCTGTTGCCCACCGGAACCGCCGACCCCTTTGCCCTGCGGCGTCAGACTCTGGGAATTTTACGTATTATTCTGGAAAAACAATTGCGTTTTTCCCTGGAAGAACTCATCGATCAGGCTCTGCCGCTTCTGCGATCCAAGATGACCGAACCGGCCGAGACGGTCAAAAAAGGCGTGCTGGACTTTTTCCGAGGGCGTCTGCATCACCACTTGGTGACACAGGAAGGCTACGCTTCGGATATCGTGGAAGCCGCTTTGGCCTCAGGGATCGCCTACCCCGTGGATGCGGTGCTTCGAGTCAAGGCTCTGGCAGATTTTACACGGCGCGATGATTTCGAAGCTTTGACTTTGGCTTTCAAGCGTGTGGGGAACATTATCAAAGAAGGTGAACCGGAACCCGTACGTCCGGAACTCCTGAAGCTTCCTGCAGAACAAGAGCTCTATGAAGCCTATGGTCGTGTGCAGGCGGATGTGCTGGAAAAGATATCCCGAGGCGACTACGCGGCCGCCCTGGAAAGTCTCACCGCGCTGCGTTCGCCCATTGACACTTTTTTTGAAGCCGTTTTGGTCATGGATCCCGATCCAGCCGTGCGCCGTAACCGCTTGGCGCTTTTGACGGCCGTTCATGAACTGTTCAACGGTATCGCCGACTTTCGTAAAATCCAGACAGGGTAAACGGATCATGGCAGGCTGCCGGGGTGTTCCCGGAAGCCTGTTCCATCACCAAGCATGAGCCATTGCGGGTTGCCGGTTCAACGTGTAGGGGCACGGTGCGCCGTGCCCCCATGTCCTGGAAGGTCGGCGGTGGTCCTGGAAGCGCCGACCTTCAGCCCGCTTCACCTGCAGGAAGAGATCTCCTGGCTGGAAAAAAATCAGCCGGCAGCTCTTTCTTTTCAAATCATCTGAACGGATTTCTTGCCGATTGAAAAAGCCGATGATGACGGCCATCGACATTCCTGCCTTAGCACTTTACGTCGTCGGCTCTTGCATATGCAGGACTTTTCGAATCCAGGGAAGAAGCAAAAGGCTCGCCACCAGAACCACCACACCGCTGGCCACAAAGGTGCCTCGATACCCTACCAGGGGAATCACCAAACCGGCCGCATAATTGCCGGCAAAAACCCCCAAGGTTCTGACGGCGTACACGACGGCCGAATGTCCC
>FWPU01009634.1_pt1 | contig 15067 bp, 14 predicted proteins | sample 2228361 | NCBI WGS metagenome assembly FWPU01 (sample SAMEA103939777, study PRJEB20133) | metagenome
AGCCGCGCCGCGGCGTCCGGCCCGCGTCAGCCCTCCGCGGCGGAGCGCGCCGCCTTCGACCGACGTCCCGAGGAGCGCCGGCGCCGCGTCGAGGCCTTGGCTTGCGTCGCGGTCTCGCCCTTCGCCGGGGCCTCGTCCGCCGGCTGCGCCTCGGCCTCCGCGGCGGGCTCGCCCTTCGCCCGGGCCTCGGCCGCCCTCCCCTTCGCGGCCGGCCGCGGCATCTCGGCGCCGAAGCGGGTGACGATGTACGAGCGGTTCTGCGCGTCGCGCGTGAGCTCGATGAGGCCGCGGCGCGCCGCGTCCTCGAGCAGGCGGCCGAAGCTCTTGTAGCCGTAGAACGCCTCGTTGAACGACGGGCGCTTGCGCTTGATCGTCTCCTTGATCAGCGACGACCAGAGGACGTCGCGGTTCTCGCGACGCAGCGCCTGCAGGGACTCGAGCAGCAGGCGGAACGCCTTCGCCTGCTTCTCGTTCGCGGCCGGCACCTCGCCGGGCTCGTCGAGCGCCGCGGCCTTGAGATCCTCGTAGTAGATGAACTCGTGGCAGTTGTCGCGCAGCAGCGAGGAGGTCGAGGCCTGCGTGCCGAGGCCGATCACCTGCTTGCCGTTCTCCTTGAGCTTCGAGACCAGCGGCGAGAAGTCGCTGTCGCCCGACACGATGACGAAGGTGTTGATGTGCGGCTTCGAGGCGGCGAGGTCCATCGCGTCGACGCACAGGCGGATGTCGGCCGAATTCTTGCCGCTGATCCCTCGCCCCGGGATCTCGATCAGCTCGAACGCTGCCTCGTGCAGAGGGTTCCTCTGGTCGGCGTAGCGCTTCCAGTCGGCATACGCGCGCTTGACCACGATGTCGCCCTTCTCGACCAGCCGCGCGAGCACGCGCTGGACGTCGAAGGGCTCCTTGCCGAGGCCGAGCGCGAGGTTCTCGAAGTCGACGAACACCGCCAGGATCTGTCGTTCTCCCGTCACGCCCGCGACCAAACGACAGGCGGCGCCGCGACGCAAGCGCCGCACTCGGGTCGAGTGCAGCGGGCGTATCGACAGGCCGCACAGGCCGCGTACGATGAGCGCCGGAAGCCGCCCCGGCGGGCGGCGGAAGAAGGGAGACGGACGAGATGAAACCGATCGTGCTTCTCGCGGCACTCCTCGCGGCGCTCGCCGCCGCCGATCCCGCGGCGGCTCAGGACCCGAGCCCGCAGCCCACCCTCGGCACTGTGCCCGGGGGCCCCGGCGGCCCGATGGGCCGCGGCCGGATGATGGGCCGCGGGCGCGGCATGGCCCGCGGCCCGGGCGGCGGCATGGGCATGGGGATGTGCCCGATGATCCTCGAGAACGCCGACAAGGTCGAGGTGAAGAACCTGCCCGACGGTGCGACGATCACCATCACCTCGAGCGACGAGGCTGCGGCGAAGCGGATCCAGAAGCTCGCCGAGGCGATGCGCCTCATGCACGAGGCGAGGACGCAGTAGTCCCGAGCGACGTGCGGCCGCCGCGCGGGCGCCGCGCGCTCAGCGATGCGCGGCGAGGCTCTGCAGCGAGATCCCGCGGTTCAGGTGGGCGATCGCGTCGGCGAGGAGCCCGGCGAGCGGCACGACCTGGAAGCGGCGCGGCAGCGCGACCGGCTGCGCGACGCTGTCGGTCACGACGAAGCGCTCGATCGGCAGGGCCGAGAGGCGCTCGATCGCGCCCCCGACCAGCAACCCGTGCGTCGCGACGACCGTGATCTCCGGGCGGCAGCCCGCGTCGAGCAGCGCGCGCACCGCGGCCTCGATCGTCCCGCCCGTGGTGATCATGTCGTCGACCAGGATCGGCCGGCGGTCGCGCACCTCACCGGTGAGCTGGCGCACGGCGACGCGCTCGCCGCTCATCCGCACCTTGTGCACCACGGCGGCCGGCAGGACGAGCAGCGAGGCGTAGGCGTCGGCGAGCTTCGCCGCGCCGACGTCCGGCGCGACGACGACGCCGTCGTTGCGGTAGGTCGCGCGCAGGACGTCGGCGAGCGCCGGCACGGCCGTCAGGTGATCGACCGGCGAGGCGAAGAAGCCCTCGAGCGCGGGCGCGTGCAGGTCGAGGCAGACGACGCGGGCGAAGCCGCCGGTCCCGATGAGGTCCGCGACGACCCGCGCGCCGATCGCCTCCCGCCCGCGCGCCCGCCTGTCCTGCCGCGCGTAGCCGAGGTACGGCACGACCGCGGTCAGGCGCTCGGCGCCGCTCCGCCGGCACGCGTCGGCGAGGAGCAGGAGCTCGAAGAGGTTCGCCTCGGCGGGCGGTGAGAGCGCCTGCACCAGGTAGACGTCCTTGCCGCGGACGCTCTCCGCGAGCTCGACGTGCAGCTCGCCGTCGGGAAAGCGCTCGACGGTGCGGCGCACCGGCTCGACGTCGAGCCGTCCGGCGACCGCGTTCGCGAGCGCCGTGCTCGCCGAGCCTGCGATGATGCAGAGTCCTTGCACTGTCCCGACCCTCCCGCGGAGCGAGTGAGCTGCAATCCGGTTGCCAGCTCGCAGCCGCGCGTCCGGCATCCCCCTCAGGGCGCGCGCGACGACCGCCGCGACACGCCGAGGCCCTCGACCTCGACGCGCCCGTCCGCGAGCTGCGTCCGCGCGCCGAACAGGCCGGCGAGCCAGAGGTTGGTCGTCAAGTGATCGGTCGCGCTCGGCGCGATCCAGCGGCTCGTGCCGTGCGCGACGGCGGCGAACGGGACGAGCTGGTCCGCCAGGTGGCGGTCGGTGGTCGCGCCCGAGGCGAGGTCGGCAAGGAGCTGATCCGCGACGAAGCGCCCGATGTCCTCCGAGCGCCGTCCGCGGACGCCCGCCTGATCGGCGCCGAGCCGGCAGCCCGACGAGGTCTCGACCCAGACCGCGAGCCCGGCGCCGGGCCGCACGGCAGACGTGTCGTCGACGCGCTCGATGCGCGGCGTGATGCCGCTTCGCGCGAGCACGCGCTCGCACGCGACCGCCATGCGCTCGGCGACCGAGCGCTCGGCGAGGTGGCTCGCGAACGCCACGCCGTTCGCCGCGCGGATCTCCCCCTGCTCGTCCAGGACGAGCGGCGCGAGGCGCTCGCGCACCGGCTCGACGCGCAGCTCGAGGAGCCCGCCGCCGTGCGGCACGTAGCCCGGACGGAGCAGCTCGACCTCGACCCGGACGCCCATCCGCTCGAGCAGCGGGGCGAGCACGTGGCGCATGTGGAACGGCGACGGCGCGAAGTCCTGGAACGTGCCGCCGGCGATCCGCGCGACGAGCGGCCGATCGGCGAAGCACGCGACGGGCAGGATGCCGAGGGCGAGCATCGTCGCCGAGCCCGCGCTGCCGATGTCCCAGGTGTAGGCGCCGCCACGGACCGTCCCGCCCGGGCGGAAGACGAGCTCGCGCGAGCCGACCTCCGCGCCCTCGACGACGCCCGAGCAGAGCTCGGCGCAGGCGCGGAGCGCCGCCGCGTGCTGCGGTCGGAGGCCCGGCTTCGGCCGGCGCGCGCGGGCGTTGGTCACGTGCACGGGGCGGCCGACGAGCGCCGCGAGCGCGGCCGCGAAGCGAACGATCGTTCCGCTCCCCGAGTGGAGCGCGCCGTCGACGTGTACCGCTTCCATGGCCGGGTCCGCCGAGCCGCCTGCGCGGCGTCCTCAGACGTCGAGCGTCACCTGCGCCCGCCAGCCGTCCTGGACGCGGACGACGCGCAGCCCGGCGAGCGTGACCGCCTTCACGTCGGCCTCGAGCTCGTGGCGCTCCGGGTCGATCGGCTCGCCGTGCAGCTCGGCGGTGATCTCGTAGCGGCCGTCGCGCCAGCGCACGCGGACGTCGCGCGGGCGCAGGAGCAGCCGCTCCGCGTCCTTCCAGAACACGATCTCGTCGAGGAACGACATGAGCGCGAGGTCGAGCTCGGTCGCGGCGAGGAAGACCTTGCGGCTCGTCGTGTCGCGGATCGAGTCGAGCGAGCGCACCATCGCCGCGGTGACCGCGTCGCCCGCGACGGTGAAGAGCGCGTCCAGGTCGGGCGCGAACGCGTTGAAGGTCACGTCGCTCGTCACCCCGTCGTCGATGTACTCGAAGCCCGCCTGCACCACGTCAGCCCTTCACGTTGCCGATCGGGGTCAAGCGCACCACCGGACGGCTCAGCCCGGCGCGCGCCGTCGCGTCGATCACCCGGTCGACGTCCTTGTAGGCGCCGCCCGCCTCCTCGGCGAGGCCCGAGAAGGAGACGCTGCGCACGTAGATGCCCCGGCGCTCGAGCTTGTCGCGCAGCTCGCGGCCGCGGAACTGCTTCTTCGCCGCATGCCGGCTCATCGTGCGCCCGCTGCCGTGCGCCGTGCTGTAGAACGCCTGCGCGGAGGTCGACACGCCGGTGAGCAGGTAGGAGCCGGTCTCCATCGAGCCGCCGATGATCACCGGCTGCCCGACGTCGGCGAGGCCGGGGGGCACGTCGCGCATGCCGGGGCCGAACGCCCGGGTCGCACCCTTGCGGTGCACGAGCAGCTCGCGCTCGACGCCGTCGACGACGTGCCGCTCGAGCTTCGCGGTGTTGTGCGACACGTCGTAGACCATCCGCATGCCGAGATCCTCGGGCGTGCGCCCGAACACCGAGCTGAAGACCTCGCGGATCCGGTGCAGGATGAGCTGCCGGTTCGCGAACGACATGTTCGCCGCGCACTGCATCGCCTTGAAGTAGCTCTGCCCCTCGGGCGAGCGGAACGGCGCGCACGCGAGCTCGCGGTCGAGGATCTTGATCCCGTACTTCTCGGTCATCGCGCGGAGGAAGACGTGCAGGTAGTCGGTCGCGACCTGATGGCCGAAGCCGCGGCTGCCGCAGTGGAACATCACCACCACCTGGTTCGACAGCGTGATGCCGAGCCGTGCCGCGAGCTCCGGCTCGACGATGTTCTCGGGCCGCGCCACCTGGATCTCGAGGTAGTGGTTGCCCGAGCCGAGCGTGCCGATCTGCTGGTGGCCGCGCGCGATCGCGCGCTCGCTGACCGCCGAGGGGTCGGCCCCCGGGAAGCGACCCCGCTCCTCCGTCCGGGCGAGGTCCTCCTCGGTGCCGAAGCCGCGGCGCACGCACCACTGCGCGCCGTCGCGCAGCACCTCCTCGAACTCGGAGTGCGACACGTCGAGGAAGCCCCGGCTGCCCACCCCGGCCGGGACGCGCGCGAAGAGCGCGTCGACCAGCTCGCGCAGCTTCGGCTGCACCTCCTCGAGCGTGAGGTTCGTGAGCACGAGGCGCATGCCGCAGTTGATGTCGAAGCCGATCCCGCCCGGTGAGATGACGCCCGTCTTCGCGTCCATCGCGGCGACGCCGCCGATCGGGAAGCCGTAGCCCCAGTGCGCGTCGGGCATGACGCAGCTCGCACCCACCACGCCGGGCAGGGTTGCGACGTTCGCCGCCTGCCGGAAGACCGCGTCGTCCATCTCGCGCAGGAGATCCTCGGTTGCGAAGACGCGGATCGGCACCCGCATTCCCTCGCGAAACGCCGTCGGGAGCTCCCAGACGGCGTCTGCGATCCTTCGGATTCCCTCGGGGGCTGGCATCTCGTCCCTTCTCGCTCTCGCGGCGCCGGCGCTGCGACTCCTTGCAAAAAAAGGAAATCGCCGGCGACCGCGCAGTATCGCTTCGCTGAACCGCGTCGCGCCCACCGCGCGATCGCGATTGCAGCTTGCAACCGCCATACCGCGGTCGCAAGCCCCCGCCACGAACGACGCATTCTCGTTTCTGCGAGGTCGGGGCGTCGCGCCCTTCCCCGCCCTGCGAGCTTGCGCGGGCCGCCGGCGGGGCGGAGCCCATTGATACGGCGTCGGCACGTGTGGCAGCCTCCTTGCGACGGCCTCGGGCGAAGGAAGCTCCGCGCGGCGCGCGGACACGCCGCAAGTCGGCTTCGTCGAGCGCCAGCGCGGACCAAGCATACCCGGGTCGAAGATCAACGGTCCGGGAAAGGAGGACGCGACATGGCAGAAGCGGCTACCAAGCAGGCAAAGGCTCCGAGCGAGACCGCCGTCGCACGGCGACCGGCGTGGTCGAGCTTGCCCTCGCTCTTCGATCGAGAGCTCGAGGCCTTCTTCGACGATCTCTTCGACGAGCCGCGCGGGCGCTTCCGCCTGCCCTCGCTCTTCCGCCGCCTGCCCGCCCTCGCCGAGCTCCCGCGGCTCTCGCCGGTCGACGTCTACCAGACCGACGACGAGGTGGTGGTGAAGGCGGAGATGCCGGGGCTCGCGAAGGAGGACATCGACGTCTCGCTGACCGACTCGCGGCTCACGATCAAGGCGGAGAAGAAGCGCGAGGAGAAGGTCGAGGAGGAGAACTACAGCCGCTCGGAGCGGAGCTTCGGCATGATCTCGCGCACGATCGAGCTTCCCTGCGAGTGCAAGACCGAGCAGGCGAAGGCGACGATGAGCAACGGCGTGCTCGAGGTCCGCATCCCGAAGAGCGACGCCGCGAAGAAGAACAAGCCCATCAAGATCGCGGTGAGCTGAGTGGCGGAGCGCTTCCGGGCTCGCGCCGCCCCGCCAAGGTGCGGGGCGGCGCGTTCCGGGACGCGGCACGTGGCTGCAGGAGGAGATTGATGCTCGACATGGGAAGGATCTGCTCGCGCGACGTCGATCTCGCGGAGCCCGACGAGAGCGTCCAGGAGGCGGCGCGGCGCATGGATGCGCGGAGCGTCGGGACGCTCCTGATCCTCGACGCGCAACGGCGGCCGACGGGCATCATCTCGGACCGCGACCTCGTGGTGCGCGTGCTCGCCGAGGGCAAGGACCCCGTGGCGACCAAGGTGCGCGACATCCTTTCCGCGCCGGTCGAGACGATCAGCGAGACGGCCACGGCCGACGTGGCGATCAGCAAGATGCGTGCGAACCGTTGCCGGCGGCTCCCGGTGGTGAACGGCAACGGCGAGCTGGTCGGGATCGTGACCCTCGACGACATCATGACGATCCTCGCGGAGCAGCTCCGCGGGGTCGCAGGGCTGCTCGAGTCGCAGGCGCCGCACCGCCTCGACGAGGGGGAGCCCTGGCGGTAGCCCGCCGGGCAGGTACCGAGGACCGCGCATGAAGGCGATGGTCCTGCACCGGCTGTGCGACCTGCGACGGGAGCACGAGCCGCTTGCTCTGGAGAACGTCGACGACCCCGTGCCGGTCGGCGATCAGCTCCTGCTCGACGTCGCGGTGTGCGGCGTGTGCCACACCGAGCTCGACGAGATCGAGGGCCGGACGCCGCCGCGCGAGGTGCCTGCGATCCTCGGACACCAGGTCGTCGGACGGGTCGTGGCGCGCGGCCCGGACGCGCGGGCGATCGAGGTCGGCACGCGGGTCGGCGTCGCGTGGATCCACTCCGCCTGCGGCAAGTGCGCGCACTGCCTCGCGGGCAACGAGAACCTGTGCCCGGAGTTCGTCGCGACCGGACGCGACGTCGCGGGCGGCTACGCCGAGCGCATGGTCGTGCCCGAGGGCTTCGCGCACCCGCTCCCCGACGCGATCTCGGACCTCGCCGCCGCGCCGCTCCTCTGCGCGGGCGCGATTGGCTATCGCTCGCTGCGCCTGACCGGGCTCGAGGACGGCCAGCGCCTCGGCCTCACGGGGTTCGGCGCGTCGGCGCACCTCGTGCTCGCGATGGCTCGCCGGCGCCTGCCGCGGAGCGAGGTCTTCGTCTTCGCGCGCAGCCCCACGGAGCGCGCCTTCGCGCTCGAGCTCGGCGCCGTGTGGGCGGGCGACAGCGACGAGATCGCGCCCGCGCCGCTCGACGCGATCATCGACACGACGCCCGCCTGGAAGCCCGTGCTCGGCGCGCTCGCCAACCTCGCACCCGGCGGACGCCTGGTGATCAACGCGATCCGCAAGGAGGACCACGATCGCGAGCTGCTCGCCTCGCTCGACTACGCGCGCCACCTCTGGCTCGAGAAGGAGATCAAGAGCGTCGCCAACGTGACCCGGCGCGACGTCCGCGAGATGCTCGCGCTCGCCGCGGAGGCGGGGCTCGCGCCCGAGGTGCAGGAGTACGTGCTCGAGGAGGCGAACACCGCGCTCGTCGAGCTGAAGCGCGGCGGCGTACGCGGGGCGAAGGCGCTCCGCGTCGCATGACGCTCCTCCAGATCGTCCTGGGCCTGCTCGCGAGCGGCGCTGCCGTCGTCCTGGGCGGCGTCGCGCTCGCGCGCCACGGCGACGAGATCGCCGCGCGCACGAGCCTGGGGGGGCTGTGGGTCGGCTCGATCTTCTTCGCGCTCGCGACCTCGCTCCCCGAGCTCGCCACCTCCGTCACCGCGGCGCTGCACGGGGCGCCCGACCTCGCCGCGGGCAACCTGCTCGGCGCCGGCATGAGCAACATGCTGACGCTCGCCATCCTGAGCCTCGTCCCCGGCGCCGACCTCTTCCGCCGCGCCGCGCTCGACAACGCGCTCGCCGCGTCGCTCGCCATCACGCTGGTCGCAGCCGCGGGGATCTGCGTCGTGCTGCGGCCGGCGACCACAGTCCTCGGCGTCGGCCTCGGCCCGTGGCTCCTCGCCGCGGGCTACATGGCGGGCGTGCGCACGCTGTTCCGCAACAGCCTGCTCGCGCGCACAGCGGCGAGCGTCGAGGAGACGCGACCGGCCCCGCCGCCCGAGGACGTGCCCGCGACGCGCGCCGAGTCGCTGCGCGCCGCATCCCTGGGCTTCGCACGCGCGGCGGCCGTGATCCTCGTCGCCGCCCCGCTCTTCGCGCTGTCGGCGGAGGCGCTCGCCCGCGAGACCGGGCTCGCGACGAGCTTCGTCGGCACGCTGCTGGTCGCCATCGCGACGACGCTGCCCGAGCTCATCACGTCGCTCACCGCGGTGCGGCTCCGCGCCTACGACCTCGCGGTCGGCAACCTGTTCGGCAGCAACGCCTTCAACGTCTTCCTGTTCTTCTTCGTCGACCTCGCTTACCCCGGACCGTCGCTCTTCGCGGCCATCGGCACCGTGCACGCGCTCGCCGCAATGATCGCCGTCGTGCTCATGGGCATCGGGGTCGCGGCGATGGTCTACCGCGCCGCAGGGCGGCGCTCGGCGCTCGAGCCCAGCAGCGCGCTGATCATGGCGCTCTACGTGTTCGGCATGTGGCTCGTCTACGGCTTCAGCACGGTGCCCTGACCGGACACCGCGCGGCCCGGACAACGGCTGTCCTCGGCGTGTGGCACACGTCTCCTCGCTCTTTGGGCTTTCCACACAGACCTAGGAGGAGACGAAGATGAGAGGACCGACGATCATTTGGCTCACGCTGCTCGCCAGCTTGCTCGCCTGCCCGCTCGCCGCGCACGCGGCGGTGCTCGAGGTACCCGGGAACGGCGGGCACGCGAGCGGCGTCGGCTTCATCGCCGGCTGGAAGTGCCCGCCGAACGACGACATCACGGTGACGATCGATGGCGGTACGCCGCTTCCGATGGCGACTCGCATCAGCCGCGGCGACACCGCGTCGGTGTGCGGCAACGACGGGCGCAACGGCTTCATCTCGCAGTTCAACTTCAACCTTCTCGGTGACGGCACCCACACGGTGGTCGCCCGGCAGAACGGCGTGCCGTTCGCGCAGAGCACCTTCTCCGTCGTGACCCTCGGGCAGAGCTTCCTGCGTGGCGCGAGCGGGAGGTACGTGCTGAGCGACTTCCCGCAGGCGGGTCAGTCGACGACCGTCGAGTGGAGCGAGGGAGCGCAGAACTTCCTCATCGTGGGACGGAGCGGCGGCGGGACGCCGAGCACGGGTCTCGCGAGCCTGATCGGCACCTGGGACTTCCGGTTCACGATCATCTCGACCTTCACCCGGCGCTACTTCTTCGACCACGTCGAGACGGTGCTCGGCATCCCGACGCTGGTCGGCGACGGCGCGCTCGGTGAGCTGATCATCGTCACGCGCCTCGAGGACATCGATCCGGACAGCCCCCTGCCCTACGAGTACATCGCGCTCGCCCAGGGGCTGCTGACCTGCGACGGCTACGTGTTCAACCGGACGAGCGAGACCACGGTGAGCGGCCTGCACACCCAGGCCGTCGTGGTCGGCGACGAGTGCGGCACGTTCTTCGGCGAGCACCCGATGACCGGGACGCGGATCTCGACCAGCACGAGCCTCGCTCTGCCGCCCGCGGCGGAGGGCGCGTCGGAGGCGGACGTCGCGACGGCCGAGGCGCTCGCCGGACCGCCCGCCTCGGCCGAGCTTGGCCGCGCGCTCGACGCGCTCGGGTCCGCGCTCGGCGCGCGCTGAGCGTCTCCTCACGGACGAGCCCTCGGGCGCCGGGGCGGGCCGCTCGCGCGGCTTCGCCCCGCGCCCGGGGGCGTCCCGGGAGACTTCGCCGCCGCGCCCGTCAGCCGGCCGGGCGAAGCTGCGCGAGCTGCACGACGAGCCCGAGCGCGAGCGCCGCCACGAACACCCAGGGCGCGGCCGCCGCGCTGGCTCCGAGCGACTCGGTCACGAGCGCCGCGCCGGCGAGCGCCGAGAGGACGATCAGCGCCGGGTCGAGGAGCAGCGAGACGACGACCGCGCCGATCACCCCGCCGACGAGCCAGGCCAGCATCACCATCCCGCCGCCCATCCAGCCGAGCGCGAGGACGAGCGTCGCGAGCAGGTAGCCGCCGATCAGGAAGCCCCCGATCCCGACCGCGACCCGCTCGAGGACCACCGCGAGGACGGCCCCGCCGAGCCCCGCGACGAGCCCGATGACCAGGACCACCCAGTCGGGCTGCGGGCCGAGGAAGGCCCGCGCCGCCGCGACGCCCGCGACGAACCCCGCCGCGCCGACGAAGAGCCAGAAGGCCTGGCGCCCGAAGAGGAGGAGCAGCGCGCCGATCGCGACGCCGAGCCAGCTCATGCGTCAGCGGACGCGAAGGACGATCTTGCCGAGCGCCCGCCGCGCCTCCATCTCGGCGAGCGCGCGTCCCGCCTCCTCGAGCGGGTAGACCGCGCCGATCGGCGGGTCGAGCCTGCCCGCCTCGAGGTGCGGCACGAGCTTCGCCCACTCGTCCTGCAGGAGGTTCGGCTCGTGCATCACGAACGCGCCGAGCCCGACGCCGACCACGGCGATGTTGTTGAGCAGCAGGCGGTTCACCTTGACGGTCGGGATCTCGCCGCCGGTGAAGCCGAGCACGAGGAGCCGTCCCTCGGGCGCGAGGCTGCGCAGCGAGTCGGTGAAGCGGTCGCCGCCGACCGGGTCGACCACCATGTCGACGCCGCGCCCGCCGGTGAGCGACTTGGCGCTCTGCAGAAAGCCGTCGACCAGGATCACCTCGTCGGCGCCCGCCTGCTTCGCGACGGCGCGCTTGTCGTCGCTCGACACGACCGCGATCACCCGCGCGCCGAGCGCCTTCGCGAGCTGCACGGCGGCGCTGCCGACGCCGCCCGCGGCGCCGTGCACCAGCACCGTCTCGCCGGCGCGGAGCTGGCCCCGCCGGCCGAGCGCGAAGCTGACCGTCAAGTAGTTCATCGGCAGCGCCGCCCCGGCCTCGAAGGAGATCCGATCGGGGATTGGGAACACCGATTGCGGCGCCGCCACGACCATCTCCTGGAACCCGCCCAGCCCGGGGAAGGCCACCACGCGGCTTCCCACCGGAAGCTCGCCGTCGGCCGGCGCCGCGCGGACGATGCCCGCCACCTCCGAGCCCGGGACGAACGGCAGGCTCGGCTTCATCTGGTAGGCGCCACGGGTCAGCAGGAGGTCGGGGAACGCGACCCCGGCCGCGTGGACCTCGATCAGGTACTGCCTCTCGCCCGCCTTCGGCTCCGGGATGTCGACCATCTCGACCGAACCCGGTCCCTCGAGCCTCGTGACCTGCACTGCGCGCATTCGTTCCTCCCACCGGAAGCCGGTCTCGGTCTCGGCTCCGCCGTCGAGACTGTACGGAGGACGGGGGGGTCGGCACAAGTCGCCGCCGGCCTGTGAGAACGCGCGCGCGGCCGCCGGCGCACGGCGAATGCGGCTTGCGCGCCCGGCGCGATCCGTGGCAGTTGCCTTCTGGCAGTGCTGATGCCAGAAGCTGCGAGCCGCCGTGCAGGGTCCGCTGCGCGCGGCAAGGAGGGTCGATGACGCTCCCGATGCGACGCTTCGTCGTGCTCACCGTCGCGTTCCTGCTCAGCGCCACCGTCGCCGAAGCGCGGCGCGTGCCGGGCCCGTGGAAGCGCACCGAGGACCGCGCCCCGTGCGCGAGCTTCGACCCGTTCCGCCAGCCGTTCTTCGGCGAGACGCACGTGCACACCGCGTACTCCTCGGATTCGGTCTTCGCCCACACCCGCGAAGACCCGCGCGGCGCCTACTCCTTCGCGAAGGGCGCGCCCATCGGGTTGCCACCGTACGACGCGCAAGGGCGTCCGACGCGCACCGCGCGACTGCGCCGGCCGCTCGACTTCACGGCGGTCACGGACCACGCGGAGCAGTTCGGCGAGATCCGCATCTGCTTGACGCCGGGGCTGCCGGGCTACGCCTCGGAGGAGTGCCGGAGCGCGCGCGAGCAGCTCGCCGCGCCGATCCCGCCGGTGCCGAGCGGCCTGCCTCCGGTGCCGGTCATCCGGTTCCTGCTCGGCTACGGGGCGGCCGACCCGATGCGCTTTCCGTGGTGCGGCCCCGACGGCGAGAACTGTCTCGCCCAGGCGTCGCTCGTCTGGCGGGACACGCAGGACGCGGCGGAGCAGCACTACGACCGGACCTCCGCGTGCAGCTTCACGACGTTCGTCGCGTACGAGTGGAGCGCGCAGCCCGGGGGCAACAACCTGCACCGCAACGTGATCTTCCGGAACCACGTCGTGCCCGCGCTGCCCACGAGCTACATGGAGGAGCAGACCCCCGAGGGGCTCTGGGCGGAGCTCACCGAGCAGTGCCTCGAGGGCCTGCGCGGCTGCGACTTTCTCGCGATCCCGCACAACCCGAACGTGAGCGGCGGGCTCATGTTCGCACCGGAGATGTCCGACGGCACGCCGATCACGCGCGAGTACGCCGAGACCCGCGCCGCGTTCGAGCCGGTCGTCGAGCTGACGCAGCACAAGGGCGACTCGGAGTGCCGGCCCGGCTTCGGCACGACCGACGAGCTCTGCGCCTACGAGAAGCTCGACCGCCTGCAGCTCTTCAGCCCGGTCTCGAACCCCGACCAGGCGTTCCCGCCGCTCAACTACGTGCGCAACGCGCTGCGCGAGGGGCTCGTGATCGAGCAGCGCGTGGGCGCAAACCCGTTCAAGCTCGGCTTCGTCGGCGGCACCGACGACCACAACTCGACGCCGGGCAACGTCGAGGAGCGTGACTGGGGCCGCTACGGCCACATCGGCGCGCGCGATCGGCATCCGGCGAGCATCCTCGCGCGCGTCGCGCCGGCCGGCATCGAGGGCAACCCCGGCGGGCTCGCCGTCGTGTGGGCGGAGGAGAACTCGCGCGACGCGATCTTCGCGGCGCTGCGCCGGCGCGAGGTGTACGCGACGAGCGGCACGCGCCCGCTGCTGCGCTTCTTCGCGGGACGCGGCCGCGAGGTCCGCTGCGGCGACCCGAACCTCGTGCCCGCCGCGTACGCGGACGGAGTGCCGATGGGCGGCGAGATCGGCCCCGTGCGCGGCGACGCGAGCCCGTTCTTCACCGTGCTCGCGCTGCGCGACCCGGGCGCGGAGGGTGCGCCGTCCGCGCCGCTCGAGCGGCTGCAGATCGTGAAGGGCTGGGTCGACGCGGACGGCGTGTCGCACGAGCGCACGTACGACGTCGCGGGCGCCGCAGGCTCGGCGAGCGAGCTCGACATGCGCACCTGCGAGCCGCCGACGGGCGGCTTCGACTCGCTGTGCGCCGTGTGGCGCGACCCGGACTTCGACCCGAGCCAGCGCGCCTTCTACTACGCGCGTCTCCTCGAGGCGCCGACCTGCCGCTGGAGCACGTTCGTCTGCAACGACCTCGGGCTCGATTGCTCGGGCGATATGCCCGCGGAGTACGCCGAGTGCTGCAACCCGAGCGTGCCGAAGTCGATCCAGGAGCGCGCCTGGTCGTCGCCGATCTGGTACCGCCCGGACGGCCTCGCGCGGCTCGACGCGCAGCTCACCTACGGGACGACGGCACGCCGCGACGTGCTCCGCGCCCGCGTCCGGCTCGGCGCCTGGCCCGAGCGCTACAACCCGGCGAACGAGCCGCTCTCGATCGAGCTGCGCGACGCGAACGTCGTCTACCGCGCGACGCTCCCCGCGGGCCTGCTGCGCGAGACGAGCCCGGGCGTCTGGTCGCACGCCGACCCGCGCGGCGCGGCCTCTGGCCTGGCCGACGTCCAGGTCCAGCGCGACCCGAGCGGCGGCCTCGCGCTGCGCTTCCGCACGGCGCCGCGCGGCTTCCCGAAGCTCGTCCGCCGGGAGCACTTCATGGAGCTCGAGGTCCGCGCGGGCGCGCGCGAGCTGCTGCGCGCGACGCCGCTCTGGCGGAGCGAGCGCCACGGGCTCGTCGCGCGGAGCTGAGACACAGAGCGTGACGCCTCGTCGTCCGCTCGCCCGTCCGCTGCTGCGCCTCTTCGCGGGCGGCGCCCTGCTGCTCGCGGCCGCGCGCTTCGTCTGGCCGGAGCCCGCGCAGGACGCCGGGGACGGCGCGCGCGTCGAGATCACGGCGGACGAGATCGCGCGGCTGCGCGCGACGTACGCGGAGGAGTCCGGGCTCGAGCCGACGCCCGACGACGAAATCGCGCTCGTCGAGCGGGCGATCGACGAGGAGCTGCTGTTCCGCGAGGCGCTCGCGCGCGGCCTCGACGACGACCCGAGCGTCCGGAGCTGGCTCGCGCAGCAGATGCGCGCGCTCGCCGACGAGCCGGACGCGAGCGAGGAGGAGCTGCTGGCGCGCGCCCGCGAGCTCAGGCTCGAGCGGCGCGACCCGGTCGTACGCCGCACGCTGGTCGCGAAGATGCGGCTCCTCGCGGCGCGCTCCGGGGAGGACGCGCTGCGCGACGCGGACGTCGAGGCGGTCTACGCGAGCCGGCGCGAGCGCTACCGCCTGCCGGACCTCGTCGACCTGAGCCACGTCTTCGTCGCGACGCGCGACGACCCGCAGGCTGCGCGCGCGCGGGCGGAGCGGATCCTCGCCGAGCTGCGCGCCGCGGACGGCGCGGGTCCCGGCGGCGTGCAGGCCGTCGCGGCCGTGGCTGCGTCCGG
>FWPU01006225.1_pt1 | contig 15066 bp, 10 predicted proteins | sample 2228361 | NCBI WGS metagenome assembly FWPU01 (sample SAMEA103939777, study PRJEB20133) | metagenome
TTGGTAGACCCTTTTTGCCTGTGATTCTGTGGCCTCTAAAGACCCTGAGTTGTCAATCAAGTAATGGGCATAAGGGATTTTATCCTTTAAGGGCATTTGAGCGCGCAGGCGAGCCATGGCCTCCTCCATGGAAAGCCCCCCTTTTTGCTGGAGCCGCTGGACCTGGGTTTCCTCAGGGCAAGTTACGAGGACAATCCTGTCAAAATTACGAAAAAAGCCGGTTTCAATGAGAAGGGCTGCATCTACTATAAGGACTTTGACTTTTCCGGATTGGGAGAGACGACTGCGCTCCTCGGCCATCCTTGCTGCCAGGGCTGGGTGGACAATACCCTCTAGCTCCTTCCTTCGCTGGGGATTATTGAAGACCAGGGCCCCTAACTTCGCCCGGTCGATTTCCCCTTTTTTGTCCAGGATTTCCTGGCCAAAGGTAGTTACAATCTTTTCATAAATGGGCCCGCCTGGTTTTTCTAACTCATGGACCATCTGGTCTGCGTCAAGGACAATCGCCCCTAGTTTTTCAAACATCCGGGCAACTGTGCTCTTTCCGCTACAGATCCCTCCTGTAAGGCCAACGACTAACATTTATGAGACCTTTAATGGGCCTCCGCCCAGTTTTTGCCCACGCCTATATCAACTGTTATAGGCACAGCCAGGGAGGCTACCCCTTCCATCTCTTCTTTGACAAGGCCTTTAACCGTCTCCAATTCTGCCTCCGGGACCTCAAAGACCAGTTCGTCGTGGACCTGAAGGACCATTTTGGTCTTAAGGCCTCTTTCTTTTAATGAGCGCGAGAGGCGAATCATGGCCACCTTGATAAGGTCTGCGGCCGAGCCCTGGACAGGGGTATTAATGGCGGTCCTCTCCCCAAAACCCCTGAGGTTGGGATCAGCACTATGGAGTTCTGGGATATACCGCCTACGGCCAAGAAGGGTCGTAGTGTATCCGGTTGCTCTGGCCTCGGCAATGACTCGCTCTATATAATCCTTAACCGCGCTGTAGCGGGCAAAATAGCGGTCAATGGATTCCCTGGCCTCTTCCTGGGAAATCCCCAAATCGGAAGCCAGGCCAAAGGGGGTTATTCCATAAATTATTCCGAAATTAACGGCTTTAGCCCTTCGCCTGACCTCGGGTGTCACGGCCTCTGGAGATATAGAAAAGATCTCCACAGCCGTGCGGGTATGGATGTCTTCCCCATTCCGGAAGGACTGGATTAGGGTCTCGTCCTGAGAAAAATGGGCGAGGAGCCTTAACTCGATCTGGGAGTAATCAGCGGAGAGGAGCACCCATCCTTCATCAGCTATAAAGGCCTCCCGGATGCGCCTTCCAAGTTCAGTCCGAACAGGGATGTTTTGTAAATTTGGCTCACTGGAGCTGAGCCTGCCTGTTGCCGTAACGGTTTGATTGAGGGAGGTATGGACCCTCCTGGTCTGAGGATGAATCAGGACAGGGATGGCATCCACGTATGTAGACTTGAGTTTAGCCAGGGAGCGGTAGTTAAGGATCTCTGCGGGGAGTTCATGTTTGAGGGCAAGCTGCTCCAGGACCTCCACGTCAGTGGAATAGCCGGTCTTGGTGCGCTTTAAAGGGGGGAGCTTTAGGCGCTCAAAAAGGACATGGGATAGTTGTTTTGGTGAATTTATATTAAAGGTGACCCCGGCCAGGTTATAGATTCTCGAGACTATCCCCTCCAGATAGCCCTCCAGTTCCATGGACATTCTTCCTAAGAGGGCTGCATCAACCTTGAACCCGTTCATCTCTATCTCGGCCAGGACCTCTATCAATGGCATTTCTACTTCATAAAAAAGCCTTTCCAGCCCCTCTTCCCTGAGTCTCCGGCTGAGAATGTCCACCAGTTGATAGGTAATGTTTGCATCATCACCCGCGTATCTGGCAGCCTGGTCCACCTCCACCTGATCGAAGCCCACTTCCTTCTTTCCGGTTCCGGCCACCTCAGGATAGCTCATCATCCGGTAGCCCAGGTACTCCAGGGCGATGTTCTCCAGGCTATGGCTCGGGCGGTTGGGATTCAGGAGATAGGAAGCTACCATAGTATCAAAGGCTATCCCTTTTAAGGAAATCCCATGGCGCTCGAGGACAATGATTTCGTATTTCAGGTTCTGGCCGTATTTTTTTATCCCATGGTCTTCCAGGAGGGGTTTCAGCCTTGCCAGAACCTCTCGGGCCGGGAGCTGGCTCGGAGCCCCTCGATATCTATGTCCTACAGGGATATAGAAGGCCTTTTCTGGCTCTACGGAAATAGCAATTCCCACCAATTCTACCCGCATAGGGTCTCTTCCTGTAGTCTCCAGGTCAATGCACAACTCCCCTTTCTCCCGAATCCTCTCGGCCAGGGCCTCGATTTCCTCAAAGGTCAGAATCAAAGGGTAATCCCTGGACCCCGAGTCGGGGTAAGGGGTCACCGCTTTCAGAAGGCTTGTAAACTCCAATTCACGGAAAAGGGTCCTGAGGGCTATCCCGTCTGGCTCGGTGAGCTTGAGCTTTGAGTAGTCCAGTTCCAGGTTGAGGTCAGTCCTGAGGAGGGCCAGGCCGCGACTCAGCCTTGCCAGATCAGCGTGCTCCTTAAGAGATTCTCTAAGCTTTGGACGCTTTACCCTTTCCAGACTCTCAAGAAGGGCTTCAATGGAACCAAACTCGGCGATGAGGGAAGTGGCTGTCTTTTCTCCTATCCCTGGAATCCCTGGTATGTTGTCTATAGGGTCCCCTTGAAGGCCCATAACCTCTGGTATCTGAGAAGGGGGTACCCCAAAGCGCTCCCTGACCTCGGCCTCTCCATAGAGTCTGTCTCGCACAGGGTCATAGACTTGGATATGGGGGCCGACCAGTTGAAAGGTGTCCTTATCCCCGGTAACAATAGTTACGCTAAAGCCATCTGCTTCAGCCTTAAGCGCTACTGTTCCCAGGACATCGTCTGCCTCATAACCTTCAGCCAATAGGACTGGAATACGAAAAGCCTCCACCATCCGTTGAATATAGGGAATCTGGACTTCCAGGGCATCAGGTGTGGGAGGCCTATGGGCCTTATATGCATAAAAATCCCTGTGACGTTCTGTAGGGCCAGGACTATCAAAGGCTATGGCCAAATACTCAGGCCTCTTCTCCCTTACCATCTTCAGGAGCATGTTGGTAAAGCCATAGATGGCATGGGTAGGGAGGCCCTTAGAATTTGATAATGGAGGAAGGGCATGAAAGGCCCGATAAATATAGGAACTGCCATCTATAAGGAACAGGGAAGGGCGATGGGTCATGGAAAACTCCGCGGGAGCTGCACACTAACCCAGGTCCCTCTTCCTTTCCCGCTCTCTATCTGGAGGATTCCATGGCAGGCCTCGACAATAGCCTTTATGATGGCCAGGCCGAGACCCAAACCACCGGCTGATCGGGTCATGCTCATATCCGCCTGGGTGAAGGGTTTTAGAAAATAAGGGAGTCTCTCCGGGGGTATCTCTCCCCCGGTATTATAAATGATGACCTCTGCCCATTCAGGCTGGGCTCTGGCCTGAATGGCGAGCTGACCTCCTGGCTTGTTAAACTTGATGGCATTATTTACTAAGTTAAATAGGAGGAGATGGAGCTTTTCATGATCACCTTTCAGGGATGGAAAGTCCCTGGGGATGGTCAATTCTACGGAGATCCCCTTCTCTTGAATTTCCTCCTTAAACCCTTGAAGGACATCATGGAGGAGGTCTGCCAGGCTCAAATCCTGATGAGCCAGGGAGGCTTCACCCCGCTCGAATTCCACATAAGTGAGGAGATTTGAAATCATCATTCCCAAACGATGGGCGCTCCTTTTCACCGCCTGAAGGCACTCCAATTGGCTAGGGGAGAGTTCCCCAAACTGGTTTTCCAGGAGGAGGTCCAGCCATCCGTGAATAACAGTTATCGGGGTCCGGAACTCGTGACTAACGGCTGCCAGGAGGTTAGACTTGACCTGGTCAATTTCCTTTAGCCTCCTGTTAATCTCCGAGAGCTCTAAGTTCTCCCTCTGGAGCCTCTTCTGTTCCAGAGTCCTCGCCACCACATGTAAGACCTCCTCTAGTTTAAAAGGCTTAAGGATGTAGTCATAGGCCCCCCCTTTCAGGGCCTTAATTGCGGACTCTACAGTAGCCTGTCCTGTCATAAGGATAACTACTGCCTCTGGGAGGATGGAACGGACCCTCTCCATGAGGCCGATCCCATCAATTCCTGGCATTATCAGGTCAGTAATTATAGCATCAAATTGGGTATTCCTGGCTGCTTCCACAGCCTCCAGGGCGTTTCCCGCCATAGAGACAGCATACCCCTCCATCTCAAAGGCCAGGGCTAGAGTCTCCCTCAGATTTTTCTCATCATCAACAATAAGGACCCGCGGGTGGTACATGGTCATTAAATGGAGGATATTATGGAAAGGAGGGGGTAGCGGTCTTCTCCGGCCAGGACATAGCCCCTTTCCAAATCCTCCGCATTATAGAAATTTGGCAGAGTCTGGCCCATCTCCTGAAGGACTAATCCCTTTATCCTTAAAAGCTCCTCTTGTTTAGCAATCACTATAAAGTTGGCCTCTCCCTTGTGTCCCACAAATACTGAGGGTCCCGCTACCCTTTCTGCTGTTTCCTTTATGGTATTTGCAGTGACCTGAATCACATCCTCTGCCACCATTTCCCCGTATTTCTGCTTAAAGATGGCCAGGGCATCCCTTGAGTAGGAAAAGCTGATCAAGGCAAAGTCTTCACCCTTCGACTGGCGTTCTAATATCTCCCTTTCTATAGTGGCATAGGTAGGTAGCTTTGTCAAAGGGTGATAGGACTCCCCTCTCTCCCGTAACTGGAGCAGCCTCTCAACAACTACCTCTAGATTTATAGGATCAAAGGGTTTTGTCACATACTCATCGGCTCCTGCATCCCTCCCCCAGAACCGGTCTTCCTTCTGAGCCTTGGCAGTCAGCATCACTATGGGGATATGGGCAAAGCGGGGATTGTTCTTGAGCTCTCGGCATACCTCATAGCCGTTCTTTTTAGGCATCATAATATCAAGGAGGACCAGGTCAGGAGGATTCCTTTTTACCTTATCCAGGGCTTCCTCTCCATCCCTGGCGATGATTACCTCGTAATCCAGGCTTTCAAAGCCTATTCGCACCACTTCCAGGATGTTTTCACTGTCATCCGCTACAAGAATCCTTTTTGCCATAATACCCTCCTTTAATCATTCTGGCCGAACCTCAGGGGGGAGAACAAAGGTAAAGCAGGAGCCCTTTCCTACTGTAGACTCAGCCCAGATCCTCCCTCCATGGGCCTCAACAATCTGTTTGCAAATTGAAAGACCAAGTCCGGTACCCGGGATTTCCCTGGTCAGGGAACTATCCACCATGTGAAACTTCTCAAAGACCTTCCCAAGATGGGAAGGGGGAATCCCGATCCCCGTATCTATCACCCTCACTTCCAGATGATTCAGGATAGAGCGAGTCTCCCCTTCCAATCCAGAGGAATACACAGCCCTCCCTGCAACCTGCACTTTGCCACCAGATGGGGTGAATTTGATAGCATTGGAAAGAAGATTGGCCAGAACCTTCCGGATTTGCTCCCGATCCATCAGTATCCTGGGAAGATCAACGGACATTAAGAGCTCCAGGGTTAAACCCTTCTCATCCGCTACTGATTTTAGGCTCTCTATACACTCGCGGGCTATCTCTCGGAGGCTCTCCGGCTCTTTCTTCATTCTCACCAATCCCGACTCCAGTCGGGAAAGTTCCAGGAGGTCGTCAATCAATCCTGTCAGGCGAGTGCCCTCATCATCTATTATCCTTAGAAGCCGCCTTTGCTTGTCGTTGAGTTCCCCTATTTGCGGGCGGTCCAAAAGCCTGGCGGCCCCTTTAATCGAGGTAAGGGGGGTGCGGAGCTCGTGGGATACATGGGAAACAAACTCGGACTTCATCTTATTCAAGCGCTCTATTTCAGTAATATCCTCCAGGACTGCCAGAGCACCAGTGACCTCGCGACCCGGTCCCCTGATCAGGGCTGTATGTGCTTGAAAGGTTTGGCTATCCTCTCCAGGAACGGTCAGCTTCTCGGATATAGAAACTCCCCCTCTAAGGGTGGCCTCGAAAATCCTCTGGAGATTGCTCCATGGCTCGTGATTGGGGAAACCCCTCCCGTAAGCAAAACCCCCAAATAGGTCGAACACCCTCTGGGCGGCCTGATTTGCCTCTGTCACCTTCCCTTCTGAGTCAACCACAATAACCGCCTCAGTCATGGATGAAAGGATTGCCTCTACCCTGTTCATTTCTTGAGCCATGCGGCCATATAAGGTTTCCGTCTCCTTCGCCTTCTTCTCCAGATTTGAATAGAGCCTGGTATTTTCCAGGGCAATAGCCACCTGGGAGGCAAGGGCCTGGAAGAACTCCAGGTCTCTATCCCGGAACTCCTGGCCATCCTTCTTGTTTATGGCCTCCATCACGCCCAGGCTCCTGCCCCTGGCTATCAGGGGAACCGCCATCAAGGAGCGGGTCACAAAGCCAGTCTTCTCATCCACCGTTTGGTAAAACCTCACGTCTTTCCTGGCGTCTGACATCAGGATTGGTTTACCCTCCTGGGCTACCCATCCTGCAATCCCCTTTCCTGGAGGAATGCGGATGATCTTTACATCCTCCCCCTTCTCCCCTAAAGCTACCTCAAAATATAGCTCGCCGGTATTCTCGTCCAGGAGCAGGAGGGAGCATGCCTCTACCCCCATAACTTCCTTGGTCCTCTCCATGGCCTCATTCAATACCTCTCGCACTTTGAGAGAGGAACTGGTGAGCTTACCTATATGAACCAGGGATTGGAGCTCCTCAAGGTTTAAACGGAGGTCCCTTATAAGGCGGATCCGCCGCCATGCGGCACCCAAAAGAGAGGCCATAATGGAAAAGACCTCCCGCTCCTCAGGACTGAAGGCATCCAGGCGGTCACTTCCCACTACCAACAGGGCCACCGGTTCCCCCTCAGAATTAACAGGGAGGAGGGAGAGGGATTGGACAGACTCATCCAATCCAATCCTGGGAGAGCCTTCAGGCATGGCTGGTAGATAAAAGGGCTCCCTCCTTTCCCAGAGGGCCTCCCGGACTTCTGGTCCAAGTTCTTGGGGAGAAATCACCCATCCTGATACTGGAGGGTTACCAACTATATCCAAACCTTTTTTAAGGGACCAGCAACCAGCCTGAGAATCCCACAGGAGGAGAGCAGTCCCAGATACATGGGTCTGCTCCTTTAAAGCCCGTTCCAAAATCTCCTCTATATGCCCCCAATCGCTTGAAGCATTGATCTCCTCAGACAGGCGAAGAAGGAACTGGGTCTTCTGTCTCCTCCTCTCTGCCACCTCCGATTCCTGGGCTAAGAAGCTTGCCGATAAGGCAGCGAGGTAAAAGAAGGGAAAGCGGATTAGAAGCCCCGGGTCGAGGAGCTCCGCATTGGGCCTGGCACGAAAATAGAGGAGACCATATAAAAGGCTGGAGGCTATGGCCACAAACAGGCTGGCCCGGATATCCTTCCCAAGAGCCGCGATAAGGAGAGAGAGGAAATAGGCATAATAAAGGTCCGGGTCCCCTAAAATATATATTGCACCAAAGACGAGGGCAGCATCTAAAACCACTATCCAGTAGTCGAGGCGCCAGGAATAAAACCTCTCCTCCGGAGTAAGGGACAGGAGGATATTACTGGAGAGGTATAAAAGGAGGATAAGCCCAGAAAGGGATGTAACCCCGACCTCGCCTTTCTGGAACATCAGGTAGGCCAGGACCCCGAACATCAACCAGCGGATAAGGGCAATAACCCCTTTCTTGCTTAAAAGGAATACCCTCATACAGAATTATCGCCTATTCGTGGAGTTGCCCAATTTATTAAGTTTTTATATGCAACCTTCATGCCCATTAGCCCATATCCCCCAATTCATACTGAAAAATGGCCAGAGCTACAAGGGATGCCGTCTCTGTCCTCAGGACCCTGGGCCCCAGAGAGGCTATGTGATACCCCCTCTCCCGGGCCATAGCCACTTCTTCCTGAGTTAAGCCCCCCTCCGGACCCACCAGTAATGTGAGCTCCTCAGGGGGTCCAGAACACCTTATAATATCCTTTAGCCTGAGGTCGGCTTCCCCTTCCCATAGCAGGATTTTAATTCCCTTCCCCGATTGGCCCTCCAGGAAATCCTTGAGATTCAAAGGACCCTCCACTTTAGGGACCTTGACCCGGCCACACTGTTCAGTCGCTTCTATTGCAATTCTCTGCCAGCGAGAAAGCTTCCCTTTTTGTCCAGGAATGGTCCGTTCCGTAGCCAGGGCGAAGATTTGAGTTGCCCCGAGTTCGGTAGCCTTTTGGACAATCATGTCCATTTTATTCCCTTTAGGGAGTCCCTGAGCCAATATGATAGGAAAGGAGGGCTCACCCTTTCCCAATCTAACCTCAATCAATCGCCCGACCACCTCCCGGCTTCCCATTCGACTGATCTCCACCTCGTACTCCATGCCGTCTCCTTCAAATACCATTAATCGGTCCCCCACGGAGAGGCGGAGGACCCGGCTTATCTGGTGGACCTGGCTGCCCTTAAGGACGACACGCTTCCTTATGATCTGATTGGGGCCTATATAAAAACGGTGCATTTCAACAAGCCATTAGCTATAAGCCATAAGCCATTAGCCATAAGCCATTAGCTATTCTTGCAGTAGATAAGGGCTACCCAACCCTCCATGGATGCTTCTTCCAGATTTATATACTTATCAAGGCTACGCAGGCAAAGTTGAGTTGAGGCGTGGCCAATGTCAAGCCCCATTTCCTGGAGGCATTTCAGATAGGTCCTGACCTCTTGGAATTTCGATGGAGAGAGGGGCCCTTGCTGGAAAAAAGCAATTATAGTTACAGCAACCTGGATTATGGATGGCTCTTCAATGGAAGGTTGAATCAATATATTAGAGTAGTCCGCCTAGGCGGAGGTCCTTAGTAGCCCAGAATCACCCGAAGAGGGTTTTTACCTTCTCGAAGAAGCTTTTACTCATGGGACTTCCCTCGCTGGTCTCCAGGCGGCTAAATTCCTCTAGGAGCTCCCGCTGTCTTGGGGTAAGGCTAGTAGGGACCTCTACAATAACCTTCACAATCAGGTCCCCCTTCCCGAATCCCCGGGAGTTGGATATGCCTTTTCCCTTCAATCGAAACATGGCCCCTGATTGGGTGCCATGGGGTATATGGAGCCTTGTCTTGCCGGAAAGGGTTGGCACCTCTATATCCGCTCCGAGGGCTGCCTTGGCAAAACTGATGGGCACTTCACAAATCAGGTCGTTCCCCTGGCGAGAAAAGATGGAGTGCTCGGCTACGGTAATTACCACATAAAGGTCACCCGATTGACCTCCCCGAAGGCCCGACTCCCCTTCCCCTGCCAGCCTGAGACGAGTGCCCGTCTCCACTCCTGGAGGAATCTTTACCAGGATGGTGCGCTCTGTCCGGGTCCTACCTTGTCCCTTACACCCTCGGCAAGGGCTTTCAATTACAAAGCCTGTGCCATGACAGTGATTGCATGTCTGACTGAGGGAGAAAAACCCCTGAGAATAGCGGATACTCCCTGTCCCCCGGCACACCCGGCAGGCAATGGTCCCTGTCCCGGGCATCGCCCCACTACCCCCGCATGCCTCGCATATCTCGAGCCTGGGGATGACCACCTCTTTCTCCGCTCCAAAGGCTGCTTCCTCCAGAGTAATCTCTAAATTATAGCGCAGGTCTGCCCCCCTGGAGGCCGAGGGCCTTCTCCGGGTGGTAGTCCCGAAGAAACCTTCAAAAAGGTCATCGAATATGCTCCCGAAGCCGAAGTCAGGGAATCCCTCAAACCCCTCAATAGGCCTTCCGGACCCGAATCGGTCATAAGCGGCTCGCTTCTCCGGGTTTGAGAGGACCTCGTAGGCCTCGGTTATCTCCTTAAACCTCTCCTCGGCCTCCTTGTTCCCTGGATTCTTGTCAGGATGGAGCTTGTGCGCCAGGCGGCGATATGCCTTCTTTATCTCCTCCAGACTGGCATCCCGCGTAACGCCCAGAATCTCGTAATAGTCTCTCTTGTTCATTTTTCAGTTGGTCATTTGGCCATTCGTCAATTTACTGGCTTACTGGCTCACTAGGTTTTCCTGTCCCTTGTAGGGGCGGGCGTCCCTGCCCGCCCAAGGGCCCGACCCGCCAAAGGCGGGTGCCCGAGGTCGGCCCCTACATGATTATGGTTCTTTTCACTTTTCACTCTTTTTAGCTACCTTCACCTGGGCCGGGCGTAGAACTCGCCCTTCCAATAGATACCCCTTACGGGTCTCCTCTACTACTATATCCTCATCATGGCCAGTGTCCGCCCCGCTGGACACAGTTAGAATAGCCTCATGAAAGTAAGGGTCAAAGGGTTTTCCTATGCTCTCTATAGGCTTTACCCCAGCCTTTTCCAAAACTGAACGGAAGAGCCTCAGGGTTAGTTCCACGCCCTCCAGGAGGGAGGAAGGCTCCACATCCCCACGATGCGGAGTTAACTGAAGCGCCCGTTCCAGGTTGTCCAGGACAGGCAGCATCTCCAGGAGAATGCCCTCGTTTGCAAACCTTATAAATTCCTCCCGGTTCCGGGCGACCCTCTTTTTATAGTTTTCGAATTCCGCCTGTAGCCTTAGGAGACGATCGTTGAGCCTTTCTACCTCTTTAGTCTTCTCCTCTAACTCCTGGGAGAGCTTAATGATATCCCCCTCTATGGCCACCCTTCCCTCTGAGGGCTCCTCTTGTTTCAGGGTGGACATCCCCTCGTCGGAAAGAACCTCTTCCTTTTCCTCTTTTTTTTCCTCCATTATTTCCAAAAACCTCCTCTAACTAAGCCCGCCTTAGGCGGACTAAAAATGACAGTAAACAATACGAGGCCGGAATTCCCGACCTCCCTTTTGATATTTTCTTTTTTAACGACCTTTGAGGAAAAAAGGGAAATGGGTCCTCAGACATCCCCTTCTGTCAAAAGCCGGCTTACCAGCTTAGCGGTAAAATCTACCAGAGAGACTATCTTTCCATACTCCATCCGGGTAGGCCCCATAACGCCTAATGCCCCCAATATATAATCACCATATTTATAAGGGGAGGTCACCAAGCTGAAACCCCTCATCTCCTTAAATGGGTGCTCGGAACCAATAATGATGGTTAGACTCCCTTGGGCCAGGCACTCATCGAGGATCCTTACCAGCTTTGACTTTTCCTCAAAGGCAGTGAATAGGGTCCGCATCTTCTTGAGGTCAGCGAATTCCGGCTGGTCCACGATATTGGCAGTCCCGCCGATGTATAGGTCTCCCTCGACTTCCTCCTCGAAGGACCTCTGACCAAGCTTCAAGGCCCGGCGCAGGAGTTGGTCATAGAGGGCCCTCTCCTCGGCCATTTTAGCCACAATTAGCTCACGCACTTGGCTCAGAGTAAGGCCCTGGAGGAGGTCATTAAGGTACCGGGAGACCTTGCCCAGTTCTCCCTGGTCAATAACCTCGTCTATCTGGACTACCTTATGCTGGACAAAGCCCGACTCTGCCACCAGGATAACTAATATGCGGGTCCCTGAGAGGTGGATGAATTCGATGCGCTTAAATATGGTTTTATCAACTCTGGGGGCCAGAACCACGCCCAAACAATGAGAGAGGTGGGAAAGGATGCGGCTCGTCTCCCGCATAAGTTCTTCCATCTCGCTTTTGAGGGCCCGAACCCGTCTCTCTATTCGGTCTTCCTCAAACTTGGTCAGCTTCTTGGGTTTCATAAGGGCATCCACATAGTAGCGGTAGCCCCGATCGGTGGGTACCCGTCCGGCAGAAGTATGAGGCTGATTGAGATAGCCTGCCTCTTCCAGGTCAGCCATAATGTTCCGGATAGTCGCCGGACTCAGATTAAAGTTGTATTTCTTTGATACGGTCCTGGAACCTACAGGCTCAGCATTCATGATGAAATCGTGAATTACAGCCTTCAGGACCTCTCGATGCCGCTCTTTTAATTCAACAGCCACAGTCTAGCCTTTCTTTAGATTAACTCAAATAACGCATGAATGTAGGGGTTCAATTTATTGAACCCAATGAATATTGGGCTTAATGAATCAAGCCCCTACACCAAACAGGTACAACTAAGTTGTTAATATAGCAATAATTTGGATGTTTACACATTATTTGGGATTATACCAGGAGGGCCAGATGAAACGTATCCTTATATTCCTTACTCTGTTTAGCATTGCTATATCCCTCGGGATAATTGGTGCCCTCAATGCCCAGCAGGCCCTTCCCAGGATTGAGACCTCTACCTACACCAGCGCAAAGGTCTGTGCCCAGTGCCACGAGGCCATCTATAGCATGTGGAAGAATTCCCTCCATGCCGGCTCGTTGGCTGATCCCATCTTTGATGTGGCCTATATGCAGGCCCTGAAGCTGAGCGGTGGTAAGGCAAAGACCTTCTGCCTCCGCTGCCATGCCCCCACTACCAGGGTTACAAAGGACTACGACCTGACCCAGGAAATCACCAAGGAAGGTGTGACCTGTGACTTCTGCCACACCATAGCAGGAGTAGACATGCGTAACGATAGGGAGCCTTTCCGGCTCAGGCCCGGCCTGGTAAAGAGGGGACCTTACAAGGACGTGAGCTCCCCTGCCCATCAGGTGGCCTACTCCGAAGTCCATACCAGGTCCGAGATATGCGGGGGATGCCACGAGATCAGGGGAAAGAACGGGGTAAGCATAATGAGCACATATAGCGAATGGAAGGCCGGCCCCTATGCTAAAGAAGGTAAGCAGTGCCAGGACTGCCACATGCCCTATACCGAGGCCCTTATAGTTAAGCCCGAGGTGAAGGGCTCAAAGAAGAGGGTAAACCTCCATAATATCCAGGGGGGCCACTCTATAGAGCAGGTGAGAAAGGCAGCCCGGGTGAGGCTCCTTGAGGTAAACAGGGTAGAAGACAGGGCCTTTGTCAGGGTGGAGGTGGCCAACATTGGCTCAGGGCACATGATACCCACAGGCATCCCATCGAGAGAGCTTGTGCTCACCCTGGTGGCAAAGAACGCAAAAAAGAAGGTTCTTCATAAAGAAGAGATGGTCTTCCGAAGGGCCCTGGCTGATGAGAAGGGAACCGAGCTAAAGACTGATGCTGAGACCCTTTTAAAAGCTGCACGGGTCCTTATGGATAACCGCATTGCCCCAAGAGAGGCCAGGGAAGTCCGCTTTGCCTTTGACGTGCCCAGGCATGAGGAAGTAACTATTGAGACCACCCTCACCTATAGGTATCCCCTTCTCGTAATAACCCCTCAGGAGATGGCCATTGAAATGGGCATGGATAGCCAGGTTCTACGCTAAGGATTTAATTGCTGATGGCTTATGGCTCATGGCTGTAGTTGCCTGATTCATCAGGCACCAGGGCCCGACCCGCTAAAGGCGGGTGCCCCGAGGTCGGCCCCTACTGTAGGGGCGTCCCGTATGGACATCGGGATGTCACCGCCCTGACCCAATAAATTGGGGAACTACGGACTGATTACTGATAGGCTTAAAATTCCACGGGAGGAGGCTATGGACGAGAAGAGCGGGGAAAAGAAATGGTGGCTTACCAGGCGGGCCCTCCTCGGGACAGGATGGGGTGCCTTTCTTGTCTCCATTTTTGGACCTGCCATAGCCAGTGTCCGCTTCCTCTTTCCTAACGTGGTATACGAGGCCCCTAGAATCTTTAAGCTGGGAGGCCCAAAGGACTATCCCCTGGACTCTGTTACATTCGTTGAAGAGCAGAGGCTCTTCATTTTTAATGAGCCTGAGGGCATCAGGGCTATGTCGGCTATCTGCACCCATCTCCGATGCACCACAGGCCCATTTGAGCCCCCTGATGGGCATTATGGGGTCCTCCACTCCCACTGTCCTTGCCACGGGAGTGTATTCGACAGGGCTGGTAAGGTCCTACAGGGGCCTGCCCCCAGACCCCTGGACTGCTACATGGTAACTATGGCCCCTGATGGAAGGCTTCTGGTGGATACCAATAGGGTGGTCGGGCCTGATTATCATTTGAAGGTATGATGGAAAGCTCTCAGCTATCAGTAATCAGCTATCAGCCATTAGTGGGTAGTTTCCCGCCTGAGACGGGTTGAAGTTAGTGTAGTTGCCCAATTTATTGAGCCAGGGCGGGGACAGAGCCCCGCCCTTACAGTAGGGGCCGACCTCGTGTCGGCCCTGGAGCTTATGTCTGGAGGGAATGGAGGCATGATGGAAGGATTCTGGAGCCGATGGGCTAGGAGAGTAACCCAGACCAGGGTGTGGCGGTCCATCTTCCGCCATGGCTATCCCGATAACGACCTGGACCGCATGAATACCATGAACACCAACTTCTTTCTCCACCTCCTGCCAGCCAAGGTCAATAAACACAGTCTGAAGCCTACCTATACCTGGGGCCTGGGTATCATTTCCCTTTACCTTTTTATTATCCTTACCATCACCGGTGTCCTCCTCATGTTCTTCTATGTCCCTTCAGTGGAGCGGGCCTATCGGGATATGAAGGACCTGGAGTTTGTGGTATCCTATGGAATGATCCTCAGGAACATGCACCGCTGGGCCGCCCATGGGATGGTAGCCTTTGTATTCCTCCACATGGTCCGGGTCTTCTATACGGGCTCCTATAAGCCTCCCAGGGAGTTCAACTGGGTAATCGGGGTGGTCTTATGGGTCCTCACGCTCCTCTTGAGCTTTACAGGATACCTGCTCCCCTGGGACCAGCTGGCCTTCTGGGCCATTACTGTGGGGACCAGCATTGCCAGCTATCCCCCCTGGATCGGGGATACTATCCGCTTCCTCCTCCTTGGTGGAAACACTGTAGGACAGGGGGCCCTCCTCAGGTTTTACGTCCTTCATGTCATATTCCTGCCCATCGCAGCGGCTATCCTTCTTGCCCTCCATTTCTGGAGGGTCCGAAAGGATGGGGGGCTCTCCCGCCCCCTCCCCTCCCCTCTCCCCATGGCAGGGGGGAGCCCCCCAGAAGGCCCCAGAACCCTTGAGGTCTTCCCACCAGACACGAGGAAGACCTATGGGCTCATGATGCTGGTTCGGGGGAC
>FWPU01009635.1_pt1 | contig 15065 bp, 14 predicted proteins | sample 2228361 | NCBI WGS metagenome assembly FWPU01 (sample SAMEA103939777, study PRJEB20133) | metagenome
TGCCTCCATATCTTAAACAGAGAGCTGTTCGGTGATCACATTTTTGAAACACCAGTTCGCGTTTCGGTGATCTTATTTTTGGAGCTGAGCGCCACTTTCGGCCTCATGGTCTCGTAAAGACCAGTTTTGTTGTGAAGCTTTCATCGTTTGTTTTCATGTAAAGAACATAGACCCCGGCTCTCATTTGAGGCAAGGTTATGGTGTGTGGCCCGGACTCAAGGAGGCCGAGGTTTTTCTCAAAGGCTTTCAGGCCTGCCGCGTTGAAGGAGGGAGAAAGAGACATTGGCCTCCTTGTTCAGGGAAAACTCAAGGCCCGGAGGGCCATAAACGGTTCTGATCCAATCAAGGTAATGGTTCCCGTCCTCCTGTGTATCCGGGGGGATGATGGTGTCGCCGAGGTAGTGGAAGATCCAAAGGTCAGGGAGGTCTTCGCCAGTTCCGTCAGAGACATAGAGATAGCCCCTGTCCCAAAACAGAGTCGTGGGATCATTGGGCAGTTGGGTTATCCTTCCGAGCAGAATGGGGTTTGAGCCATCAATTACATCAGCGACCTCAAGCTCATCCATCTCGCCCATGTAGAGCAGTCTCCTCCCGGCTCCGTTTCTCCTCATGAGAATGTCAAGAACCCAATCGCCCACTACTCCATAGCTAAGAAGCGCCGGATTCACCGGATCTGAGATGTCGTAGATAAAAGCCACATTCCCGGCGGTGGCCACAAGAAGGTTCCCCTCTGTTTCAATTGTCTCCCAACCCTCTCCCAACCCAAACCTCCCCACCTCCACAGGATTAGAAGGATCTAAGACATTCCAGGATGAATATTGCGCCCCAGCTGGCAGTGTAGAGGTAGTGAGGGGGAGTGAAAGCGACCTGGCGGGAGTAGGGAGGAACATCGGCCACCCGAGAAAGAGAATCCGGATCGGAGATGTCAAATATCCTAATGGTCCAATAATCAGCCATGCTCAAAAAGAGCAGATTCTCGCTGATATACAGGTAGTCGGTGACTATTTGTTTTGGGGGATTTTTGACCGCTTCAGCTCTGGCAACCAGAACCGGAGAAGAAGGATCGGAAATGTTGAAGACATCCAAGTGGGTGGTAGAGGCGTAAAGGAAGGTGTCCCTGAGTGTCAAGCCAGTGCATAAAACGCTGTCCATTCTGTGAACCTCAACTATACTGTCCTCCGGGTATCGGGCATCCAGAACCACAAACCCGGCCCAACCCAGAGCCAGATACATATAACCGTCTTTTTCGGCTACGGAAAACCCTTTCGTCCCCGTATCCCCATCGCTCCAAGTAGCTATGAGCTCAACATTCAGGGTCTCCTGAGGGCTAAAAGGCGTGTAAAATCCCTGGTCCGGGCCTTGCCCGGAGAGAGGCGAAGAGGGCCAGGAGCATCATGGGTAGATTATAACCCCCCTGGCAGGCTCAGGCGAAAAACGCGGATTAGGCTCCCTTTTCCTTTGCCGTCGCTGGTGTGGTGAACAGAGAAAGGCTCATTGAGCCGGAGTGGGCCGCCGGATACACGCCATCGGCTATGGTGATCTCCTCAACCGTGCCGATTCCGAAGAATGGCGCGGCAAGGTGCTTGCGCAGGAGCTCGTTTTCCTTAGCGTAGTTCTCCGCTAGAAGATGTATCCTGATGACGCTCTCGTAGACCATTGCGCCTATGATCTTCGCGCCCCTGGCTCTTATTATGGCTTCTTTTGCGCCGCGGTCCACGGATTCAAGCATTTCCTCCTCTGACGCCTCCATAAACCATATAGTTGAACCCTCTTCAACTATGGCGTTGGTCCGGAGCCCACCCTTCTCAACGGAAAGGGGAAGGAAAGCCCGGAACTTGCCGGGCAGATCAGGGTGAGCAATAGCAAGCTGGTAGCGTGGGAGAACCTCGTCAGCATAAGCGGTATTAGAAAGCTCCTCAACCTTCACTCCCCTCTTACCGAGTATCTCTTTGAGAGCCCAGTCAACTGGCTGGTCATCCAGCTCCTTTATCAGGTTGCCCTTCGTTAGGGTCACGCGGAGCGGGCATATCGGGTGGAACCCGTGGCCAGTGCCCATTACTAATGGAGTCTTTGAGAAAACGGCCAGCGCGACCAAGTGATCGGAATATGTCTCTCCCTCCCAGAAAACTGACAGAAAGCTGGGCTCGTTGACCTTGCCGAGTATGCCGGCGGATATGACCCCGAAGGTCTCCGATAGTTGAGAAAGCTCGGAGAAAAGGGCCTCGCCAACCAGCGGATAGGAGTTGGGCGCTATGATGTAAAGGCCCGCGTGCTCGTATCCGTCTGCCCGGGCGCTGGCCTCGGCCTCTGATATGGGGCCAAGGGCCGACGCGAGGGCCTTGTCTGTCCCGGAAACAAAACCGCCGCCAATTCCAAGTGCAAACCTGGCATCAGCAAAGGTCATGGCCGCGGCCATGACCCCCTTGCCCGCCACTATGTCCTCGTTGAAAAGCCCTCCGGGAGCCTCCGCTCCGATCAGGGGCGCAGAAATCACTTCCTTTACCCCGGAGAGGACGGACTTGTAGTCGTATTGTCCAGCAATGAAACACATCACGAAGCTGGGCTTTTTGTCACCAAGCTTCTCCTGGGCCTCCCTCGCGGCCTCAACCCCGGCCAGGAAAGGCTTCTGGGACGAGGAATAGCCCGTTCCGAGCCATCTCTCAATCCCGCCCCCTGTTTCAGTTTTGGCCCTGCGCTCCCTGGCCTCAGCAGGCCCTCTCTCTACCTTCTTCCAGAAACCGTCAGTGAGAAAAATAATCTCACCTCCTTTTTGGCCTCAAATGATAAAGTCAACGCGGGGGCACGCGCAATCTGTCTGTGACTCCGGGGTGACGCCAAAAACCGGGCGCAAATTGTTCCTGGTCTTCAGTAACAATCAGGAACCCTCGTGGATGACAACCTTCCAATCAATCCTGGCCAGGGCCTTCAGGTGCGCGGAGACCGAGCAATATTTCTCCATGGACAATCTTGCGGCTTTCTCGTATTTCTCCCTGTCGGCTTCCCGGCCGACAAAGTGATACTCAAGCCTTATTGCCCTGTAGACCTTCGGGTGCTCCTCTGCCCTCTCTCCCTGTATCTCAATCCAGAACTCGGAGAAGCTGACGCCCATCTTGCCCAGGAGAGAAACCATGTCCATGCCGGAACACGCGCCAGCGCAAGCCAGGAGGGTTTCCATGGGGGTGGGGCCGGTCCCGCCGTGATCTGGGCTTGCATCAAGGGTAAAAGTGCGGCCAGACGGGCCTTGTGCGGCGAACCTCATGCCGGACTCATGAGAAAGCCTTACCTTCATGGGGAAATTATAAGGCGGCGGCAGTAGCCAGGTCCTTGATCGTCCACAGGTTTTCCCTTAGTATATAATATAGGCCTTAAAGAAGGAGGTTTTTTAGCATGAGGAAGTTTCTAAAGATCGCAAAGAGCCTGATGTTGTGTGTGGCCCTCACCGTGTCTGAGATCAAAGCTCAGGACACCATGATCGTCCGTGTATCTCTCAGGGTCTCAGATTTCCGGTTTGACACCCTGAAAGGCTACGATTTCATAAGCTCAAAGGATAACCGCGTGGCCTATCTCTCAGAACACGGAAAACCAATGCTTCCGGTCTTCGTCCCCACATACATCATTCCCTACTGGAAGACGGTCAGCTATTGCGAGGTCGTTTCAAAGGATTCTGTCCAGGTCCCCGGTTTCTGGAAAATATATCCAGCCCAGAGCTCATCGGACACCTCATGGGTTCCCCCGGACTCAGCTGTCTATTACTCTGACAGCCTTTACCCAGGAATCCCAACCGGAAATATAGACCTTGGCTCTTTTGACGGGGCTGTCCTCGCTAGGCCACAGGCCAATGTCTTTCAATACAGGCCGTTATCCGGGAAGCTCTTCCTCTACACCGAGATCACCCTGAAGCTTGTCTTCAAGGACTCAGAGCCTCCGATAAACGCCAAAGAGAGATACGCTCATGTTCAGGCCATATATGACGACATGCTCTCCGCGCTGACCGAAAACGATGAGGCCATAGGGGCCTGGTATAGGAGGCCCGTGATCATTGAACCGGGAAGCAGGACCATGCCGGATGTCTTCGCCATAATAACCACGGCCAACCAGATGGATGAGGCCGCGCAATACGCGGACTGGACTGATAGGAGGGGATACCCGACCATCGTAGTTGATGTGGCAAATATCATTGGCCAATACGGGGGCCGAAACCCGGCCGAGGATGTCTTCAACTGGATCCAGGCCCAGTATCAGGAGGGCTTATCTTTCGTTCTATTTTTGGGCTACGAAGAGGACATACCGTATAGGTATCTGACCTATACCAATCTTCCTCAGAAGCCTGATCCGCCTTATGATCTCTGGCAGTTTGTCCCTTCCGATCTTTATTTCTCAAGCGTCTCGTGCGCGGTTTCTCCGGGGTGCGCGCTTAAGCCTCTTTGGGACTGCGACGAGGACCAGGTCTATGGTGAACCAGGGCCACAGAATGGACTTCCTCCCGGCGATGCCGGTTCCTGGGATCACTACCCTGAGGTCTTCGTGGGTAGAGTCCTGGCCTATACTGACCCTGTTGATGGCGACCCCAACGAGGCCCAGAACTGGGTGGACAAAACCCTGAAATACGAGAAGGATCCAGGGAACGCGGGAAATCTCACAAAGGTAAAGTTTATCTTTGAGGAGATCTCGTGTCCACGGTGTGAAGAGACAAAGGACTATTACCCCGATGATTACTACTTCACTGACCTCTACCACAAACCATCACGGGAAGTTCTGGACACTCTGAGCACGAAACCCTGCGGCTGGGTCAACATTTACTCGCATGGAGAGCCTTCCATGTTCTGGACCAGGGCGTCTCCCTTGCTCCGAAATAGCCTCATGAGTGTTCCTGATGTACCAGGCCAGGCTGACCTTTCCGAGCTCGCTAACCAGGATAAATATTTCCTGGTCTATAGCATATCCTGCTTTCAGGAAGCTTTTGAGAGCGGGGATTCTCTTAATTGGCCTTTTGATCCACCATATAGACTTGCTGACACAACGATCTCCGAGGGATTTGTTGAAGCCTATCCTCTGAAGGGAGCCGTAGCTTTTCTAGGGAATGCAAGGCCGGGCGTTGTAGGAGGTAGTCACGATCTTCACCATGCCTTCCTTGACTGCATCTTTGGGCCTCTGGCTACACCTAACAGGTTCATTTTGGGAGTCCCTGAGGCCTACTCAAAGGCTCAAGCAAACATCAACCCGGTTGTTGCCAGAGAGCACAACCTCCAGGGCAGTCCCGTCATAGACATCTGGGACACAACAGCTCCCAGAACCATTTATACCCAGCACCCCTCGTCCATACCCTCTGGCCAGCAAAATTTCACCGTGAGGGTCCTTGTTAGCCTGAAACCCCTTGTTCCGCTCATGGGTGCTATGGTCTCCGTCAAGGGCTGTAATGTCTATGACTTTGACACCACTGACATCAACGGCTATGTTACCTTCAGCATAAACCCGCAAGGGCCGGGGATCATGAAGGTTACGGCCACTAAACACAACCACAAGCCCAGAGAATCTAATTGCCAGGTGCTCGGCAAAGGTTCACTGGCCACATCTGAAGTTGGCGATATGCCCATAGAACTCTCTCTCAAGACTTGCTATTCCAGAGGCCAGGTGAAGATCGCCTATGCAATTCCACCTGAAGATGAGGGCCGTGTTTCCCTGAAGATATATGATGTAGCCGGACGCGAGACCGATAATCTCCTTGACGCCGAGACACAGGCCGGCTGGTATGAGGCCCAGTGGAGGCCGCCGACCTCAGGGGTCTATATCCTTGTCCTGAGAACCCAGACCAAAGTCCTAACTTGCAGGATTGTATCTGTAGGGAGGTGATGGAAGATGATCTTGTTAACCCTGACGCTTTTTGCTCAATCCCACGGGGATACTCTTCGCTGGTATGATACAACAACAGCGGGATGGAATGGGATAGGTATTGGCGGCGACTTTATGAACTGGGCTATAATCTGGCCCGTTGATTCAAACCTTGACGGGAGAACCATCCACAGCGGAAGGGTTTATATCTGGGAACCAACGCCCGTGGGGCCCGTCATACTAAAGCTTTGCATGGGGACCTTGGACAGTCCGACTGTTCTTCTTGACTCTGGTTATTTCTATTCTCCGGGACAGGGTTTCTATGAGGTCTTTTTCGGGGATACCATAGTCCTCCATGAGGGTGATCTCATCTGGCTCTGGTGTGCTCTGTTTATAAACTTGGATAAGTGTCCCGCAGGTGTTGACTCTGGCCCGGCGGTTAGAGGTTATGGCGATCTTATCATGATCAACGGTATGCCTCCATGGTTCGAGATCTTTGAGTTTGGCTTTGACTACAACTGGGTCATGGAGCTTATCCTTACGCCCCTGGATGTGGAGGAGGGGCCGGCTAAGCCTGAGGAAAGATTCGCGCTCCTTCCCGCGGCCGGAGGCTTCTGGATAACAGGATATGAAGGGCCAGCTCAGATCTACGATCCTGCCGGCCGCCTGGCTCTGAGCAAGGAAATAAAGGGCAAGACCCTGATAAGCCCTCTGAGGCCAGGGGTGTATTTCGTGGTGGCCGGGCGAGGGAGGGCAAGGGTGGCTGTCCGGTAGGGTCTTGTCGGGCTAGAAAGCCCGACCTAGACGGACTGGCAACTGACAACTGAACTGTCCCGCGCTACTCCTCAAAGCTCTTATCCTTGCCCTTGAGCATGGAAAGGGTTTTCTCCAGGAGGGATTTCAGCTCCGCGGCGCGGGGGTGGCCTTCGCCCGTCAGCGCCCCGTCCAGGACACCCATCGCGAAATCAAAATCTCCACTCATGACAAGTGAACAGGCAAGGTGATAGTTGACGCGAGGGGAGAGCTCAGGATCACGGCGCATGGCTTCTATGTATCTCCGGGCCGCGTCCTTGTATTTCCCCTGCGCGTAGTAGACCTCCGCGAGAAACAGGTGGGCCACCGAGAGGGTCGGGTCAAGGGCGAGAACCTGGGTTGCAAGGTCCTCGGCATGTTCAAACTCCTCCATGTCAAAACGCTCCCACGCGGAGAGAAGTAGCCTGTGCACCATGGGAAAAACATCCTTGGGCGCCGTCTCGCGCTCCTCCACCACCAGAACATTCTTCTCCACCAGGGAGACGATGGCCTTGGCCACCTCAAAGGTGCTCTCCGGGAACTGATCCGCTATCTCCCGGACAGACCTGGTTCCGTCAACGGAAGCCAGGACACGCCACTCTGTCGGCGAGAATGACAGTGGCCCATCAGGCAATTTATCCGGGTAAGTAGGAACCACCTCAAAGGAGGGGAGCTTGGAAGAGACCATCTCCCACTCGTCAATGTGCCTGGCACCCTGGACAAGGAGCTCAAGTGAATCAACCTCCACCAGATCAAGCGCGGCAGGGACATCCATTTCCTTGAAGATGAACCTGCCATTCCGCCAACGGAGCAATTCGCCCATCCTTTCCTCTGTAAGGCGCTTGGCGTGGCGCGCTACCTCAACCCTGAGGGGGTTGTCTGACTCAAGTATCTCAACGAGAAGATTGACCTCGGAACCCTCGTGATCTTGCGATGGAGGAACAGGATAGCCCATCACGGAGAGAATATCGGAAAGGGATTTGCCGTGCTTCAGGGATATGAACTTGACCTGGCCGGATCGGAGAAAGAGGTCTCCCCTGTCCCCGACTTCTTCTTCAACGGTCAGGTGTTCCCTTTCCGCTATAAGGACGCCGGTCTTCTTGTTCATCAGGAGTATCTGGAGAAGGTCCATCAGCGGCAGTTCCGCGAGCTCACCCCTCAACGGCATCTCTGGAACCTCCTTGCCTTGAAACCTCGGACTTCAGGTATGTCCTGAGGTTCTCCAGCTGAACTATGTTTTGTCTTGCCTTCCAGGCCAGGACCTGGTCGTATGCCAGGCTCTCAACTTCTTTCCAGTTCTTTATCGCGGCCTGATACTGGCCCCTTATGGCGGACATCAGCCCCATGAGGTAGAGCACTCTGGCCCTATCAACTCCCTTTCTCAGGGCCTCTTCCAGACACGCGGCGGCCTCGTCGTAGCGCTCGCTGAGAAACGCGAGCTCACCAAGGAAAAGGTGGCCGCGAGGGTCCTTCAGGGATATGAGGCTCTGTGCTATCTTCTTGACCTCGTTCCCATTGCCAGCAGACATGAGGAGCTCGCCCACCCAGAAAAGCGCCTCCGGGTTATCGTTCTCAAGGAGGAGGGATTTCTTCAGGAACATCTCGGCCTCCCTTGGCCTTCTGAGCCTGATGAGGATCCTGCCAGCCCAGGCCCAGAGGCCAGGGTCGTCCTTCTCTTCCCTGAGCATGTGGAGTATGTGCTTCAGGGCCATTGGCCAGTTCCCGAGCCATTCCTCAGAAAGGGCCCAGAAAATCCTGTCCTGTCTTGTGAGGGTGGTTATCGCGGAGAAATATTCCCTGGCCTCCCTGAAACGCCCTGATCTGAAATAGACGAGCGCTTTGATTCTAAGGAGGTTCTGATCAAACGGGGCCTCTTTCAGGAGCTCGTCAACCAGTGCCAGGACATCCCGGTGCTTGCCGCTGTCAAGCAGTCTTCCCATGATCTCCTCAAGGTTGCCGGATTCCATTATAGCGCTGAGCGGGGGAAGGGATTCCTTGACCTCAATGGGTATGTCAAATGACAGGCCGCGAAATGCCAGGAAAAGGGTGTCGCGCTTGTAGTAGTGGCGTATCGCCCTCGCCTGGCGCATGAACTCAAAGAACCGGGCGAAGTTCCTCTTCCTGAAGTAAATGGAACCCAGGCCTACAAGGGCATCCCCGAAGCCCGGGTCTATCCTGATGGCGTTGAGCAGGGCGGATTCCGCGCCGTCGTCGTCCTGGCTGGCCATCCTGATCTCCGCGAGAAGGGCGTGGTAGTGCACTGTCTCGCCCCTGACCTGCCGGAATTCTTCAAGGGCCGCCTCGGCCGCTGGGATGTTCCCGGACTTGAAGAGGATATAGGCCCTATCATAAAGAGCCGCCGGAAGACCGGTTGCCTTTTCCAGACAGGCGAGCGCGAGCTCGGAATCACCCTTTATAACATATGCCAGGACGCCATGGTCAAGGCAAGCAAACTCGTCCCCTGTCTCCGAGGCCAGACTGGCCGCTTCCAGGGCTGGTTCATGGTGGCCCATGTAATAAGAGTTCAGGGCTCTGAGGACAAGCGCCTCGGTGTTGGGGTGGGATATGCTGTTAAGGAGAAGGGTGCTCGTGGAATACTGGCCTTCAAGGAAATAAAGTAGCGCCTCGGCCATGAGGGCTTTCTGATGTTCCTGAGGGCTGGATGCGAACTTCTTCGCCTTGAGTATTTCCCTCTCCGCATCGGAGAACAATCCTTTGCCCAGGTATGCCTCCGCGAGCTCAAGCCTTGATTGAAACGGGTCCGCCGCGGCCTCTGGCAGGGTCTCATCCTCTGGCTCGGTCTCTATGGTTAAAAGTTCCTCGGCCTCGGTCAGTTTTGGGTTGAGAGCCGAGGCCTTCTCAACGCATTCCAGGGCCTTGTCAAGCATTCCTTTTTCGCCGTAGACGAAAGAAAGAAGGTAATATGTCTCAGCGGAATCCGGCTCCATGTCCCTGGCTTTCTCAAGTTCCTGAAGGGCAAGGTCAAGATGCTGGGTGTTGTAGTGGACCTCTCCAAGGAGCCTGTAGGCCTCCGCGGAATCCGGCGCTATCTCAACTACCCTCTTCAGGAGCCCCTCCGCGCCGTGGTAATCGCGACGCTTCCTGAGAATCCGGGCCGCGCCGATGAGGGCCTTTGTCTCGTCTGGCCTTGCGCTCAGGACTGCCATGAATTCGGCCAGGGCCTCGGTTTCTCTACCCATGTTTGAAAGCGCCTCGGCCGCGGCCAAGTGCCTGGCGATGCTATCCGGGTATTCCTGGGTCCTGCCCAGGTAATACTCAAGGACATCGTCTTTCCGGCCTATCCGGCGCAAGACAGCCTCAAGGTTTCGCCGGGCGGATTCAAAGTTTGGGTCCACCGCGAGGGCCTTTTCCAGTTCCTCCACAGCGTCCTCCGGATAGCCCTTCCTGAACATTATGACCGCGATATTGTTGTGCGCGTGGGGATCTCGGGGGGCAAGGCGCAGGGCCAGCTCCCGAAGAAACTCCTGTTCGTTCATCATCTTAGCATCTCCTCAAGTTTCTCGGCCACCAGACCAATCGCCCTGGTCCTTGGCACGAAGATCATTTCCCACCTGCTCAGGGATTCAACGCCCATCTCAACCTCTATGCCTATGAAAACAGAATCGGCTTCACCTGCATTCTTTACGAACTCAGCGACAACATCCGAGTGGGATCCCCTCTTCAACCTCGGAATTGACTGGAACGCGACCATGTCCATCATGTTTGCCATTGCCGAAAGGAAGGCTCCGGAAACGATATGGGCCGTCTCCCCGAGGCCAGAAATCAGCATATCGTCGGGCGCGGGATGGTTTTCATCGGGCCACAACATCTCAAGTATGGGCTGACCATCCTTCTCGGAGACCGTCACCAGGACCCAGCCCTCCATGTCGCCCATCACCCTGAAGGTGAAACCGAAGACCGGCGTCTTGTCCCCGTCAAAGGCCTTCGCGGCCTCCGCCAGGGTCCCGTGCCAAACATGAGGCACGGCGAGGCTCACCTTTTTGCCCAGAAGTAGCGACAGCGCGCTCGCGCCGTGGCCCGCGCCGATGTTTATTACCTCTCTGAGACCGTCCAGAAGATCATCCCTTATCATGGCAGGAATGCAGGTAAAAATCCTAATGGCCGAAAGGAGAGTGGCGATCGGAAAACTGATGCAGTGATGGAATTGCCCATCCAAAACCAGGACTGGATATCCGGAGTTTTCACGCGTTCTCCCTCAACACCCTTCCTATCACCTCAAGCACAACCGATGGATGAAAGGGTTTGACGACAAAGTCCTTGGCGCCCGCGCTCATGGCCTCGGAAACCAGGCTCTGCTGGCCCATGGCCGATACCACGACTATCCTTGCCTTGGGGTCTTTTGACACTATTTCCTTTATGGCGTCAATGCCTGACATGTCCGGCATCACCAGGTCCATGGTGACCAGGTCTGGTTTTATCTTCTCGTAGAGCGCGATGGCCTCTGAGCCCGTCTCTGCCTCGCCTGCAACCTCGTATCCACCCTCTTCAAGTATCTTTGTCAGGAGCTTGCGCATGAACTTGGCATCATCGGCTAAAAGAATGCGGTTCTTCATCCTGTAAAATTATACCGAAAGGATGCGTTTTGGTTCAAGAACTAATCCCAGAGCAAAACCGAAGCCCCGAATCGCCAGACCCTGCCGCGCCAGGTTTGGCCGAAGAAATGTAGGGTGTCATTGCCCAGGTTTTCCAGGGAGGCATAAGCCCTTGCGGCCCTGTAAAAGGTCAGGTCAAGCCGGGCTGAACTCCACAGGGCGGAAAAAGGCTCGCCGTAGTAGTGGCCAGACAGCGAGGGAACAACTAGCAGGTCTCCCCTGAGAAGGGATAATCTCAGGCCTAAAAGGCCGCGGGTCTGCCAGTAGAACTGCTCAGGCGAGGGCGAGGAGAACCAGGCGGCGTGGCCGGAGAAACCAGTGAGCAGGGGGCCGAAAGCCCGGTTTCCTGACAGGCCTCCGGCCAGCCTCACCCCGCGGCCAAGGCCCTTTATCCCTCCTGAATCGCCGCTGTATCCGTAGAACCAGTCGCCCCAGCTAGCATCCGCCCTGGCCGAAAGTCCGTAGCCGCATATCTCGCCGGAAAGGTAGGCCTCGGACAAAGTCCTGTGGAGTCCGGGCATGAACGCGGGGTCAGGGATGTCGGTTCGGTAGCCAATTTCAACTGATCCAGAGGAACCGGAAGCCCTGGCGCCGAGAACCGGTCCTTGGCCTGAATCCGCAAAGAGCCAGCCTGCCCAGGCTCCGAAATTCCCGCGGCTCCACGAGAGCCGCGGTAACCAGAGTCCGGCAAATTCTCCATCCCAGCTCAGTTCCTCTCGCGAGAGTGCCAGAGAAAAATCCCTCGCGCTCACCGCGCCGGACAGGCCGCTGGAGCCATACCGGCCGAACGAGGTCTTCCAGGCCCGGAATCTCGCGGGGCCAAAACCAACGCCGGACCTGATGTGCAGGTATGAAAGGGAATCCCGCCCGGCCGAGAGAACGAGGCCGTCCAGGCCTATCCCTATGAGGGAGCCGAATGCTCCGAGGAGCCCCTGGTGTCCAACCACCTGCTCGGTCAGGACACCGAACTCGTTGTAGTCAAATGTGCCCAGGAGCCTGCCGCTGTCTCCCAGGCCGCGGGCGAACATCGCCCCGAACCTGGACAGGCCCCACGCACCGGCCTGCTCGGAGTAAGCGGTGGTAAGGGGTCTGGCGGTTTCAGGATACCTGAGCGAAAACCCTCTCCCGGAAATCATGAAGGGGGTTGAGTGAAACAACGAGGGGTCGTGCACGAACCTGAGGGGTATTCCGTCCAGCTCAAGGTTATACCGGTAGAAAAGGAAAGCCGGCCCCGCGGCTGGGTGGGCGGTGTAGACGGGAAGATGCCACAGGGAATCCGACAACATGCCGGGGAATTCCAGCTGGGCCAAAAGGAGAATAACCAGCACAGCGAGAGCTTAATGTCCGGGGGTTCTCGGGTTCAAGTATTAAGCAGGGCGATTGCGGGATGAGGATCAAGCCCTGATACTAAGGATAAATCCTCTCCCCCATTTTCTCCGGATGGTTGTCGTAGATTTCCTCTATCGTGAAAATATAGACGGGGGTTTTGCTCCAATCCTTTCTAAGGCCGTGAAAAACATCGTGAAGCCCGTTGACGAAACGGAACAGGGGACCTTCGTGGAAACATTCGGCCGTGCACCTGATCTCGTAGGTTACCGAGGGGGGTTCGTAGAAGAGAATCGTCGCGGGGCCGCCTCGTTTCAGGTTCTGGTATGTGTGACGGAGCGCTAGCTCAATGCTTGAGATCCGGAGGGGATCAACCTTTTCTTCTATGTAGATTTCTGAGAGGAGAAAATCGGCTGAGCTCCTGGGCGTGGGCCTGGCGTGCTCCTTCAGGTAGAGCTCTATCTTATCCAGGGTTTCCGGGAGGAATTCATCCCTGTGGACAACGCCCGCGCCCTTGATTGACGCGTTTAGGCCGCCGGGACCAGCCGAGACTATCGCTGGGGTGTGCCTGGTGAAGCCAACCAATGTATCCTGCCGGGTAAGCCGCCCCTCTGCCATTCGGACTATCAGCTCCCGGCGTTCGTTGAAGAACCAGTTGAAAAACTCTTTCATTTCAGGTCATCCCTCAACGGCAAACACGGATCATTCGGTCGTGAAAAGGCCGGCCTTGCCATCTATCGTAAGATAGTAAACCCCTCTTTTGCCGAATTTGGGCATCAGCCTATCCTTTCTCCCGGCAAGCCTGGCAGAGGAGCCAGCGCGAAGATCCAGGGTATAAATCTCGGACGAGAGGATCTGGTGGCCATCATCCCTGGATACCTGGTAGATAACGCTCAGGCCATCCGGAGACCAGGACGGTGATTCTCCGGGCGAAACGAGCCTGGGCTCGGCTGAGCCTGTTTCCCAGAGCCAGAAACCAGGCCCCGCCCTGCAGACCAAAAGACGCTTTCCGTCAGGAGACCACTGGGGAGCGAAAAGCGCAAGTCCCTCCGGGTCAGAAAAAAGGGTGTCGGTCTTTCCGGTTGATGGGTTGAAGCTAAGGAGGAATTTTCCCTCAATGTCGGTGTATGCGATCGCGCTGGTCAGTGGGTTAGGGGATATGGTTGCAACGAGGGAAAAACCAGGGAATCTCTCGTCGCCGATGAAGAGAAATCCGTCGCCGGTGAAGGCTACATCATTCCCGACCCAAACGGGGTAGCCGGGGTGAGCGAAGCGCTGGCTGGACCAGGTTATATTACCCTCTTTTGCGATGCTTATCCTTCCGTTCCTGACAAAAGCCAGGGCCGAACCATCCGGCGACCAGGAAACTCCCCAGGCTAGGACGCTGTCAGCCAACTTCTGGAAAGACCCATCGGCGGATCGGACATACAGGACCCCCTCGCGCGTCACGGCCGCGACGAGTTCACTGGAGGGAGAGGGAGCCAGAAAGGCTATCTCGTCAGAAAAACCAAGGAGGCTATCCGCGCCCACCAATAGCAGAATGAGCATGGCTCACTCCAGGGTATAGCCCCTGGTATAGGTGAGGGTCATTCCCAATCGGATGCAGGCGATCGTGTTGGTGTATCTCACATAGTCGTAGCCGAGGCCGAGGTTCCTGTCTATATCATACTGGGCCTCGGTCAGGTTGATGTCCGTCATTGCCCAGAAATCCAACCATGACCAGGGTTTGACCTTTAGGCCGAGGTTGAGTTCCATCTCAGGAACCAGCGCGTCCGAGGCCACATCGTTGTCATCCGTGTATGAACAGGAATAAAAGCCGATGTAGCCACCGACCCAGGGGAGGAGACCCCTGTTGGACCTGTTGAACCTGTCGTTCTCCAGGAACAGCTTGCCCTCCAGTCCAAAGGAGTTCCCGTTCACCTGGTTTTCCACATTCAAATAGCTCTGTATGAGGCCGACCTTGGTGCTGTTGAACCTCTCGTATCTTATGTCAAAACCGAGGTAAGTGTTGGTCTGGGGATTGAGGAATCTCTTTATCATTATGTAGAGCGAGGTCTTCGTGGAGGGGTCATAAACGACATCGCCCTGAGTGGCCCAGTTCCAGAGAGGTATCTGCTCATACATTATCTCCGCGCCCCACTCGTTTCTCCTGAAGCCTCCGAGCGCGCCCCAGTTCAGGCCTCTGGCATTCCAGCGGTTCCAGGAACCTCCGTGGAATTCATCCCGGCTGGAATACACGAGCTGCCTGCTCCAGTAGGCACCATTGCCCCAGCCAGACAGGTAGAAACGGGTCACATCCATGCTTTCTTCCCAGAAGGGCAAGACGGAGAAAATAAAGAACGACATCATCATCTCTTACATGCCTCCTATACGGGCGCAATTATAAACCACTGGCTCTTGCTGGTTCAACTTGCCGCTCATCTCCAAAAATAAGATCACCGAAACGCGAACTGGTGTTTCAAAAATGTGATCACCGAACAGCTCTCTGTTTAAGATATGGAGGCA
>FWPU01009636.1_pt1 | contig 15063 bp, 18 predicted proteins | sample 2228361 | NCBI WGS metagenome assembly FWPU01 (sample SAMEA103939777, study PRJEB20133) | metagenome
ACCAAAAAAGTCATTGCGGAAAAAATTCTTTTGGAGCTTAAAGAAAAAGAGTTTTATAAAAAGCCGTCAGAACGGAAGAAAGAAAAAATGAAAGAATTGCAAAGAAGAAAAAAAACATGTCTAAGGTAAAAAGTAAAATCCTTATTTTTGCGGAATCCCGTTATAAAATTAATCGGAAAAAAATTAGAAAAACGATTGATGATTTTCTTAAGGTAGTAAAAATCAAAAGTCAATGCGAGATAAGTCTGGCTTTTGTGGGAGATCGGAAAATGAAAGCTTTGAACTTAGGATGAGACAACTACGGTTTTAGTTTTTCCGCTGGAGGGTTTTGGCTATGCCAATGATGGAGTTTTACGGTTGGGTGATATTGTTATTTCTTATCCTCAGGCAGTGGCCAGAGCCGCTGAAGATGAGATGTTGGTTGATGAGAAAATTAATCAATTAATTATTCACGGGTTAAAAATTTTAGTAGGACAAACAGCAAAATAAAATGGCTTTTTATTTAAAATATCGTCCCCAAACAGTAGCGCAGTTAGATAACGAAGAGATTAGGCGCAGGTTGACTGCTTTTTTGAACAATCCAAATTTTCCGCATGCCTTTTTACTGACCGGGCCTAAGGGTGTGGGTAAAACTTCAGCGGCCAGAATTATTGCCAAAGTAATTAACTGTTTAAATGGCGCTTCCCAAAAAAAACCTTGGCAGTTTACTGAACCTTGTAATCAGTGTCGGGTTTGTCAGGCGATTAATAAGGGTAATAGTTTGGATGTCTTAGAAATTGATGCTGCTTCCAATCGGGGAATTGATGAGATTAGGATTTTGCGGGAAAGAATTGGTTTGGCTCCGTCTGTCTGCCGTTACAAGGTTTATATTATTGATGAAGTTCACATGCTAACAACTGAGGCTTTTAACGCGCTTTTAAAAATTCTGGAAGAACCTCCTAAACATGTGGTTTTTGTTCTTTGTACCACCGAAAGGCAAAAAGTACCAGAAACGATTATTTCCCGCTGCGTGAATTTAACTTTTACCAAGGCCAAAATTGAGGAGATGCTGCGTGCTTTTCAGCGGATTGTTCAGGGTGAAGCTTTAACTATCAGTCAGGAGGCCTTAGTTTTATTAGCCAGACAGGCTGATGGCTCTTTTCGTGATGGAGCGAAACTGCTTGAACAGTTGGCTGCTTTTAAGAAAAACGATATTAGTTTAACTGATGTTGAGTCGATTTTAGCCCTGGAACAAATTAAAGAAAAAGAGATTTTAGCTTTGATTTTAAAAAAGCAGGCCAAAGAAGCTCTAGACTTGATTGATAAAGCGGTAAACCAAGGAGTTGATCCAAAAACTTTAAGTCGGGCCATTCTTTCGGAATTACGGCGTTTGTTGTTGGAAGTGGTAACTAACGAAAAAAAGGAAAAAGCGCTTTTGGTTAACTTACAGAAATTAATTAATCTTTTTAGCAAAGCTGATAGTGAAATTCGTTATTGTCCAGTAAGTCAGCTGCCGCTGGAGTTAGCGGTAGTTGAATACTGTTTTACAGAAAGGGGTGAGGATAAACATGTTTAATCCGCTTAAAAGTTTGGGTGATTTAAATGAGTTAAGAAAAAAAGCCATAGCCATGCAAAAAGCTTTGGCCGCCGAAAGAATCACCATTGATCAAGACGGTGTGCATATTGTTATGACTGGTAATCAAGAAATTGTGGAGTTTACCATTGACGGTTATGAGCCGGAAGACAGGGTAATTAAGGCTTTACAGGAGGCAATTAAAAAAGCCCAGGAGGTGGCGGCCAAAAAACTAACTCAATTAAGCGGCGGTTTGCCGGGTTTGCTGGGTGGTAATCAGTGATTCAATTATTGCTGTTGATCAAAAAAATCCATTATAATAATTGAGTTATGCAATTTTTTGTTGGTTCAGGCAGTCAGGAATTGGGGAAAAAAGTAGCGGAGAAATTGGCCGTTCCCGTTGGTTTGTCGGAACTGATCCGTTTTGCTGATGGTGAGTTGAAACCTGTGGTTAAGGCAAAAGTCAGAGATGAGGTTTGTGTTTTTTTGCAGTCAACCACAGTTGTGCCTAATGACTATTGGATTGAACTTTTTTTGTTTGTCAATGCGTTAAAAAAAGAAGCGGCCAAAAAAATTATTGCGGTTATTCCGGCTTTTGGTTATGCCCGGCAAAACCAGCAGCACCAAAAAGGTGAGCCAGTTTCAGCCCACGTGATGGTTCAGATTTTGGAAACTTTAGGAGTAAATGAAGTTTTAACCATTGATTTGCATGATGAAACCATGACTGGGATGTTTAATATCCCTATTACTAATGTTTCTGCTTTGCCGTTGTTAGCCAGCCAAATTAAGTCAAATTTAACCGGTCAAGTGGTAGTGGTAACCCCTGATCAGGGAGGAATTGAGCGAGGCCGACTTTTTGCGCAAAGTTTAGGGGAAGAAGTACCGGTGGTTATGGTTGAGAAAAAGCGAGATTTACAGCATGCGCATCAAAGCGAAGCGGTTCAGGTGGTAGGTGAGGTGGCTGGCGCTACAGCTGTAATTGTTGATGATATAGTTACTTCAGGCAAAACTATTCTTAACGCCATTGAAGCTTTACGCCAAAAACAAGTCAACACTATCTTTGTTTGCGTTACTCATGTTGATTTTACTGCCGAGGTGGCGGCTAAACTTCAGGCCAGTCCGTTAAACAAAATGCTGGTGACTAATTCAGTGGCTATTTCTTCTGCTCAATTATTTCCCAAGCTGGAAATAGTTGATATTGCTGATTTGTTGGCTGCTGAACTTAAAAAAATTTTAGAGTAAGACTTCATGGCTAAATTACCCAAAGCTGTTTCTGGTCTAATTGAAGTTTTTCAAAGCTTGCCTGGCATTGGGCCAAAAACAGCCGCCAGATTAACTTTTTATCTTTTGCGGCTGCCTGAAGAAAAACTGCAAGTTTTTGCCACCGCCTTGCTTTCTTTAAAAAAAGAGACAGTGATTTGTCAGACTTGTTTTAATATCGCCGAAGAAAACCCTTGCGCTATTTGTACTGATTTGACTCGGGACAGGCAGGTTCTTTGCGTGGTTGAAAACGCTATTGAAGTTTTGGCAATTGAAACTACTGGTTACCGGGGTTTATACCATGTTTTGGGTGGAGCAATTGATCCTTTAAACAACATTGGGCCTGACCAAATCAGGATCAAGGAGCTTTTTGAGCGCTTAGTTAAGGCGAATTTTGCGGAAGTGATTATTGCTACTAATCCCTCTATGGAGGGTGAGGCAACAGCGATGTATATCAAAAATCAGCTGGTTTTGAAACAAAAAAATGAACCTCAACTGGCCAAATTAAAAATAAGTCGTCTAGCTTATGGTTTGCCAATTGGGGCTGATGTTGAATTTGCTGATTCTTTAACTTTAACCAAAGCCCTTGAAGGCAGAAGAGAGTATTAAAATGAAGCAAAAGCTAAATTTAAAAAACAAAATTATTGCAGTTTTAAAACAGATTCCGGATTCGGAGCTGGGTATTTCTCTTTGGGATTTAGGTCTTATCTATAAGATTGAGATTAAGGGCCAAAAAGTGGAGATTTTAATGACTCTAACCAGTTTAGGTTGTCCGCTTTTTGGTCAAATTGAATCTTTGGTAAAAAAAGAAGTTGGCAGTTTACCTTTTGTTGCTGAGGTAGTGGTGCATTTAACTTTTGATCCGCCTTGGACAATTGCAAAAATGAGTAAAAAAGCTAAAATAGAGTTAGGTTTTATTTAATTTTTCTTATGGGATCATTTTGGAGTGAAGCTATTGAACAGTTAAAAGGTCAGCCAAAGAAAAAACCGCCGCCACCACCCACAACCGGTGGTTTAAAAGAATTAAGTCCGGGTCAAGTGCTGGCTGAAGCTTTAAGACAGACTTTAGGCACACCTTTATCTGCGTCAGAATTGGAAGCCAGGAAAGAGGCTGACCAAAAAGAGGTTGGAAAACAGATTGCTGAGCAAAAAGCTATTCTGGCTAAACAAATGAATCAGGCAAAAGGAAATACCGCTGTTTTATCTTCGCCAAAACCGCCAGAAACCACGCCACCGCCTTATATTACCGGCAAACCTGGTTATCAGCCGGAAAAAGCGGAAGAAAAAGAAAAAAAGGTAGCTGAACAAAAAAAAGCCAAACTGCCGCCTTTAGTTGAACCTGCTTCACGGCCGAAGCGAGGTTCTTGGCTTTTTTCTTTTAAACGAAAAAAAGATCCAGAAATTAAACTTGGGCCGTCAGGTTAGTTTGTATGAAGTTAAGAATTTACAACTCACTTACCCGTCGAATTGAAGATTTTACGCCTTTAAATCCGCCAAAAGTGGGAATGTACACTTGCGGTCAGACGGTTTATGATTATACCCATATTGGTCATGGCCGAAAATATGTGAATGATGATCTTTTGCGTCGAATTTTAACCCTTTTTGGCTTTCAGGTAACACATGTGCAGAATATCACCGATGTTGGTCATTTGGTTTCTGATAGTGATGAAGGTGAGGATAAACTGGAAAAAGGTGCTAAAAAAACAGGTAAAACTGTTTGGGAGGTGGCTGATTTTTTCACCCAGCATTTTTTTACCTCAATGGATAAACTTAATGTGTTAAGACCAACTGTCAGTTGCCGGGCGACTGATCATATAGCGGAGCAAATTGATTTAATCCAAAAAATTCTTAAACGCGGTTTGGCTTATGACACACCGGAGGCGGTTTATTTTGACACCGTTAAATTTAAAAAATACGCCAGTCTTTTTGGTCAGCGGTTAGAAGAGAAAAAAAAGGCCGTGCGCCAAGAGGTACAAAGCGGCCGCTACAAAAAAAATCCCACGGATTTTGTTTTGTGGTTTAAAAGAGTGGGTCGGTTTAAAAATCACCAAATGCACTGGTTAAGCCCTTGGGGTGATGGTTTCCCCGGCTGGCATATTGAATGTAGTGCAATGAGCATGAAGTATTTGGGTGAAACTTTTGATATTCATACCGGCGGTTATGATCATTTAAATTTACATCATCCTAATGAAATTGCTCAAAGTGAAGCTGCCACCGGCCGGCCTTTTGTGAAGTACTGGATTCATTATGCTTTTTTGCTAGTTGATGGTCAGAAAATGAGCAAAAGTTTAGGCAACTATTACCGGCTGGAGGATTTAGAAGCAAAAGGTTTTGAGCCGATGGCTTTGCGTTATCTTTATTTAACTGTTCATTATCGTCAGGAGCTGAATTTTACTTGGGCCTCTTTGCAGGCAGCTGCGCAAGCTTATGCTAAATTAAAAGAGCAGTTTTTGCAATTACAGGAAGTCAGTCAGCGGGAGATGTTAAGTCAGGAAAAACTAGGTCAAATTGATCGGTTTCGTCAGCTTTTTTATCAAGCTTTAGCTGATGATTTGAACATTCCGGCTGCTTTGGCGGTGACTTGGCAAATGTTGAAATCCAACATTCCTTCACTGGATAAGTACGATCTTTTGAATTTCTTTAATGAGATTTTTGGTCTGCGATTTAACCGGGTAAAGGAAGTAAAGATACCAGCCGAAGTTCAAAAATTAGCCAAGCAAAGACAACTACTTCGGCAGCAAGGTGATTTTGCTCAGGCTGATAAGATACGAGATCTAATCAAACAAAAAGGTTTTTTAATTGAAGATGAAGGAAAAAACTATAAAATTAAACCAATAGCTGTTTTTCAGAAAGTCAAGTAAATTTAGGCTTGCTAAAGTGACAGCTTTTTGTTATTATTACTCAAACTATGAAGCATTATGAATTAGCGCTAGTTTTGCCGGTTGGCTTATCCGAGGAAAAAGTCAAAGCGGTAATTGCAAAAATCAGTGAACTGATTAAAAACGAAAAAGGTCAGCTTTTAAAGGAAACTATCTGGCCAAAAAAAGCGTTGGCTTATCCAATCAAAAAGCAAAAAGAAGCTCTCTTTGTTTTTCTCAATTTTAGTGTACCGACTTTATCTTCTTTGTTTCCGGGTAAAATTAAGCTGATGGAGGAGGTTTTAAGATTTTTATTGTTAAAGAAAAAGGGAGGTGAAGACTTAGTTAAAACCCAAGGCAAGAATTAAGTTTTATGGCAGTGCGTTCTTTAAACAAGGTGATTTTGATTGGTAATTTAACGCGTGATCCGGAGCTACGCTACACGCCCAACGGAACTGCTGTTGTTTCCTTTACCGTAGCCACTAATCGGGAATGGACGGTGGAGGGTGGTGAGAAAAGGGAAGAAGCCGAATTTACCCGGTGTGTGGCGTGGAATAAACTGGCTGAACTTTGCAGTCAGTTGTTGGCCAAAGGCCGCAAAGTTTATATTGAAGGCCGCTTGCAAACACGTAGTTGGACCTCACAGGACGGTCAGCAAAGAATGGCCACCGAAGTGGTGGTTAATGATATGATTGTGCTTGACTCCAAACGGTCAGGTGGTGAGCCGCCGGCCGCCAGTGAAGCAGCTGGTGCCGCCGCTAGTGGCGCCGCTAATACAGGAAGTGCCGTAAGTACTCAAGCAAGTCCAGCTGGTGCAAAGAAGCAAAAAGCTGATGATAATGATGAAAAAGAGAAAAAAGAGAAGAAAGAAGAGTCAACTGGAGAGGAGACCAAAACAGAAGAGATAAATCCGGATGATATTCCTTTTTAAATCCTTAATAAATTAAAAAAGGCGTTTTTTTAAACAAAGGATAAGTTAGATTATGGTTAAAAAAAACAAGAATACAACAGCAAATTTGGCTAAGTGTTATTTTTGTCAGACAAAAACCGAGCCTGATTACAAAGCAGTTGATACTTTGGCTAAATACTTAAGCGAGCGGGGAAGAATTATTGCCAAAAGTAAAACCAACACTTGTAGCAAACATCAGCGCCGGTTGACCAAAGCTATTAAAAGAAGCCGATATATTGGTTTGTTACCATTTATTGCTAAACCTCATTGATGTTTTAAAATGAAATCTTTTTTAACTGTTCTTCTTAAAGAAGGGCTTTTGCCGGTGGTTAAGAAAGGAGAGCTAATTAAGGAAGGGGCAGTATTGGCCAAAGACGGCGGTCGAATTCACAAAGAAAAAATTCTCTTAAGTCAGCTTTTGCAGGTTGAGCCGGCCAAAATTAGTCGTTATTTAACCAAAAAACTAGGTACTCAAGTAAATAAAGGCGAGGTACTAGCGCAAAAAGAGAGTTTCTTTAAAAAAATACAAGTAAAAAGTCCTTTAACTGGTGTTTTGGAGTCGGTTAATTTAAAAGAAGGCACTTTAATGCTTTCGGCTCAAAAGCCTTCTTTAAGCCAAAAATCACCAATTCAGGCGGTAGTAGAAAAAGTTAGTGATGAGCAAATTGTTCTTTCTTTTGAAGGAAGAATTTTTAAAGCAGAGAAAAGTCAAGGCAGTGTAACAGTTGGTTTATTGACGGTAATAAAAAAAAAAATGATTGATCTTTTTGCTTTTGGTGGTGAAGTAGCTGAAAAAATTGCTCTGGGTTACCTTTTTGCTGAAGAGGCAAGGGTTAAGCTGAATGTTTTGGGAACAAAAGCAATAATTGCCCAGGATTTCTACAATGATTTTCCGGTGGCGATGAAGGTTGCCACCAAAGTTTTTCAGGAATTGGTTAAGTTTAAAAACCGCAAAGTAGTGCTTCAGCCAGAAAACAATTGTTTGGTTATTCCTCTTGCTTAATTTTTAGTTAACCAGTTATAATGAGTTTTTATGAGGTTAAAAACAATTAGAAACTTCATTTTAAGTTTAATTTTAATTACACTCTCGGTTTCCTTTGGCTATTGGCTAGGCGAAAGAAAAGTGAAAATCAATTTTTCCGGTTCTTCTCAAGCTTTGGTGATTAATAAAGAAGAACCCAATAATCAGGTCGATTTTCAGCTTTTTTGGGATGTTTGGCAGCGGTTAGAGCGTAATTATATTGATAAATCGCAATTAGTACCTCAGCAGATGGTTTATGGAGCGATTTCAGGGATGGTGGCTAGTTTAGGCGATCCCTACACGGTTTTTTTGCCGCCTAGAGAACAAAAAGAAGCCAAAGAAGATTTAAGCGGCACCTTTGAGGGAATTGGGGCGGAACTGGGCATGAAAGATAAAAAGATCATTGTAGTGGCACCACTTAAAGGTACACCTGCGGAAAAAGCCGGTATTCTTAAAGGTGATTGGATTGTTAAGGTAGATGGAGAAGAGACTTTTGGCTGGACAGTGCCGCAGGCGGTGAATAAAATCAGAGGTAAAAAAGGGACAACGGTAGTTTTAACTATTCTTCACGAAGGTGAACAGGAGCCGGTTGAGATTCCTATTGTGCGAAACACAATTTTAGTTAAATCAGTGGAATATGAGTTAACCTACTGGCAGGCAAAAGATGATCATTTTTATCAAGATAATCAATGTGTAAGCTGTCCGGCTTTGGCTGTTTTGCGGCTTTTAAGATTTGGCGATCAAACTAATAAAGAATGGAGTGAAGCAGTTAGTCAGATTGAAAAAGATTTTCAGCAAGGAAAAATGAAAGGTTTGATTTTAGATTTACGCAACAATCCGGGTGGTTATCTGCAGGGAGCTGTTTTTATTGCTTCGGAATTTCTAGAGCCGGGTTTGCTGGTGGTGCAACAGGAATACAGTAGTGGTCGCAAAGAAACTTATTCGGTGGTAAGAAAGGGCAGTCTTTTGCAGATTCCCTTAACAGTTTTAATTAACAAAGGTAGCGCTTCAGCTTCGGAAATTGTGGCTGGTGCTTTAAGAGATCACAAAAGAGCTAAACTGGTAGGTGAAAAATCCTTTGGTAAAGGGTCAATTCAAGAAGCCCAAGAGTTGCCGGATGGTTCAGGTCTTCATATTACGGTAGCGCGCTGGTTGCTTCCCAAAGGTGATTGGATTAACAGTAAAGGAGTAGAGCCAGATATTAAAGTTGAACTTGATGCCAAAAAACCAGAAGTTGATCTTCAGCTTGAGGCAGCTGCCAAGACTTTACTTTAAAAATTTTTGTGTTATGGTTAAATTAAGAAGCGGTAAATTTAAGAAAAGGAGGTTGGTGTGATGAAAAAATTTTTTTTCTTCATTGCTTTTTCTCTTTTAATGATTGGTGCGGTTATTTCTTCAGGTAAAGCTGGTTTTTCTTGGCAGAATTTTAATTTTTCTTTGCCCAAAATCCAAAAAGAAGTAGGTCAATTTATAGGCCAGGAACAGGTAAGAGTGGTAAGTGAAGAGTCGGTGGTGATTGATGTGGTTAAGAAAGTTTCACCTTCAGTGGTGACAGTGGGTATTAGTAAGGTAACCAGCCAAAACATTTTTGAGATTGATCCTTTTGACCCTTTTGGTGTTTTTCGTTTGCCCAAGACCCGTGAAGAAAAAATCGAACAGGATATCGGTAGCGGTTTTATTATTACCAGCGATGGTTTGATTGTAACCAACAAACATGTGGTTGCTGATCCTTCCGCTAAATATAAAGTCATTACTCATGATGATAAATCTTATGAGGTGCAAAAAATTTACCGCGATCCGGCTAATGATTTAGCCATTTTAAAAATCAATGCCAGCGGTTTGTCGCCAGTGGAAATGGGTGACTCAAGCAAACTTCAGGTCGGTCAGCTGGCAATTGCCATTGGTACAGCTTTAGGAGAATTTCGTCAAACAGTCACCAAAGGTGTGATTTCGGGTTTGGGTCGAGGAATTACAGCCGGCAGTCCATTTGAGGGTTTTGTTGAGCGGCTTGATAATGTTATTCAAACCGATGCTGCTATTAATCCGGGTAATTCTGGAGGACCTTTGCTTAACAGCAGTGGCCAGGTAGTTGGGGTTAATACCGCTGTAGCATCAGGCAGTGAAAACATTGGTTTTGCTATTCCGATTAATATCGTTAAGGAAGCGATTGATAATTTTAATAAAACCGGTCAATTTTCCCGGCCGTTTTTAGGCGTGAGGTATAAAATGATTAGTCGAGATTTGGCTTTGCTTAATGAAGTGCCGGAGGGAGCTTATTTGGTTGAGGTGGTAAGCAGCAGTCCAGCTGATAAGGCCGGACTTAAACAAGGTGATATTCTTATTAAATTTGATGGTCAACCTATTAAAGATGATAATGGCGGTTTGGCTAGTCTGATTAGTAAAAAGAAAGTGGGTGACACTGTAACAATTGAATACTGGCGCAATAAGGAAATCAAAACTGTTAATGTTAAGCTTGAGGAGTTTTCCCAGTAGGTAGTTTTTAGTTTTTACCCAGCAAGTTTTGGAGTTTGGTTAAGACTTGATCAAGTTTACCCTCTATAATCTGATCAAGATTTTGCCATGATTTACCAATACGATGATCAGTTAGTCGATTTTGCGGAAAATTGTAAGTTCTGATTTTTTCCGCGCGCATGCCTCGACCGATGATACTTCTGGCTTGGTTAACCAATTGGGCTTTTTGTTCTTGGGCTTGCTGCCAGAGTTTGGCTCGCAAAAGAGAAAGAGCGTTTTGTCGATTTTGGTGCTGATCTCTTTCGGTTTGGCAAGTAACAACAATACCAGTTGGTTTATGAATCAGACGGACAGCGGAGGAGACTTTTTGGACATTTTGTCCACCCTTTGAGGAAGCGCGGAAAAACTGCATTTCTAAATCAGCCTGATTAATATAAATTTCTGTTTCTGGTATTTCTGGTAAAACAGCTACTGTAGCTGTTGAGGTATGAATTCGGCCACGTCTTTCAGTTTGGGGAATTCTTTGCACCCGGTGAACACCGGCTTCATAACCAAAAACCGGATAAACATTACTGCCTATGATTTTAATTGTTCCCTCACCCATAGGCAGAACACGCCAGCCTTTGCTTTGGGCATAGCGGGTGTACATACGGGTTAAGTCAGCGGCCCAAAGATCAGCTTCTTTACCGCCAGTTGCACCTCTGATTTCTAAGATCACACAATCGTTATTCATGGAAATTTATTGATGACCTAATAACATCTCCCGAAGAGTTTTGGGGCGTTCTTTTTCTTTAATTTCTTTTTTCTTTTTGCTTTCTAATAATTTCTGCTTTTTAACTGCTGCTTCTTTTTGTTTTTTCTGAAATTTTTCCACTCGGCCTTCGGTATCCACAAATTTCTGCTCACCGGTAAAAAAAGGATGACACTTATGACAGGTGTTGACTGATAATTGCGGTTTGGTTGAGCCAACAGTAAAACTATGGCCACAAACACAAGTTACCACCGCATTGGGATACCATTTAGGATGGATATTTGCTTTCATAATTTTATTATAACATTTTTGCGGATAAATTGATAGTTTTGATTTGGTTTACTTGACGGTGACACTTTTGGCTAGATTGCGGGGTTTATCAGGATCCAAGCCTTTGGCAAGAGTTAGATAATAAGCCAGCAGCTGACCAAAAACGATATTGGGAATAATGGTAGCTTCAGCCACATCAGCCACCGGAATATAATAATCAAAAATTTCATGATTTTGGAAAGAAACACCAATTAAAAAACCACCCCGGGCTTTAACTTCAAGGGCAGCAGCCAAGTTTGCCCCATAGGTTTCATCATTGGGTAAAAAGGCAATACAGGGAGTATTTTTTTCAATTAGTGCTAAAGGGCCGTGCTTCAGTTCACCGGCTGGTAAACCTTCGGCATGCAGATAAGAAATTTCTTTAATTTTCAGGCTAGTTTCCAGAGAAGCAGGATAAGAAAGACCTCGGCCAAGCACTAAAAGATGCTGGCTGTTTTTGAGTTTTTGGGCTAATTTTTGAATGCGTTTTATGGCTTCTGGTAAAAGCAGATTGGCAACCGCTTGCGCGGCTTGCCTAAGAAGAGACCGGCCTTTTTGACTTTTTTGGGCAAGGGTGTAAGCCAAAAGAAGTAAATGCGCCAGTTTAGCGGTTGAGGCTTTGGTTGAAGCCACTGCTTTTTCCGGACCAGCGCCAATTAACATTTGATAATCAGCCTCCCGGTAAAGGGTTGAACCCATAACATTGACTAAAGCAAAAACTTTAGCCCCTTTATTTTTGGCTTTTCTTACTGATTCTAGAATATCCATTGTTTCACCTGATTGAGAAAGGGCAATAATTAAGCTTTTTTGATTTAAAAATTCCAGATGATAACTAAACTCACTGCCGATGGCGGCGTTGATGTGTTTTTGGGCGATTTTGGAAAAAAGATAAGTGCCGGCCAAACTAATATAAGAAGCAGTACCGCAGCCAATAAGATAAACGCCTTGGGCTTTTTTGATAATTGAGGTTAATTTTTTTACTTCTTGGCTTTTGCTTTGGGCAATCTCTCTGATAATTTTAGGCTGCTCATGAATTTCCTTAAGCATAAAATAGGGAAATTGACCTTTATTGGTTTGGTGAGCCTGCCAGTTGATTTTAATTTTTTGTATTTTTTGGCTTTGTTTAGTTTGAAGATCAAAAACTTGCACTTTATCTTTTTGGATTATAGCTGCTTCATTTTCTTTTAAAAAATAAACCAAACGGGTATGGGCAAGTAAAGCGCTGGGGTCAGAGGCAATAAAATTTTCACCCTGACCAAAACCAATTACCAAAGGTGAACCTTGTCTGACGGCAATTAGTTTTTCTTCTTGGGTGCTTAAAACAATTAAAGCCGAGAAACCCACAAATTGTTGAAAAGCCAAACAAACCGCGTTAAATAAATCAGTTTTTTGATGATATTCTTCGATTAAATGAGTAGCTGCTTCACTGTCGGTTTCCGAGACAAAACGATGACCTTTTTTAAGCAGGTCTTTTTTAAGAAGAGCGTAGTTTTCAATAATGCCGTTATGAATAACCGCGATTTTTTGCTGACAGTCAAGATGAGGATGAGCATTGGCTAAAGTTACACCGCCGTGAGTGGCCCAACGGGTATGACCAAAAGCCAAAGAAGCAGACGGCAAATTTTGCCAACCAACCTGCTGACCAATTTTGCCAATTTTTTTAAGACAGTGAATTTGGCCTTGGTGGATTACCGCCACACCCCAGCTGTCGTAACCTCTGTATTCTAAATCTTTTAAACCCTGAAAAACAATTTGACCAGCGTTTTTTTGTTGACCAACATAACCAAAAATACCGCACATAAAAACTTACCCCCTTTTTTTAATTAACTGCCAGAAAAACTGATAATTGAGACGACCCTCTGCTAGGTAAATGCCGCCAAAAACCAAAATGGTGCCTAATAAGTAAGTTAAAGTAATAGTTTCATTTAGAAGCGGTTTAGCAATAAAAATGGCCACCACCGGATCAAGATAAGTAAAAATTCCCACCTCTGCCATCTTGATTTTTTGAATACCCCATTGGTAAAGAAAATAAGCTAAAGCTGAGGAAAAAACCACGCCAAAAACAAGTCCAATAATTCCTTGCTGGTTAATTGAATTTAAAAAAAGATTCTGCTGATTTTCCCACAGAAAAAAAGGTAAAAAAAGCAAAGAACCGATTAAAAAAGACCAGAAAGTAATCACAACAGCCGGGTATCTTTTAAGAATAATTTTGCTTAAAAGAGCATGAAAAACTCCGCCTAAAGTGGCAATTAAGAAAAAAAAGTTGCCTAAAATGTTGCCTTGTTTGCTATTTTGCTCCAAAAAAGGCTGAAAAATAATAGTGATTACGCCAATTAAGCTGATTAAAGTCCCAAAGATCAGTTTTCGGCGGATTTTTTCCTTAAGCCAGAGGGAAGAAAAAAGAAGAATAAAAATTGGGCCAGCCGCTGCAATCATGGGCGCATTAACTGAAGGAGCAATTTTTAAGCCCAGAAAGAAAAAAGTAATATTAACCCCAATACCAAAAAAACCAATACCAAAAACCAGCAAGATATCTTTTGGTTTAAGGAAAAGCCGATAATAAACCCAAGGAAAAAACAAAAAGGAGGCTAAACTAAAACGAAGAAAAGCCAGGGTAAAAGGCGGAATGTTGTTTAGACTCCATTTAAAAATCGGAGAGGCAGCGCCCCAGATGAAATTAGCAATTACCAACGCAATGACAGCTTGTTTAGTTTGGGACATAATTTTAAGCCAGTTTTTTGAGTTCTTTGATAAAGTCAGCCAGCTGAATGGTTTTCTGCTGTTGATTTTTCAGGTTTTTAACAGTGATTTTGCCTTGTTTTTCTTCATCAGGCCCGATAATTAAAACATAAGGAATGTTTTTTCGGTCAGCGTATTTTAACTGCTTGTCTAATTTTTCTTCGCAAGGATAAAGTTCAGTATTAATGTTTTCTTGGCGCAGTTGATTGGCAATTTTAAAAGAAGTCAGACTGAAATTTTGCTTAAAAATAGTAACTAAAACCAAAGTATTAGTTGACTTAAAAGAAGACATTTTTTTAAAATCTCTTAAAAGTTCTTCCAGAATTACATCGCTGGTAGCAAAGCCCACTCCGCTGATTTTTTGACCGCTTAAGTTAGCAATAAGATTATCATAACGGCCGCCACCTAAAATTGTTCGCAAATTGCCTTTTTTGGTTTTAACCTCAAAAACAATACCGGTATAATAATCAAGACCGCGCACCACTGTTGGGTCGTATTGAACAAAATTACCCACACCCCAGTTTTTAAGAAGAGAAAAAACTTGATAAAGTTGTGGGCTTTGGTCTGGTGGATAGGTTGTTTTATTTAACATTGAGTTTAAACTGCTGATTTGTTTTGGGTTAAGACCAAGATTTTCAAGCTCTTTAAGCCAGTTATTTGGTGAGATTTTTTCTTTTTTGTCAATGATTTTGAGGACTAACTTTTGAGTTTGACTAGTTAAGTTAAGAAGCGAAAGATTTAATTCAGTTAACTGGCGATGGTTAATTTTAACACTGATCTCGTTGGCAGAAAAACCTAAAGTTTGGAAAAACTTAATAGCCAAAAAAATAATTTCACTATCAGCTTGAGCTGAGTCAACACCCAAAAAATCACAATCCCATTGGTAAAATTCCCGGCTTCTGCCTTTTTGCGGTTGTTCATAGCGAAAGCGGGGTCCAATTGAATACCAGCGCAAGGGAAAAACCAGTTGGTTTTTGGCTTTAGCCACCATTCGGGCTAGCGTAGGGGTAAGTTCCGGCCGTAAAGCCAGTTTTTTACCGCCGCGGTCGGTTAATTGAAAAGTTTGCTGATTAACAATTTCTTCACTGGTTTTGCCAAGGTAAAGTTCAACAGGTTCAAGAAAAGGGCCTTCGTATTCTTCAAAACCAAATT
>FWPU01000272.1_pt1 | contig 15056 bp, 18 predicted proteins | sample 2228361 | NCBI WGS metagenome assembly FWPU01 (sample SAMEA103939777, study PRJEB20133) | metagenome
GAATTCCTCGAGCTGATGAGGGAGGCCGGCGTCGCTTGCCGGGGCATCGATACGGATCCGGAATTCGTTGCCCTGTGCCGCAGCAAGTCGCTGGCGGTCGAGCAAGCCGATCTGTTCGACTACCTGGAGGCGCTCGAAGACGGCGCCGTGGACGGCATATTCTGCGCCCAGGTCGTTGAACACCTGCCGCCGCATCGGCTGGCCGTGCTCAGCCGGCTGGCCGCCGCCAAGCTGCCCCGTGGAGGGTTAATCGCCGTCGAAACCCCGAACCCGGAATGCCTGGCGACCTTCGCCTCGCATTTTTACCTCGACCCGACCCACATCCGGCCGGTCCCGAAATCCCTGCTCGTGTTCTGTCTGGAAGAGGCCGGCTTTGGCGCCATCGAAGTCCATATCCTTTCACCTGCGATCGAGTCCATGCCGTCGCTGGCTGGCTTGCCCACTGATTTCCGGGAGGCCTTTTTCGGTGGGCTGGATTACGCCGTGCTGGCCCGAAAACTATGACGCCGCAGCGCCGCCTGCCACCTCCCCCACCCTCAACCGCGTCAGTTTCTCGGAGGTGGGCCCCGTGAAAGCGACCGGTCCGGCGCCCCTGCGCCTGCTGGTGGGGGGCTTTTTGGCGCTCATTGCCGCCGGCACGGCGCTCCTGCTGGCGCCCGCGGCTACTCCGCGGGATGAACCCATCGGCCTGATCGATGCCCTGTTCACCGCCACCAGCGCCACCTGCGTCACAGGCCTGATCGTCCGGGATACCGGCGCCGGCTTCACCGGCTTCGGGCAGGCCGTCATCCTGATCCTGATCCAGCTCGGCGGGTTAGGCATCATGACCTTCTCGCTGGTCGTGTTCTCGCTGTTTTCCAGCCGCCTCTCGATGGTGTCCCGTTCGCTGGTGGCGCAGACTGTGGCCGGCGTCGGCGACTGGGAGGATTTCTGGCCGCTGTTACGCCTCGTCGTGCGCTATACCTTCGCCGCCGAAGCCCTCGGCGCACTCTTGCTGTTTGGCCGCTGGGAGCGGGAATTGGGAACGGCGCCCGCGGCCTGGGCGGCGGTGTTCCACTCCGTCTCCGCCTTCTGCAACGCCGGCTTCGGCCTCCGGCCCGACAGCCTCAGCCAGTGGCGCGATGACACCTTCGTTAATGTCGTCGTCATCTCGCTGATCGTGCTGGGCGGTCTCGGCTACCTGACCGTCTTCGAGCTGGTCGAAACACGCCGGGACCGGCGGCGCCTCTCCGTTCACACCCGCCTGGCGCTGTGGACAACCTCGCTCCTGCTGGCCGGCGGCGCGGCGCTGTTCTGGCTCCTCGAACGGCAGAACACCTTGGCCGGCTTGAGCGGCAAGACCGCCCTCCTGGTCAGCTTGTTTCAGAGCGCCACCTGCCGCACCGCCGGCTTCAACACCGTCCCGGTGGCCGGCCTCGGGCCCCAGACGCTCCTGCTCATGATGATCCTGATGTTTATCGGCGGCTCGCCGGGCTCCTGCGCCGGCGGCATCAAGACCACCACCTTCGCGGTCCTTGTGCTGACCGCCTGGACAAGGCTGCGGAACCGCGTGCACGTCAATGCCTTTGGCCGGACGCTGTCGCTGGAGACGATCGCCAACACCCTCAGCATCACGCTCGGCGGCATGGCCGTCATGCTCCTCGGCCTGTTTGTCTTACTCGCCCTGGAATCACCGGAGGCGCAAAGCGCCGACCGCTCGGGCGTCTTCGTCGGCTACGTCTTTGAGACCGTCTCTGCGTTGGGCACCGTCGGACTCTCCACCGGCGTCACCCCCTTGCTCACGCCCGCAGCGCGGCTCCTGATCACGCTGCTGATGTTTGTGGGCCGACTGGGGCCGCTCACCGTGGCCGCTTCCCTGACCCGGGAAAACCCGCTGACCGACTGGCAGCACCCGGAGGAAGATGTCATGGTAGGCTGAGTGCGGAGCGTAATCCGGGGCAACCGGTCATCAAGCTATGTCGCAATTTGCAGTCATCGGATTGGGCCGCTTCGGCTCGCATGTCGTCAGGCTGTTGTACGAAGGCGGCCACGAAGTCTTGGCCGTTGATACCAGCAAGGCTGCCGTCGAGCGCGTCAAGGACCATTCCACGCGTGCGGTGGTGCTCGACGCCCGGGATAAGCAGAGGCTAAGGGCTCTCGGCATCCGCGACTGTGACGCCGTCGTCGTAAGCTTGGGGGAGCGCACCGAGGCCTCGGTGTTGGTGGCGCTGCACCTGAAAGAAATCGGCGTCCGCCGCCTCATCGCCAAAGCTGGTTCGGAGGACCATGCCAAGCTGCTGGAGTTAATCGGCGTGGACGAAATCATTTCGCCGGAACGGCAGGCGGCTGAGCGGCTCGCGGGCCGCCTGCGCGATACCAGCGTGCTGGACTACATACCGCTCGGGGAAGGCTACAGCATCCATGAGATCACCCCGCCGCCGGGGTTCCTGGACAAATCCCTCGAGGAGCTGCGGTTGCGAAACCGGTACAACATTCAGGTGCTGGCCATCCGCGACACGCGCACTGATGCACTCCAGGTCAATCCCCCGGCGCAGTTTCGCATTCAGTCCAACCATATCCTGGTAGTATTGGGCAAAGACGCCGACCTGCGACGGCTGCACCAGGACTAGCCCAGGCGGGCGGGTCGCGCGTCGACGCAGGGAGGTGTCCGATGAACGCCGTCGGCAAGTGCGGCTTCGGTGCAGTGGTGGGTATCCTGCTGGTCGGAGCGGGCGGCTGTCGGGAGCGCCCAACCCCCTGGTCGCCGATGGAGTCCGAGGTTACCACCGGCTGGCTGCGGCGCGAGACGGCCGAGGCCGAGCGCTGGGTGGCCGCGGCGCGTGAGCAGCTAGTGAGGGATCCATCGGCCGCCTCCGCCTCGCTGGACAAAGCTCGAGCCAGCCTCCGGAAGCTTTCCTCCTATTACTTGCCGGTTCTGGAGGCCCGCGAGCGCGCTTATAATGCCTATTGGTTCTTTCAGCAGAGCGATACGGGAGGCGTCACACGGGAGCTCGAGCGCGTGGAAACCGAACTGCTCAACGCCGCCAAAAGCAGGGGTGAGCCGGAGGCCCGGGAAATCAGGGTTACCTTGGAGCAGGTCACGGCGGCCCGGGTGGCGCTGGACACCTCCCCCCAATCCGTCTCCCACTTGTTGGAGTCTCTGGCCCGGCGTCTCAATACAATGCTGGTTAAAGGGGAACTCATTGTCAAGTAGCCGCCGCGGCCGGGTCGCTAGGACGGCGATAGCGGTCTCCACCGGGCGGTTGCGGAGCCCCGTGTGGAAAGCTAGAATCAAAGACTTTATGGATTGATTGGAGGATTCATGGCGGTTGCAGATAAAGTCAAGGAGATCATTGTCGAACAGTTGGGTGTCGACGAGAACCAAGTCGATGATTCGGCTTCCTTCGTCGATGATCTCGGAGCCGATTCCCTCGATATCGTCGAACTCGTCATGGCGTTCGAGGAGGCCTTCGACCTCGACATTCCGGATGAGGACGCCGAAAAGATCTCCACAGTGCGCGACGCAATCAACTACATCGAAGCCAAGAGCGCCAAGAAATAACGCGTTGCCGGCCCCCAGGGGAAGCCCGAGTTGTTGATCGGAGAAGCCACTTGTCCCGAAGAGTCGTAGTAACCGGCGTTGGTTTGGTCTCGGCCCTCGGCGTCGGCACCGAACAAACCTGGGCGGCGCTCAAAGCCTGCGAAAACGGTATCGGTCCCATCACCGCGTTCGATACCACCGGCTTCAACTGCCGGATCGCGGGCGAGGTCAAGAACTTTGATCCCCTCCAGTTCGTTGACCGCAAGGAGGTGCGCAAAATGGCGCGGTTCATCCAGTTCGCCATCGCCGCCAGCGACTTCGCCCTCCAGGCCGCCGGCCTCGACGTACGCTCCGGCGACCCGACCCGTGTCGGCGTCTACATCGGCAGTGGCATTGGGGGCTTCGAGGTCATCGAACGCGAACACCGGAACCTGCTCGAGAAAGGCCCGGACCGCATCTCACCCTTCTTCATCCCGGCCACGATCGTGAATCTGGCCTCCGGTTACGTGTCCATCCGCACCGGCGCCAAAGGTCCTAATTCGGCCACGGCGACCGCCTGCACCACCAGCGCGCACTCCATCGGCGATTCCTTCCGCCTCATCCAGCGGGGGGATGCCGACGCCATGATCTGCGGTGGCGCTGAAGCCTGCGTCACGCCTATGGGCATCGGCGGCTTCGCGGCCATGCGCGCGCTGTCACAGCGCAACGACGATCCGGCCAGGGCCTCGCGCCCCTGGGACAAGCAGCGCGACGGCTTCGTCGTCGGAGAAGGAGCCGGCATCCTCATTCTCGAGGAACTGGAGTGGGCGCGCGCCCGTGGGGCGCCCATCCTGGCGGAGATCGTCGGATACGGCATGAGCGGGGACGCCTTCCATATCACGGCGCCCTCGGAAGACGGCGACGGCGCTATCCGCGTGATGCGCAACGCCATCGCCGACGCCGGCATTCAGCCGTCCGACATCGACTACATCAATGCTCACGGCACCTCCACGCCGGTGGGCGACCGCATCGAGGCGGCCGCCATCCGCAAATGCTTCGGCGAGCACGCCGATAAGCTCGCGGTGAGCTCCACGAAGTCCATGACCGGCCACCTGCTCGGCGGCGCCGGCGGACTCGAGGCCGGCATCACCGTGCTGGCCATCCGCGACCAGATCGCCCCGCCGACCAGAAATTACGAGTTTCCCGATCCGGATTGCGGCGGCCTGGATTTCGTTCCGAACCAGGCCCGGCCGATGGCCATCGAATACGCGCTGACCAACTCGTTCGGCTTCGGCGGCACCAACGGCTGCCTCATTTTCAAACGCTTCATCGGGTAGGCGACGATGAAAATCCTCGTCGCGATCAAGCAGGTCCCCGGTCGGGACGCCCACTTCAAGATCCGGCCCGACCAGCGGTGGATCGAGGAAGAAGACCTCCCGTTTGAGATGAACGAGCCGGACGCTTATGCCCTCGAGGCTGCTCTCCAACTCAGGGAGAAAGCCGGCGGCGAGGTCGTCGCCCTCAGCGCCGGGCCCGCACGCGCCGCCAAAGTGCTCCGGGAGGCGCTCGCCAAAGGCGCTGACCGCGCCTTGCATATCGCCGTTGACAACGCAGACCGGCCCGACGCCCTCGGCGTCGCCAGGTTACTGGCCGCCGCAGCGCGCCGCGAAACCCCGGACCTCGTACTGGCCGGCCTTCAATCGGACGACACGGGAGCCGGCCAGACCGGGGTCATCCTGGCCGAACTGTTGAACCTGCCGCACGTGACTATCGTCATCGACATCGCCCCCGTCGAGGGGGGCCTCCGCGTGCGCCGGGAGCTGGAAGGCGGTTGGTTCCAGCAGATCGATCTGGCGTTGCCGGCCCTGTTGACCGTACAGTCCGGCATCTGCAAGCTGCGCTATGCCACGCTGATGGGAATCAAGCAGGCGCGGTCCAAAGAACTCAAGCCGATCGCGGCCGCCGAACTGGCCGCGGACCTGGAACCGGTGTCCGTGGTGGAACGGATTTATCCGCCGGAGCGCGTCAAGCAGGCGCAGATGATCGACGGCGAGCCGGCCGAAGCCGCCCGCCGGCTCGTCGAGAAGCTCAAAGCGGAAGCGAGGGTCCTGTGAGCATCCTTGCCATCGCCGAGCGCACCGCTGCCGGCTGGCATCCGCTTGCGCGAGAGGTGCTCGCCGCCGCCCAGCAAATCGGCGCCCGGCTCGCCAAGCCCGTCCGGGCGGCGGTCATCGGCCGGGAGGCGACCGCTGCGGCCGCCGGGCTGACCGGCGCAAGACTCGACGGCATCTTCGCCGTCGAGCATGAGCGCCTCGGCGTGTACACCAGCGACGGCTACACCATCGCGCTGGAGGCGCTGCTGAAGGACCTCGCCCCCGAGCTGGTGCTGTTCCCTCACACTTACCAAACACGGGATTACGCCCCCAGGCTGGCCGCCCGCTTCGGACAGGTGCTGGTGGGCGATGCCATCGGCTACCGCCTCGACGGTGAAAACTTGATCTGGGTGCGCCGGATCTTTCAAGGCAAGCTGCTCGCTGACGTCCGCCTGCGCGGTTCCCCGCCTTGGTTCGTATCCCTCCAAGCGGGCGCCGCCCGCGCCGAAGACCTGATCTCAGGATCCACCCAGGTCGAGGCTTTCCATCCGGAAATACCCGTTGAGGCGATTCGGACCTTCCCCGGCGAGCCGTTCCGCGAGGCGCGCGACGCCGTCGATTTGAGCGCCGCCCGGGCCATTGTCGCCGCCGGCCGCGGCGTACAGCGCAAGGAAGACCTCGCCTTGTTCCGCGAGCTCGCCGAGCTGTTGGGCGCCGAACTGGCCGCTTCGCGGCCCATTTGCGACAACGGCTGGCTGCCGATGGATCGCCAGGTAGGCAGTTCCGGCCAGACCGTGGCCCCCGAGCTCTACATCGCCGTAGGGATCTCCGGAGCCATCCAGCACCTGGTCGGCATGCGGGGTTCCAAGACGATCGTGGCGATCAACAAGGATCCCGAAGCGCCCATCTTTGAGGTGGCCGACTACGGCTTGGCCGGCGACCTCTATCGGATCGTGCCGGCCTTGATTGCAGAAATCCGCAAGCTCAAAAGCTGAGCGCCGGAAGCGCCGAACTCATTCCGGCTCCGGCGCATTGGCCACCAGCTCTTCCAGAAGTTCCCGCTCCTCGGCCGAAAAGCTGTGGTGGAGCTGCTCGCTGGCAAGCTGTTGCTTGCGCTGTTCGGGCGCCAGGCGCGCCAGTCGGCGGTACTCCCGCGCCACCAGGCGCCGCCGCTCTGGTGCCAGCCGGTTGAGCCTCCGATACAGGCTCCGCAGCGCATTCTGCCGCGCCGCGGATAAACCGCGGAACCGCTGGTACCTCTCCCGCAACCGCTGCTTCTGCTCGGGCGTGAGCTGGTCGAGCTGCTCGAGCCGCTGTTGCAGGGCGTGGCGGCGTTCCGGCGACAGTCTCGCCAACGCCCGCTGCCGCTGCTGCGGACTCATCCGCAGGAACCGCTCAACCGCGCCCCGGCTCGGCCACTGGGCCCGTCGCTCGGCCGGCGGCCGGGCGCGCTCCTGCGTCGCTGCGGCCACACCCGTCAGCCAAGGCCCCGCCGCCCAGATCATGAACGCTGCGATGACATTTCTCAAGCGCATGTTTTCCTCCCACGCGCCGGCCCTAGCACACCAGCCTCCTTTTCCTGCGGCGCCTGCTCCTCCGGGGCTTCCTCCGACAGCTCCGGGTCAAGGAGGTAAAGCATATCCAGGTCTTCCACGGTCCGGTACAGTTGTTCAATGTCCACGGTGTCAGCCGCCGGCGCCGCCAAAGGTGCCGGCGTGCCCGGACCTCGCAGAAGCAACCCCGCTGCCACCGCGAGCGCCGCCGCGGCGGCGGCGACCGCCGGCCTCAGGGAAAGCCACCGCTGCCGAACAAGACCAAGCCGCCAACCCAGCCGCTCCTCTCGCGCCAGCCGCGCCAGCAGCCGCCGGTCGAAGTCCGCCGACACCGGCTCGGGCATCCATTCCTCCAGCGCCTCGGAGACCGCCCGCTGGCTGTCCAGCGCCTCGCGGCACTCAGGGCACTGTTCCGTGTGGAGTTCAAACTCCCGTGCCGCCTCGGGACTTAGATGCCGGCCGAGGTAGGCAAAAACCACTTCGGCTTTCTCGCCCCGATGAGTTGGACACTGCATCTTCAACACCTCACATCTTCATGCCGGGCCCCGCCCTGCGGGGGCCGAACCCGGCGCATCCGACGCCCGGGCCGCCCCAGGAGCAAGGTGGCCCAGGTTCTTCCTTAGCGTCTCGTAGGCCCGGAAAAGCAGCGATTTCACCGCCGATTCCGAGCAGCCCAGCACCTGCGCGATTTGCGCGTATTCCAGCTCCTCGTATTTGTGCATCAGCACGGCCGCCCGCTGCTTGTCGGGCAACCTGGCAATCGCCCGCCGCACTTCTCTCAGACGGCTCTCCCGCAGCAGGTACTGTTCCATGTTCGGCCGTTCTTCAACTACTTGCGGCGCGGGCCAGCCCTCCCGTTCCCCATCCAGACTCTCACCCTGTTTCTCCTTCTTGCTGTCCCGCAGCCAGTTCCACGCCAGATTCGCCGCAATGCGAAACAGCCACGTCGTGAATTTCGCCGACGGCTCGTAGCGCGACCGGGCCCGGAACACCCGCAGAAAGACCTCCTGCCCGAGTTCCTCAGCCACGGCCTGGTTTTGCACCATCCGGTACAAGAAGTGAACGACCGGCTCGCGATGGCGCCGCAGCAGCAGGGCGAAGCTGTCGGCGTCACCCTCGCGCACCCGCAGCATCAATTCGGCATCCGGCTCCAGCGTCGCCACGGCCGCCATATTAGTTCCAACACCCCCTTCCGCAAAAGGTTGCGCCCCTCTTGCGGGCTACCGGCGGGAGCGCCGCATCGAAAAGACGGGCTCGCTGCCGGCCTGAAGCCGGCGGATATTGTCGCGATGGCGCCAAACGATCAGCGCCCCTGCCGCAAGCGACGCCGCCAGCACTTCCCACCCCGGATGCTCAATCAACCACACCGCGAGCGGAAACGTCACCCCGATAACGATCGAGCCGGCCGAGATATGACGGCTCACCGCTGCCGTGCCCGCAAACACCAGCAACACAGCACCCGCCGCCACCGGCGCCAGGCACAGAAATGCCCCGGCAAACGTGGCCACCGTCTTGCCGCCGCGGAAGCTCAGAAAAATCGGGTAGGCGTTGCCCAGCATCACCGCCACCGCCGAGACGCTCATCCACGCCACCGACGACTCGGTGATCCGGCCGGCCAGCCACACCGCCAGGTAGCCCTTGCCGGCGTCAATGGCCAACACGCACAGGCCCGCAGCCAGCCCCATGACGCGCAGAACATTCGTAGCGCCAATGTTGCCGCTGCCCAGCCGGCGGATGTCCTCCTTTCTGGCCAGGCGAACCAGTAAATAGCCGGTGGGAAGCGATCCCAACAAGTATGCCCCCACCACACTCCACAGCTCAGGCATTACCGCCTCAACGGGAACTCGGCCAGGCTGGTATAAACAGCTCCCGACGGCCGCAGCTCACTCCGATAGAGATGAAAGGACGTTGCTGTGAACACCCCAAATTCCAACGACGGCAGTTCGGCGATGGCCCGATGCAACGAGTCGAGCTCGGCTGGTCCTTTGATGCGCGCCAGCGTCAAGTGCGGCGAGAACGGCCGCTTTTCCGGCTCGATCCCCAGCCGGTGCAGGCGCCTGTCGGTTTGCTCGGCCAGTTGCCGCAGTTCGGGGGAAGCTTCGATGCCCGCCCAGAAGACGCGCGGCGCCCGCTCGTTCGGAAACCACCCGAGACCGCGCACGGCGATCGACACCGCCCCGCAGACCCTCAATTGGCCCAGCACTGCCGTCAGCTCGTCCAGCCGCTCAGCGGGCCACTCACCGATGAACTTCGTCGTCACGTGGAGGTTCTCCACCGGACTCCACTTGATCCGGGCGGTGGGCTGCAACCGGTGCAACAGGCGATCGAGATGACCCGCCACTGCGTCGGGAAGAGGGATGCCGGTAAACAATCGCATGGCCCGGTAGCGTACCCTAATTTTCGGATGAAGGCTCGCCCGCTTTCAATTGATTGGCGGGACCGGCTCCCGCTCGGGGAGCTCGAGGCCGCTTCCGCGGTGCTGCCCCGTGATTTCTATGCCCGCCCCACCGCCGAGGTCGCCCGCGACCTGCTCGGCAAAGTCCTTGTGCACGGCCCCACCGCCGGGCGCATCGTGGAAACGGAAGCTTATCTCGGGCTCGAAGACCGCGCCGCGCACGCTTCCCGGGGTCTCACTGAGCGCACCAGGGTCCTGTTCGGCCCCCCAGGGCATGCCTATGTCTACTTCATTTACGGCATGTACGAGTGCCTCAACCTCGTGGCCGAACCCGACGGCACGCCCGGCTGCGTGCTCATCCGCGCCCTTGAGCCGCTCTGTGGCCTCGCCCGGATGCGCCGCCGACGCCCGGCGGCCCGCCGTCCCGAAGAACTGACCTCCGGACCGGCCCGGCTCACCCAGGCCATGGGGATCACGCGCGCCCACTACGGCGCCGACGTCACCCGCGGCCCGCTCCTCGTCGTCCGCCGCCTTGATCGCGAACCGCCGTTCCAGGTCGAAGTAACGCCGCGCGTCGGCATCCGCCATTGCGCCGACTGGCCTCTGCGCTTCGTGATCGCCGGCCACTCCTGCCTCAGCCGGCGGCGATTTTGATAACGTGATCTGTATGCTCAAGCCGACCATCTTCCGCGAGTACGACATTCGGGGCGTCGCCGACACCGACCTGCCGGATGCCGGCGTTACAACTCTCGGCCGGGCCATCGGCACCTATTTGCAGCGCCACGCCGGCCGCAATATTCACCTCGCCCGCGATTGCCGGCTCAGTTCGAACCGCTTGAGCGAAGCCCTCGCCGCCGGACTCATCGCCAGCGGCTGTCACGTCAGCGATCTCGGCGCCGCCCCGACGCCGGTGCTCTACCACTCGGCCTACACCGGCCGGGCCGACGGCGCCGTCATGATCACCGGCAGCCACAACCCCCCTGAATACAACGGGTTCAAGGTCGTCTGCGGGGGCAGCACCCTCTACGGCGACCAGATCCAGCAACTCCGCCGCATGATCGAGCAAGGCGACTTGCTCCGCGGTACGGGCGACCGTAAATCCGTCGACGCGATCACGCCGTACGTCGACGATATCGCCTCCCGCTTTCGCTGGGATCGCCGCCTCCGCGTCGCCCTCGACGCCGGCAACGGCACCGCCGGCCCGGTCATGCACCGGATCCTGGAGCAACTCAACGTCGATGCCGTCGAGCTGTACTTTGACATGGATGGCAGCTTCCCCAACCACCATCCCGATCCCACCGTGGTGGACAACCTCAAAGACCTCGTCGAAGCCGTCAAACGGCATCGTGCCGAACTCGGCATCGCCTTCGACGGCGACTCCGACCGCATCGGGGCTGTCGACGAAAACGGCAACGTCGTTTGGGGGGACATGCTGCTGCTGATCTTCGCCCGCGAACTGCTCAGCCGCAAGCCGGGCGCCACCCTCATCGGCGAGGTCAAGTCCTCCCAAGTCATGTATGACGAATTGAAAAAGCTCGGCGGCCGCCCTATCATGTACCGCACCGGACACTCCCTCATCAAGGCCAAGATGAAGGAGGAGAAGGCCGAGCTGGCGGGCGAAATGAGTGGGCACATGTTCTTCGCCGACGGCTATTACGGCTACGACGACGCTCTGTACGCCGCCTGCCGCCTCATGCAGATCGTCGCCAACTCCGGCCAGCCGTTGTCGGCCCAGCTCGAGGGCCTCCCGCGCATGGTCACCACCCCGGAACTGCGCGTCGACTGCCCGGACGAGGTCAAATTCGATGTCGTTGCGTGCGTCGCCGAACACTTTCAAGCAACCCACGAAGTGATCACCGTCGACGGCGCCCGCGTGCTGTTTCCCCACGGCTGGGGACTGGTCCGCGCCTCGAACACCCAGCCGGTGCTCGTGCTGCGCTTCGAGGCCGAAACCCCAGAACAGTTGGCCGAATATCAGCGCGAGGTCGAAACGGCCGTCGAAAAAGCTCGCCACCAGGTCATAACCTGACCCCCGCTCCCGGCGTCATTATCAGATGTGCTACCCTAACGCCATTGCGGCGGGTTTGCGCAACTGTGTCAACCAGGGAGATTCCTTACCTATGAAACTTCTGCGAGCTTGTTTGCCGGCTCTGTTGTTGCTGTCCCTCGTCGCCGTCCCGCTCCCAGCCCAGTGGGACGAGGACACTTACGGTGACGTGCCCTTTGTGCCCACTCCCCCGGAGGTGGTCGACGCGATGCTCGAATTGGCCGGCGTCACCCAGAACGACATCGTCTATGACCTCGGTTGCGGCGACGGCCGGATCGTCATCGCTGCCGCCAAGAAGTACAAGGCCCGCGGCGTGGGCGTGGACATCAATCCGACCCGTATTCAGGAATCCGAGCAGAACGCCCGTGAAGCCGGCGTCACTGACCGGGTCAAGTTTATCCAGGGCGACTTGTTCAAGGCCGATATTCACGAGGCTACGGTCGTCACCCTTTACTTGCTGTCCTCGGTCAACGAGCGCCTCAAGCCGAAACTGCTCAAGGAACTCAAGCCCGGCACGCGCATCGTCTCGGCTCGCTTCACCATGGGTGACTGGAAGCCGGTCAAAGAAACCACCGTCGACACTCGGCCCATCTACCTCTGGATCGTCCCCGAGCACTCTAACGGCAAGTAACAAGGAAGCACAACCCAGCTGGAGCGGAGCGCCACCTCCGGCACGCCGGCAGTCATGCCGGCGGCGGGGCGAATCTCGATACAGCCCCGTCCTGTCGTCGAGAACCCTCCACACAGCCCGCCCAAACCCCAACCGCACCAACGCTCACCGGACGTCCCGGTATAGCCGCGCCAGCCGGTCGGGCGAGACCCCCGCCAGATACAGAGCCTGGATCCAGAACCAGCTCCACAAAGTCCCTGTCAGCGACGAGCGCCGCCACCGCCGGTCGGAGACATAAATGGGCTCCTGCAGCAGCGCCAGCTTTCCCCGGCGTCGCAGCCGTCGGGCGAATTCGTAGTCTTCCAGCACTGGGTACGGCGGAAACCCGCCTAGCTCTTCGAAGATTGCGCGCCGGCAGAAAATGCCCGAATCTCCATAAAACACCCCACAGCGCCGCCGGATTCGGTTAATCACCGTGAAGCTGCGGGAAACCAGGTCCCGGCCTTCATAGCGAATGTCGAAGTTGCCGCCGATCACTGCCGGATCTTCCAGCGACCCGCGGAGTGCTGCCAGGGCGCCAGCTCCCAGCCGCACGTCGGCGTGCAAAAATAGCAACACTTCCCCATTAGCCCTCGCTGCCCCCGCGTTCAGTTGCTCGCCTCGATTGCGGGGCGCCCGGACCACCACCGCCAGCCCGGAGGCCGCCTCCGCCGTCCCGTCGGTCGAGCCCCCGTCCGCCACAACGATCTCCTGAACCCCCTGCGCGACCAAGTGCTCAAGCGTTGCCTGGATTCCAGAAGCCTCGTGGTAGGTAGGGATAATGACGGAAATCAACGGCCGCGACGGACTCAATTCCGCGACCCAACCCGTTCCGTGCGCCCGGCCAGCGGCTTCACCACTCCGCTGCCGCACACCCCGACGCCGGTGTTCAACAGCGCATTCAGCAGGTTGAAAAGCACTGAATAGACTAGCTTCTCATTCACCGGTTGCTTGCCCGGCAGCCGGAAATTGATCGGCAGCTCCTTGCTGATCTGTAGCCGCACTGCGTTGGGCAGCGGGCGTCCGGAACCGTCCTTCCGGTTCGCCAGTGAGATCGGCGTTTGCAGCACCGCCCCGGTGTGGCCGTCGATGTAAAACTGACAGCGGGAGAACCACCCCAGGTTGCCCGGATCGGCGGCGTCAAACAATAGTAGCGGCGCCTCGCGGTCCTGCGGAGCATCCAGATCCAGAATCAGCCCGCGCTCGGTCTCCTGGATCTGCGCGCGGAAGCCTGCCTGCTGAACCACATTGCTGACCAACTCCGCATCCAGTTCCAGCAACAAGAACTTGTGCTTTCCGGCCTGGAGGACCTGCATCGTTACTGTATTCTAGCAGCTTAGCCCGTGCGCACTCCGCCGCCCGCCGGTACAATGGCATTCTTAGCGTCGCGACGCCATGGGCCTCTATCTCAACGCAATGGCGGCCACCCTCAGCCGCCCAGCCGCCCTCGTTGCCGGCTCCGGCCTCCTCGTCCTCTGGATTCTGACCCTGGCTCGCGCACGCCGTCTGGCCGCGATCCTCGCTCACCTGGAATCCCTTCCGGCCGCCAAACGCCGGTATCAGCTCGAGCGCGTCTGGAAGCTCCACCCCGGGCCGAAGAACCAGCCGGTCCCCTTCGTGCGGAACAAACGCCGCCGTCTTCTCGCATTCGCTGTCAGCCTCACCGCCATCGCCGGGGCAGCCTTCTTGGGCAGTGTGGCCGGGGAAGTCCTGACTGCACGCGCCGCCCGGGTCGTCCTGCGCGAACTAGCCATCATCCCTTCCGGCCCCGGCTATCTCTGGCGCGTCGAGCTCGCCAACACCGGCGCGCCGCCCGTCGTCATCGATGAGCTCAGCCTGGAAATCCTAGACAAATCGTCCCACCCCGTCTCTGACCGGCCGCGGCCGCCGGACCCTGCCCACCCCGGCGTGCCCCGGGTCGTGATCTCCCCCCAGGAGGAACTCGCCGGCCCCCTTTTGGACGAAACGCCGGTGCTGGCGCCCCGCGCCGCCAGAAACCTTTCCTTCTATGTCACCGCGCGACACCAGCCCCGCCAAGGCTGGATTTACGTGGCGCGACTGCGGCTCACTTGGCACGCCGCCGGCCGCGCCATGACCACCACCGCGACCGGCGCCGCCTACCGGCTCGGCTGGCCCGGCATGTTGCATTGGTCCGATTCGGAGGCCTCCGAGCGGGTGGCGGCCGGCAGCGTCGTCGACCCGCCCGCCCTTCAGTCCACGAACGACACGTCCTGATCCAGCGCCACCAGAGAGTGTTTCCGAAACTCCTCGCGCTTCTCCGGAAAGTCGCTGCGGAAGTGTGCCCCGCGACTCTCTTTCCGTGCCAGCGCGCAGCGCGCAATGAGCCGGGTGAGGATGTAGAGGCTGCGCAATTCGTATAGCGCGCGGCGCGGTTCAGCAGCCGCCCCCAGCGGCTTGGCGTCCAATTCCTCCAGCGCTTGGACAAGCTCCGGCCCCGAGCGGATAATGCCGCACTTATCCGTCGCCAGCCGCCGCAACTCCTCTTCGCTGTGCTGAGGAAACACCGGCGCCCCCGGCGGTTCTCCGGTCAAAAACGGCGCCCCGGCCCATCGCTTCATCGCCCGGCCCGCCCGCGCCCCGTACACTATCCCCTCCAGCAGCGAATTGCTTGCCAGCCGGTTGGCCCCATGCACCCCCGTACAGGCCACCTCACCCGCCCCATACAGCCGCGGGATGCTCGTCCGGCCATCCAGATCCGTTCGCACGCCCCCCATGGCGTAATGCGCCGCCGGGTTCACCGGCGCCGGCTGGCGGCACAGATCCACCCCATACTGAAGGCAGGTCTTCCAGATCCGCGGG
>FWPU01009637.1_pt1 | contig 15055 bp, 9 predicted proteins | sample 2228361 | NCBI WGS metagenome assembly FWPU01 (sample SAMEA103939777, study PRJEB20133) | metagenome
GGATCCGACCGTCGCCGCCGAGAACCCGCTCGGCGCCGTGCCGCTCCCCGGCGGAGCGCCGCCGTCCGACCCGTGCGCCTTCTCCTCGACGACGACGACGGACGCGGTGCCGCTCCCCGGTGGCGGCGGCTTCGACTTCTCCTCCGAGCCGACGGGGCAGGCGTCGGCGGTGCCCCTGCCCGGGGCGGATCACCCCGTCGACATCGGCGAGCCCATCACCACCGAGACGGTGCCGCTGCCCTCTGGCGCCGTCCCGTTCGACGCGGCGGAGGCGACGCAGAGCGAGGTGGTGCCGCTGCCCGGCTCGCCCATCGACATCGAGGTGCAGCCCACCCGCCGCGCCCCGGCGATCCAGATCCCGCCGGCTGCCATTCCGGGCTTCGACGATCCATCGCGCCTTCCCACCTCGCCCGAGGCGGTGCCGCTCCGTTCGCCTCCGCCCGTCGCCGACGCGGTGGCCCTCCCCGGCATCACCGCCCAGCCCTTCGAGAAGCAGAGCTGGGAGGTCGAGAACACCCGCGTGATGCCCGACCCCACGACGCTCCCGGGCGAGGCGGTGGGCACCGGGGTCGACATTCCCGTGGCGTCCGACGACGACGTGGCCTTCGCCGAGTCCCCGCCGGCGTCCGCTCATGCCGACGCGTTCGCCTTCGAGCTGCCGGTTCCCGCTGGCGCGACGTCGACCCAGACCCGCAAGGTCCCCGCCTTCGACTTCTCGGATCTGCCCTCTCCGCCGGGCGACGCATCGCTTTCCCCACCGGCCCCGACGCAGCTCGCCCCGGCGTTCGAGCCCGGTGACATCCCCGCGCCCGGTTCGCCGCCGCCCGCCTGGACGGACCTGCCCAACCCCAAGGGCGAAGGCCTCCCCGCGCCCAAGGCCGCCGAGCCGATCGCCGACTTCGGCATCGACTTCACCGAGCCCGAGCGCAACCTTCCCCCGCCGGCGCCGCCTGCGCCCGCCCCTGCGCCGGCCGCCCCGGTGGACGTCTCGGCCAGCTTCGGCGAGGTGGACTTCTCCGCTCCCGCTCCGGCGTCCGACGCGCTCGAGTTCGACCCGACGGCCGGCCCCGCGAAGCCGCGCGACGACCTCGAGGCCGATCTGTCCGCGCCGATTCCGCCTCCGAAGAGCCAGGGGCCGGCCGACGGCCTGGAGATGTTGAGCTTCATCGACGAGGCGGCGAAGGAGGCGAAGGTCACCCCCAGGTCGGCGGCGGTGGCCCGCTTCCACGTGCGCCGCAAGTCGGGGAAGACGTTCGGCCCGTTCGACGAGGGGGTCATCGTCAAGATGCTCGAGGACGGCCAGCTTCTGGGCAACGAGGACGTCTCCGAGGACGGCGACCGCAGGGTCCCCATCGGCTCGGTGCCGGCATTCGGAGCCGCCATCGAGGCGCTGACCCAAACGTCGCCGGGCCGCGCCGAGCCGGCCGAGGCGGCGCCTCCACCGGCGGCCCCCGCGCCCGAGTCGATGGACCGCCTCAAGCAGCTCTACGAAGGCCGCATGGCCGCGATCGCCGTGGTCGACGGCGGCGCGGGCGCCGAGCGGTTCCGGCGGAAGCTGCCCTTTTTGGCCGCCTTCGCCGTGCTGCTCCTCGTGGCCGGGGCCGGCGCGGCGCTCTCGGTGACGCCCTACGGCGCGTTCGGGCTCAAGCTGCTCTTCCCCGCCAAGGTGAGCCCGGGCACGCCCGAGTTCGCCGAGCTGCAGCGGGCCCAGAAGGCGCTGCTCGCCGACACGTTCAAGAGCTACCAGGAGTCGCGCGATGCCGCTGCCGCGGCGCTGCGGGTGAAGGAGTACCCGCAGCTCCGCGCGGTGTGGTGCCAGGCCGTCTTCTACCTCCAGCGGCGCTACTCGGCCGCGACGCCCGACGAGCTGCGCACCGCCGTCGAGCGGCTCCCGCACGTCCAGCTTCTGGGCAAGAAGCACCCCGACGTGGTGAAGGCCATGGCCGGGCACCTGCTCGCCGAACGCCGGGCCGACGAGGCGCTGAACCTGCTCGAGGACGCGCTCGCCCGCGCCGAAAACCAGAGCGACGTCGAGCTCCAGTTCCTCCGCGCCGAGGCGTACGCGGCGAAGGGCCAGAACAAGCTGGCGGCCGACTCGCTCGAGCAGATCATCGCCGCGGACAAGACGTCGGCCAAGGCGCTCCACGCGCTGGGCAACCTGCACCAGGCGGCCAAGGACGCCGATGCCGCGGCCACCGCCTACGCCGACGCCCTCGCCGCCGACCCCAACCACGTGGCCTCGGCGGTCGAGCTCGCCGCGCTCGAGCTGCTCATCCGCAAGGATGCGGCGAAGGGCTCGGCGGCGGTGCAGCAGGCGCTCGCCAAGGAGAGGTTCGACCAGCTCGGCCCGGCCGAACAGGCGCGGGCGCTCGCGCTCGAGGCCGAAGCCCTGGCGATGCAGGCCCGGCTGGACGAGGCCGCCCAGGCCTTCGAGAAGGCGCTCGAGAAGGACAAGTCCTCCATCTTCGCCAAGGCGCGGCTGGCGGCCGTCTACTTGCGTCAGCGGAAGCACGAGAAGGCGGTGCCGCTCTTGCGCGAGGCGGTGGGCGTCGAGCCCTCGAACATCGACTACACCGAGAGCTACCTGGCGGCGCTCATCGCCACCGGGAAGATGGACGACGCGCTCAAGCAGGTGCAGCAGGCCAACGCCCGCTTCGCCGGCAACGCCCGCATCGCCTACCTGGCCGGCCGAGTGGAGGACGCGCTGGACAACGCCAAGGACGCCGAGTCGAGCTACCTCCGCGCCATCGGCGCCGACGAGTCGCTCTTCGAGGCCAACCTGCACCTCGGGCGACTGTATTTGCGCATGCGCCGCGTCGACGACGCCCGGCCCCAGCTCGAAGCGGCCGCGAAGAAGGCCCCCGACGACGCCGGCGTTCACGTCGGCCTGGGCGAGCTGGCTCTGGCCGAGGGCGACGTGGCCAAGGCCGAGGGCGAGTTCCGCCGCGCGGTCGAGCTCGATGCCTCGCTGGCCGAGGCTTATTTGGGCTTGTCCAAGGCCGAGCTCAAGAAGGGCGAGCTCGAGAAGGCCGAAACGTCCATCGACAAGGCGCTCGAGCGCGACGGGGCCATCAAGGGCGGGCGGCTGCAGAAAGGCCTGGTGCTCTGGCGCGCCGGCCGGCTCGACGAGGCGGTCGGAGAGCTCGAGAAGGCCAAGGAGCTCGATGCGCGCTCGGCAGCCGTGCTCGTCACCCTGGGCGCGGTGAAGCTCGACAAGGGAGATTTGGCCGGCAGCGAGGCGTCGCTGCTCTCGGCCCTCAACAAGGAGCCGTCGAACGCCGAGGCCCACTTCCACCTGGCCAAGGTCAGGGCCAGGCGGGCGGAGTTCGCCCTGGCCATCGACAGCATGAAGAGCGCGCTCGAGCACGCTCCCAAGCGGCCCGATTACCACTACGAGCTGGGCGTCGTCCTCCGCCAGGCGCAGAAGAGCTCGGACGCCATCGAGGCCTGGAAGACCGCCATCGAGCTCGACCCCGACTACGCCGACGCGCTCGAGGCACTGGGCCAGGCCCACCTCGACCGCGGCGACTTCGAGGGCGCCATCGCCTACTTCGACAAGACGCTGAACGCCGACCCCAAGCGCATTCGCGCCCTGGCCCTGATCGGCGACGCCTACTTCCAGGCGGCGCGGTGGGACGAGGCCATCGACAGCTACCAGAAGGCCCTGCGCAAGGACCCGTCCCTCACCCACGTCTACTTCAAGGTCGGGCTGGCCTTCACCGAGAAGAAGCAGGTGCAGATGGCGATCGGCTGGTTCCGCAAGGCCACGCAGGTCGACCCGCAGAACCCGCAGCCGTACCTGTATTTGGGCTACGCGTACAAGGAACGCGAGCAGGCGAGGGAGGCCATCGCCGCGTTCAAGACGTACCTGGAGAAGAAGCCCGACGCCGAGGACAAGAAGGAGATCGAGGACGAGATCTACGACCTCGAGCAGGGGCTGTAGCCCACGTCACGGCACGGTCGCCCCTCGCCTGGCCCTGGGAAGCTTCAGCTTCTCGATCTGCGAGAGGCTCAACGGCCAGGGCGTGGGGACGACCGCCAGCGCCAGCGTCGCGCCCAGCAGGGCGACGTTCTTCGAGAAGTTGACCTGCTCGATCGCCCGCTCCTGCCCCTCGGGCAGCTTCCAGAAGGCGTGCATCATCGCCGTCACCGGCACCAGGAAGAGCACCAGCGCAACGAGGCCCACCTTCGGCGCGTAGCCGAAAAGCACGCTCAATCCGCCGATGACCAGAAGCGCGCCGGTGAGCAGCACCGCCACCTCGGAGAAGGGCACTCCCTTCGCGCCGGCATGGGCGGACAGGCCCTCCAGCTGCGTGAAGTGGCTCACGCCGCTCGAGAGGAAGAAGCCTCCGAAGAGCACGCGGCCGGCGAGAAAAAGCCAATGCGTCGATGGGTGCACGCGCCACCTCCTCTCGAGCTGATGGAGCCTTCCTTCGCGGACGGCAAGCCGGCCGCTCTGGTCGATAGGGCCACGGGCGAACGGCCGCGCGAGCGATGCAAGCCCAACGGCCGGGAGGGGGAGGGGGAGCGGGAGCGTTGGCGGGCTCGGCTTTGGCCAGACCCGTCCCGTGCGGTGCCCCCGAGCGAGCGCTTGACTCTTACCGCTCGACTCTGAAGTCTGGCCGCATGCTGGACCTGAAGGAAGTCGCCAAGAGCTTCGACTCGGTGCTCGAACGGCTGCGCACGCGCGGCGCGGGGCTGGACCTCGGCCCGTTCCAGCGCCTGGTGCAACGGCGGCGGGCGCTCTACATCGAGGTCGAGTCGCTCAAGAAGCGCCGCAACGAGGTCAACGAGGAGATCAAGAAGAAGGCGAAGAGCGAGCCGTCGGCCATCGAGGCCATCCGCGGCGAGATGCGGCAGCTCTCGGACCGCATCAAGGACCAGGAGGCGCAGCTCGAGGCCGTGGAGGAGGAACTCGAGCGCATCCTCCTCGACATTCCCAACGTGCCGCACGAGTCGGTGCCGGTAGGGGCCTCGGCGGACGACAACCAGGTCGTGCGGGTGTGGGGCGAGAAGCCGAGCTTTCCGTTCGCGGTCCGCCCGCACTGGGAGATCGGCGAGAAGCTGGGGATGCTCGACTTCGACCGCGCGTCGAAGGTGTCGGGCAGCCGCTTCGTCTTCTACCGGGGCGCTCTGGCGAGGCTCGAGCGCGCGCTCGCGGCGTTCATGCTCGACCAGCACGTGGCGAAGGGCTACGTCGAGCTGCTCCCGCCGTACCTGGTGACCCGGCAGACGATGACCGGCACCGGGCAGCTGCCGAAGTTCGAGGCCGACGCGTTCAAGACGGCGACCGACCCCGAGTACTTCCTCATCCCCACGGCGGAGGTGCCGGTCACGAACTACCACGCGGACGAGATCCTCGACGCGAAGGCGCTGCCGCTCCGGTATTGCGCCTTCTCGCCCTGCTTCCGCGCCGAGGCCGGAGCCGCCGGCAAGGAGACCCGCGGCCTCATCCGCATGCACCAGTTCCACAAGGTCGAGCTGGTGAAGTTCGCCCTGCCCGAGCAGTCGATGGACGCGCTCGAGGCCATGACGAAAGACGCCTGCGCCATCCTCGAGAAGCTTTCGCTGCACCACCGCGTGGTGCTGCTCTGCACCGCCGACATGGGCTTTTCCTCGATGAAGACCTACGACATCGAGGTGTGGCTGCCGGCGCAGAACACCTTCCGCGAGATCTCGAGCTGCTCGAACTGCGGCGACTTCCAGGCGCGGCGGGCGAAGATCCGCTTCCGCCGGGAAAAGGGCGACAAGCCGCAGCTGGTGCACACGCTGAACGGCTCGGGCCTGGCCATCGGCCGCACGGTGGTGGCCATTCTCGAGAACTACCAGCGCGAGGACGGAACCGTCGCCGTACCCGAAGCGCTCGTGCCCTACATGGGCGGCACCACCGTGCTCGAGCCCATCTGACGCCCGGCCGTTCGCGGGTGGCGCATTGATCCCCCGGCCAATGGGGCCGACCTGACGACTGGGTGAAGGTCCTGCCAAAGTGCGGGGTGGCCCGGTTTTACGGGCTATGGGTCTTTCTGGCTGCCGAGGTGGCTGGGGGAGAAATGGGTGAAGCGGTGCGGCTGGCGCTCGTGCATCCGCACGGGCTGCTGGGCGATCTGCTTGCGCGTGCGATGACGGCGCAGGGCCTGTCCGTCGTGTCGGTGCATCGCGACCCGGCCGGGCTCGAGCGCGCGCACGCAGCTCACCGCTTCGACGTGGCGGTGCTCGATCTCGAGCCGAACGCCCGGTCGGCCGAGCGGGTGGCGCACCTTTCGCGCACGCTCGGGTCGGTGGGACTGGTGGTGTCGTCGGCGGGGCTCGATCCGCAGAGCCTCGACCGGTGGCGTCGGGCGGGAGCACGCGGGTACGTGCATCGGGTCGCCTCGGGGCTGCCCACCCTGGTGGCGGCGGTGCGCGCGGTGGCCTCCGGGCGCACCGCGTTCCCCGAGGCGCTGCCCGACCCGCCGTGTGCGCGCGGAAAGCTCACGGCCCGCGAGCTCGAGGTGCTCGGTTACGTGGCGCTGGGCGTCGAGAACACCACCATCGGCAACCTGCTCGGCATCCGCGAGCGGACCGTGAAGGCCCACGTCTCCAGCCTGTACAAGAAGCTGGGGCAGGAGAACCGCACCCAGCTGGCGCTCGCGGCGCGGGGCCTCCGCCTGCCGGCGCCGTTCGGACGCTGAGGTCGCGATGAAGATGGTGCACGCCAAAGCTGGTGAGGGAAGGGCGGCGATGGGAAAGGTGGCGGTGCTGGCGTTGGGCGCGCTCGACCGCGACGTCCTCTGCCGCGCGCTGGACGAAGCCGGCTACCAGACGGCGTCGCAGCTCCCGACGTTTCCCGGGCTGCTCGGGTGGCTGGCCGAGGTCGACCCGAAGGTCGTCGTCCTCGACACGCACTGCCTCTCGCCGCTGCTCACCTCGAGCCTCTTGCGCAAGCTCGACCTTTCGTGCCCGCAGTTACCGCTCCTTGTGCTGTACGCGTCGTCGCCGCCGGCGACGGAGGCCACCCTGCTCGACCGCAGCTCCGCCTCCGCCGACGAGCTCTTGTCGAAGGTGGCCCAGCTGAGCCGAATCGCCGCGGCGAGACGGCCCAGCAGGCTGCGGAAGACCTCCGAGGCCATGGCCAGCCTCACCCCCCGCGAGCGCCAGGTGCTCGAGCATCTGGCAGTCGGCCACGACAACCTGAAGATCGCCGCGATGCTCGGCATCACCGAGCGCACCGTGAAGGCACACCTGCGGAGCCTGCTCCGCAAGCTCGGGACGGACAACCGCACGCACCTCGCGCTCCTCACGAGCACCGGGTGAGCCGTCGCGCACACGCGAATATCGATCTCGAACGGCTCGCCCGGCAGCTGCCAGCGGGCTGTTCAGCGGCGCGCGCTCGTCGTTGCGAGGACGCGCCGAGACCAGACGCGTGCTCGTTCCGCTCCTCACCACCGCGGGGTGATCTCTGTCGCGCACGACGGAGCGCCGCACGAGCCGCTCGCCCGCTCGATGGGTGATGCACGAGAGTCACCAGCCCCCGTTCGTTCCGCCAACGCGTCCGACGGCTCTCTCCGCAGCTCGACCTCGACCTCCCACCGTCCGCGATGGAACCGGAAGCGGAGCGCCTCTTCCCGTTCGCTCAGCTCGCCGAGCCCCCAGTGGGCGTAGGCTCCCTCGAGAGCGAGCGCACCCCGGCGCCGTTGCCACCGCCCGCGCGCCTGCCCCATCACGTAGCTGCCGTCGCGCGAGAGCTCGAGCGCCAACCCCGGAGGTGGAGCGCCTGGCGCGCCGCCCACGCGGTAGCTCACGATGCGATAGCAACCGACCACCTCCTTTCGCCCGAGGGCGTCGTCTCCGGCGGAGCTCGCGCGGTGAATCTCCACCCAGCGGGCATCGCCCACGACGGAGCGAATCCACATCCGGTACTCCTCGCCGGACGCGCCCCGTACCAGGTACGCCTGCCCGAGGACGATGGGCGCGCTGCTCGAGTGCGGCTGGCCGCCCTCCTCCAGCTTGAGCCCGTACGTGGCCTCGACGTGACGCGGGTAGAACCGAAGCTCCGCCTTCTCGACCGATGTCGGCTCGAGGTCGGGCAGCGAGACGCCCTGCGCGCCGACGATGTGCAGCCGCTCGGCCACCGCCGACGTCGAGGCGGCGAGGGCCACCACAGTGATCGCGCGCCACCAGCTCGTCAGTTGCATTCGCATTCTCATGCCCGGCCGGTTTTGCAGCGCTCGCGCCAGATGCATCGTCGCGAACGCCGGCCCGCCGCGGCCATGGACGCCGGGTCGCGCCCGACCCGCGGCACCTGCCCGACCCACGTGCACGGAAGGAAATCCGCCTGCGCGGCGCGGAGCACGGCCGTTGCTCGAGCGGGCCGTCATGCTTCGCCGTGTGCTGACGTTGGCGATGGTCCTCCCGCTCGGTGCGTGGGCGTACGAGCTCAAGCGCGACTCGACGGGAGAGGTGGTGCGCTGGGCGGCCGACCTCCAGCTCGTCGTGGCCGCGGAGGCGGCGGCCCGCCTCGAAGGGCGAGTCTTCGGCGCCATCCAGGCGGCTGCGGCCGAAATCTCCTCCGGTGCGCGCGGCCTGTCGGTCTCGGCCCGCAAGGGGGTGACGACAGGCGTGGGCTACGACTTCGAGAACCCTGCCCGGAACCAGAACGAGGTGGTCTTCCCCGACGAGTGGCCCTTCGACAAGGCGGCGCTCGCGGTCACCATCGTCACCATCGACACGCGTACGCACACCATCGTCGACGCCGACATCGCCTTCAACCCCAACTACCGGTTCGACGTGCTCGCCGACCCGGGCGGCGACGCCCGTTTCTACGACGTGCAGAACACGATGACGCACGAGCTGGGGCACGCCGTCGGCCTGGCCCACAACCCTGCCGACGAGCGCGCGGTGATGTACCCGTCGTCGAAGCGCGGAGAGATCCACAAGCGGCGCCTGGCCGACGACGACAGGGCCGGGCTCGAATTCCTCTATCCCGACCGGCAGCCGCAGGAGGAGCTCGATGCAGAGCCTGGCGCGTTCGGCTGCGCGGTCACGCCTTCGAAAGCGTTCCCATTCTTCGCCGCGCTGGCCCTCGCCTCGCTCGCGTTCCGCCGCGCGGGTGGCCGTCGCTCGGGCGCGTTTCGGCACCGTCGCGTCTTGCACCTGGCTCCGCTGATGGCGTTGCTCGCGCTGCCCGCAGTCGCCGGCCCCGTGGATCGACCCGCTGCCGACGTGGCGAGCGCCGCCGTGGCGGTGGTTGCCGAAGTGCGGTCCGCTCGCACGCTGCCGCCGGCCAAGGGCTCGCGGTTGCTAGAGACCGAGCTCGAGCTGGTTCCGCTCGAGTGCGTGAAGGGGACCTGTCCCGCCCGGCTGGTCGTGCGGGTGCCAGGCGGCCGCTGGGGCCACTTCGAGCAGATCGTCGAGGGGCATGCTACGCCCCTCGAGGGTGAAGCGGTCGCCCTCACGTTCGCGAAAGCGAGCTGGCAACTGTACCGGCTCGAGTCGCTTCCCGACTTCCTCGCCTTCGCCCGCGGCGTCGAGGCTGCCCGAGGGCGCACCTCGAAGGCCCGATGAGGCGCTGTCCAACCTTCGTCCAATTCCATCTCTTGTGTGTGAGCCGAGCACGCAGGGTATACTCGTTTTCGGGCCAATGGGGATTCCCTCGCCGAGGGCGCCTTCAATGGAGGTCGTGGCCCGCGAGGTTCCGGGCAGGCCGCGCGATGGTCGCCGGACGTGCGCGATCGAAGCGGCCAGCCCGAAAGCCGCTCGCCCGGAGTCCCTGGAAGACCCATGACGATCGACGACGGTTTCCCCACACGGTTCGTTTCCCAGCGGGCTCTCGTCGTGGCCGACGAGGTTCGCGTCCGCGACACGTGCATCGGCGTGCTGCGGCAGGATGGGTTCGAATGCGAGCACGCCGCGTCGGCCGAGGAGGCAGACGCGGCTTTGGCCAGCCGCCCCTTCGACCTGGTGCTCGTCGGGGTGTCGCGTGATGCGGCGGCGGCGACCGCGCTCGTCGCCCACATCAGGGACGTCGCCGGCTCTCCCGGGATGATCGCCGTCACCGGGCTGCCGGCCGGAGATGCGTCGCTCTTGCCCCTGCACGCCGCCGGCTGCCCGGTGCTGTTCGACCCCATCGACCAGGCCGAGCTCTCCCGGACGGTCGCGTGGGTCCTCCAGGCGCGGCACGTGGCCCGGGCGGGGCTGCCGCCGGCTCAAATCGAAGCGCTCTACCGAATGGCGACCCTGGTCACGTCCGAGCCCCACTTCTCGACGCTGCTGGACCGCCTGCTGGGCATCTGCATCGGCGCCCTCGATGCCGACGGGGGCAGCATCATGCTCGCATCGGCCGGGCATCCGCCCACGCTGTCGGTCGCCGCCTCATACGGAATGCAACAGGACGGCCGCAGGGCGGTAGTCCCCTTCGGCGAGGGAGTGTGCGGCTGGGTGGCGCAGCACCGAAAGCCGCTGCGGCTGGTCGGCGGCCTCGAGAGCTACCCACAATTCGCCGGGCTCGAGTCGAACGCCCGGATCGTCGAGTCGCTGGTGGCGCCGGTGGTGTACCGGCGCGAGGTTTTGGGCACCATCAGCGTCAACGCCCGCGTTCCAGGCCGCCTGGGCCCGGAGAAGCTCGCGCTGCTCATGAGCGCGGCCGACGTCGCCGCCGCAGCCGTCCATCGCGACCGGCTGGAACGGAGCCGCGAGCACCAGGACCAGTTGGCGATGCTCGGCCAGCTCTCCGCCAGCGTCGCGCACGAGCTCAACAACCCGCTGGCCTACGTCAAGGCCAACGTCGAGCTGATCACCCAGCAATTGAGCGATCCCGCCGTGCGAGCGGCGCTCCCCGCCGACGTCGGCGACGAGCTGTCCGAGCTCACCCGGGAGACCCTCGAGGGCGTCGAGCGAATGGCGGCGCTCGTGGCGAACCTGAAGAGCGCGTCTCGCAAGCCGACGGGCCAGCGGCAGCCCCTCGACCTGAACGCGCTGCTCGAGCGCACGCGCATTCTCGTCCACCCCCGGTTCAAGCACCGGGTGAACATCTCCATCGAGCAGGGAAAGGTCCCCGAGGTGTACGGAGATCAGGGCCGGCTCTTGCAGGTGCTGCTCAACCTCGCGGTGAACGCGGCGCAGGCGGTCGGCTCGACGGGTCGGGTGGTGCTCCGCACGCGCGGCGAAGGCGAGTGGGCGATCGTCGAGGTCGAGGACACCGGGCCCGGCATTCCGCCGGAGGTCGCCCAGCACCTGTTCGAGCCCTTCTTCACCACCAAGCCCGAAGGCGAGGGCACCGGCCTCGGTCTGAGCATCAGCCGGCAGATCGCGGTCGAGCATGGCGGAGAGCTGACGTTCGAGTCGGAGGTCGGCAAAGGCACTTGCTTCCGGCTGCGGCTGCCGGCGAAGAGCCGGCCGCGACGCGACAGGCCGGTCGTGCTGGTCGTCGACGACGAGCCGGCGCTGCTCAAGGCGCTGGTGCGAACGCTGCAGCCGCACTTCGAGGTATTGTCGGCCGCCAACGCCGCCGATGCCGTGCGTGTGGTCGAGGGCAAGACGATCGACGTGGTGTTGACCGATTTCTCGATGCCCGGTGAGAACGGAGTCCACCTCGTTCGCCGTCTCCGCGAGCGTGGCCACACCGCGCCGGCCGCGCTTCTGACCGCGGTGCACGAAGACGAAGAGATTCGACAGGCCCTCGGCACCGGCGTGGTGCGCCACGTCATCGCCAAGCCGTGGAGCCCCTCGGCGTTGGTGGCGGAAGTGGCGCGCCTGTCCGGCATCGAGCCCGAAGGGCCGGAGTCAGCAAGACGTAGCCTCGCCCGATAGACCCCTCCCGCCGCACGACGGCGGAACGCCCTGCTTCGGCTTTGCGGCGCCAAGCGCCTGGCGGACCGCGGCCGTCACCACCGAGAGGCGGGCGAACGGCCTGGCCAGATACCCCTGGAGCTTGATTCCACCCGCGAGCAGCGGCTCGGGGTAGCAGCTCATCAAGATGGCGGGGAGCTCCGGGGCCGACCGGCGGAGCCTGCGGATCAGCTCGAGGCCCGAGACGCCTGGCATCGACTTGTCGACCACCGCCAGGTCGGACGGCTCGGCGGCGAAGAGCGCCTCGGCCTCGGCCGCGCTCGCCGCGCCATGCACCTCGAAGCCTTCCTTGCGCAACAGATCGCAGACCAACCGCAGCGCCGCGGCGTCGTCGTCGACGACGAGGATTCGCGCAGCCATTCACTCCACCTCCACCCAGCGCGAAGCAACCGGCGCGCCGGAGGTCTCCTGGTGCGCCGAGCCCGCAATTCCGGCGCGGTGGCGCTCGAGGGGGCCGCGCCGCTCGGAGGTGGCGGCGACCCTGCGGTCTTCGGCGACCCGGGGGATGCGTCCGGCGGCGGGCAGACCGGAGGGCCGCGGTGCCGGGGCCCGGCTTTTCGTCGGGGCGCGAGGGCCACTGCTCGGTTGCGGGCCTCCGCCCGGGTCGCCGTCCACCTGCCGCGGGTGGGCGACCCGGCGGGCCGCTGGCCAACCTCTGGAAAAGACCGGCTCGATCGCTGGCACGTCGATTGACTTGTGACGGGGCATCAACCGCTGGGAGGAACGATGAACCCGCAGGACAAATCGATTTTCGTCGTGGACGACGAGGTGAACGTGTGCAAGGCGCTGTTCCGGACCCTGCGGCGCGAGGGCTACCAGGTCACCGTGGCGAACGGCCCCGAAGAAGCGCTGGCGTTGCTCAAGACCACGAAGGTGGACCTGGTCATCTCCGACCACCTGATGCCGAACATGTCGGGCCTCGAGCTCTTGAAGATGGTGAGGAACCGCCACCCCGACGCGATGCGCATGATGCTCACCGGTCACGCGGACATGCAGACCGCCATCGACGCCATCAACCACGGCGAGATCTACCGGTTCCTCACCAAGCCCTGGGACGACACGGAGCTGAAGGTGACCGTGTTCCTCGCGTTCGAGCAGCTCGAGCTCGAACGCGAGAACCGCAGGCTGCTCGCCATGGTGCGGCGCCAGCAGGCCTTGATCGATGCCATGGAGCGCGAGTGGCCCGGCATCTCGACCGTGGTACGCGACGCCGACGGGGCCATTCTCATCGACGAAATCGCCGCGCCGGGAGCGTGATTCAATGCCGCGCGATGTCGCGCTCCTGGCGATCGGGAACGATGCCATCTCGCACGCGGCCGGCAGCGCGCTCTCGCAGGCCGGCTTCGACGTTCGACGGGTGGCTCCGTCCGACGCGCTCGGCCAGCCGGTGGACGGAGTCGTCGCGGTGATTCAGGCCGACGAGGGCTGGCGTCATCTGGCGGAGCGGCTCGAGGCCGCAGGCGCGGCGGTGGTCGTGCTCGGCGAAAAGTCCGACGAACGCTTCGGGGGCGCGACGCTCGACGAGATCGCGGGGGCGGCGTTCCGCGCCCGGGGCCGGCGGTCGGCCATCGGCGATTCACGCAGGGCCCGCGTCGCCCTCGAGCAGGCGCGAGCGGCCCAGCTCGTCAACCGCTTCGGCCAGTCGATCGCCGCGCAGCCCACCCTGGCCGACATCGTGCGCGTCACCGAGGCCTGCGCGCGGGAGCTGTGCGACGCCCAGCAGTCGAGATTGCTCCTCATCGATTCCACCTCGGGAGAGCTGCTGTACGACCCGCCCGACGGGTGGGACGCGGTGGCATCGGACCAGGCGGCCCGGGCATTCGACGGAAGCGTCGCGGCCGAGGTGGCGAGGTCGGCCCAGGCGCGGCTCGTGGCCAACGGCCCGGCTTCGATCATCGCGGCGCCGCTGATCGCCGGTGGCGACGTTCTCGGCGTTCTCGAAGCCGTTCGCACCGAGAAGAGCGCTCCGTTCGACGCGTCGCACCTGCGCCGGCTGGTCGATCTGGCCCCGCACGTGGCGATCGCGGTGCGCCATGCCCAGGTGATGGACGAGCTGATGCGCGCGCAGCGGGCGACGCTCGAGATCAACGCCGAGCTCGAGCGGAAGGTCGCCGAACGGACCGCGCAGATCGCAAGGGCCAAGAAGGAATGGGAACGGACGTTCGACGCCATCGCCGACCCGATCGCCCTGATGGAAGGCTTCGTCGTCCGCCGCGCCAACCTGGCGTACGCCGCCCGCGTGGGTGTACCGGTGACGCGGGTGCCGGGCCAGCTCTGTCACCAGCTCCTCGCCCGGCGGGCCACGCCTTGCCCGGGGTGCCCGCTGGCGGACGGTTCCGGCGACGGGGAGATCTGCCTTCCCGACGGCACGCTCATGTGCGCCGCCTCGTACCGCATCGAGGAAGGAGAAGCGGCCGGCGCGGTGGTGGTGCACTACCGCGACGTCACCGCCGAGCGCCGCCTCGAGCAGAAGCTCCGGGAGTCCGAGCTCATGGCGGCGGTGGGCCAGCTCGCCAGCGGCGCGGCGCACGAGATCAACAACCCGCTCGGATTCGTCGCGTCCAACCTGCAGCAGCTGCGAACGCTCCTCGACCAGCTCAAAGCGATGGCGGTGGACGAACGCGGCCGTGCCGAGCTGAGCGACGGCGTCGAGATGGTCCTCGAGTCGATGGAGGGCGTTCGCCGCGTGGCCGAGATCGTCAAGGGCCTGCGCGAGCTGTCGCGGCTGGAGATCGGCCGGCCCGAGCCGAGCGACGTCGACGCCTCGTGCACGCGCGCGCTCCGCGCCGTCTTCGGCCAGCACATGGAGGAGGTACAGGTCGACTTCCGCGCCGAAGACCGGGCCGACATCGCCCCGCTCCAGCTCGACCAGGCGCTCACCCAGCTGCTCAAGAACGCGCGCCAGGCGGGCGGGCGCGTCACCGTGCGCACCTGGAGCAGCGGCGATCAGGTGCACGTCGCGGTGTCGGACGAGGGCTGCGGCATTCGACCCGAGCACCTCCCGCGAATCTTCGAGCCGTTCTTCACCACCCGGCCCGTGGGGCAGGGCCTCGGCCTGGGCCTCACCGTCGCCTGGGGAATCGTGCGCCGAGCCGGCGGCCACATCGACGTCGAATCGGAGGTAGGTCGCGGCTCGACGTTCACGCTCCACGTTCCACGCCACCGCGCCGAGCCGGCCGACCGAGACGATCGGCCGGCCATCGAGACCTCGTCGGGCGGCGAGCTCGCC